>VFQP010000594.1_pt1 | contig 64404 bp, 100 predicted proteins | sample 3512351 | NCBI WGS metagenome assembly VFQP01 (sample SAMN10412372, study PRJNA504923) | tailings metagenome | isolation source: Relicate 1 Philex TSF1 revegetated site | place: Philippines: Tuba, Benguet | collected 2017-08-29
ACACACACACACACACACACACACACACACACACACACACACACACACACACACAACCACACAGGCCCTTGATGCAAAGGATAGCAGTCACAGCAGCAATGATGGCTATCTTTCGTATTGGCTGCTACCTGCCACTGAAAACATTAGCTGGAGTACCTGTTGTGATCAAGGGTATGTGTGGTCTGTGGTGATAAAGGATGTGTGTGTGTCAGTGTGCATCATTGTTGTGTGTTTGTGTGTATCATTGTTGTGTGTCAGTGTGTATCATTGTTGTGTGATGCATGGTTTGGTGTGTACATCAGCAGGTGCTCTTTGCCACCATCCATGTTTCCTTACACACCGTCGTACACCCCCCCACACCCCCCACACCCTGATACACATTCATCCCGCACTCCCTCTGTACCCCCCCCCCCCCATTATAGGTGTGTCAATGGTGGAAGCACCCGGAACCATCTATCACTTGGGCATTGGTCCAATAGTAGCAGCACAAATGCTGCTGTATGTGTTGGATATGAGCAAAGCGATACCAGCATTGGCGGCATGGAAGGAGCAAGGAACTGACGTATGGGGGTGTGGATGTGGATGTGTGTATATGTGGATGTGTGTGTGTCTGTGGTTGTGTGTGTTTATGTCTGGTTGTGTGTGTATGTGGTTGTGTGTTCACCCCCCTACATACATATTCACCCCCCAACTTGCAAACCCACACCAATGTTCACCGCTCCCCTCTCATTTCACACCATTGGAAACACACAGGGGGCATTCAAATTTCAACGTACTGCCAACATACTATCTATAGGTGTTGCCCTCTTGTCGGTATGTGTACTTTTGTGTTGATTTGTACTTGTGTTTGATTTGTAATGATGACATGTGTACGCTCTGTCTGACTATCGTGTCTCCATCATCATCACCACACACTCCATCATCACCATCACACGCTCCATCACCATCATCACACACTCCATCACCATTACACACTCCCTCCATCATCACCCTCACCACCATCACCCTCACGCTCACGCTCACCGTCGTCGTCATCACACACTCCCCCTCCCCCTCATCCTCATCACAGGGAATGCAGGAGGCAGGCAAGATGGTATCCCTGCATGGTGCTCCCTTGGGCTATTGGGACAAGGTCTCCATGGCCCTCACAATGGCAGCAGGCAGTGTGGTGGTGCGATGGGCTGCATCCACCATAGATCATCATGGGATAGGGGATGGACTTGGGTGGGCCATCTGCATGAGTGTGGCAGTGAGTATGTGTGGTGGGGTGTGGGGGACACTGTGTGTTGCATTATGTTCATGTTGTGTGCACTGTGTACGTCATCATCATTCCCCACATCATCATCATTCCCCCCCCTTACACCCCTCCTCCCCCCACCAACCCCACCCCCCAACACACAGACTATGGTCACCTACTAGCTGGAATAGCACAGCAATTTGTTCTCACCCATGCCAACCTGACTGGCCTTGCCCTAGTGTTGGCGGTGTATGGGTTAGTGGTCACATTTGCGGTGAAATTAAACGGCATGATGTTGCGTATACCCATGGTGTATTACAAATTCCGGCAGGGGCGGGTAATGTGGTGGTGTGAGGGGGATGGTGGTGGTGGTGTTTGTTTTTGGGTGGTGTGAGGGTGGTGGTGTTGTGTTTGGTGTGTCTGCTGGGTGTGCTGCATGGGTGTGTGGGAATGATTGGGCGAAAATATACACTCCATAGGCACCACGTACACTGCGCATACGCATTCCACATACGCACTCCATCATGTACACTCCAACACACATTCCATCATATACCCCCCCACACAGGGTGTTTTACGCACTGGTCTAGAGCAACAGGGTGTCGCCAATAACTCCACACCCTACACAAATAATTCCACCAACACCACCAGTTCCAACACGACGAATCATTCCACTGCCTACATACCCATTCGTGTAGTTCGGGGTCTCAATACGCTTGTGTTTGCCAATTTTGGGTTTGGAGTGTTGGCAGAGAGCATCATGTTTTTGACAGGTGTGTGTGATGTGTTTGTGTCTTTGTGTGTCTTTGTGTGTATTTGTGTGTGTGTGTATTTGTCTGTTGTGTAATATGGTTTGTGTGTTGTTGTCTATGTACTATATCCATACATGCATGGCATGCACATATACAACACACCAATATCCACTTTTCATCCCCTCTCATTTCACATTCCCACACGGGCACACACAGGCATTCCAATACCGCAAGGCTCATTGCAATTCACAGTATTGATGGCCATGTTTATATTTTGTTTGGAGTGGCTACCACTATCATCAACAGCAGAGGGGATGTCAAAATACCTCGCAAGAGTATGCCTCAAGTATTTTGTGTGTCTGGTGGTTGTGTGTGTCTGGTGGTTGAATGACACATGTGTGTCTGAATTGAAGCGTATGTGTGAAGTAATGCTCCCCTCCTGCCTCATGTACTACTATCCCCCCCCTACCCACAAGCCCCCCACCCCCACAACCCACCTCACCCTCCCACCCCACCCCACCCTACACACACAGATTGACGCTGGCATTGGTGGCATCTCCCCCGGCATTGAAACCATCGAATTTCTTCGCCAACGGGAACGCATCGCCCGCTTCTGGGGGGCCCTGGGTCTTATTGCCATCCTCCTGGCCATGCAGGGAGTCGACAGGGTCGTTTTTGGGCCCGGCAAGGGGTCCCCTGGGCTCGGATTGGCTCTCATTGCCTCTGAAGTGACCTCTGCTGATAAGCAGGTGAGGGCCCTGTCGCAGGCCCCTCGAATTGAGCGGCGGCTGCAGTTGCAGCGCAAGGCGTTAGAGAGCATGATGGGGGGGGAGAACGTGATTGTGGGACCAGGGTTGTAGGGTGTGTGTGGGAGGGGGAAAGGTGGTGATGATGCGTGGTGATGATACGTGTATGTGTGTGCTGATGATGTGAGTGTGAGAAGTAAGGGATGCACAAGTTGTTGCGGTGTTGTCGCATTGAATTGATGATTTCTCTGTAGAAGATATTTTGGTGCAGGTGCATGTTGGTGCAGGTGCACAACATAGTGAGAGTAGCACTACACATATTGTAACCTGAATGATAATGTTGGGCGGTAAAGGCAGTGCGTCCATATCATCACCATTACTGGGGTTTTGTGGTTACAGTGTTATACACTAGGGCTGTATTTCAGGTGCATGAGCAAGTTCTTCTGGGAGGTACCCAAAGTTCAAAAATGCATTCAAAGGTGATGCACCTGACGCTACCTGATAACTAATCATCATCTCCTGTCCTGGCTGCAATGCAATTGCCTGTCCATCTTGTACTGCAAATACACAGGCAAACACATCTTGCATAGGGGGTTGGTCTGACCCGGGTGTGTCTTCAGCACGACTGTGAGAGGGTGGGGATTGTGATGTGAGGGTGGGTGTGAATACATCACAGCATTATACAATTGACAGTGTGAATTTATTACAACACACAGTAGTATACATACCAAACACAACACATCACACACACAAGGAAAAAATAAAATAAAATAAAATAAAATAAAATAAATAAAAATAAAATAAAAGTACATACCCATCAGGTGCCTCAGCCCTGCAGCTGTGATTACATAAATCAATAAATGGCAGTAATGCAATATCCTGGTCCTGCCCAAAACACCTTGATAATACCTTGTGTGGTGTGTGTGTGTGTGTGTGTGTGTGTGTGTGCGTTTTTACTATGGATTGTGTGTTTGGTTTTCTTGGTACATGTATGGAGTGAACATGGAGTGTTTATTCTTTGAGGGGGGAGAGGTGGGGGGATGTGGGGTTGAGGTTGAGGTTGGTATGTTTTTGTACATATGTATGTGTGCGGTGTACGTGGGTGTGTAGAGCGTGTACATATAGACATATGAAGTAAAAGAGGTCATGAACAACACAGAAGAGCAACCCAAAGCAACAAGCAACAAAAAACCACAATCACCTCCCCCCCCGACAACACACCACCATCACACACGCCATACACACCCATTCAACACACACCCATTCAACACACACCCATTCAACACACCTGTGCAGTGGCCCACCGCACCCCCTCATGTGAGAGTTCATCCAACACCTCCCCATACACCTGTAACACCACTTGTATTTGAAGGTCAATGGCTTCCCGTGCTTGTTTGACCATTGGTAGCCATTGAGGGACCATGTGTTCACCTGTGCGTTGACCAAGACGAGGGGGGGTACATTGACCAAGAAGAGGGGGGCATGGTTGCCATGGGGGTAGACCAAGTTGCATGTATGTTGACCTTGTATATGCACACCATTGACAAGCACATGCTCTATCACATGCAGGTCTGTACAAAAAGACGGTACTGCCATACAACACCATCCACAACCTCCCCTTTATTTTCATATGCAGCCCACATCCCACAGCATATACAGCACCCCCTACAGACCCCACATACAGCGCCCCATACCAGCAGCCTGTTGTATAGCATCACACATCTCCTCCTCTGTATCCAACAACCAGGGGCATGGGGGCTGTGCTGGCAAGGACTCTACATAGGGCCAGTAAAATGATGCCCTCCCCTTGCTTTTCTCACCGTACAACAACATGCCGAGCTGAATCGCCGGATCAATCTCCTCCACAGCACTCACGTTGGGGTGCTTGGCTTTGCGTAGCCGCAACGACATGGCTGCACGAGCATCTTGGCTGGTGAGTAAAAGGCGCTCAGGGATTGCGATGACGGGGGCGGCATCCACATCCCCCGTGGCATCGTCAACCACGGGGGGGATGGTTGCGGTGGCAATCACACCACTGTGGTTGTGATTGGGTTTTGTGTGTGTTGCAAGACATGACATCACATGGTTGCAGGTACATGGACACCACTATGCGTACCGTGATGCGCCGCATGGTGGGTCTGCTACGAGAACAAGTGATGGGTGGACATAGCCACCGTTGAATTCTACCCACTCACGCAAGCTCTCTCCCTCTGCCAGTGGTGATTGCAAGACGATGGGGCCATCACTGGATGTGGCGAGGGGAGTGCTACAGTTTCTCGTGCTACAGTTTCTCGTGGAGGATTTTTGAGCAATGTGATTGGGCTTGTGCCATGTTGGTTGGTGTAATGGAATGTGTGTGTGTCCGAGGTGGCTGCATTGTTGAGTGCGATTGTGATGCAACTGAACGCCAGCGTGGCGGCATGACGGTGTCGTGCGATAGTGGGGCATTGTACATGTATTCTATGGCAGAATGTTTGTGGTTGTGTTTGGTAATGTGGCTGATACAATCTGGTCAAACTCGTGTTTTCATTTCTGTTCTTGAATCAGTCGATCCCATGCCATATACACCTGATTTACATTTGCACAATACCATAAACATCCCCAATTATCAACACCCCCAACCACTCACGCTGCCACCGCCTGCGCAGCCCCTTCCCCCACCGCCACCCCACTCGGCACATACCACGCCCCTTCTTGCCGCACAATCAACCTTGCAGGGGATACGAACAGCTCTGGTCGATCCTCCAGCCACTGAGGAGGTGTTTCACTCCCCAAACCTACAATAGTGCTACCACTGCCAGTCATAAACACTGCTGAAAAGTCGCCATCACGTTCTAGGTCAGCACGGAGGTCTGCCAGCTCAGGGAGCCTGTGTGTGTGGTGTTTTTTGTATACAAGAGATGAGGGGGGGTGTTTTTTGCATACACACCCAAGTGTTGTATACGAGCCACGTGCATACAACAACATACACACACATGACATATGCATAAACACGTGCTGCCCCCCTCCCCCCCCACCCCCCACCCCACCACCATAATACCTATCAAATGCAGGTTGTTCCAGATCATTCACACAGCACTCCCTATCCACCTGTCCCTTTCCCATAGCAGACAAGAGCACCTCAGGGTCTACTGTGGAACGCCGAGTGAGATCTAGTGCCTTGAATATCTCCGGTGTGGAGAGGCCTACAGGGGGTTTTACGAGCAGCATGGGTGTGTCGAGGGGGAGGGGGGGAGGGACTGGTGTTACGACTTCACCCCTGTGTGTATTATGGTGGGTGGTGGGGTATTGGGATGGGGTGGGTATGGGGGGGGGAATGTGGAGGGAAGGGAAAGCAAGGACAGTGTTGTTTGGTAACAAAGGATTGCATGTATGTGTACACATACAAAGGACTTTTACACCCAAACAAGCATATGCATACACAATCACACGCGAACATGACCACATACACACACACCCAAACACGCACCTTCCAGTGCAGTAAGCAGCCCCCTGTGAGAAGAACACACTGATGTCAGATCCAATCTCCCCACTCCACTCCAGCAATTGGTCAATACTTGCAGGTTGACCGGTCAACACATTTGCTGCCCACAGTGTGGTGGCTGCATTGCCACTTCCCCCACCCAACCCAGCACCTGTGTGTGTGAGGTGGGTGGGTGGTGTGGGTGGGTGAGGTGCATTTGTGAGGTGGAGTGGTGGTTAGATGTGTGTGGATGAGTGGAGTATGCAGCAAGTGTACATGATCATGGAGATATGTATGAAGATAGTGAGAGGATGTTTTCCTAGTTGCAATGCACACACAACAAAACACACCCACATGCATACGCACATCAACATATCCCCACAACACCAGAACACTCATCCCCTCCCCTCCCCCAACACATACACACACGCACACACACACCATGAGGGACACGTTTGGTCAAATGCACACGGAACCGCTGTTGACTGCCAGTTTTACTTCGAAATAACTCCAACGCCTTGATGACCAGGTTGGATGCATCTGTAGGTATGCTGTCATCAGTACATGTCAACACATCATGACCACCTTCAATGGCCTCAAATTCCATGTCATCACCCAAATCAATAACCTGTTGTTGTTGTTATTGGTGGTGGGGGTGATGGGGGTGAAGGTGGTGATTCAATGAGGGTGTGGGGATGGATGGAGTGCGTGTTGGTGTGTGGGTGTGCGTGGGTGTGTTACGCAGTATGTATTCTCCAATTGTCATGGAACAACCAGAGTACACCAGCATGTACAGACACATGCAGGTAGTGTGTTATCAGCAACCATGCATCATCATACGTGAAAGAGGGAAGCAAGGTCATGGTAGCCATCCTCTCGACGACGAACCACCCGCAGAAACAAGTTGATCTGGGGTTTGTTGTGATGCAACGTTGTGATGCACATACAAGTACAAATACTGTTCATGGAACACTACGTACTTTGGAGGGTGAAAATAGGTGCAATGGGGTGTTGGCATGTGCATGGGCGATGCTGCTCATACGACGAGCCTGGCGTGTCCATTGTGGAAACACTTGACAGGATGGCAAGTGCAATAGGGATCTGCATGTGTTGAAAGTGGAAAGACCAGCACTACGAGGCATGTGAATCCGGTCAATGTTGATACGATTGCATGGCTGCAGCAACATGGTGCTTCTCGATGCGTACTCAAGATGCGTTCTCAAAAACTGTATTCCAAGTATAAATCACAATTGTTACAAAATGTCGTTTTGAATACATGTACGCCTGTTGGGTTGCTTTTTTCACACAGGCGAGGTGTGGGTCGTTTTTTCACACACCCACACCCACATCTCATCCAGACACACCTGCAGCAATCAGGGGCTCCATCAACCCACCCAGCGATGCCATTTCCTGCTGCAGTGCCACCTCGGACGCCACACGATCCCTCAACACCCCCAGCGCCGCATCCACACCCTCCCACACCCCCACACCCCCAGCATATATATCCAGCAGCATGTGTGCTACGGTCGACAGCATCGGTGCGTATCGTGGGTCTACTATATATCGTGCAACATGCGCAACTAGTGGTGGCAATGTCACAGCATCTCGCCCCCCTGTGTGGTTGGTATTGGTGGGTGTGTTTTGGTGTTGGTGGGTGTGTTTTGGTGTTGGTGGGTGTGTTTTGGTGAGGCACGCATGTCATGGGACTGTGTTTATGGTTGTGCTGCTGCATGCATACACCATACACACCACACCACACCATACACACCACACCAAATCACACACACCAAATCACACACATCACCTCCCCACTCACCCACACGCACATCACACACACACCACATACCAAGTGCAGCAGTGAGTCCCTGTCTGCTAGCAAGCTCCTCCATCACTGAGGCCACCACTTCGGGTCTCCTCGTCAACAGTGCTGCATCAAGGGCCTCACTGTACCTGTAGGTTGGAAAGGAGAGGGGAGCGTTGTGGAAAGGAGAAGGGAGGGGGAACATGGGGAGGTGGGTGTATGCATTGGGCACTGTGTGTATTGTGTATGCATGTGGGGATATGGTAGCGGGTGTATGCATGTGCAACATGTGCACAGGAAAAGCAACCCACCAAAAAACACATTCCGAATCAAAACACACACCCAACCAAGACACACACTCCCGCCCCAAAACATACATACCGAAACTGCCTCAGCATGCTGTCATATGGCGCCAACCGCACCCCATGCTGTGCTGCAATCATGTGATCCTCAGCCGCCACCTTGGATGACTGCCCCCTCATGAAGTATTTGTAATTCGCGGCAGTCAACCGTTTTTCGAACCGCTGCCGTGTGTCAAACATGCTCTGGTCTGTCATGCGGGCACGCTGTGCTGCACGCTGTGCTGATGCGAGTTTGGTGTTGCGACGCACGCTGAGCATGCCGTCAGACATACCAACAGCCATGACGGATGTGTCGGGGGCAACACCAAGGGAGAGGATGGGGGATGGGTAGCGGGCAACGTAGGTGACCTTGAATGTGTCGAGTTCGTATATCTGAGATGGGTGGATGGGTGGGGGGGGGAATGGAGAAGGGGGAGATGGAATAACATTGGGAGGGAGTGATGGGGGAGATGTGGAAAGAGGGGAGATGGAACTATATTGGGGTGGGTGGGTGTGTGAAAAGAGGGGGTTGGGTGCTGCAGGTATGCAGGATGATACATATATGTACACAAACAAATACATTTTCATCCATTCATGACACCAACAAACCCATACACCACAGAAACCCACACACCACATAAACCCACACACCACATAAACACACATAAACTCACACAACCCTGACACACAACCCTGACACACAACCACACGCACAACCCTAATACACCACACACAAAACCTGACACACCTTGACATGTCCATCGAGGGACCCTGTCAAAAGGCGGGGCCCCCCTCCCGAACTGGGCCCCGCTGATGCCAACACAGTGCAACATGATACTGTTTTCTGATGATTCCCCATAGTGGCAAGAGGTGATGTTGCGTGTTTATTTCTACTATCATTACCACCACCACCACCACCACTGTTGCTGCTGTGTAGGGTGAGGGCATCCCACACGCGCACCTCTGTGCCACCTACTGTTACAAACGCAGTGCCTGTGTGATGTGTTGAGGATGTGTGCATGGCTCGGGGATGTGCATATGGTTGTATATTGGGTATTGCTGTGTGCCATGTATATACTCAATGTCTATACACATATATGCCATCACATAAACACACACATCACGAGATCATCATCACCTCTCATCCAAAACACACCCACCATCCTCAACACACCCACCATAATAATGGGGGTTATGTTGTAAACACCCCCCCCAACACACACACACCTGATGGCAACCACGCCACAGCTTCAACTGCCCCCCCATGATCCACCACCCCCACCTGCTTCCCACTCCGTACATCCCACAAATACGCAGCATGATCATACCCACCCGTCAACCACACATCTGCACTCGAGGGGCATGGTGCTACTGCACGCACATAATCCTCATGCCCATCCAATCGAACAATCTGTTGACCACTCGTCACATCCCAGTACCGCACCGTCGCATCATCCCCCCCCGACAAGACATGCACCGCATCTTGGGCAAAACGCACAGCACGAGATGCACTCTTGTGACCATGAAGCTGACGAAGCACCGCTCTGCTGTTGGCATCCATCACCTGCACCATGCCATCCAATCCCCCCGCGACGAGCAGTTTGCCATCAGAGCGAAAGGTGCCGCTAAAGGCTACATCTTTGAATCGGGAGAATGTGCGGCGTACACGCAGTGCTGCTGCGTCGTACAGCAAGACACGTGTGGAGGCTGTCACGGCAAAGTGATGGGGAAAGGATGAGCAGAAATCTATACATGTGATGGCGCCAATCTGTAGGTGATTGGTGTTGTGTGGAGGGGTGTTGTGTGGAGGGGTGTGTGCTTTGTGTGGTGCATCATATGGTGCACAAGAGAGAATCAGCGGATGCTATGTGTCGAAGCAGCATACCTGCTTGGCTGATGCAGGGGCGGTAAACGCTTTCCAATAGCGGCCCTCTGCAGTTTCTCCAATGCTACGCGCAGCATACTGCTTGATCACTAGCTTTTTGTACTCTGCTGGGCCCTCCTCCGCTGTCATTGGTGTTGTGGACAAACCAGTGCACCAGTGCTAGGCCTGGCTAGATGTGGCGGCAGCAGCCACCATCAAGTGCAATAATTGCTTGCCAAATTCAACACGCGTTTTTTGGTGCTGAAGAGTGGATGATGTCGAATGGGTTGAGAGCGTGTTGGGGGCGCACAGGAGCGTATACACAAAGGTCAACGACGTTGCTGCGGATGGTCGCCGGAATACGACCACGTAATACGTGGTGTTGGCTGTGTGATAGCTATTTGATATCTATTGATCAGGCTACGTTGGGATTGTTTTTGTGTGGGTTATATGTGGGCAAGCTGTGTTTTTTGCCTGCTTTGTTTTTGCCTATATGTTCCTTGAGAACAGGACACATCCAAACACATCACCATTCACAGAACACCATTCACAGAACACCATTCACAGAACACACAGCTATACAAAGTATTCGATTGAGGAGGAAGAAAGAACTATAGCCCATTCACTCATCCATACACAACTGCTCCTGTTGACGCAACAGCACCATCACCATGGCAATGGCAGCAAAGCAAAAGTCAACAAGACTTCCACCAGAAGTAAACAGGTAGGTTGTAGCAGCTGTTTGACACCACACCAAATGCCCATGCTGCTTCATCTAGCCTTCCCCATGACACAGGATTGTATACGTGCGCAATTTGCCATTCAACATCACATCAGAAGAGATGTATGACATTTTTGGCAAATATGGGGCGATCCGGCAGATACGCATGTACGTTGTTGTTGATGTTGGTGTGCATGGGCATCATAACCACCACCACCACACACCATACTCACACAGGGGCAACGCAAAGGACACACGTGGCACTGCGTATGTAGTGTATGAGGACATTTACGATGCCAAGGCTGCAGTCGACCACCTGTCTGGGTTTAATGTCGCCAATCGTTACCTCATTGTGCTCTATTACAATCCCAAGAAGCAAAACCGCAAGATTGGATTGGAACAAAAGGAACAGGAGTTGAGGGATTTGCAGGCCAAGTATGGTGTTGATGGGGAACAGCATGCACCAAAGAAGAAAAACACACAAGAGTGATGTGGTGTGGGGGATGTGTTGGTGGTGGAATGTGTTGGTGGAATGGGCAGGCTTGCTGATGATCAATGTCTGAAAGGTTTTTGTGTGTATATAGTGCTTTTTGTAGGGTACTGGTTACAATGTACCCACAGCAAGTGATGTTGCCTTATGTATTTGTTACAACCAGTACAAGAATGATCGTCGCACATATGAATGAATTCTTATATACACGAAATGTTATGTTGTAAACACACAGTACCATGAACAAACAAAAAATGTACCATGCAAAATTGAGCAATGGTATTCAAGATACATCATTGTACATGTGCTTCAAGCACATCCACCCCCCAATGTCAGTCACACATGTCGGTCATTTTTTTCTATTTATCAGTCATCCTGCCTTCCATACATCATGTACACGCTGTCCTACACGGCAATGCAGCGCTGCAATACGCACCCTATGCCACAACACACCCCCTCCACTGCCCTCCTCATGCTGCCTTCCTTCCCGTAGTGTTTTCTCCCCTTGTAGTGTTTTCTCCCCTTGAAGTGCTTTCTCCCCTTGAAGTGTTTCCTCCCCTTGAAGTGTTTCCTCCCCTTGAAGTGTTTCCTCCCCTTGAAGTGTTTTCTCCCCTTGTGTTTCCCCCTCTGATGCCTGTTGTTTGGGTGGTTTCAGGTGCGTGTGCTCCTGTTGCTGCATGTCCCCCTCTGGTGGCCCCCCTTCTGGTGCCCCCCCCTCTGGTGCCTGCTGTAGTGCGTCCAGCAGCATCTGTGCAGCTGCTGATTGGTCACCAGGACACCATGCAATGGAGAAATGAGGGCGAGGATGCAGGTAGAATGCAGGGAGGTTGTATTGCGCAAATACATGGTCCACAGCACGCACAGCAGGCGTCACCTGGGGGGGGGGGAAGGTGGCTGGTGTGCAGTGGACTGACACGTGCACTACATGGTCAAACTACATGGTCAACTCAGCAAGGGAAGAATAGTCAACGCACCAAAGAACCTCCTTGTGTGGCTTCTACAGCAATAAACGTGCGGCTCCGTAATTCATTTACAAATACCTGTGGGTACGTGTATGCAGAGGTGTATGTACAACACAGCAAGGTGTATGTACATCACCACACACTCTATCACACACACTCTACCAATATAACCCATCACCACATACAGTGACACGGTCAAAGTCAAGGTCAATAGGTGTGTCTGCGCTGCATGCAGTGGTCAATGAGGTGGTCAACATGGTCAACAATGGTTGAATTTGCTTTTTCCGAATGGCAACTACACGTGAAAATGATACGTGTTGTGTTGCAGTCACAGGTATGAACGGCGGACTGTGTGCTGTGGGTAATGATGGGTTTGTGTGTTGTTGTTGTTGTTGACTGGCAGTGTCTCTGTCATGGTGATCATCCCCATGCACAGATGGCGAACATGTGTCTGTGTCTGAAATCGCACATGGCTCCAGTCCTTGAAGATGAGGTGTGAGGCGTGCAAGCAACAATTGTAGTCTTTGTATTGTCGCTGGTGGCAGCGTGACTGGTGGTTGGTTGTGATGGTATGTATGTGTTGATGATGGGATGTGTGTGTGATATGATGGGATGTGTGCGATGATGGAGTGTATGTGATAGGATAACTTGCAGTGATGTGGATACACAAGTAGTGAGCACACTTCTCACTGTGGTTGTGTGGCAGCATACCTGTGGCAAATACATGCGTTGCAAAGTTGCCATCTACATGTATAAATGCTCGACTTCGCTTGGGGGGTGGCTTGAGCTCGACAATGTCTGTGCAAATGTCAACATAGGATGTGGTGCATAGCATTTTGGTGAAAGCACATATCAAGTGTGTGCAAATCAACTGTCTCGCTACCTTGTGCAGTGATGGCGCCCTGCAATGCATAGTCCGCTGAGAGCAAAGTCTTCCTGTGTGATATCATAATTTTCTGTACCACGTATGAGACATGGGCACAGACACGCTATACAAATGCACGACCAACCTTGGCCTTTTAGATGCTGATTGCTGCGTGATTGTCTGTGATTGGTTGCCAGCAGCAACCTCAACCTGTGCAGGTTGCTCATCTTCACTGCTGTCTGCATAGTCTACAAGACCAGGAAGCATCATGAATACATCCCAACAATGTGCAGCTATCAGCACTCTGTACTATATAAAACCACAACCAATCTTTTCCCCAGGAATCCCACTTTCTCTACAAAAACCGCAATGCTCAAGCAACTGCAGGTCCTTGAGGGTCATACAGATGTCGTGTGGTGCATTGCTTGGTCCCCAGATGGTATGCATCAACAACATGCCACCGTTGTACACACTGTACGCCATGCACGATCTTCCAAACGACAGGAACACGATTAGCAAGTTGTGGTGCTGATAAAACTGTGCGTATATGGGGCTACAAAGACGATCAGCAAGGGTGGTCATGCGTGGGCATCCTGGACGACACCCACAGCCGCACAGTGCGTTGTGTGGCATGGTCACCAGATGGTAGCCACCTTGCAGTTGCCAGCTTTGATGCAACCACCTCTGTGTGGCGATCACAGGTGTGGTACCTGAGTGTTCCTGCCTCGGTGGATGTTGACCGGGGACACATACACACACACATTGTTGCAACATACGCACACACACAAAGACACACACCCTCTAGCACACCTTACACACAGGGGGATTACTGGGAGCATGTTGGGTTGCTTGAGGGGCATGAGAATGAGGTTAAGAGTGTTGCATGGAATACACAAGGTACTGTGAGGGAGTGACGTGGGTAGTGCTGTGGGTGTTGTGTGGTGTTGTGGGTCTTGGTACACCAATGCGTGCACCATTATTCACCATTATGTGTGCACCATTTTTGATATTCTTGCACCCACCAATACCCACAACCCCAGGTTCACTACTTGCAACATGTGGGAGGGACAAGAGTGTGTGGATATGGGAGGTGTTGCCTGGTGAGGAGTATGAATGTGTGGATGTGAAAACAGGGCATACACAGGTATGTGTGTTGTGTGTGTGTCCTTTGTGTGTGTAGTGTGTGGGGTATGTGTGTATACAGCTTTCTCTACGGCTGGCCACAGTGCCTTATGTATGTGGCTTATGTGTGTGTAGTGCATGCACACATGATCCTGTATGATCATGATGTGACTGGCATTACTTATTATTGTCATGATGATGCCAATCCCTTTCCACACACCCCACCCCACCCCACACCCCACACCCCACACCCCCCACACACCCCACACACATATCCCCTCAAAGGATGTCAAGTGTGTTGTATGGCACCCCCAGCAGCCTGTGTTGGTTTCATGCTCCTATGATGATAGCATCAAGGTGTGGCAGGAGCAAGCAGATGACTGGGAATGTGTACAAACACTCACTGGTATGCGTTTTATGTGTTTTATGTGTGTGTGTTTGTGTGTGTCTCATGTACTTTCTGCCATGCTGTATGAAACACACACACGCACGCACATACACACCACAACCAGGCCATGCTGGCACAGTGTGGTCTGCTGCTTTTGATGCCAGTGGGAGTGTGCTCGTGACATGTAGTGATGATGGGTCAATACGTGTATGGCAGTGGCATGTGCATAGTAACAATGGTGGGTGTGGTTGTGTTTATGGGGTGTAGTTCATGGGGGTAGTAGGTCATGGGGTGTAATGGTAGGTGTGCCTGTGTTGATGGGGTATACTAGGAAATACTGTTTGTATATATATTATGCTATACATGGACAATATATTCCCAAAAAATGAAAAAAATACGATCCACAACAACACCCATAACACCCCCACAACAACACCCACAACGCCCACACCAACAGGCAACGGTCCAGCCAGGTGCACCCCCCTCGCCACCCTCCCCCATGCACACACCCGCAGTGTGTTTAGTGTGTCATGGTGTCCCACACGAGACCTGGTAGCTAGTGGTGGGGCTGACAATGCCATCAATGTGTATACAGTGCACAGAGGGGGAGAATTGGAGGGGGGAAAGGGGGGAGCAGGGCACATGGAGGGGGAAGAGGGGGGAGCAGACATAGGGGGGGAAAATGAGATGGAACAAGGAGGAGAGGGGATGGAACAAGGAGCGCAGGTCAACAAGGGAGAGGAGCAAGTCAATGGCATAGAGAAACGGTCAATATTGGAAAGTGGTGAGCAGAAACAGGAGCTTTTCACTGGTGCACACGAGCAGGCGTGCAGAAGTGACTCTTCACTCCATGTACCACCATCAACAACCTCACCATCATCAACAGTTCCATCATCATCTACACCACCATCATCAACATCACCACTGCTGCATTGTACACAGAGAATACAAAATGCACATGAAGTGGACGTCAATTGCGTGGCATGGCGGCCAGGTGTTGATGATGGGCCTGTTCAGGAATGTGCACAGCAGCATGCATGTGTCTTGGCAAGCTGTGGGGATGATGGCTTGATCAAGCTGTGGGGGTGATAAGTTGTAGGGGGGTACGAAGCCACCACCCATTCAGCCGTAGATGGTTGTTTGCATGGAGTGCACGCGGAGCGTGTGTTTCTCTTGGTTCATCTTCCATGTCATCTTTTTTCATGAGCATTGTTTATTCTGTGTACAACATGGTATCCATGCTCTCTCATCAGCGCATCTTTGTAATGACAATGTATCTTGGTAATAATATTACAAATCACAAAGAAGTCGCATTTCTTAAGAGCAAGTGCCTGGAATACGAACGGGTGGCATGCACAGCACAGCACAGCATGCACAGCATCTGCAGAGGACAACCGCCTTTATATGAAAGAGATACGTAAAAAGAGAGAGGATAATACCAGCAACACAGGAGGTACGTGTATGCCCATCGTCAACAGCATGACAGCAAACAGCAAAAGGAAGACAGAAAAAAAAAACATGACTAGAAAAGTAAACACATACGCACATAACAAACACGGCGCATACTACGTGTGAACAACAACTTACTATAATAGGATTGGCAACATCATCCTGCAACACTTGAGATTGATGGTGTGATGGGTCATTATGGTGCATTGTGCACGCATGGCGATAATGATGACCAGCGCGAAAAAATTCAAGCACAACAATATATTCTTGGTTGAATTTGTAGTATTGTGGGTGGGAAAGGAAGAAACAAAAAAAAGGGAATACAAAACAGCAAATGCACAGTACTTGCATCACATATCGGTGAGAGATACCTTGTGAGAGATACCTTGAAAAACACCTCAAACAACACCTCAAACAACAACAATCACATACATGAGGTATATACAAAACCACTCAAACAACAACAACAACAATCACATACATGAGGTATATACAAAAGATCTCAACCACTAGATCATGCACGTGCAACTCCACCCCATACACATTAGGGACCCCCCCCCCACAACCAACGTCCCCCCCCCCCCACAACCTAGGCCCCCCCACACAAATTTAGGGTCCCCCACACAAACTAGGAAACCCAATCATCTGCGCCTGATGCAACCCCGCCATCAGCTCCGGGTCCACTTCCTGTGCAATATTCATCACCTGTCGAATCTCCTCTTCTGTCTGTATACTCCGAGGCACCATGCTGCTGAGTCGCCTGTTGATAGTTCGGAGCTCGGGGGCCAGATTGCGCAGGTACCATGGGTGTTTGAGTATGTCGGGGACGGAGATGCGGTCACTGGGGTTGGGGATGAGCATGCGGGACACGAGGTCCATGCATGCGGGGCTTACATCCACATGAAACTGTGTGTGTAGGGGGTGCGGTACAGGAGGGGCGTAGGTGGTGTGGTGTGGTCGGGTGGGGTGTAGGGTGGAGTGGGGTGGCGTGGGTGGGACAGATAAACAACACAACGTGTAAACAAAGCATATACTGCAAGAAGGAGGAACTGATGAGTGTTTGTGTGAGTGTGTGTTGTCCCCACATCATCCCCACCACTTCCCCCCCATCACCACATCCCCCCCACACCTTGTAAATGCCCTTGACCATGCGTTTGATAGCAAGCTTATCCCCTGGTTCTGTATGAAACGGATACGCCCCATTCAGCATCACATACAAAAAGATGCCACAACTCCACACATCTGCCGCCTTGCCATTGTAGTTGCCCTGCGTCAACACCATCTCTGGTGCAACATACTCGGGCGTTCCTGCAGCAGTTTTGCATGCAGAATCCACGTGTTCATTTTTGGAATAGCCAAAGTCACAGAGTTTGAGGACAGGGGTGGGGCTGGTGTCGAGCAAGAGTGCGTTTTCGAGCTTGATGTCGCGATTGACCACCCCCACTGAATGGCAAAAGGCGATGGCTGACATGAGCTGCTGGAAGAGGTAGCGTGCTTGGTTTTCGCTCACATGACCATTGTGCCGCAACGTGTATTCGAAAAGGTCACCTCCTGATGTGTGTGTGGGGTGGTGGTGATGGTGATGGATTGCACACACACAACCCATTTTTTAATGATTTGGTAAAACAGTGCTGCATGTACTGGAACAAAAACATCAGAACGGACCCCCCAAAAAATCACCCTGCACCTGTGAGCATACATACATACCTGCAGCATATTCCATGGCAATGGCCAGGTAGCGGGGTGTCAAAAATACCTCACGAAAACGCACGATGTGTGGGTGGGCACTACACAAGCGGTGGCTGAGAATTTCCCGCTCCACCATCTTGCCCAATGTGCGGCCACGCTGTGTGTGTATTGGACAATGTCAACCACATCCGATGCACATGTCATCCGGGATCAACCTGTTGACAAGACACACTTCCCAGACACAATTCCCAACCAACCACACCCCTTACCCATACCTCTAAACACTTGACAGCGCACAAGTCTCCGTGCTTGGTGTCGTGTGCAAGCAGCACAAAGCCGTAGGTGCCCGCACCGAGGTCTCGTAGCTTTTTATACCTTGTGTTGCCCAGCAATGGGTTGGTAGTGTAATCAGAAGGGTGGCGTCCTGCAAGAGAGCCAGCAGTGCATGGCTCCCAACCCATGTCGGCGTTGGTTGGCATAAACACCTGATCCGCATTTGTCCACTGGTGCGAGCTCGTACAGCCCTCGCCGTCCGAGGGACTTGGTAGTGTTTGGCTCGTGTTCCAACTGTCTTCTGTTCCTAGCAAGTCTTCTTGTGCTGGCTTTTTGGCTGTACACGTTGTAGCCGCTGCTGCTGTTCCATCAAACGGTGAGGGCTGAGTCGCTGGTTGGTGCACCACTGGTTGGTGTGGCGGCTCATCCACCACCTTGGGTGTGCTGGTACAGAAGCAAAGCATGCCCATGATATTTGTGAGACGAATAGTGGGACAGGTTGAAAATAAAGAGTCCAGAAATAGCACTAAGTGTCTGATTCTGGGATTGCCTCATCGGACACTCATATCATGCACATTGGCTTGGCTTGTGGGGGATTGCTCAACTTCCTGTTACATGCCAAAGCTTGCGTGGCCAACCAGCACAGCAGCAGCAGCAGTGCAAGCGAAGTGACGAGCGCAGGACACTGGTCAACACAATTGACAATTCTCAGTTGTAATTGCACTATTCCATTGCAGCACATCTTGAAAGCAGCAGCATCAGTACATTCTGTGCAAATATCACTCACACACACCACCACCACTCAACACGCAACACTGCAGCCAGCATTCCATCACTGGCAATCATACCAACCCTATACTCTATTCATTCCACGTTTCATAGCACATCATGTTGCGATCATCCATCAAGGTAGTTTGCGTTTCAGCACTCGCAACCTCGCTCTTCCCAGGCCGCAGGCATTGCATACACTTGACCTTGCCTTTTGCCTTGCAAATCAGCCCCCAACACGCACACAGGCACATTTATGCAAATTGCAATTGGCAATAACCGCATTAGAGGCACCAACCAGGTGGGTTTGTGTGCATGCATCATAGGTGCATGTTGCTCACAAAACACCCACAACCCACACAGTGCTGCTCCATCGTGCGTGCTACCCAGCACTGTGCTCTCCATGCGAGTATGTGTGTGTACTCTTTATATGCCCATTTGCACAACACCGCACCATCATCATCACCACAGACATGGCAGCACACCACAGTGCGTGCGCTCACCACAACACCAGCAATGCACCATGCCAAGCCATCAGCAGACCAGCAGCCATCAGAGTCCACGACAGACAATACCACCACATCTGATACATCTGAGCATGCACAACAGGGGGCGGACGATTCTACCAATACAACCAGCAGCAACACCAACAGCAGCAACACCAACAGCACCCACACAACAAAACCAGCAATGGCCGATCGGATAAAGCACGTTGCTGCAGTTGTATGGCGGGAGGTGCGGGAGGCAGTTGCACCCCAGGAGGAGATCACCTCGGCGTTAAGGGCCCCTGCAGTGGGGGCGGCACCCCCTGGTGCGGGGGCCACCACCTCAGACTTGGTGCTGAGTCAGCGTAGCGAGGGGGCATGGGAAAAGCGCTGGCGTGGGGTACAAGAAAAGGTGTGTGATGTGATGGTGTGTGGCTTTGGGGTGTTGTGATGGCTTGGGTTGTTGTGAGCACGCGTGTTGGTCTATATAGGCATGTCCACATACACTCTCTCACACACACACTTTTGACAACACCACCTTCCCAACACCCACCCACACCTCCACAACACCCCATCAACGCAACAGCTGGGCAGTCATCCCTTTTTCAAGCACGTAGGTGGAATCAAGGACCACGCCGTCTTCCAAAAGGGTCAGGAAGTCGCAGAAACAATCCGGGAACGATGGGAAACGTCAGACAGCCCACTCATCCACAAAATCCAAGACATGTCAGATAGTATGTTTACTGAGAATGAAGCGGCCCGGGCGCTCCGGGAGATTCGGGCACGTGACCCGGATTTCGATATGGTGAGCTTTTTGGTGAGCGTGCGTGCAGACGTGGTGACAGTCATTCAGGCATACTTGGGTGGGGATGGGGAGGTGCTGGCACAGTATTGCAGCCCAGAGATGGTGGAGCGACTGATGGGGATTGTGCGTGCTATGCAGGCACAGGTATGTGTTGTGCGTGGTGGGTGGGTTGTAGGTGAGGTGTTGTGGATGCATTTGAGCTGTTGATACATGCGATATGTTGATACATGTGATACATGTGATATGTGTCCCTTGATGCACATGTAGCATGCAGATATACATGCAGATGGGATTTGAAACCCATAGCTTTCCCACATGCTCCCAAATCTACTCCCACCCAAATCTACTCACAGGACCTCCACAGTGACAAGACCATTCTAGATACAAGTGAGGTGGAACTGGTCGACCTGAAGTTTCTAGAAGACCAACCCATCATTGTGGTGCAGTTCAACTGCCAGCAAATCAACTGCAGGTAGGAGGATTTGGGGGCACAATGGGGAGATATATATGTTGGGGAGATGTGATCGGAAGGGTTGCTGATGGGTGATGTTGCAGATGGGCGGGAGATGGTGTAGGCTTGTAGGCATGGGCTGTGTAATGTTGGGTGTATGATATTGGCTGCCAGTTGGCATGTCAACACGCTGCCATTGCATCTCAACACGCTGCCATTGCATCTCAACACGCTGCCATTGCATCTCAATCCCCGCCACACAGTCGTGACAAGTTTGGCAACGTGGTGGATGGTGCTCCAGACAGTGTGCATCGTGTCTACTACTACTGGGCACTCCAGCAGGACGAAAGTGGGTTTCAGGGTGTGGATGGAAAGTATTATCCACCTCGATGGGTGCTCAAGGAGATGCTGGTGAGAGGCATGCACAACTTGTTGTAGGGAGGTGCACAACTTGTTGTAGGGAGGCATTTGTTTTGTGTGGGAGATTGCGGAGATGGATGCTGTGGTGGTGGGAAAAGGGCAAGCAATGGTTGACGTGTGTAGGGTTGCTGTGACTAGCATTGCATGCAGCAGCCTGAATTATGTAAACAACATTGACAGCAGGTTGAGCAATGGGTTATTGTAGCGTTACAACACATTTGTCATAATATCCATCATTCAACAGTATGATAATGCATGACGGACACATTCTCCCCCCACATACTCAACCAGATAAAAAGCCACCATGATGCCTCACCACTTGTCACTCATGGCCATCCCCTCACACTCCCTCCTCATCATCCACTCATACCCGTTTCCTCATCATCCACTCACACTCCCTCCTCATCATCCACTCATACCCGTTTCCTCATCACCTCAACACCCTCGTCACATATCACACGTGCACATGCCCTCACCATCTACTTGTTGAGGGCATTGGTCACCACCTCCACAGTAAACAGCATGGCAGCATTGGCAGGCATTGCACGAATAATGCAAGGTGTAAAACCCCTGTAAAAACGTGCAATGCCCCCTTCTGCATGCAATTTCTGTGGATTGTGTGTGTGATATAGTGGTGAGTGGTGTATACATGATCCCAGCCAAAAAAAACACGACACCCACCAAAAAAAATGACACCCACCCACCCACCGCCCAAAAATCTGAAACCCACCAAAAAAACACCACCACCCACCTTGACTGTTTCGACCATGGTTGGGTATGTACGTTCCGACTTGATGATGCTGTCTGTCTGCATGGTGGATTTCACCACATCCACTGGGAAGATGATGCCCCAATACAGCAGCCCCCCAAACGCAGCAGCACCCAGGACCACGGGGGCTGGCAGGTCTGTTACATTGGTGTGATACACGTGTTCTGCAAAGTACCGCTTGATGACCTTGAGTGTGTTGGGGGGAGGCGTGTGGATGTGTGTGTGTGTGGATGTGTGTGTGTATGTAGCTGAACGACACGGTGTTTACATACATATACATACATATACACATACATACAAATGAAAACATACAAAACCCCCATACGTATACACAACCCACTACACATACATACACAAACCACAATGTACACACACATATACACACCCCACAATACCCACAGTGTACCTCAAAGGATCCCAAGTAGATGGAGTTGGCAGGTGTATCACGCAACAAGGTGGCCCCTAGGCCCTGAAAGGGGCCCCGGATCCCATTGTGGCGAAATGTCTGCCGTACACAATCCATCATGTTTTTATATGGCGCTGTGTATTGGTAATGTGGTGCGTGGTGGTGTACGATGGTGTGTGATGGTGTGTGATGGTGTATGATGGTATGTGATGGTGTGTGATGGTGTATGATGGTGTGTGATGGTGTCTGGTGTAGGGAGGCATGGTAACAGGGAATATTCATTTTTGGACACTGCAATGTATGTGCCCGTGTACAAGCAGACACTGCAATGCATCTGTATGTATACATGTGTACATTGCAATGTATGTGTGTGTGTACAATCTATACAATCTACACAATATATACAATCTACGTACAAACGTAATCAGGGTTGGACTTTTGACGAATGACTTGCACTTGTATTTGGGATTTGTAAAAGTCAATGGGGCCCTCTGAAAATGAGGCAATGAAACCTGTAATAGCACCAGCCTGTGTGTGTTTGTTTGCTTGTTTGTTTGTGTGTGTTTGTGTGTGTGCATGTGTACACTTGTAGGTGAATACGTTTGTGTGTACTGTATGACTTGCATGTGATTACGTATACAGCATACTACACCAAGAGCAACCATCCATGCCAACACCAACCATGCACACCAACCATGTATACCAACCTTGTAAAAATCAGCAGTAGAGAGTTTTCGCTCACTGCCATCTGCATTGGTGGCAAAGTATCGCTTGGCAGCACCAAACGCACTAAACAGGGATGCACGAAATACCATCTGTCCTGCCAATGGGGATGCCACACCCTGTGGGATGGAGTTGGGTGTGATGATGAAGGGTGTGGGGTATACAATACAAGGTTCACATGGCGAGGTCAACGTCATGCGCACATCATACGCATACCTTGTACAAGCCACCAACACCCTCCCACTGGATGGTCTTCTTTGCGCAATCGATCATGCCATCTGTGTGTGGATGGTCATTGTGCAACATACCCAACACACCCAACCATTCACACACGCATGCATACTGTAGATGGGCTTGTCAATTGGTTGTGTTTGCAGCCTGATCTTGAGTGTATCAAAGGGATGGCCAACCATGGTAACTGCAATACCACCTATGGAGAGACACGGTGTTAACAAGGTGTGTATGTGTCGAAAAAGCTGTCCAATGCATCCCATGCATGCTGTACGAACCACAAGTCCCAGCTATGACATCCTTGGCAAACTTGAGCGCCCCTGATGATTGCGTTGCTTTGACCTCTGCTTTCGCGTGTCTCAGGGCGGGATATTCAACCACAGGAGCTCCCATCTCGTGGTGTAGGATTGGATGGGTTGTAGAGACAATACCAATGGTACAAGATCAGCGATCAATTATCTGTTTACTCGCGAGCAATGATGTACTGATGTCTTGATGTGTGATTCAGCATAAAGCTGATTCACTTTGCCACGCCTCGTTGGACACATCCTAGTGTGTTACAACTTGAGTTGATGTGGCGCAACAAGGATGCCATCCTTGTCTGCATACACCCAATCCCCTGGCTTGAAAGTCGCTCCACCAAAGCTGATGGGGACGTTGGATAGCCCAGGGTCTCGCTTGGAGGACTTGAGCGGGTATGTTGCCAGCGCCTTGACCCCCAGTGGCATCTTGCCAATATCCTCACTATCACGGATGCAACCATTGATAATGATACCCTATGGTGGGGCAAGTGTGTGGGGGGGATGTATGGGATGTATGGCAGGTGGATGTGCGCAACACACACAATCAGACATACACTCCAGCCGTTTTTGTAGGCCATCTCTGCAATGTTGTCGCCAAGCAATGCACATCGCATAGACGCACCACCATCCACGACCAGTACACCACCATTGCCAGGCTGTTCCAGTGCCTGATGTGGTGGTACATGGTGTACAGGCACCACAAGCACCACCCAGTCCCTTTAAACAAACGCACCTTGCGCACGAGGGGGTTGTTCTCAAAGCACTTGACTGTAGAGACTGGCCCACTGAATCGCATGTTGCCCCCAAAGTCCCTGCCATGCATATACACAACAAGATGATGGGGCATAACAAGGGTTATCCATCCACCCTCAGCACACAACCTACCTGAATATGGGGTCTACTATCTGCACTGTACGTGTGGAAACCACGTCGACTGCTTCTGGCACAAACACATCGCACAGATCTGCCGTAGCACCACGAGCAGTGTCTGGTGGAGGGGTTGCCGTTGTTGGTCCAGAGCTCATGGATGCGTTGCATAAGGCAGGTGTGAAGCGTGGCAGCAAAAGCACTGCAGCCCTACGAGCAAGCATGTGGAGGGTTTTTTTCTTGATCTGGCTATGCAGTCTAGCTGGATAAGGCTGTTGTAGATACGGAAGCGCCTATGATGAAACGATGTGTAAACTGAAGTTGCGCCTGAGATTGTTTTCAATGGTCATTAGGTGTTGCCTAGAGAGTTGTGTGGACGCTCACAATAGCGTGTGCAAACAATAAAGAAAGAAAAGGACAACACATAGATGCCCTCATATATGTAGGCTGCGTGCATGCATATGTTTTGAGGAGTGCATACAGCCCCCAGCAAGGTCCTGTGTGCCCCCACATTATGCAGCACCCATGCTTTATGCAGCGCCCACAGGGGCACCTTTCACAAACGCAACGCCCTTTTCAATGTTGCCCTTGAGCACAGGCTTGAGCTCCTCCAGTGCCTTTTGCTCATACTCGGACAAAGCACCTGATGTGACAGTACATGCAGTGAGTGATGCAGTGCATACATAGTGATATACACACCCTTATACACACCCTCATACACACAAACACACTCACCAACACACACGCACACCAACACCCCCCCACCCCCACCCAAAACATACCAAGTGGCAAAAACTTCTCCACACCATTTGGCCCCAGCTGCACCTTGGATGAGAAAAATTCCAACCCCTCCACCACACTGCTCTCTGTGTACGTGCACTCGAACACATCCTCCTCACCAGCAAGACCCAGGAGGGCCGACTCAGCCATACGTGCTGCTGCGTATGCCATGGAGAGTGTAGCAGAGCCTGCCCCGGCCTTGGCCTCTACCACCTCTGTGCCTGCCTCTTGGATGCGCTTGGTGAGGGGATCGATTTCGTCATCGGTAAATGTGACCTCGGGGCGCACCTGGGGTTGGGGGGGTTGGGGGGATGTGTGTGGAGGATGTGTGTGGAGGGTGTGTGTGGAGGGTGTATGTGGAGGGTGTGTGGTGTGTGTGTGTATGTAGAGGATGTATGTGTATGGCCACTGTGTTTGTGTGTGCAGAGTAGTACTATAAAGACCTCTGTAGATCTGTGCACCCACCAGCAGCATCTCAACACCCTCCCCCCCCCCCCCCCCCCACACTACCTGCGACAAGAGAGGCAGGATGGTGATACCAGCATGCCCGCCAATCACAGGCACATCCACCAATCGCATGTCGAGATTCTTCTTCTCGGCCACAAATGTGTTGGCACGAACAATATCGAGGGTGGTCACACCCATGAGCTTGCGAGCATCATACACACCAGCTGCCTTGAGCACTTCGGCAGCAATAGGGATGGTGGAGTTGACGGGGTTGGAGATGATGTGGATGAGCGCCTGGGTGAGGGAATTAGGAGCCCCATGAACCAATGCCAAAGAGTACACGGGTGGTGTCCTAGGTCACAAGGTCACGCCCAACAACACCACATACCGTGGGGCAGTGCTCTGCAATGGCTTCGACGAGGTTTTTCACAATACCGGCATTGATGTTGAACAGGTCATCACGAGTCATGCCAGGCTTGCGTGGCACACCAGCAGGGATGATGACAAGCTCACAGCCCTTCAATGCATCTGCAAGCTGTTCTGCACCAGCATAGCCTGCCACCTGGTTGGGGACAAGTGTATGGAAAGTATGAAACCATGGAACACACAGCAACAACATGATAGGGTTGTCTTGGGTTTAAATAGATGGCAAACATCCGCCATCACGCACCTTGACTGGCGTGTTGCAATGGCTCAGGTCTGCTGCTACGCCGGGTGTGTTGGCAATGTCATACAATGCAAGGTCGGTGACCAGGCGGTTCATCTTGAGGAGCAGGCTGAGGGGCTGGCCAATACCACCAGCTGCACCCAACACTGCAACCTTACGGCACTCAATCACCTGCTGCCTGCGAGATGCACGCACAATAGTGCTGGGACGTGCAGCAACGTTGATGCCAGTGACATAGCGTGTCTTGCTAATACCGCTCGTGGCGTGAGTAGCACAGGGTTTTGTGTACAGGGACATGGCTGCTGCTGGGGATGATGAACAACAAGGTTTTGTGGGGCGCCTTGTGTAGGATGGATGCGGATGGATGCGATGGTGTTGTTTTTATGCGATGTGAATTGATTTGTTGCTGGTGGGTATTTTTCCGTTTGTGCACACACGTGTTCAGGACAATGTGTTGCAGCAAGTTGATTTTCAAAACTCCATTCACAACCAACGCATTCACAATACTCTCATTACGCTCATTGCATTGCCACGACATCAACCCCGCTCAAACACATCCCATCATCAGCACACAACACCATGGTGGCTCTCCCTCAGCTGCAGCCTGGGAGGGACAGGCCCACTACCATCATTAGCCCTAGCATCCTTTCTGCAGACTTTGCACGCCTAGCAAAAGAAGCACAGCAAATGCAAGAGTTGGGCGTCGAGTGGCTGCACATAGACATCATGGTGCGGTGTGCCACACAAATCCACTCCAACAACAACAACAACGTCATCATCAACAGCAGCACAACAAACACAGGATGGCCATTTTGTACCCAACCTGACACTGGGCCCACCCATCATCAAATCCCTGCGTCAGGCGACCCCATTATACCTCGACTGTCACTTTATGGTGTCCAACCCGGCACAGTGGATTGCGCCCTCTGCAGCTGCTGGTGCCAACATGTACACATTCCACATCGAGGCAGTCCCCGGGTATGATCAACAGAAACAGCCCATCCCTGCAGTGCTCGACCTGTGCAATGCAGTGCGAGCGGCAGGCATGCACTGTGGCATCGCCGTCAAGCCCAAGACCCCCGTGTCGTTGCTGCTGCCATACATTGATGCAGGACTGGTGGATATGGTGCTCGTGATGACTGTGGAGCCCGGGTTTGGTGGGCAGTCGTTCATGCCCGACATGATGGACAAAGTGCGCGCATTGCGCAAGCACTCTCCCACGCTCAACATCCAGGTGGATGGGGGGCTTGCGCCGTCCACCATTGCGCAGGCTGCAGATGCGGGGGCCAATGTGATTGTGGCAGGGAGTGCAGTGTTTGGTGCAAGCGATCGGGGGGGGGCCGTGCACACGCTGGCGGCCGCAGTTGACGCTGCGGCTCTTGTACCCCAGGCGTCATGATTGTGAGAGCGCATGATGTGAGCGTGCAATTATTTTTCCAACGAATTCTTTGATCATCAACCACACAATGTCCCATATTCATGCTGCATCTTTACCAGAAACGTGATCGATATTCGTACGACGAGCGTTCGAGACAAGTGTGAAAAACAACAAACAAAAACCCTATGTGCACAAAATACACGAAACAGCAGCACACGAAATCCACAGTAGCACACGAAGTGCCCCCGCAATATGGCGGTGGCCCTCCCCCTGCAAGACAGTGCCAGCATATATGCATATGCCCCATTCATGATGTATTCACACGCGCAAGCAAGAAGCTGTGTGAACAAGAAACCTCTGCCCACCAAAAACCTCTGCACACAAACCTCTGCACACAAACCTCTGCACAAAATGACTCTGCCACATTGTATACCTCATACAAGGTGTACCTCATACTGCATACCCCATATATAGGTATACCACATCCAACCCCCCTACGCCTCACCAGGCAACATGGTGTCGGCCATGATTTCGCAAGCCGCAGGTGGTGCCCCCGGGATAAGGTGCGACACACAGTTGCGTTCCTTGATCAGCTCATCCTCTGTTGCTTTGATCTTTTCCCTCAGCCACTCATCGATGATAAAGTCATCGATGACCTCATAATCCCCATCCCCCTTGCTGCGGCATGGCATGGAAAAGATCAGGCCTTCCTCAATACCATATGGGTTGCCGTCTGTGATGACCCCAGTGGAGAAACAGTCCCCGGGGGCAGTGGGGGTGACGAGTGAGCGAATCGCATCTGCCACAGAAACTGCAGTGGATGCAGCAGAGGAGCGGCCCCATTTTTTTATCAACGCGCCACCACGGTTGGCGACAGTGGGGGTGAAGACCTCCTTGAGCCACTGTTCATCTTGAATGACGTTGACAGCAGGTTTGCCCCCAATTTTGGCGTTGAGGTAATCCGGGACCTGGGTGGTGGAGTGGTTGCCCCAGATTGCCACATTGGAGACGGCTGTGTAAAAGCGAGACGCCTTGAGGGCCAGTTGGCACTTGGCACGATTTTCATCCAGGCGGGTGAGGGCGTGGAAGTTTTTGCGCTTGAGTCGTGGTGCATTGGCCATTGCAATCAATGCTGTGTACGGGTGGTGTTTTTATTGGAAGTGGTGTTTTTATTGGAAGGGGTGCTTTTATTGGAAGGGGGACAATGATGTTGGGGTACATGCATGATCATGCAAACTGGCATATTGGTGCATGCGTATGATAATCATGCGTACCATTTGTGTTGCATGGGTTGCCCACAACAATGACCTTGCAATCTTCATTTGCCGACTCATTGAGTGCACGACCCTGTGTGTTGGTGGTGTACATGTAATGAGTAATGAAACATATGATGAGTAATGAAACATTGGATTTGTATTCCTTTACACACAATCACACATAGCCCACACACAACACACACGACACAACCACACGGCCCACAACCCCAGGCAAATACACACATGTTGTTGGAAAATCTGGCCATTGATGTCAAGCAAGTCTGCACGCTCCATGCCGGGCCCACGAGGCTTGGCACCAATCAGCAGTGCCCAGTCGGCATCCTTGAAGACGCTGGTGGGGTCGATGCCAATGCGCACTTCACGCAAGAGCGGGTAGAGAGAGTCTTCCAATTCCATGGCGACGCCCTCCAGGGCCTCACGGGAACGCTCACTGCCCAGCAGGTTGAGCGCAATGGGCTGATCTGTGCCAAACACCTCTCCGGATGCAAGCTGGGGGGGAGTTAGGGGAGTGTGGTGCGTTTACAACAACCGATGATGATGATCCTAGTCGAGATCCACATACCATAAAGAGCAAGTGGTTGGAAATCTGGCCTGCTGCACCAGACACAGCAATTTGGATGGTCTTTTTCCATGTCTTGGTGAGGTTGGGGTCCTCCTGCATCATTGTGTGTGGATATAAAGTTGATGATCTGATCCCCAGGACAAAAGTGATAAGGGGCACCACCACGTACATTCTTGACGTCGTAGTCGAGCTTGAAAATGCCATACTTTTCCGACTCTTGCACAGCAGCTGTTTCTGAACCCACAACAGCTGTGGCCCTTGGCACAATCACACGCTGTTTATGGACAACGGTGCGTGCCAGCGCCGGCCTGGCTGCCAACTGTCGCACCACATTACTGCGGACGCTACCTGTGGGTTGGATCGTGACACAGAGTGGCGGGTGTTGTGCTCATCCCGCGTTTTGTGCATGCTACCCACGCATACAAACCTGGAGCGCGCGGTCTGTGCAATGTTGTCTGCATCGTTAAATGGCTGTGTTGTGCGTGTGAATATGAATGCAAGTCGAAATGCAACATGTTTTAACATCCTACTACTTTGGGTGGGGCCAAAGACCCAGACCCCACACCACACCACACACACCCTGCATGTGTTCTGCACACACACTGTATTTTTTCCCATACCATCACCTGATCACATCACAAACAAATTATGTCACACATCGTGTACCACTTTCCAATACTCCTGGGAGACTTTGGCCGTTTTTAAGCATCATTTCCACGCCTAGCTGTGCTTGTTTCTCCACCCTGGCAGTTTGATCAGTTGCACACGCACGTCCTACACCGTAATATCACTGTATAACAGCCTAACCGTGCATTTCCGTTCGCCGCCAGCTACGGTTCCATTCAATCCTGCTCGTGCGTACCACCTGTGCAGCTTTCAGTGCAAACTAAGTGTGGTCTGCAATACTTAAAGCATGTAAACACCATTCATGCAGCGTATACAGCAGCTGATACCAGCACACTAGCCATGCAGTTTCATATGATGTTGCCTACACCAATCCTGCTGCTCTTTTGTTGCCTGCTCTGTGCCATATTGCCAGCCACACATCCTGCTGTCTCTTTGGATGACCTAGTTGTTGCATTTCCAGTTGATGAGCCACATCTGCCCCTCGCCTATGCAAGCAGGGCATGGCGCAAGGTGGGTGTTGCTGTGCCCTGTTGCTGTGCCCTTTTGCTGTGCCCTTTCACAACCCTTTCCCTAGTTGCTGCCACAATGACCGTGCGTCCAACACAGGGGGTACGCACACTCATTGCTGCCAACTTTCATCCCAGCGATGCCATGCAGGAGGAAGGTCGTGCATTCAATGAAACATGGATGTACTACCCAGATGACGTACCACTACGGTCATTGTATGCGGGTGACAGCCGTGCAGCATTGATGCCATTCCTGGCACACAAGGTGTTTGGACCAACATACAAATGGGTGTTGTATGGTGATGATGACACCATATTTTTCCTAGACACAATTGTGCGCCTGTTGCAAGATTTCGACGAGACGCTTCCTTACTTTATCACCGGTAGGTTGTGGTGTGGGGGGTGTTTGTGCTCGTGTGGGAGCAAGGCAATGGTATGATGAGCAAGCCAGCAGCATGCCAGCAGCATATGCACCGTACATGCATGCTCACCTCACATGTACACCACCATGCACACATGCACACCCATCACCACACCACCACCACCACACACCCCCTCACACCAGATCACTTTTGGTGGATTGATGTACCCAACCACCCCTACCACCCCAACAAGGCTGCACCACGCTGCCTCCCATGTCATTACCGACCACCACCAGGCACAGACCTATCACGTGCACCTGCAACTGTACCTTATGGGTGCCCTTGCACGCCCCAGCGCTTGTGTGAACTCGATCCCGAACACCACATATTCAACAAGTACGTTTTTTTTTGCATGTGTGTGTGTTGTGTGCTTATTTGTTTTGTGTGTTTATTTGTTTTGTGTGCACTCCCCTCACAACACAAACCCCGTACATATGTGTGTGCCCCGTGCACTTTTTCTACTGAAGTGTTCTATTTCTACTGAAGAGTCTTTTACTTTTTCCACTACTCTACACATGCACAGGTGGTGTGACATGCCCAAGGCCCCAGCAATGACCTACAGCATGCATGGTGGTGCTGGTGCACTGGTGAGTGTGGGCATGTTGGGCAATATCACGTGGGAGTGGATTCACGACTGTGTGACTCGCTCCTACTCCACTGGTGCGTGGTGTGGTGGTGTGTTGTGGTGGTGTGAGATGTTTGCTTTTTCCACAGAAAGATGCATAAAGACACATACACCAGCATGCATGTAAGCATTATTCGTGTACCACCATGACACACACCATCATGTACACCCTCCCAACCCCCCACACCTAAGTAAGGGGTAAGTACACCCCAACACACTACACACATAAACACTCATACACACAACAGGTGGTGATGCGTTCATTTCAATATGCCTGTGGAATGCTGGGTATGCTATGAGTGATCCGGGAGTGTTGTTCTTCCGACCAGAGATTCAAATGTTTGATCCGGGACCAGAGGACCGCATGGGGGTGATGGTCAGGCTGGCACGGGCATTTGACAACCGATGTGATGATGATTGCATGGTATGGAGCAGTGGTGGGTGGTGGAGTGGGGAGGAGGGGGTGGAAGGGGGGTGGGGGGGTTGTAGAATGTTGTGGGTGTGCACGGGGGTGGTAGTGTTCCTATGTGATTGTGTGTTTTCCTTATTTCCCATCCTTTTGATTGTCATGGTGTTGTCTCCCTATGTTTTCCTTCCTTATGTTGTATGTTTTCAACTGCATGCCTGCTCTCCCATACATTCACCCCCCCTGTACGCACATACATCCACATACATTCACCCCTAACCTCACATACATCCCCCCCCCCCCCACAAACACTACAGACACAGCTCAACTGGATGGCCACCATTCATGTACGCAGCCGCATGTTTCCCTCCCTGGGTGATGCTGCCTGGTACATACAGGGTGTGAGCGGCATGTATGACAGCTTTGTGGAACTGAGGCAGCAACGGGAGGCCAAACTGGCATTGGCGGCAGCACAAGAGGGGCCCGGTGGGGCCCTGCAGCCGCCCCCAACATAACATGTGGGAGGGGTAATGCTTGCGGGGGTTGTGTGAAGCGTGGAAATGTGTGTTGGAAATGTGTGTTGGAAAAGGAGGGGAAAAGGACAATGGGATAAATGGGACAAGGGGAAGGATAGTTTGTGTATGGAAAAAGGAGACACGTACAGCCTGCTGATGGGTTGATCATGTGTCTTGGGATGATCCATGTGGGGATATTGTGTGATCGATACTGTGTGATGATAGTCATGATGATGATGATGTATTTGGATATGCATGCATTAAAATACCATTGTGAGCCATGCATTAAAATACCATTGTGTGCTGTGGTTTGTTGTGCAGTGTGGTGGTGTTACAGCAACAAATGTGGGTGTGCACGTCTCCCATGCACCATCAATCACACATTGCACGTGTTTCATATGAAATTGAGTGCATGTGTTTGTGTGGGTCAATCAGCAACAACAATCAAGTAGAAATACAAAGCATCATACAACAATTAAAAAAGGTAACCAATCATTTTTTGCTATCAATGTACCACGATGTAGTTGCTATAAAAAACGTGGTATAGAAAATGGGCAACAGAAAACATGCAAATGCTACAGAAAACGTGGTGCTGTGCGTCGTCCCCTCCCACCACCACCACCACCACGTCTTTGTTTGACACTCCCTTCAAGCCCTCCACTCACACACACCCCATCCCCACCCAGCTGCCCCCCCGCACTCCTCGCAGCAACAGCATGCCAATCAATCGAACCCTCCCCAGCATGATGCCCCTCTGCCAACGCACCCACTGAAACACCCTGCATGCCATCCCGCACCATCCCGCCTCCCATCCCGCCTCTCATCCCACTCACCCTGCTCCCCTCCTTTCCCCCGTGCTCCCTCCCATGCACCCCGGGACCACCATCCGTAGGGGGTCCCTCCTGATCAGCAACAACAGGCAGGCCATCCAGCACCCCCCGGCCCCCCCCCTGGTTACCGGACATCGTCGGCGCCCCCCGCCGCCGCACTGTCGCCTGTGGGAGTGGCTCCTGTACGCGGTGGGGGGCAGACAGCGCAGCTGAGGTGGTTGCATTTGTGTCGTGTGTGGTGGTGGTGTGTGGTGGTGTATCGATGTCGTGTGCGGTGCTGGTGCTGGTGGGTGGTGGTGGAGCGCCCAGTGTCAGGTCACCAAGCTGGGTGGCAACAACACCTAGGGAAAGAGGTGGTTGCCCAAGCACACCAATGGCCAGCCGATGACATTGTTTCTTGTGTGTCATACATACACACATACACACATTGGTAGACTCAAGCATGTACACAAACATATGGTTGTCATGCTGCACAAATCAGTGCACATATCAATCAATACAAGATACCTGTGGATGCTTGTGCTGGCAACCGCCGTCGCACCCGTGCTGCCACACGTGCCACCTCGTGCTGCTTGAGCGCGGTGCGTACCACCTCAACCACCTCTTCTGCTCCTGCTGTGGCCACCCGCACACAGCGCAGCACATTGGCAACACCCAGGGGGATGCCCTGCACCTTGTATGCCCCACACACCTCCCCCTGGGGGGTGGCAAGGATGGTGAGGGATCCAATGGCAGCAGCTTCTTCTTGCGCAGTGGGATCAATGGCTATCAACTCTCCATCCTGTTTTGTGTAGGTATCTTGTATGTGTAGTTGAAAGAGCATTGTGTTGAGATGCTGTTGTTGTTGATGTACCAACATATCCTTATGATGATCCTCCTCATCGTTGTCATCCCCTACACACACAAAAAGTACGTACCTCTGAAAACACTGCAAATGTGGTTGCTACGGGAAGATGATGCAACGATAATGGCAATGGCTCACGCTGTTCTGCAGGAAACACAGTCATGGTGCCTTGTGGATCCACCTCGACTACTGGACGTCGAAACGCCATCAACGCTGCCAGTGCTGCCAGCATACAGGCATCTGTGAGATTCCCAGCAGCATCTAGCACGTGCAGGGTGACTTGGAGCGCCCACACTTGTCGTCCAGGCAGTACACACAACGCCTCTTGATCCACAGCACCACTGTCTCTCAATGCCCGTTCAATGAAGCGCTGAATGTCCAACTCTGCATCATCTTGCCTGCTGTCATAGGCTGCCTGTGGACCCAGGTCTACACTGAAATGGATGGTGCCCTCATTGCCGCGCTGCTTGCGGGGTGGGGCGAGGGTAGCATGGACACTGCACATGACCACGGTGTTGCCCACACGCACGGTTGCGCTTTGATCATCATGTGCAATCTGCGTGGGTTGTGAAGGTTGTGTGGTTGTAGAGGATCTGCTGCTGGTGTGTTGTTAGAATTTGGTTCACATACCTCTATGAGCACTGTACGTTTGGCAAAGGGGCTGCGGCCGTCGAGGCGTACATCCTGTGCTAGTGCCTGTGTACGTTGGACTTTTTGTATGCAGCTGTGTCTTGTATGCAGTTGTGTACATATTGCGTATTGAAAATACGTGCCTGTTTGATGAATTCACGGTCGTTGTTGCTCAAATGGGCTGCAGTGATGGGTGGCATGTGATGATGGTCAACACTACAGCGTGTCCTTAATCCTTGTGAGTTCAGTTCTATTGGAGTGCGGTAATTGGGTGGTGTGCTATTTTGGTGGCTTGTGCTTGTGGGGTGTCAACAACTGAGCAGTTTTTTGCTGTATTTTCAGCAGCAAAAAATCCAGGCCTTGCACTATCATCATCAGTCTAGGAGCTACTACAGGAGCTTCCACAAGGAGGATCAAGCAACACCCCACAAAAGGGCATCGTCGACATAATGTCCAGTGCACTCCGAAAAATTGCCAAGGTACGTCTGGAAGGGTACAATTCAACATTTTACATGCACACGATACTGCATGACAAAGCTGGCGTGCATTTTCTTTCGGGCATGGTGAGGGTTGCATCGAAAAGCAGCAGCAGTGTCCAGGCAACACTCAACCCACCTTCATTACACAACCACACCACAATCTAATGCATTACAGTCTTCACCAACAATCAACAGGATGTGGCACCTAGGCTCATGGCACGTGGCATCAGCACAGGCCCTGTTGTGCGTTCTGGTGGGTTTTACGACTTTGAGCACGCACCCAGGATGTACAACATTGATGCTATTAAAAACAAGCAGCTCAAGTTTGGTGCTGCTATTGTTGGCATTGTTGGCGGTGGTGTCGGCTTGAGCATCTTTGCACTGCAATGGCAGCAGGCAAAGGCCAAGGGTTGATGATGATGGGTGGGGTGTGTATGTACTTTGGGGGCCATAGTTTGCAAGAACACATGCTTGTATGCATGTGTAGTTTTCTGTTTGCTTGTAGCACTAGGGTGATGGTAACACAAGAAGATGTACACCCGGACAATGATGACAGTGTTGGGCACGCTGTATGTGTCAATATGGTACACATCTTGTCAGTCAAAACAAATTAAAAATACCACAATAAGAAACAAACGCGGCTCATAATGAAACACACCATCATCATGCATGCTATTCATGCACAACATGCATGCGTGTTATTCATGCACGTATTTAAACACTTGAAAATCGCTGCTCAACAGGTTTCCCTCCTCATCAAGGTGCATTGCACAAAAACATTCATCACACCAGAAAAAGGGGTCGGCATCTGCAAAGGGGTCCCCATACGTCACCCTGTGTGGGGGGGGAAAGAACAACACAAATAAAATGCAGTCAGTCGTGATGATAAACTTAATGCAGTCATGACAGGTATCCCGATGCAGGCGAGTACACATACAACACCCTGCCGAGTATATACAACACCCTGTCGAGTACACATACAACACCCTGTTCTGTATGCTGCTATGCTGTGTACAAATGCCCACACACAGCACACACAACCAACAGAAACCACAACACATACAACACACACAATTCACATACAAGCCACAGAAACCCCTTATAACCCACGCAACGCACATGCAACCCACACCAGAAACCACAGGTGCTTTCTTCTTCTTTCCCACAGAAACCACACACACATACCAGTCTGTTCGTCGTGTTGCACACACATTGCAATTGCGTGTCTTCTTATACAGGGGTGTGAGGCGTACTGGGTAGTCATGCAGGTACTGTGGGTCTGCCGCATGTATGCGGCGTATGTTTGGTATGACCATTGGATGCTCACACACACCCTGTTGGTGTTATTGGTTGAGTGGCTGGGTGATTGGGTGATTGGTTGGTATCTACAATGCTAGTATGTGCATGTACAATGCTTGTATATGTATCTACAGTCATATGTATCTACAACCTTGCTATATGTATCTACAGTCATGCACCACGATTCCTCATGATGTACCATGCAACCACCTTGTACATACACACTCCCCTGGATAACCCCCACAACACACACACACACAAGGGTACCCCCACAACACCATATACCTGATGACAGAAGTAGTAATTAAACCGTGGGCTATTCACCTGCAGCACCAAATCCCCAAAACACACCCGTTCCATCGATCCCACCCCAAACCCCATCGCATCAACCCCCACCCCCGCTGGGTACACCTCTGCCGCGTCTGCAGGCGCTGCTATACGATGCTTTTTACAAAACTCCCTCAGTGGTTGAGAGTAGTCCTCAAACCCCTCTGTGTGGCGGGTATCTAGGAAAAATGCACCTTCTATGTAGAAATAGGAGTTTTTACTCGAGGCCTGGGGGTTCATGTTGTTGATGTTGACGTCTGTCACACAGTAGAGGGCGTCTCGTAAAGCAGAGAGGGGGAGGGACATGGGCACCAGCCAGAATTCAGGTGGTCGGGAAACAATCTGGGGTAGGTGTTGGGGGGTGTTGGGGGGCAAACCACATCCATGATGCATGTCAAACCACATCCATTATGCAACAAAACGCAATACACAGTGTGGTACTACCCCATACACACCTCACATGTGTGCACATACCAACAGCACAGTGAAACACAATGTACGAGTGCAACACAACATGAAACTGACAACAGTACCTCTGGATGATTCAATTGCACCTGCAGCAGCAACTCATCTGCAGGTAATCGTATTGCTGGTGCTGCTGCTGGTACTGACAACCCCTGCTGCTGCTGGTGGTGGTGGTGGTGGTGGTGCTGCTGCTGGCTTTGTGTATCCTTGCAACCATCATCCCCATTGGCCTCACTCCCCGGCATTGCCCCCCCCTGCCGTCCCTGCTGGTCATCGTGCATACCCTGTAATCCCTCGTCATGCATATGCCCACCATCCCCACCATCCCCAATATCCCCACCATCACTTTTCCCACCATCACCATTACTATCATCCTCGTCCTCCTCATCGCTGTTGTCAAACGCGCTATCATACCCATCACGATTCCCATGAGGGGTGGAGGTGCTGGTGATGACATCATGCCCACCCCGGGGGCCCGGGGCCTTTACTATTTCTAGCTTGGTGGTGCGGAATCGTCGGTCTTTGCGGTCATAGCCATGTTTGATTCTGTACTGCACGCTGTCCAATGCCTGTTGTGGTGTGAGGGAGGGGTGTTGTGGTGTGAAAGAACGGTGTTGTGGTGTGAGGGAGGGGTGTTGTGATGTAAGGGAGGGGTGTTGCTGCAAAGTTGTAGCATACACACGCATATACCCAATGTTCCCTCACCATGCACCACCCATACACATGCATATACCCACCATACACCACCCATCCACACCCTAACATCCACACCCTATATCCACACCCTATATCCACACCCTACATCCACACCCTACATCCACACCCTATATCCACACCCTACCTGAGCAGCTGTTTGCAATCGTGTCTTGCGTCTCAACACTGTTTCAAACCTTGATCTTGTATGAATCTCCCTCATTGCCTCTTCCTCCTCTTCCTCTTCATTATCTAGCCTGTCCTCTTCACTGTGCTGTGTGTCCTCTTCATTCTGCTGTATGTCCTCTTCAATGTCTTGCACGTCCTCTTCATTATGCCCCTCTGTCGTGTGTGTAGCATCTTCATGTCTAACCTCCTCTGCATCTGCGTACTGATGTTGGTCACTGCATTGCTGTTGATTGTCTTGCTGGTTGGTGTCATTGCCGTCCATACCAACACGTGCTGCTGCATGCGGCAGATGATGAGCATTGCTTGTGGATGGCATGGCACCATCATGGCTTGGTGCACCAAGGGCTGCACCATTTGACTGGTGTGAACCTGCCTGTGCTTGTTGCTGCTGTTTCCTGGCCCTCTCCACCAACAGAGTGGCCTGTAATGAGAGACACACACCATTTCACACCATGTACTACTTGATCACACCATGTACACACCCCCACCACACCGCCCACCACACAGCCCACCACACCGCCAACCCCAACACATAATCCCATCACCTTGATCTGCTCGTAATCTTGCTCTTCGCTGCTGGGAATCAGGTCAGAAACAACAAGGTCGGGTGGAATGATGGGTGCGGTGATGGGTGGTGGGGTGGGGGATGTGGCATCCTGCAGCACACCAGGATCCAGTGCATCCAGACGTGTCAAGAACTCCATCACATCCTGGTCAATCCCTACTTTGCGTGCAGACAACCTGTAGGCACGGTTGTGGGCACTGATGGTACACTGATGCTTGTACTCCATACCCAAAAAAACACCTCATCGTACCGTATCAAGTCTGTGGCAATCCTATAGTCATTGTATATGATTGATTTCAATGCACACGGGGGCTGCAAGTGTATGTTTTTACGATTTGGTGGCTTTTGCAGGTTGTCCACCTCCAACAGCAGCTGTGTGAAGTGCTTTTCCGCAGGTTCTTGCTTCTTCCTCCCCATGTGTTTCGTGTGTTTCGTGATGTTGTAACACAATAAGGTTGTTACAAATTATCGAGAATATTGAGGAAAAATATCATAATATCATAAAACACGTGCACGGTACACTCTCAAATACCAAGCTCCTGTACAAGTGCTTGCATATCTGCTGGCAAATTCGAATCAAATTGCATCCATTCACCCGTCACTGGATGTGCAAAGCCCAGCGTCTTTGCGTGCAGCGCTGGTCGCCCAAAGGACGACACCACTGTCTCAAACGCCCGTGCAGCCCTGTGTGTGTATGTGTGTGGGGTGTGGCAGCCTGCACATAGTGTTGTTTGATACTCATGTGGTGGATACTCATGCCACACACATCACCAACTGGTCACACATCACCAACCCATACATACCTGTTGCCACCATGTGCCCGCTGCCATGCGCCATGTGCCCCCGACACCCCCCCATACGTGGCGTCCCCAACCAATGGGTGCCCTATCTGTTTTGCATGGACACGTATTTGGTGGGTACGTCCTGTTTGCAGTTTCCACATCATGTAGGAGGCAGCACCCCCCGCCACTGGGCGTATTACTTGATACCCACTGACTGCTGGTTTACCTCTGGGAATATGGTGTGGGTGTGTGTGTGTGTGAGAGAGAGAGAGAGAGAGAGAGAGTATGTGGTGTGTGTGAGAGTATGTGGTGTGTGTGTGAAGAGGTACAAGTGCATGTGTGTATAATCGTGGGTATGTAATACACACCAAACATACACACGCACAAATACACACACACATACTACCTACATACCATACATACACAAACACATACACACATACATACCGGGCCCCCTCATATGGAGCAGCAGCCATGCGTTTCCTATCCCTCAGGTCCCTCGTAATGTTGCTTTTCACGGTGCCCACTGGTGGGGAGGGGGTGCCCAGGGCAATTGCATGGTAGGTTCTCTGCACAGTGCGATCCTGTGTGTTTTTGTTTTTGTGTGTGTTATGTTGGTGTGTGCTTTGCAAAGCATGCATGCCTGTATGTGAGTTACTGCATACTCAACATTGACATGCAACACGCACCCATCATTCATACACATTCATGCATACACACGTTCACACACACATCCTCATACACACACATCCTCATAACCCACTCACCTTGAATTGCTGACTCAGCTTCCACAGTGATGTCACATCCTTGGCTACTACCAACAACCCTATAAGAATAAGAATTTGTCATAGGTATATGACATACAAGGTATATGACATACAAGGTATACGTCATACAAGGTACCATACATAGCTTTGTATTCAACACACTGCAACACACACACACAAACACACAAACACACACACAACAGTACAATAAAACCACCTGATGTGCCAATATCAAGTCTATGTACAATGCCTGGTCGTATGCTGTCCTCTCTTCCACCATCGTCGGTCAACCCATTGGTGGTCAACCCATTGGTGGTCAACCCATTGGTGGTCAAACTGCCTACTGCTGGTCCTGTTGACCAGTCGACGTCCTCCTCCTCATCGTCCTCTGTGTCACTTGACGATGATGATGCTTGTTGTTCTTGTATACCTGAATGTGTATGTGTGCTGCATGTGTGCTGTTGTATATTATTTGTTGTTGTATATTGTTTGTTATTGTATATTGTTTGTTGTTATACATTATTTGTTATTGTATGTTGTTGTATATTGTGTGTTGTGCATATACAAATGTGTGTGCATGTGGTGTACCTAGTTGTAAGAGTTCTAGTGGGAGTTGACAATGCTTTCACAAACGCAACGCCCTTTTCAATGTTGCCCTTGAGCACAGGCTTGAGCTCCTCCAGTGCCTTTTGCTCATACTCGGACAAAGCACCTGATGTGACAGTACATGCAGTGAGTGATGCAGTGCATACATAGTGATATACACACCCTTATACACACCCTCATACACACAAACACACTCACCAACACACACGCACACCAACACCCCCCCACCCCCACCCAAAACATACCAAGTGGCAAAAACTTCTCCACACCATTTGGCCCCAGCTGCACCTTGGATGAGAAAAATTCCAACCCCTCCACCACACTGCTCTCTGTGTACGTGCACTCGAACACATCCTCCTCACCAGCAAGACCCAGGAGGGCCGACTCAGCCATACGTGCTGCTGCGTATGCCATGGAGAGTGTAGCAGAGCCTGCCCCGGCCTTGGCCTCTACCACCTCTGTGCCTGCCTCTTGGATGCGCTTGGTGAGGGGATCGATTTCGTCATCGGTAAATGTGACCTCGGGGCGCACCTGGGGTTGGGGGGGTTGGGGGGATGTGTGTGGAGGATGTGTGTGGAGGGTGTGTGTGGAGGGTGTATGTGGAGGGTGTGTGGTGTGTGTGTGTATGTAGAGGATGTATGTGTATGGCCACTGTGTTTGTGTGTGCAGAGTAGTACTATAAAGACCTCTGTAGATCTGTGCACCCACCAGCAGCATCTCAACACCCTCCCCCCCCCCCCCCCCCCACACTACCTGCGACAAGAGAGGCAGGATGGTGATACCAGCATGCCCGCCAATCACAGGCACATCCACCAATCGCATGTCGAGATTCTTCTTCTCGGCCACAAATGTGTTGGCACGAACAATATCGAGGGTGGTCACACCCATGAGCTTGCGAGCATCATACACACCAGCTGCCTTGAGCACTTCGGCAGCAATAGGGATGGTGGAGTTGACGGGGTTGGAGATGATGTGGATGAGCGCCTGGGTGAGGGAATTAGGAGCCCCATGAACCAATGCCAAAGAGTACACGGGTGGTGTCCTAGGTCACAAGGTCACGCCCAACAACACCACATACCGTGGGGCAGTGCTCTGCAATGGCTTCGACGAGGTTTTTCACAATACCGGCATTGATGTTGAACAGGTCATCACGAGTCATGCCAGGCTTGCGTGGCACACCAGCAGGGATGATGACAAGCTCACAGCCCTTCAATGCATCTGCAAGCTGTTCTGCACCAGCATAGCCTGCCACCTGGTTGGGGACAAGTGTATGGAAAGTATGAAACCATGGAACACACAGCAACAACATGATAGGGTTGTCTTGGGTTTAAATAGATGGCAAACATCCGCCATCACGCACCTTGACTGGCGTGTTGCAATGGCTCAGGTCTGCTGCTACGCCGGGTGTGTTGGCAATGTCATACAATGCAAGGTCGGTGACCAGGCGGTTCATCTTGAGGAGCAGGCTGAGGGGCTGGCCAATACCACCAGCTGCACCCAACACTGCAACCTTACGGCACTCAATCACCTGCTGCCTGCGAGATGCACGCACAATAGTGCTGGGACGTGCAGCAACGTTGATGCCAGTGACATAGCGTGTCTTGCTAATACCGCTCGTGGCGTGAGTAGCACAGGGTTTTGTGTACAGGGACATGGCTGCTGCTGGGGATGATGAACAACAAGGTTTTGTGGGGCGCCTTGTGTAGGATGGATGCGGATGGATGCGATGGTGTTGTTTTTATGCGATGTGAATTGATTTGTTGCTGGTGGGTATTTTTCCGTTTGTGCACACACGTGTTCAGGACAATGTGTTGCAGCAAGTTGATTTTCAAAACTCCATTCACAACCAACGCATTCACAATACTCTCATTACGCTCATTGCATTGCCACGACATCAACCCCGCTCAAACACATCCCATCATCAGCACACAACACCATGGTGGCTCTCCCTCAGCTGCAGCCTGGGAGGGACAGGCCCACTACCATCATTAGCCCTAGCATCCTTTCTGCAGACTTTGCACGCCTAGCAAAAGAAGCACAGCAAATGCAAGAGTTGGGCGTCGAGTGGCTGCACATAGACATCATGGTGCGGTGTGCCACACAAATCCACTCCAACAACAACAACAACGTCATCATCAACAGCAGCACAACAAACACAGGATGGCCATTTTGTACCCAACCTGACACTGGGCCCACCCATCATCAAATCCCTGCGTCAGGCGACCCCATTATACCTCGACTGTCACTTTATGGTGTCCAACCCGGCACAGTGGATTGCGCCCTCTGCAGCTGCTGGTGCCAACATGTACACATTCCACATCGAGGCAGTCCCCGGGTATGATCAACAGAAACAGCCCATCCCTGCAGTGCTCGACCTGTGCAATGCAGTGCGAGCGGCAGGCATGCACTGTGGCATCGCCGTCAAGCCCAAGACCCCCGTGTCGTTGCTGCTGCCATACATTGATGCAGGACTGGTGGATATGGTGCTCGTGATGACTGTGGAGCCCGGGTTTGGTGGGCAGTCGTTCATGCCCGACATGATGGACAAAGTGCGCGCATTGCGCAAGCACTCTCCCACGCTCAACATCCAGGTGGATGGGGGGCTTGCGCCGTCCACCATTGCGCAGGCTGCAGATGCGGGGGCCAATGTGATTGTGGCAGGGAGTGCAGTGTTTGGTGCAAGCGATCGGGGGGGGGCCGTGCACACGCTGGCGGCCGCAGTTGACGCTGCGGCTCTTGTACCCCAGGCGTCATGATTGTGAGAGCGCATGATGTGAGCGTGCAATTATTTTTCCAACGAATTCTTTGATCATCAACCACACAATGTCCCATATTCATGCTGCATCTTTACCAGAAACGTGATCGATATTCGTACGACGAGCGTTCGAGACAAGTGTGAAAAACAACAAACAAAAACCCTATGTGCACAAAATACACGAAACAGCAGCACACGAAATCCACAGTAGCACACGAAGTGCCCCCGCAATATGGCGGTGGCCCTCCCCCTGCAAGACAGTGCCAGCATATATGCATATGCCCCATTCATGATGTATTCACACGCGCAAGCAAGAAGCTGTGTGAACAAGAAACCTCTGCCCACCAAAAACCTCTGCACACAAACCTCTGCACACAAACCTCTGCACAAAATGACTCTGCCACATTGTATACCTCATACAAGGTGTACCTCATACTGCATACCCCATATATAGGTATACCACATCCAACCCCCCTACGCCTCACCAGGCAACATGGTGTCGGCCATGATTTCGCAAGCCGCAGGTGGTGCCCCCGGGATAAGGTGCGACACACAGTTGCGTTCCTTGATCAGCTCATCCTCTGTTGCTTTGATCTTTTCCCTCAGCCACTCATCGATGATAAAGTCATCGATGACCTCATAATCCCCATCCCCCTTGCTGCGGCATGGCATGGAAAAGATCAGGCCTTCCTCAATACCATATGGGTTGCCGTCTGTGATGACCCCAGTGGAGAAACAGTCCCCGGGGGCAGTGGGGGTGACGAGTGAGCGAATCGCATCTGCCACAGAAACTGCAGTGGATGCAGCAGAGGAGCGGCCCCATTTTTTTATCAACGCGCCACCACGGTTGGCGACAGTGGGGGTGAAGACCTCCTTGAGCCACTGTTCATCTTGAATGACGTTGACAGCAGGTTTGCCCCCAATTTTGGCGTTGAGGTAATCCGGGACCTGGGTGGTGGAGTGGTTGCCCCAGATTGCCACATTGGAGACGGCTGTGTAAAAGCGAGACGCCTTGAGGGCCAGTTGGCACTTGGCACGATTTTCATCCAGGCGGGTGAGGGCGTGGAAGTTTTTGCGCTTGAGTCGTGGTGCATTGGCCATTGCAATCAATGCTGTGTACGGGTGGTGTTTTTATTGGAAGTGGTGTTTTTATTGGAAGGGGTGCTTTTATTGGAAGGGGGACAATGATGTTGGGGTACATGCATGATCATGCAAACTGGCATATTGGTGCATGCGTATGATAATCATGCGTACCATTTGTGTTGCATGGGTTGCCCACAACAATGACCTTGCAATCTTCATTTGCCGACTCATTGAGTGCACGACCCTGTGTGTTGGTGGTGTACATGTAATGAGTAATGAAACATATGATGAGTAATGAAACATTGGATTTGTATTCCTTTACACACAATCACACATAGCCCACACACAACACACACGACACAACCACACGGCCCACAACCCCAGGCAAATACACACATGTTGTTGGAAAATCTGGCCATTGATGTCAAGCAAGTCTGCACGCTCCATGCCGGGCCCACGAGGCTTGGCACCAATCAGCAGTGCCCAGTCGGCATCCTTGAAGACGCTGGTGGGGTCGATGCCAATGCGCACTTCACGCAAGAGCGGGTAGAGAGAGTCTTCCAATTCCATGGCGACGCCCTCCAGGGCCTCACGGGAACGCTCACTGCCCAGCAGGTTGAGCGCAATGGGCTGATCTGTGCCAAACACCTCTCCGGATGCAAGCTGGGGGGGAGTTAGGGGAGTGTGGTGCGTTTACAACAACCGATGATGATGATCCTAGTCGAGATCCACATACCATAAAGAGCAAGTGGTTGGAAATCTGGCCTGCTGCACCAGACACAGCAATTTGGATGGTCTTTTTCCATGTCTTGGTGAGGTTGGGGTCCTCCTGCATCATTGTGTGTGGATATAAAGTTGATGATCTGATCCCCAGGACAAAAGTGATAAGGGGCACCACCACGTACATTCTTGACGTCGTAGTCGAGCTTGAAAATGCCATACTTTTCCGACTCTTGCACAGCAGCTGTTTCTGAACCCACAACAGCTGTGGCCCTTGGCACAATCACACGCTGTTTATGGACAACGGTGCGTGCCAGCGCCGGCCTGGCTGCCAACTGTCGCACCACATTACTGCGGACGCTACCTGTGGGTTGGATCGTGACACAGAGTGGCGGGTGTTGTGCTCATCCCGCGTTTTGTGCATGCTACCCACGCATACAAACCTGGAGCGCGCGGTCTGTGCAATGTTGTCTGCATCGTTAAATGGCTGTGTTGTGCGTGTGAATATGAATGCAAGTCGAAATGCAACATGTTTTAACATCCTACTACTTTGGGTGGGGCCAAAGACCCAGACCCCACACCACACCACACACACCCTGCATGTGTTCTGCACACACACTGTATTTTTTCCCATACCATCACCTGATCACATCACAAACAAATTATGTCACACATCGTGTACCACTTTCCAATACTCCTGGGAGACTTTGGCCGTTTTTAAGCATCATTTCCACGCCTAGCTGTGCTTGTTTCTCCACCCTGGCAGTTTGATCAGTTGCACACGCACGTCCTACACCGTAATATCACTGTATAACAGCCTAACCGTGCATTTCCGTTCGCCGCCAGCTACGGTTCCATTCAATCCTGCTCGTGCGTACCACCTGTGCAGCTTTCAGTGCAAACTAAGTGTGGTCTGCAATACTTAAAGCATGTAAACACCATTCATGCAGCGTATACAGCAGCTGATACCAGCACACTAGCCATGCAGTTTCATATGATGTTGCCTACACCAATCCTGCTGCTCTTTTGTTGCCTGCTCTGTGCCATATTGCCAGCCACACATCCTGCTGTCTCTTTGGATGACCTAGTTGTTGCATTTCCAGTTGATGAGCCACATCTGCCCCTCGCCTATGCAAGCAGGGCATGGCGCAAGGTGGGTGTTGCTGTGCCCTGTTGCTGTGCCCTTTTGCTGTGCCCTTTCACAACCCTTTCCCTAGTTGCTGCCACAATGACCGTGCGTCCAACACAGGGGGTACGCACACTCATTGCTGCCAACTTTCATCCCAGCGATGCCATGCAGGAGGAAGGTCGTGCATTCAATGAAACATGGATGTACTACCCAGATGACGTACCACTACGGTCATTGTATGCGGGTGACAGCCGTGCAGCATTGATGCCATTCCTGGCACACAAGGTGTTTGGACCAACATACAAATGGGTGTTGTATGGTGATGATGACACCATATTTTTCCTAGACACAATTGTGCGCCTGTTGCAAGATTTCGACGAGACGCTTCCTTACTTTATCACCGGTAGGTTGTGGTGTGGGGGGTGTTTGTGCTCGTGTGGGAGCAAGGCAATGGTATGATGAGCAAGCCAGCAGCATGCCAGCAGCATATGCACCGTACATGCATGCTCACCTCACATGTACACCACCATGCACACATGCACACCCATCACCACACCACCACCACCACACACCCCCTCACACCAGATCACTTTTGGTGGATTGATGTACCCAACCACCCCTACCACCCCAACAAGGCTGCACCACGCTGCCTCCCATGTCATTACCGACCACCACCAGGCACAGACCTATCACGTGCACCTGCAACTGTACCTTATGGGTGCCCTTGCACGCCCCAGCGCTTGTGTGAACTCGATCCCGAACACCACATATTCAACAAGTACGTTTTTTTTTGCATGTGTGTGTGTTGTGTGCTTATTTGTTTTGTGTGTTTATTTGTTTTGTGTGCACTCCCCTCACAACACAAACCCCGTACATATGTGTGTGCCCCGTGCACTTTTTCTACTGAAGTGTTCTATTTCTACTGAAGAGTCTTTTACTTTTTCCACTACTCTACACATGCACAGGTGGTGTGACATGCCCAAGGCCCCAGCAATGACCTACAGCATGCATGGTGGTGCTGGTGCACTGGTGAGTGTGGGCATGTTGGGCAATATCACGTGGGAGTGGATTCACGACTGTGTGACTCGCTCCTACTCCACTGGTGCGTGGTGTGGTGGTGTGTTGTGGTGGTGTGAGATGTTTGCTTTTTCCACAGAAAGATGCATAAAGACACATACACCAGCATGCATGTAAGCATTATTCGTGTACCACCATGACACACACCATCATGTACACCCTCCCAACCCCCCACACCTAAGTAAGGGGTAAGTACACCCCAACACACTACACACATAAACACTCATACACACAACAGGTGGTGATGCGTTCATTTCAATATGCCTGTGGAATGCTGGGTATGCTATGAGTGATCCGGGAGTGTTGTTCTTCCGACCAGAGATTCAAATGTTTGATCCGGGACCAGAGGACCGCATGGGGGTGATGGTCAGGCTGGCACGGGCATTTGACAACCGATGTGATGATGATTGCATGGTATGGAGCAGTGGTGGGTGGTGGAGTGGGGAGGAGGGGGTGGAAGGGGGGTGGGGGGGTTGTAGAATGTTGTGGGTGTGCACGGGGGTGGTAGTGTTCCTATGTGATTGTGTGTTTTCCTTATTTCCCATCCTTTTGATTGTCATGGTGTTGTCTCCCTATGTTTTCCTTCCTTATGTTGTATGTTTTCAACTGCATGCCTGCTCTCCCATACATTCACCCCCCCTGTACGCACATACATCCACATACATTCACCCCTAACCTCACATACATCCCCCCCCCCCCCACAAACACTACAGACACAGCTCAACTGGATGGCCACCATTCATGTACGCAGCCGCATGTTTCCCTCCCTGGGTGATGCTGCCTGGTACATACAGGGTGTGAGCGGCATGTATGACAGCTTTGTGGAACTGAGGCAGCAACGGGAGGCCAAACTGGCATTGGCGGCAGCACAAGAGGGGCCCGGTGGGGCCCTGCAGCCGCCCCCAACATAACATGTGGGAGGGGTAATGCTTGCGGGGGTTGTGTGAAGCGTGGAAATGTGTGTTGGAAATGTGTGTTGGAAAAGGAGGGGAAAAGGACAATGGGATAAATGGGACAAGGGGAAGGATAGTTTGTGTATGGAAAAAGGAGACACGTACAGCCTGCTGATGGGTTGATCATGTGTCTTGGGATGATCCATGTGGGGATATTGTGTGATCGATACTGTGTGATGATAGTCATGATGATGATGATGTATTTGGATATGCATGCATTAAAATACCATTGTGAGCCATGCATTAAAATACCATTGTGTGCTGTGGTTTGTTGTGCAGTGTGGTGGTGTTACAGCAACAAATGTGGGTGTGCACGTCTCCCATGCACCATCAATCACACATTGCACGTGTTTCATATGAAATTGAGTGCATGTGTTGTGGGTGTACCACCATCATCATCAGGAGCATCGCAGCCACCTCAACAGAACAGGTGTGGTGGTGATGATGATGATGATAATGATGATGCATGATGATGAGTCGCATACATACATAAAAACAACACCCTTGTCACACACACACAACACACAACACACACATAGGATGGCATGGATGCAGCACCCCCCTGCACCCCCCTCCCAACCCCCACCCTCCCAACCCATCCCCTCAACCACCAATAACAACACAAGTGGTGGGGGGTGGAACCCCTTTGGTGCATCCCCCTCACAACCAGCCTTCCACACGTCCATACAACACGCCGCCGCCGGGGTGGGGGGCCCCCGTGGGGGGCCCCCCACCGGCTTGGAGTCGGCGGCCCCCTCTCAGCTCCTCTCAGAGGGTAGCGGTGGTGGCAGTGGGTACTACAGCTTGTTTGGTGGTGGTGGTGGCAGTGGACAATGGGGTTTACCTGTGCTTCAGTCACCCAACAGTCAACAACAACAACAGCCGCCACAACCACCACCACCGCGGCCACCATACGGCACCCCTCCCTCCATGCACGGAGGTCCCCCCCAACCACCAGCACACCCACCACCACAGCAGTCTGGTGCACTTGCTGGATCTGCTGCCGCGGCTGCACAACTGCTCATGTACACACAACAGCTCCAGCAGCAGCAACAACAGCAACAGCTCAATGCACTGTTACGGAGAAATGCAGAGCAACAGTATGCAGCAGCGGCAGCTAGTGCCAACCCCGGTTTGTTTGGCAACAGTGGGGGCGCGTATGGTGGTGGTGCTGGGGGTATGGGTGGTGGTGGTACGGGGTTGCAAGGGCTCGCCTCCCCTGCCCGGGGTGGCTCCACCAGCCTGGAGGCCCTCCTCACGGGGGCGGGCCTCACGGGAGGGGCCCTGGGAGGGGCTGGCGGTGGCGGCGCTGGGTTGTACGCCAACACACTCGGTGTGGGTGGTGGTGGTGGTGGCGGGTTGATGGGTGGTGGTGGGGGTGCGACGGGGGGGGGCCTTGCGCAGCTGGGGTCCCTCACACCAGCGGATATACAGTCGCTGCGTTTGCAACTGGCTGCGGCAAGCTTGCAGCAGCAGCAACAACAACAGCCGGCTGACCAACAACAGGGTATGTGGATTTGGGGTGTGGGGGGGGTTTGTGGGGGGGTCGATGGTGTGTATATGGTGCAAGACACCTCTCAACACATCTGTACATATGCACACCTCTTATCACATCTGTACATGTGCACACCTCTCATCACATCTGTACATATGCACACCTCTCAGGTTGGCCATCAGGTGGACGATGATGATATGCCCCCATATCATTGTCCTACAGCTGCTGGTGTATGTCCCTGTGCTTGTGCTTGTACATGTGTAGCATGTGCTTGTACATGTGTAGCATGTGTTGATGGTTCCACACACCCACCTCGTGAGTACACATGTTGTTTTATGTGCCTCTATACACACACACATTTGTCATCATTGACTCATTGCTGTGTGATTGTTCCCACGCCTCTTGACCTGTCTTCTACTTGTTGTTGGTTGTTGTCACTGGTTGTCACTGGTGTGTGTTTTTCCCTCGTATGCATGCTGCTTGTGCCGCAGTTATGTATGACCCCTGGGGATACCCTCTGTGTGCATAACTGCGTGCATGATGGAACGTACATGATGGATCGTGTGCATGATTGATAAGGCAAGATGTACCAATGTGATATGAATGTGTTTCCTCCCAAGATCATGGTTGCTGAGGTCAACCCCTCGACCTGTGATATCATCATGCGTGTCATACATGATTGTTAACACATGTGCTGATTGCATGTGCTACATGTTGAGCATTTTTTTCATTGGCACACCACCCACTCGCCCCTGGGTGTGTCGCCGCTTTGTGTATATTACTGCGCCCCTGTTGACGTTCTTGGTCAACGATGGGGAGAAAATGAACATGAAAAAAGGAAACAAAATCCGTTTGCGTGCTTTTTGCTGTGTGTGCTTTTTTTTTCGTGTGTTGCAGCGTTTTGATTGCAGTGCTGGTAGTTGCATATGTTTTTTGTGTATGTCGTACACTCCGTCACCAAATACGTGTCATCCACGGTAAAAAGATAATCAACCACGCACAGAAAATAAAAAAAATGAAAGGGCTTGTCTCTCCACGGTTCCCTCTCATTTTCCCTCTCATTTCCCCTCTCATTTTCCCTCTCTCTCCTTTTCTCGTCATGAGCCATTGGCTTCCTCCACGTGTATCTGCAGTGCATGTGTCTTCTTCCCCCGTTGCACACGCACTGTGAATGCTTGTCCCACCCGCTTGTGCAGCTCCCTCACCATGGCAGTGGTAGTCACCTCCCCTTGTTCATCACACCCATCAAAACCTGTGTGAGGATATTCATGTGTTGATGGAATCATGCATAATGTGAGTCAATGTGGTACAGGGGAATACATCATGGGTTGATACATCGGAATACATCATCACAGATGATATCCGGTTGATACATTGTGATGGTTGGTCAAAGTACACACTTGTGATGACAACGAGTGTTTCATCAAGACATGACAACCCCCCACCCACCCACACATACACTCCCTCTCCCCCCCCTCCCCCCATACCAATCACAACATCCCCTGCTCTCAACCCCGCCTTGTCAGCAGGGGACCCAGGTGTGACATAGGGCACCAGTATTCCATGTTGCACATCAGGGAACGTGGGGTCGCGCCGCTGCAGTTGTGCTACATTGGCAGTGTTGAGCTGCAGCATATTTATGCCCAGGTAGGGGCGGATGACTCTCCCCAGTGTGAGGAGCTGTGCAACCACCTGTGCGGGGAAAAGAGATTGTGTGGGTGGGTGGGAGGGTGGATGGGTGTGGGTGGGTGGGTGGATGGGAGGGTGTGTGCTCTAATGATTCAGCCACCACAAATAAACACAAACAAAAACATACACACCTCCTTGGCAGTGTCTACTGGTATGGCAAAAGACACCCCATCAGCAGCAATAGCCTTCATATTACTAATTCCTATTACCTCACCACGTAGGTTTATGAGGGGGCCACCACTGTTGCCCTGTGTGTGTGTGTGTTGATGCATATATTATTATATGTTTGCATGATATATGCGGTGATAGTATGTAACTGTCATGTGACCATATGATGTGTGTGTATGAGGAATGTCATGTGTGTCAAGTGGGATGGCATATACGGATGGCTTATATGACACCAATGCACACAACACACGCAACACACGCCAAAAACATACCCTATTGATGGCCGCATCTGTTTGAATAAAATCAGTTTTCACATCAGCCAACCCCAATTCAACTGCTTTACGATCCACACAGCTCACAATACCATGTGTGACTGTGTTTTGTAGGTGGAGGGGGCTGCCTAGTGCTACTACCCACTCACCCGCCCTCAACCCTGCGCTACTACCAAGCTGTGCGTGCGGGTGGGTGTGGGATTGGTGGGTGTGGGATTGGTGGGTGTGGGATTGGTGGGTGTGGGTGATGGGTGGGTAGGAATGTGCGTGGGTAGGTTGGTGCTGTCATACCATGCAGGAACGCCAACGTACAATATGCTGTACAATTGCTATACAACCCTGGTACGATATACAACCCTTGTATGATATACAACCCTTGTACGATATACAACCCTTGTACGATATACAACCCTGGTACCCCACCCACCCACAACATCACCCACAGTACATTATACCCAATCTCCCGCATCTCCCCCATCCTCGACTCCCACCCCCCCCACACACTCCCACCTGTACTGCAGGCAACTTGTCCTCTGCATCAATCTTGACCACCGCCAAATCAGTCACCCTATCAATACTCACCACCGTCCCCTCAAATTGACGCCCATCCTGCAGCGTTACGAGCAGGGGCCGGCGGCTGGGGGCCCCTATATGCGTCATGGGTTGGCCTCTGCTGCCATTGGGATCCGCAACCACATGCGCATTGGTCAATATCGTTCCATTTGAGTCAAAGATAAAGCCGCTTCCGGAAGAGGGGAGCTGCCCTGGAAAGGGGCCCCCACCCAGGGCCCCCCCCGGGGCGTCGACCACGATGTTGACCACAGCAGGGGCCGCTTTTGCGGCTGCGTCGGCGATGGCATAGGGACCAAAGAGGGGGGTGGGGGGGGTGGGGGGGTGGGAATCGGCAAGGGAGGCGGGGTGGGGTGGGAGGTGCATTTTGAGTGTGCGTACAAGGTTGGTATCACCTATGGTATCAGGGGAGGTGGTGTGTGTGTGTGTGATACCTTGTGTGTGTGATACCTTGTGCGACAACACCAGCTGTTTTCCATATGTACATGTGTCTATGTAGATGTCAATATGTACTCCGATGTTGTATATACAACACCCCACACAGCAACACATACCAAGGCCTAGGAAGGGATTTCGTGAGGGGCCTGCAGGTCCCCAGTGCCACTCATCTGAACTGGCATGCAACCACCTGTGTGTGTGTGTGTGGTGATGGTAATAGTCCCAAGGTGAACAGTCCCAAGGTGAACATTCCCACGTCTTCAACCACAGAGTGAACTTACACTGTGCACAAGATTCATTACACACACATACCCGTATGCTTGTGCACCAGCATATGCTGCTGTGGCAAAGGACATACCACAAAGCAACATGGTGGCACCCCCAGCAAAGGAGGCGTCGGGGCGGGGGACAAAGCGTGGGGTGCCACCAGAGAGCACACTGGGGGCTTTTGGGAGACTGCTTGTTGCATTTGTGTGTGGTGGTGGACTGCTTGTGGTGGTGCTGGAGTGGGCTTGGCTGGCAGATGTGCGTGTGACGGAGTGGTGGAAACCGCAGTCGATGGAGGATGAGCAGCAAGAGGATGGGTACGCGTTGTGGGGCCTCAATACGGTGCCCAACCTCGCAGCCTTGCGCATAATGTGGCGCTGATGGTTCTCGTCGTTTCTGCTTTGCAAACTACGAAACAACAGCAATGTGCAACAACAACATGCTGATGCGTTGCAGGTTTGTTGTGAGGTTGGAGTACAGTATGAGTGTCGTACACTGTGCACTATCACACAACTGTTGAAGCCCACACCCTACTTGGTCAAGTGCATGGAGTAAAGTGTTTACAGAAAATCAGAGCAACAATTCATTGCTCATTCACAGCATTACTCCCCGCGTTGTATGTTGACCATCGTACGCAGAGCACTAGAGCGTGCACATACGTCATTGCCCTGCCTCGTACACGCCTGCCAGATCGCAGATCGCGCTTGCACTCAAGCCCCCAGCCAATCCTTGCACATTACAGTAGACACCACGATGGCAGCTGCAGTTGCTGAACCAACGATTGCCAATGGCATCACCAACAAAAAGGAGGTAGGTTGCCCTTGATCATGCTTCCGCATGGCGGCAGCAGCACCCCACAAGCCATGGTTGCCTCTATGCAGGACTTTCTCAAGGTGTATGATGTGCTGCGTGAGGAGCTCATGGCAGATCCATTGATGCAAGATCAGCCAGAAACCGCCCGCACATGGTTTCGAAAGGTCTGGTGATGACATGTGTGGTCATGAGCACACACCTCTTTTGCACCAACCGTGTGTTGCGTCCTGTTTATTACTATCACAGATGCTCGACTACAATGTTCCTGGGGGTAAGCTCAATCGTGGTATGGCTGTGTTGGATGCACTGCAGGCTGTTCGAGGTGCTGATACGGTACGTGTGCTTTTTGGAGGGGAATTGTTTGATTTTCTATTGCCATCATCTCTCATATTGTCATCCCCCACATCTCTCATACTGTCATTCCCGCATCTCTCATGCACATTACTGCTTCCACTGTGCGGTACAGAAACTGTCTGAGCAGGAGGTTTTTGAGGCAAACCTGGTCGGCTGGTGCATAGAATTGGTATGTTGTACATGTTTGGGACAGTATTGCACAAAGTGCAGTTGCAGATTAAGATTGTGTATTGAACATATCACTCACTCACACACACACATACATACACAGCTGCAAGCTTACTTTTTGGTGGCAGATGATATTATGGATAATAGCATTACACGACGTGGCCAGCCATGCTGGTATCGAGTACCAGAGGTGAGCCTTTGTGTGTAAAAGGAAATTGGCTATGTGAAAGGAAATTGGGATTGCTTGCTGGGAAGAGGAGATTTTTGAGCTGAAGCATGTGCTTGCCTGCTGTGTTGTCTTGTCTCAGAGTACCAACCATGGCATTTATGTTTTGCTTTTTTATGTACTTTTGCTTATGTACACACATCCGTACACACATCCGTACACACCCACACCCCCACACAATAACAGGTGGGCATGGTGGCAGTGAACGATGGTATTGTTCTAGAAAGCTGTATTTACAAGCTGTTGAAAAACCATTTCCGTGCGCGACCCTACTATGCAGATCTTGTCGATTTGTTTCATGAGGTACTTGATTATGTATATATGTTTGTCTTTGATTATGTATGTATATGTTTGTCTGCATTGCCTGCATGCTTGCCTGTAGTTCCAACACCATATTCCTATACATTCCTGTACATTCCTATACATTCCTGTACATTCCTATACATTCCTGTACATTCCTGTACATCCACATCCTACAATAACCACATGCTACACCCAGATGACATTCTTGACTGCACAAGGGCAGATGCTGGACCTCATTACTGCACCCATTGGCACGGTACGCCTTGTTGTTTCTTCCCATATGTACACTGTGTTGTTCTTCCATATGTACACTGTGTTGTTTCTTCCCATATGTACACTGTGTTGTACCATATGTGTTGTTGTTATCATCAGTGACCCAAAACAACAATCATCATAATGTGACCTCCTCCCTGTGCCATTCTTTTTTGCAGACACACACACACACACACATACACACACGTCTTACACAGGTTGATCTCTCGCGATACACGCTCCCCACATACATCCGCATCGTGACCTACAAGACTGCGTATTATTCCTTCTATCTCCCTGTGGCTGCTGGGCTCATGCTTGGTGGGGTGACTGATCAATCAGCATTTACATTGGCCAAGGATATTTGTGTACAGATGGGGCAATACTTTCAGGTATGTGGATTTTTGAATGGGTGGGGGTTGTTTATGTGTGATGGGTGCGCTTCTTTCAGGAATGTTGCCTTGTGTGTTTTTTCATCATTGCACATCATTCCTTGTGCTTGCAATCACACAGATTCAAGACGACTACTTGGATTGCTATGCTGATCCCGAGGTATTGGGGAAGATTGGCACCGACATTGAAGATAACAAGTGTGGATGGTTGATTGTGCAAGCATTGCAGCGGGCCACAGATGCACAAAAGGCAGTGTTTGAGGTGCGAGATGAGGTGGTGGAGATGGATGGTTGATCATGGATCGTGGCTTGGGGTTGAGAAGACCTCATCAGCCACATCTCCTTCACCACAACGATCACCACACAGGAGTGCTATGGCAAGTCAGACAAGGAGGCTGTGGAGCGTGTGAAGCAGGTGTACCGTGATCTAGATCTGGAGCGTGTGTTTAAAGAGTATGAGGCACAAAGCCATCAAGAGTTGACACAGCTGATTGAGAAGCAAGCACTGTTGCCTGCAGAGGTGTTTACTGGTCTGCTGAAGAAGATTTATAAGCGTACCAAATAAAGTACATAAGGGTAATATGTAACCCGCCAAACCGTACCTTGTCATACCTGTAACCACATCGCAACCACACCGCAACCACGTCGTAAACATCACATGAACAGCGTCCCGTTGCTGCCAAGCGCTCGAGGAGCCCATGTTGATCTACCAAGTATAAGTTGTTTCTGTCCAAGAGCAGAGTGCAGTACAAGCAGTGGTTTTGTTTTCGCACGGCGTTTACCTAGCAGACACATCAGTCAATATAGAACAAGGAATTCAGAACGCAGCACGTTGAGAGCAGCGTCCATCACCCCACGAGCAAACACCATGTCAGGTATATTGTAGCTTGCGCGTTTGTGTGGAAAAAGCGAGGCTGTCGTTGAGACGCACATTACAACAAGCAACTGCGTTGTTCATCTATGCAGAACCAGCGAGCAAGGAGCAGCTGCAGGCGCTGCTGGACAGTGTAGATTGCTTCATCTTTGACTGCGACGGTGCGTTGTATGGGTTGCTGTGCTGTTCCTGTGTTGTTGCAAAATAGCCATTTACTTACTGTATTGCTTGTGATGGACACACAGGTGTCATTTGGAAGGGGGACAAGCTCATCCCCGGTGTACCAGAAACGCTCGACTTTCTGCGCAGCAAGGTGGGGCGATGTGGTGGACTGTGTGAACTGCACAAACGACCTGCATGTGTGTACTGTGTGTACAATGACCTGCATAAAGGTGTCCAACAAATACCTCACCAGCACAGGGGAAGAAGCTGTTTTTTGTCACCAACAATAGTACCAAGTCACGCAAGGGCTACCTCAACAAGTTTACGAGCCTTGGATTGTCCATCACTGCAGTATGTGTGTGCAATTAGTTTCTCATCACTAGTACATGCTGGTGGTTGTTATGGTGGAGTATGTAGTTGTGTTGCTGTCATGCATCCGCCACCACATGTGATCTTGACTTGAAAACATAAACAATCCACAAAACATGTGTCACAACCCACATACCATACTTGATCATCACCACCAATACCACCACCACCACTACCACCACCACCACTACCACCACCACCACTACCACCACCACCACCAGGAAGAAATATACTCCTCATCCTATGCAGCGGCAGCCTACCTGGACAGCATTGCATTCCCCAAGGATAAAAAAGTGTATGTAGTAGGCGAGACAGGTATCTTGGAGGAGCTGGATTTGAAGGGGATTTCCTATATTGGGGGACCAGCAGATGCTGATAAGAAAATTGAACTCAAACCCGGATTCTACTTGGAGCATGATAAAGATGTATGTGTGGTGTTTTGTGGTGTATTTGTGGTGTATTTGTGGTGTGTTTGTGGTATGTTGTGGATGTATGTGTACATCATTGATGTGTATGTGCATATCATGGATGTATGTTAGGTTGTGTGTGTGTTGTGGTTGACGATGGATGTTACGATCAACCCAACAATTGCACTTGTCCTGTCATCATGCTCTCATCATGCCCTCATCATGCTCTCATCATACTCTCATTATACTCCCATCATGCTCTCACCCTCCTTATCAACAACAGGTTGGTGCGGTGGTTGTTGGCTTTGATCGACACATCAACTACCACAAAATTCAATATGCAACATTATGCATCCGGGAGAATCCTGGCTGCTTGTTTTTGGCCACCAATCTTGATGCTGTGACACATTTGACAGATGCACAAGAATGGGCTGGCAATGGAAGCATGGTTGGGGCCATTCGAGGTGTGTGTAGTGATTGGTCTGTTGATTTGCTAGTGTTTCTGTTGATTGTACTGTTGTTTTTGCTGTTGATTGTACTATTGTTTTTGTTTTTTTGTTGTTTGGCTGTTGTCTTTGTTACAATACCCCCGGGGAACAATACCCCCCTACACCCCCCCACCCCACCCCCCCAACCACCCCATATACACCCACAAACAGGATCCACAAAACGAGAGCCAACAGTGGTAGGCAAGCCCAGTGATTTTATGTTGGACAACATTGCCAAGTCTAATGGCTTGCGAAGGGACCAGATTTGCATGGTAGGGGATCGACTGGACACGGACATCATGTTTGGGAAAAATGGGGGCCTTGCAACCATGTTGGTGTTGTCAGGGGTGACCACCAAGGAGGAGTTGTTGAGTGAGAGCAACACCATTCGTCCTGATTTGTTCACTGGGCAGCTGCCCGACATGTTGCAGCTGAGGGAGAGCAGCGTGCCTGCATGAAAAACACAGGGAACTGTGTTTATCTGAGGGGCCTGCGCACATGGAGGGGCCTGCTCATGATGAGAAACGTGGGCAATAGTGTGTTTTACTTACTGCGTGTGTTGTTGGTAAAATTGATAGCAATGATGTTACACAGCGCTGCCAGACGACACGCCCGGAGAGGGGCGGGCATTGAGCGCATCCTGCTTTGATGGAGCCGTCAGATAGCCCTCATCCTTTCGCTTTGGTTCCTTTTCTCTAAACTTGCCTGTGTTGGGGTTGTGTTGTGCGTCGATGTGGCTTTGGAGATGACCGGTTCTGCCCTTCGTACGTCTGGTACGATCAGCATCATCAGCCATGCTCTTTCGGTGATACACGTAATACCCAGCTGCTACCACAGCAAAGCTCACCACTCCTGCACGTGTGTGTGGGATTGTTGTCTTGTTTTTGTGTCAAATTTGGCTGCTTCTTGTATCAATCGGGATGGATGATGGTGCACGAATCCCTCACCCCATGCGGTGCTTCTAACTCGCTCCAGCCGCTGTCCAGGACTTAAATCGGCACCCACAATCTTCCCCATGCTGTTTCAATGCGTCGTTTGCTAGTTACAACAGAACCAGTCGTAAAAATAAACAAAACCGGCCCCTCCCCAATATAAACAATACAGCACAATCAGGTTCACTCTACTCACGCCATGCTGTTGAAGCCTCCTCATTTACTGCATCCTCCCACCACGTTGAGGTCTGTGCGTGATGGGCAACACAGATTGTACATTATGATGAACAAGGTACAATCCAGCCAATCCAAGAGACACACCCATACCTTGTACCCACGCCTCAAAAATGCAGTTGTTTCATCCTCCCCCTCATTCAATCCCATTGCTCCACCCAGCTCCTCCTTGAACTCACCCAAATTGTATCGCTCCTGTTGATGTAAGGTGGTATGTGATGGTTGTTGGTATGTGATGGTTGTAGGAACAACATGTATCTCACTGTCCAATTATTCTCAAAACACACACTAACAAGCGGCTGCATTCAGCTCACGCACCACATTCCCCCACCCCACCACCACCTCAGCGCACTACAAACGCATCTGAACACACCACAAACGCATCTGAACACACTACAAACGCATCTGAACACACCACAAACGTATCTCAACACACTACAAACGCATCTCAACACACTACAAACGCATCTCAAACACACCACCATCACCCCACACCACCACTATAGTACCCCATCAACCCCCCAAAAGCCCCCAAAGCACACACCTTGCGTTCTGCAACACAAGCATATTCACCACTGTCCTGCCTCAACATGCACTGCCAGGGTCCGGGGTACTCTCGAAACAGAATACCACTATAGTTGATGATGAAGGGTGCCACTGCCACACTCTGTTGCATAGGAGGGGTTGTGTTTGCATAGGAGGGGTGGAGGTTGGTACAGGTGTAGGAGGGTCGAGGTTGATGTACACCTTGCTTGTACAACACCACTCCCTATACAACCAACCCCCACTGTACCTTGCTGTAATCACGTTGTCGAATGTAAAACACGGGCTTAAACTTGCTCAGAAATCGATACTGCAGCTCCTTGGGAGGAAAGCCCAGCAGCCCCAAGTCAGCACGCAGCAGGTCGAGCTCCAAGCACCACAGCACAAGGGGACGGTCACCAATGACCTGTGATATGGGGGGAAACGGTGTGGGGGTGATGTATGGGGCGATGTATGGGGGGCCAAGGTGTGGGGGTGATGGGTGATGGGCTATCATCAGCTGCTGCATGCTGATAATGACACAACATACAACATAATGACACCACAAAAGCACTGCCACACAGACCCCCTGCCACACACAAACACCCTGCCACACACAAACACACCTTTGCCCACCCCCCACATACCTCTGTTGTATATCGTTCAATGTCTGCAAGCTCAATGGTGGACGCATTGATAGCCACAAACACATCTGCCTTGCGTGCTGCCTCCTCGGGATCATAATCAGGCAGCTCATCATTCTGTGAAAACAAGCTATTGAGTGCACCCAACAGCCCCTTTTTCCCCTCGTTTAAAAACCCCATAGTGACACCAGGTGAGAGTTCCAAACTGGACTTGAACATTTTTGCAGAGCGATTGAATTCGCCCTCATCAGGAACCAAGATGTGGACGCGCTTGCCAGTTTCTGCATTGATTTTTCGTGCACCGGCGAGTGCGAGCTGTACAGATGCGTCGATAAATGCATCTGAGCTGCCCTTGTACCCTGTTGGAGAGGTATGGTGGGGATGGTGGGACGATGCGGGGTGTTGTGTGGAGCCTTAACAACCCCGCCTGCATGTTGTACACCCCTCGCATGTATGATGCATCGCTTGGAATCTGCAGTACACCACCACCACCACCACCAGTACGTACGGACGTCCTGGCCCGGCAGCACAGGAAACTCGACCTCCATCCTGGTGTCGCCCTCGTTCAATGCTTCCACCACACTGTTTGCAGCATCCTCCACCAAGATCTTGAACGAAGCTGGACGATAGGTAGAACGACCTGCACGACGATCAAATGCTGCTGCTGCTTCTGCGTCACCAGACGTGCTGATAGCTGCTTTGACCGTGCATCGTGCATGCTGTGGCGCGCTGCTCCCCACGCTGTGATGCCTCAAAGTGCATGGAAAGCATGGTGCAATGTGCTGCAAGTGTAGAGAGCGTGTGTTGCTGCGGCTACAGCTCGACGTCGGTCGAGCCAAACGCATAGTGATTTGGGATCTGGTGTACTTGTTGAAACTGCTGCAATGAATTTGCTGCAATGAATTGTGCTATTTGGTTTGTGAAATAAACACCTTTCCTCAACACAAAAAATAAACAAAAAAATACTTGCTCTGTCAAAACGCCCCACCAAGCGCCTCGGCACGTTGCAGCATAGCAAAGTAACTATGCTGTACCCCTGCCTCCAACGTCAGCACCTGCTCCACCAACCCCTTGGCAGCATCCAATCTCCGCACCTGTGCATCACTGAGCACTGCACGATCCGACGCATGCATCGTTGTCCCCATGACCGCCACCGCAGGGGGGGGCAATAGGCCCCCTGGCGCATCTGCTGTCTCTTGGTCAACCACAATGCTGTTGACCGCCCCCGGAAGCATGCCATGTATGCTATTGAGCAATTTTGTTTCATGGAGCCACGTGGTGTGTCCACCATCACTGATGTCAGCGGTGTTTGACTGCGTTGGGTTCTCCCATGGTTTGACTTTGGCGTGTTGCACATACCACACTTTTTCAGGGACAGTAGATACCAGACTGACTGCGACACCATGGGTATTGGCGCGACCCACACGCCCAGCCCTGTGTTGTGTTTTTTGGGGGAGTGTTGACGGGGGGGAGAGTGAAGAGGGAGTGTTGAGGGGTAAGAAGTGCGACTCGAGCAAATGTGCGTGTCCGTCTACGTACTACAGATATACAGCATACAACCCCTACATAGTATCCTAGTATACAACCCCACCATACTACCCTTACATACAAACCCTGCCCACAACCCCACCATACCGGTGTATATAAGTAGTCGGTTTGTCGGGCAGCGTCATGTTGACCATGAGGTGTACATTTGGAAGGTCAATGCCTCGAGCACCTACATCTGTGCATACCAACACACGTGCATCACCACTAGAGAATGCCTGGGTGAGGGGGTGTGGATGTGAGTACATGAGTGGGAGCGGGTGTGAGTGTGTGTAAATGAGTGTGAGTGAGTGTGAGTGGGTGAGTGTGAGTCAGTGGGAACGGGTGAGTGCGAGTGGGTGAGTATGTACTGTACAGGAAACCATACATGCAACATACCATCCACACCCCCACATACACCCCACCCCACCCACCCACCCACCCACACCCACACCTGCAGTGCTGCAGCTCGTTGCTGTCGATCTCCCTGTACCGACATCACCACACTCGCATATGGATTGGGCTCAACATCCCCCCCCAGCTGCTGCAAAAAACCCTGTACATGCACACAGTCCACCTGGGTTCGACAAAACACCATGGCTCTGCATGAGGGAGCCTGCGTGAGAAGGTTCTGGAGGCAGCGTAGCTTGAGTCGCTTGGCTGCATCAGAGAGGGACGCTGAGGTGTGGAGGGGATATGCAGGGGAAGAAGGGGTGGGGAGTGGGTGTGGTGGTGGGTCATGAGTGGCAGCAGTGTTCCCCATTGCATCCGTGTTCCCCACTGTTGTTTCTGTTTTTATTGTTGGCCTTGGTGTTGTTTCTTTTTTTGTTGTTGGCGTTGGCGTTGTTGTTGTTGCTGTTGTTGGCATTGGTGTTGTGTTCACATCCCCACCCTCACCACCACCAGCAGCACCAGCACCACCACCACCAACAGTGGTATCCAAGGTATGTACACCATCCAGGTATGGTGTGAGGGTGTCTGTGTAGCAACTGGCCAGGAGTTGTGTGTTGTGAAGGGTACGGGGGTCTATGTGGATTGCATATTGCTGCACAGTGGGGGGGAGAGATTCTTTGCCTGTGGGGGGGGGGCAGGATTTGTGGGGGTGGGGGGAGTATGTGGAGGGGGGGGATGTGTGTGTGAAGGGGATGTGCATACGATGGAAAGATGAAACAAGTATGTGTATGGCCATGTACATGGTCTACACCATCACAACCCATCCATCCCCCTTGTCTCCTTTCTAATACACCTCCCCTCACCTTTCACCTTCCCTCTCCTTTCACACACACACATAACACCCCCACAACACACAACACACACACACAACACACAACCCCCCCTACCTTTCATATCAGCCCATGTTGCACTCTGACACACCTGTCCCGCCAGCTGTTGCACCCTCCCACTATGCAACGTCGCCGAAAACATCGCCACCTGCAGCCGCTGTACCCCTCCACTCCCCTTGTCCAAGAGACGAAAGAGCTTCAATACATGCGCCCCACCTTCTTGCTGCATGAGGTCATCTGCTTCGTCGAGCACAAACACACGAACACAGTGGAGTTTCAAAAGACGTTGTTCAGCGAGGGAGACTGCACTGCCAGCAGTTGCAACAACTATGTCTGCACCATTCTGTGTGGGGGGTGGGGTGGGGGGGGTGTTTGGTGGGTGTGGGGGGTGGAGGTGAGGGATGAGGGGGTGGTGGTATGTGTGGGGCGTGTGTATGATTGGTGAATACTGGGAGGGAGAAATATATGGTGCTCATATGAGTGTTGACCATGCGTTGACAATATGTTGACCATGGACAAATGGACACATGCGCTGCAATATACACACTCCAATCATGCTCCGTCAACACTCCACCCCAAACACACCCTCAAACACACCCTCAAACACACCCAAAACACACACACACCTTGAGTTGTCGTGCTGCCCCACTGCTCCCATGCACCAGTGCACATGTGATGGGCAACCCAGCATGCTGAATGCACTGTTGTACAAGCGCATGTGTCTGCTCTGCGAGTACTTTGTTGGTTGTGAGGAGGAGTGCAA
>VFQP010000595.1_pt1 | contig 64383 bp, 48 predicted proteins | sample 3512351 | NCBI WGS metagenome assembly VFQP01 (sample SAMN10412372, study PRJNA504923) | tailings metagenome | isolation source: Relicate 1 Philex TSF1 revegetated site | place: Philippines: Tuba, Benguet | collected 2017-08-29
TGTCGGCTTTCCGTCATCACCCCATGCGCTCAGCGGGTATTTACTCCAGCTTCTGGCGCCCTGTGGCTCCCAGTAGATCACCCCCAGACCTTTCCCATTTGGCACGCTCTTCACTTTCTGAATAACCGCTACGAGCAGATCATATGTATTATCCGGCTGGGTGTCCTCACCTCCTACTTCAACCACCATTACTTCTTTGTCGTATCTGACAGCCAGATCATTTAGATTATTAGCCAGGTCATTAATAGACAGCGTATAATCAGGCTTGCCGTCCAGCCACCATGGATAATAAGACAATCCGATCACATCATATTTGGCACCATTCGCCTTCGCATTATCAAACCATGATCTGAACCGCTGGCTGTTATTACCCTGATCCAAATGAAGAATAACTTTCGATTTCGGGCTTACAGCTTTGATCGCATCATATCCCTGGTTGATGAGTTGAGCAAGCTGTGGCCAGTTGGCTGTACTACCTTCAGGATAGATCATGCCTCCCGGGGTTTCATTGCCCACCTGAACCCATTCCGGCTGCACGCCCGCTTGTTTTAATGCAGACATCACATCAAAAGTATAATTGTATACATCTTTCAATAATGTTGGAAAATCATGTCCCTCCCATGCTACAGGTTTTTTCTGTTTCCCGGGATCAGCCCAGCTATCGCTATAATGAAAGTTGATCATTATTCTCATGCCCATTTTTTGCGCACGGACCGCCATCGCTACCGTTTCTTCTTTACTGTTATGCCCGTCTACCTTATGATCGGATGGATTTACCCAGGTCCTCAATCTCACCGTATTCATCCCATGGTCGCGCAGAATTTTCAAACAATCTTCAGGTTTGCCTTCGTCATTTAAAAAGCGGTAGCCTGTAGCTTCCATCTGCTGCAGCCAACCGATATCAGCGCCACGGGCAAAAGCATCGGGCTTTACAAGGTCCTTTGTTGAGCTGCATTGTGTGCCAATAAATGCCAGCAGGATGACGGCCGCGGTGATTGAATATCTACGCTTCATATGGAGTTGTTATATTGATTAAAGATCGATAGTATTTGATTGTGTCGTTAACAACAATTCAGATCCTATCGTCGATTGAAATATTTCGCCGGATAAAGTTAATCCCATAAATAGTAAATCGCGTGGCATCCTCAAATATTTCAATTTCTGCATTCACTCAAACATGTGTATCGCCTACTACCACTTTGTGGCATTTTTTTATGCATTCAGCTCTACTGCTGGCTTATAATTCATCTATACGGGCGATTGTCCTGCGTTGAACACTGGCTTACTTTCGCTGTGCTAATCAAAAAACACAAATCATGAAAATAACACTGCGTATCTCAGGTGCAATTGCCATCTTTGCAATTCTTCTTATTTCCTGCAAAAAAGGTGATACCGGACCTGCCGGTTCCCCCGGAACAGCCAACGTGATGTATTCAGAATGGTTTCGTCCAGCCACTTACCGTAAAGACACCATATTCGGGATCTGGGGCTTTAATTATGACAAGGCAGAGCCAAAGATCACACAGCAGATCCTCGACAGCGGCACTGTGCTGACTTTTGGAAAACTCCTGGGTTATAACCCTGCCGTTTGGCCTACAAACAGGGTTTCGCAGTTGCCAATCCTCATTAACTATATGCAAAGCGGGGGCGTAAATCTTGATACATGGTCATCGCTTATTACGCCCGGAAACATACGTATAAGATTCGTCAATAACAGAAATGAATACAATGCGATTGCCACGCAACATGAATTCCGCTATATCATCATTCCCGGTGGCGTGTCATTAACCGGACGCGGAAGTTTGACTTATGAAGACATCTGCCGGAAATATGGTATTCCTGAGTGATCGTAACAAATAGTCGTTCACGTATGGAATAATGAACCAGAGCAACATTATAAACGGATGCTGTAAATGATCATGCTGCTGCAGGTACTGTGTGTCACTACGGTTGCCGATCTGATAAGGTAAGTGTACATTAGATTCTTTATTTGCGGAAACAATCGTATGGTTGGATGCAAATAAGAATCCTGCTATGATCAGTATACTCAAAGAATTATTTTTCGGCACAACTGTTAACATAAAGATCCAGGTGGTGGTAGTACAGGTTTCTACGCGGGGTTGGCGTAAGTATCCCGCAGATTAAGCAGATTTCTCCATCCGATCATTGCCCCTTATCCTCTATTAAAGCTCGTTTCAGTTTGTATCCGCAGATTAAGCAGATATCTTCAGGTTATCAGAAATCATCTGCGTAATCTGCGGATACTGATAAAACACAGCTGCTTACAGGTGATCATTTCGTTTGACAGACGGCTAAATCTGCGTACTCTGCGGGATACCTACGCCAGGTTGTTGCAAAACTGATCCTAGAGCATCTGAGCCAACTGGATATTATTTCCACAAGTATCATCCAGCACAGCTATCATCACCGGGCCCATCACTGTTGGTTTTATACTGAACTGCACACCTGTCGCTTTCAGCCGTTCATACTCTTTTGTTACATCATCCGTGGCAAAAGATGTGTAGGGAATTCCTGCATCTTTCAAAGCTTTCTGGTAAACTTTAGCGGGTTCGAATGCCATCGGTTCGAGCACCAGTTCCACGCCGTTCTGTTCTTCGGCGGAAACAACTGTCAGCCATTTATGTTCTCCTAACGGCACTTCTGTTTTCTTTATAAAGCCAAGTTTCTCCGTATAAAATCGCAAAGCTTTTTCCTGGTCATCTACCAGCAAGCTCATTACATGGATTTTGATCATGTCCGTATTGTTTTGTTGCTGTAAAATAAACGCTTCTCCGACAGGTCGGCTTATTCCGGATTGCGATTGTTTATTTGCTGGTATTTTGCCGGGGACAGGCCGGTTCCTTTTTTAAAAGCATTTGAAAAAGTCGGCACACTATCATAGCCGACTTCATAACATACTGATGTAACAGCCACACCTCTTTTCAGTAATACTTTTGCCTGATTGATACGAATATCTTTGAGAAACTGGCGGGGAGTGACACCATAAATGGATTGAAAGATCCGTATAAAATGAAACCTGGACATACAGGCAGCCGTCGCAATCTTCTCCAGTTCTATTTTGTCCGCATAGAATTTCTCCATAAAATGTTTGGACTGCCGCACACGGATATACTGGTATTCATCAAGGTAGAACTGACTACTGATCTTCTCTATCTGTTCATGATAATATGTTTTCCCGTTAACCATCCGGGGCAAATATAATGGAATCGCTTTCAAACAGCGGGCTTTGGGAACCACTTCGCTTATATTATCATCCGGGAAAAGTGGCGAATAAGATTGTATAAGATGAACCACACTACGCCTTCAGATCCCGGAGCACGAGCTGGTGTTAGAAGAATGCCCTAATAAGAACGATTAGGTTCCGAAGCCAGTGATATTTTGTATATTGCCTATGTATACAAACACCCCGTACTCTCTGCATATTTTACCGGCAGTCCTCTATCTCAGCAGTTATCCGGCCAGCATGGTCTTTGATTGAAATCATCGAAAAACTCACGAGACCCTGACGAGAACCTTACGAGACATGTATCCGAGGTATACCCAACATTTCTGCGGTTTTTATTCCTGGTCACGGTATATTCCAGGCTTACCACCTCCTCCCCAGGAACTGTCATCCACAATAGTGTTTACGACGATAAAATTCATTTAACAGGCTTTGACAATTGTTACCGTACAACAATACTTTGATTATTCGCCCAAACCGATTGGACTGATCTAGCTGCTGCCATAGCAACTCACCAAAAAAGTTGTTACTTCTGATCAATTCTTAGTGATTTCCATATTCGGCGATTCCAGTAAATTGTCCTCTTAAACAGCCGTTATGACCAATAGTAAAGAGATAATCAACAAGGCGTATTCGTCTTTTAACAAACGGGATATAGACAAGGCTCTTTCAACAATGCATCCGGAGGTGCAATGGCCAAAGGCGTTTGAAGGTGGGTATGTCAGCGGTCACGAAGCAATCCGGGAATACTGGACGAGGCAGTGGTCTGAAATCGATCCGATCGTAGAACCAACCGCGATCAATGAAAGAAATGACGGATCAATAGAAGTAGTCGTTCATCAAAAAGTGAAAGACCTGCAGGGTAATATCCTTTTTGACGGTTTGGTAAAACACGTTTATGTAACGGAGGATGACTTGCTACGGCGAATGGACATTGAACCTTATTGAAATTCCCATACACAAAAGCGGCTTGTTTATCCAATCAGGGGAACGATCCCATAAAGAATGCAGATAATGCCAGACAGCCGGCAGGTTCGACGCTAAGTTACGGTTGCAAGCTTCTTCCTTTTTTGAATTTGTTTATCTTGGCATTTGTCAAAGGCATTTTTAATGGTGGATTTTTTATATCTGTTGATAGTTCTTGGTTCAATGCAGGGTATTATTATATCCTGTCTTTTGCTCGCATCCCGGAAATCCACTTACGCAGAACGTGTGCTGGCGTTGATCATCCTGATCACTGCCCTGCCGGGTTTTCATTTATATCTTCATTATAAAGATGTTTTTTCTGCAGACGGAATTCGCGCAATTATTCATGCGGCAGTTCCCTGGATCCTGATCACGGCATTGGGACCTCTGATACTTTTTTATGTGAAAGCTGTTACAGATCCGCATTTCCGGATCGGATGGAAACAGGCTATATGGTTTCTCCCGGTGATCATTGATCTGTTTCCCAAGGCTGTTGAGCTCGGTCATCTCGCGTCATTTTTTGCTGCAACGGACGCTGAAATCGCCCATTTTTCAGACCTCTATAATAAATATGCAGACATTCCAAGATGGATGATCATGGTTGCCTCTATTTATATTGCGGGCAAATGGCTGCGGGATTACCAGAAAAGCGAAAAGGATCTGGTGCAAAAAAGAACCGACGCAATCAGCTGGTTGTTTCAGTTCCTGAAAATATTCCGCTATTTCCTGGTATTATGGCTGGCGTTTCTGATCCCTTATGTATTGCCTGTTTCTGATCTTTTGCTGCAGACGGTTGGATGGTTCCCGGTTTATATTCCTCTTGCGATAATGATCTATTGGCTGGGGATCCGCGGTTACCTGTCGGGAAGAAATGCTGACAGTCGCGAAACTTCTCCAAATGAACGCAAGACGGCCATTAAGGAGACCGAGATGACAGCGATCATTGATCAGCTTACGCGGCTTATGCTGGAGAAGAAGCTGTATCTCGATCCTGAACTGGATCTGGCGGGCCTGTCGGCAGCAAGCGATATTCCAACCCGATCGATTTCTTTTTCCCTGAACCAGCAACTTGGGAAGACGTTTAACCAATACCTGAATGAATTCAGGGTAGAAGAATTCAAACAGCGTTCGGCCAGCCTGAAAGATCTCAGTATCGCGGGCCTCGCGGCCATCTGCGGATTTTCGTCTTTAGCTACCTTTCAAAGAGTGTTCAAACAGACGACAGGGAAGACTCCGTCCGAGTATTTGAGGCAAACTGCTTCTTAAAATCTGCTCAAATCATGATTTGAGTATGATCCGCTTTGTCATAAGTGCTTCAAATAGCGAGTTTTGAAAAAAAATGAATATGCGACTGATCACGATCCTGCTTCTACTCACTGTTCTTGACTGTGAAGGACAAACCGGCGCAACGGATCCGCTCCTGCCAGTGAACGAGATGCTTCATGATTATAGCTATCTGCGTGAGAAGCTTGAAACGACCCATCCCGGGCTGTACAAACGCCGCCCGAAAGAGTCGATGCAACAATTGATGGATAGCCTTCAGTTGACCATCGACCAGCCACTTCCCTTCCGGGAATTCTATAAGAAAATAGCTTTTTTAATAAGTGAGACCAGGTGCGAGCATAGTTATGCCAACCCGGGAAAGCAGTTTGATCAGCTGATTAAAGCCTGGAAAATGCTTCCGTTCCAGTTATTTTTCTCCTCCGGACATCCTTTTGTTGTGATCAACGGCACTACAGATAACTCTATTGAGCCGGGAGATGAGGTCATATCCATCAACGGCCGCGATATAGATAGCGTCCGGCGTGCGATACACCCATACCTGCCGGCGGACGGATTTATGACCAGCTCGCGCGACCATTATCTGTCTTCAATGAACTTCAATGTTGCCTATAATCAGTTTATAGAGGAGGCGACATCCTATGCACTCGTGGTCCGCAAACCCGATGGCAGTGTGATCCGCCGCGAGTTTAATAACGGACTGGATTTCCCTTCTATCAATAAAAATGCAATTCGCAATCCTGTAAATAAAGCAGTCCTTGAGGCGAGTAAACGGGGCGAGAAGCTGCGGAAAGAGGAATTTGTACTGCGCTATGAGGATGCAGCACCGGTTGCTGTTATGACTGTCCGCAGTTTTTCGGTCGACAAAAAAATGTTTAAAAAGAAAATTGATGGCTTTTTCGCAGATATCAGCAAGAAAAAACCGACAGATCTGATCATCGATCTAAGTTATAATGGCGGCGGAGAGGAAGAACTGGCGGCTTATCTAATGTCGTATCTGATTGACAAACCGACACGTTTTGTTAATGAAGAGTATGTTATAAACATTGATGATTCAATACTGGCACTTAGCAATGCTCCGGCTGAAGTGCGAAACAATAAGTATGCGTTTTTAGATTCAATGAAAAACGGGAAGAGCCTGGCAAAAGTATCAGAGTATGCGATGGAGTTAAAGACGATGGAACCTCAAGTCAATGGATTTCAAGGCAGGGTCTGGATCTATGCAAATGGAGGAACTTCGTCTGCGGCTTCCACGTTTTGTGCAGTTGCGCAATCAAACAGCCGGGCAACCATCATCGGGGATGAAACAGCGGGGTCATTCAGCAGCGGTGGCGCCGTTATAGGACTGGATCTTGTTTTACCCAACTCGAAGATAAAAACACATACTTCTATCGTGTGGGTAGATTTTGCGACGAGCGGGCGCGACCCGGTACGAGGAGTAATTCCCGATGTATCATTCAACCCAACGTTCAAAGAGTTGATCGGACAGAACCGGGAATGGATCGACCTGATACTTTCTTTAAGAGCAAAAAAAGTTGTTGCTCAATCGCAGTAGAACTGCTCTCCTTTTACTCAGCTGATTAAAAAAGAGACGTAGAAAATTCTTTCAGAATTTCTACGTCTCTTTTTATTCAACGAAAAGCAATAGCATACCCTTACCTGAAACTATCCGTAAAAAATATTCCCGCAGGAAAATTTGTATAATTCTTATAATCCGCGCTCAGCTTCGCACCATTACTAAAATTGAATACGCTGATATGATTGACCAGATAATTCAGTCCATAACCTTTGATCGTATTCAGATAAACTTCACCCGTTAAAGGATGAACCGCAATATTATTATATACAATGTTCGCATCTTCCACCATCGTTTTTGCATCAGCCATAAACTCCGTTGAATTACTGGTAAAAACATGACGATAGATTTTTGTGCCTGCATTGCTGAAATAAAGTGTATCACCTTTCGCCGTAATGCCCGGCGTTGCACCAAAACCGGCCCCAACTGCACCAGCTGTGATCTCATTTGCCTTGATCAATGAATAATCCCGGTAGTTGATCTTTGAGATCCTGGCCGGAGCCGTGGTGGTTGATACCCATATATTGCCATCGCTGGCCTTTACCACACCGCTTACCGATGCCTTCATGTCAATTGCAACAGTAAGCGTGTCCTTATCCGCTTCTACTACAAAGACTTTGGTACCCGCCGCGGCAAACACCTTATTATTAGATACTGCCATGGTAAGCTTTGCCGCAGATCTTGAGCCTTTGATAAAGGTCAGTGTTTTAGTAACAGTATTAAACCGGTAAATACCATTGTTATCGCGCAGAAAAACATTCTGCTCATTCAATACAGCTACATGGGTTGGCCAGCGAAGCACCGACAATTCTTCATTATAAGCCGCCTCTTTTTTCAATGTTTCTGCATTGGCTACGATCAGCAGTCCATCATTCTCAAATCCTGCTCCTGTCGCATTTGTTTTCCCATTTTGTGAGATGATATACATCCGGTTGTTATTGATGTAAAGATCCTGCGTCACATTGCCAAGATATGTGCCGTTTGCTTTAAAGTAAACGCTATCGGTAATAATACCTTTACGGCTGATAAACGTCAGCGATCCATTCTCCGTAGTCATATTGCCTTCATTGAGAATAAACGTCCCGTTTTTATATTTCCCATATACAGTTACTTCGGTTTGTGCAGTTGACTGTTTACCGTTCTGCGAAGCTGACACCCCAACGGTGTGAGTACCTAGCTTAACGGATACAAATTTGAAAACGGAATCCGTAATATTTACGGGCGTCCCATCCACCGACCATAACAATGTGCTTCCTTCAGAAGCTCTGGCTTTAAAATACAGGGTATCTTCCTGGGCTACGGAATTATCTGAAGATACTTTTATGATAGAGACCTCCGGAGATTCCGCAGGCTGATCGATCGCATCATCCTTTGAACAGGATACGATCGTTAACATAAAGAGAGCGGTCCCCGCAACTAGTGATTTGTTCATACTGTGATTTATTTGTGTTGTTTATTGTGACAGGTTTTAAAAAGGCTGATCAATACATCAGGGATTGATGGTATCAATTTTCTTTCCGGCCAGATGCAGGTCTTCTCCACGACCGATCTCAGTTGATGCTTCTCCCAACCATCCATTCTCCTGATCAATGCCGTTATATATTTTTACGAAATCAATACCCGGAAGTATTACCCTGTTACCATTTTTATCAATTGCCCAGTCGATATCGATCCCTGAATTATCATGTGCATTCGGATAGTTGTCTACATACCCATACCTGAATCCATACAGCACATAATAGCTTCCCGCAGAACTTTCATCCATACCATTTCTTGCAAGGCGGATACCTTTATACGTGATCTTATCCTCTTTGATCCAGGCCGGGTAATATGTTTGTGCATGAAAAGTATTCTTGATCTTGTAACCATTTTGTCCCTGGTTATCCGTCCACCGGATATAATCTGCAATAGCGATATGATCTTGTGGAGAGCCCGCGACTGTTTCTGTAACCGGACGATGGTACGTCATTTCATAGCCACGGAATGTGCGCACATCGTTTCCTTTTGCTACAGCAAGGCCATACCAGAGCTCCTGTTCCGCGGAGAAACTGGCACTTCCTTTTATTTCATACCACTCATCTTCATCAGGTTTTCCGTTTTTGTTTTTGTCGTAGGCGACCATCACGATCCCAGGTTCGCAGCTACCGCCAAAGGGAGCATCAGGACGCGGGTTGGTGGCAGCCCCGAAGGCATTTCCTTCAATCCTGAAATCCCGTCTGCCAGCTACATTCACGATCGTGTGATCAAACCCAACAACTACATAACCACCCCATCCTCCAAGCGTGATCATGTTTGCCTGCTCTCCTACCAGGTCATTACTGACCTTTGCCAGCATTGTTTCATAAGTATCTCCCGGATTGTATTTTGGTAATTCATTTACGAACTGACCGGGAGCTGGCAGATAATCAAACACTTTTGCTGTAAAGGCCGAGAAAGGCCTCTCTGGCCGACTTACGTTGATCAGGATCGTATCAGCCATGCTACCGGAAGAAACTTTCACCTGATAGGTCCCGATCGATACCGAAGCAAACATTGCCGAGGAAGTTTTTGTATCGGCGAGCCTGAATAATTCAGACGGAGGAGTCAATACTTCCCATTTTACATCGGTCAGGCCGGCGAACTTCCGTGATGCCTCTACCTTCACTATGGTGTTTGTTACGGTTGAGATATTCTGATACCGTCCGACATTGATCGTCGCCACTGCCTGAACGATATTACCCCGATTGTGCGCGATAATAATCAGGCTGTGATTTCCGGCGTTATCAGGAGCCTGAAATGTATAGTGTGATCCCGTCGCCACTTTTGTTCCATCAAGAATCCATTCTATAGAATCAACGCGGTTTTCTATTACAGGCTTCACCATGATGCTTTCTCTTACCAGAACATAATAATCTGATTCAAGACCTGAGAGAACAGGTGCATCTTCGATCTGCTCTATCGCTTCTTTACGGCAGCTTCCGACTATGAACAGGATTGTTAACAGGCATACGACTAGTCTATATTGATTATTCATGTTATTCCGGTTAATTGTTTGTTTAAAACTGATATCATCATCAATAACTGATTTGAATTAATTTCTTAGGTGAAGATCCAGGATGCCCGATACCGTCAACATCCGGTCTTCATTCATATTTGCATCAAGTACGCCAGCGCCCGGATTGAATATATCCCGCGCAAAGGGGTATACCACTTTCTGTACTTTAATAAAATCTATACCCGGCAACTTCACGGCTTCGCCTTTACTATTTATCGCGAGATCGAGATCGATATTCAATTTCTGACTGAATTGTCCGGTACCAGATACATCGCGCGTGATGCGTTTCCCTTTGCGGGTAAAAGAACTACTCCAACCTTCCATCAGACCCACTTGTTTTGTGGCAACATCCACCATGTTATAACCGGGAAAGAAGCCCCTTACTGAAAATGCCCCGGTGTATGTCAGAGAACTGGTGAAGGTTTTCTGATTGATGATCTGTCCTCTGACCGGCTCCGCCTGATTATCTTTCCAGCTGTAATAAGTGTAGATGCGTCGAGTGTCTGCCTGTGTGCTGTCGTAGGTAAATGTCATTTGATAATCCGGCAGATCATCCAGGCCATGATCCTTATTCTTTATCTCATACCATTCGTCAGCATCAGCTTTACCATTCTTGTTTTTATCATATGCTACGTACACCGCCGGTGGATCAACATTGGAGACGATTGCAGTCATTTCGATATCGGCCTTTCCGGGAACGTTTACAACGGTATGATCAAACTTGAATGTAGCCGAACCACCCCAGGAGCCTATGAGTATGCCAGCTCCAACACTTTGTTTCCTTTGTTCGGTTGCTTTTGTAAGGAATGCGTTATAGGCAAGTGGAAACTCAGAACCAAAGTCCCAGTTTTGCGCAGACCCGATAATAGACCAGTTGTGATTTCGGGCAGGCGCCGGGAGATACTCAACAAGTGTATACGCATTTCGCACATACTGAGCCGGGCTTACCGCAACGGATATGGCAGATACCGCCGATTGCTTTCCTGCTGCAACTCGCAGTTGCAGACTATAGTTACCCGGCAGAAATGAGATAAAACTGAGGTCGCGATCTTTACTGATCACTGAATCTCCGATCGACCACTGATATTTGTAATCGGAACGGTCTGGCCCCGTCAATGCTGGTTTAATCTCAAGCACTTCACAGATGGGTACAGTGAAAAGATTTTCCAGTGAAATGACCAGAGGCTTCTCTACAAAAATCCTGTAAACATATTCATCCGTGCCTCCCCAACTGGATACTTTTAACGCAACATCAAAATTTCCCGGCTCCGTTGCCTGAAATGTATAATTGATATTACCTGTCGCCACCTGCTTGCCATTTATCATCCACTTGTATGTATTTCCCAGGAGGCTATTGATATTTGGAGCGAGTATGGTCTTATCTCCGATATTCAACACGATCGTATCGGTTTTTATAGCTGTGATCGACGGTGAAAAATATTCTCCTTTTCTACAGGAGAAAAAAAAGGACATGATCACTGCAAGCAGTGTCAGAAAAGTGACTCTTTTCATACGTTTTGGTTGCTGATTTGATTATTTGGTAATAATTGAGAATTGATTGGTCATCAGGGCAGCAAAGCGAAGTGTGCTGGAATATCCCCGGTTCTCACACTCCATTTCTTTTTACCATTCCTGTCGAAGCAATACAATACACCAGGAGAAACATAGTTACCTGCGTCGGTAACATAAATATCCTTTGTCAGAGGATTGACCATAATACCGTATGGGATTTCTATAGTCTTATCAGTTCCGTCAGAAATAAAGGCGGCCGTAACTATCTCCCTCGTCTTTGTATTAATGATGCCATAGGTAATAACATTTGAATAAGTAACATAACTCCACTCGGTACTGTATGTGTACAACGAGTCTCCGTCCAGATAAAAATTACTAACGGCGATAGGCAAAGTGTCTGTCACTTTTTGTTGCATTTTGTCGATAAAGAACAATCGTGACGGCAATTGTTTATAATCCCCCCTTGACGTCACCCAGATATCGCCGCGATTATCTGCTTTTATGTGATGAAGATTATATGCCACATCGATCCGTTTATCTTCTCTGAACGTTGCCAGATCAATCACAGACACGGTGCGTTCATACTTTTCCGTATTACCAGCGCCCATATAGCCACCTGAATTAGCTACATAGATCTTTCCATCCGAGATCTCCAGATCATCCGGCTGGAATCCTACAATACATTTATCTACTATGGTAAGCGTTGCCGTGTCTATTTTTGCGACATAACCTTTCTGCGTATAATTTGGATTGATCTCGATCGGTCCGGCATAAGAAGTGACATAAGCGAACTCCTTATCAAATTTTATATACCGGCAATTGGGGATGTCGATCTGACCGATCCTCTTTGCCGTTTTTGCGTTCATTACTTCCACTTTATTCGATGCATTGATAACAGCATAAAGCCTGCTGCCATAGATACGCATATCATTTCCGACATCACCCATTTCCTTTGGAACAGCAGGATTGACAGCGGCGTATATATTCCGCTGATATATGCCTGTTTTATAGTCAAAGAAATCAAGCGTACTTTTATTACTGCCCATATTGCCTTCGTTTAACAAATAAAACCCGGCAAAGCCATCGGCAGACGGCTGCTCGACGGGAATATCTTCATTCATAAAAACAGCAACATCTTTGCGACAGGATGTGGCAAGAAAAAACACTGACAGTATGACGATGTAATTGTATTTCATAACTCCACAGATAAGATGATTTTATAATTACGTTTGGGCATCGGGTAATTCAATACCACTTCATAATCCTGATCGAATAAATTATTGATCTCCGCTGAAATTTTATAGCTGGTCCTCTTTTTTAGCTTCAGGTTCTTGACGACAGAAACATCGCTTGTATACCAGGGTTGCTCATAGTTCTCCGGAATATTTGCTGAATTATGATATCGTTCTCCCGTATAGATATAGCTGTAATTAAGGTTCCAGCTTTTATATTGTATACCGGTAATGAGTGAAGCACTATGCCAAGGTATATAAGGTATTTGCCCGCCCCAGGTTTCTGTCTGCAGATCCGGATTGCGGCGCGTGGTAAAGTCCTGCGCCTGCTGATAAGTATAGGTCGCGCGTAGATGAAACACTGCATCAGGGGACAATTGAAAACTCTGATCAGACACAGCATCAACACCCCTGATCTCCACGAGCCCTATATTCATCATCATCCATCGATACATACCGCTTCCTTTTGGAACTGCGATAATCTTATCAGTTACACGATTGTAATAGACATCAGCCTGCAGTTGCCATCTTTTCAGGATAGAATTTAAAGGAGTGCGGGTGTATTGAAAACCGAGATTGAATTGATGAGTGAATTCAGGGCGAAGCGAAATATTGCCGATGTCTGTATAATACAGATCGTTGAAAGTCGGCATCCGGAAGATCTTCTTATAGAAAGCGCGGATATTAAACTCTTTCCGATAAAACGGTTTGTAGGAAAGAAAAATGGCTGGCGTAAATTCCTGTTTACCTGGCGCAGCAAGAGCTACGTTACCTCCGCCGTTGCTGCCAGGTTTTATCGATTCGTTTACAAATGTCCCCAGAATACTGGCCTGCAGTTTTATCCTGCCGATCTCCCCTGCTGTAGCCAACGCAACAAGACTCGTGAATCTTTTTGGAAACACAAATCCATCCAGGTTTGAAGTCAGCGTGTTGTACTGGAAATCTGTTGACAGGCTGATATCAACGTTCTTTGCAATTGCATATTTATTGGCTATGGATGCATACCATTCCTGCTGGTGAAAGTTATTATCAATATAAAGCAGGGTTGTATCCGGATTCAGGTAACGCATATAGTCATTCGCATACTTCGCGTTCAGCTGAACATCATATTTCGGTATTATATTTTTCTGGAAGGAACCCTGAATGAAAAAGTTTCTGTCCCATTGCCGTTGTGCTCGTTTCCAGACATTATTGACGATAGCACCTGGAATCCCTCTTCCCGAGTTATAGAAATAAGCTTTCACATTCCACACGCCCCGTTTAATGTTGCCATACAGACCCGCTTCCACGCGTTGAGCTTCGATATCGCCGTTTTGTCTTACAGCTGTAGTATCCCAGGCAGTATTTCCGGATCTTTCAAAGACACGCTTATAGCGGAATTTATATTTACCTGATGAATTCAGGTACTCGCTGCTAAAAGAGAAATTGAGTTTATCATTCAGTTTCCGTTCCCATAACAATGATGGATTGATGAGGTCAAATGAACCAGTTTTCAATACCCCTTTGAAATGTGAGGAGGTTAGGGAATCAAAAGACGGCCTCCTGCTTCTCAGGTAGATCGTGCCTGCTGAACCAAAATCGCGTGCAGGTTGAAAAATATCGCTTTTCTGTCCGTTGTATAGCGAGATCGATTCAATATTATCCATAGAGAATCTTCCAAGATCTATTTGTCCGTTCTGCGCGTTACCAACCTGGATACCATCATAAAATACACCCATGTGATTGGTACCCATACTACGCATATCCACGGTTTTTAAGCCGCCGATCCCACCATAATCTTTTACCTGAACACCGGCGAAGTAGCGCATCGCGTCAGCTACAGAAAAGCTGTTAAGCCTGCCGAGTTCTTCACCCGATAATTTCTGCGCAGGAATAACTTCTTTATGTGTTAATGCGGAAACAGTAACAGCAGACAAGAGCTTTATCCTGCCTGTGTCAGACCTGACGATGGTCGTATCTGCATCTTGCTGCGCGATCAATTGCGCACATACGAATATGGATAGCGCTGCTGACAGCACTTTTCGAAAAGCTGGAAATAACATTACTATTTGATATAAATGATCAAACAGCTTTACAGGATGACATGCTAAAACAGGAATGCTGATCATCTCAGCACCGGTTGCATTCAAAGCTTCAATCCACGAAAGCTTAAAATAATCTGCTTTGGCAGGTCTCCTGGCTCGTTCTCATTTTTGATTGCCTTCCCATATCGTTTGTTACGACACAGTGGCTGAATTGTATCAAAATGCTTTATCAGAACTTACAGTAGCGGGACTGCTCAGGATTTACACCTGATTCCCTTTTAATCAATTTGGCCCAGGTTGGGCCAATTGAACCAATGCGCGGCGAATGTACGGAGTTAAGTCAGCATTTCCAATCTTATATAGTTGACAAAGGAAAAGACCCTGAGACCGGTTGCCCGGATCACCTTTTAATCCTTCAGCCAAAAAGATTTCGGTAATTAGTAATATTTGAAAGCGGTAAAAGGCAAGAATCCTGAAAATAAATGCCCGCTATCACATTTGAAACAGTATTCCTATCTTTCCGCTTATTCCGTATAAAATTGGCCCCATCTGCCTGTTAACACCAGGTTTTGGTTGTTACCCCTTATTGCGGCCGCAATCACAATATGGAAGAGACTTGAAATTACTCAGCATGCCAACTCCCATGGGACGATCGATCAATTTTATACTGCCCGCCAGAAGATGGTTCAAGAATTTCTACTTCCGGGAGGCCGTCATTTTTGTATCGATGTTCAGCCTGACCATGCTGCACGAATGGATCACGATTGACAGTGCGATGAACCTCTTCAAAGGCGTTGTTTTCTTTTTAATGATCTACATACAGGCGCAGATCCACCGTTTCTATATCTTCCCCTTATTCTTTAAGAAAAACCTTTTCCTGTATGTCTGCCTGCTGATGGCTTCCACTTTACTGATCGGCGGTCTTCTTCTTGCGGCAGATTATTACTGGATCCAGCCCTGGTTGTACCAGGATGAAGATCTGTTCCTCTCATTTGCATATTATTGTGTTATCGGTATAATAAGCACATTCACGATCATGGCCTTTTCGTTAATGACGCAATACTCCGTTGAAATACAAAAAAGAAATCACGATCAGCTGTTACTAAATGAAATGAGTATTAAATTTCTTTCCGCGCAACTGAACCCGCATTTCTTTTTTAACATGCTGAATAACCTGTATGGAGTTAGCTTGACAGAGCCGGAACGTACGCCAGATCTGATCATCAAGCTTTCTAACCTCATGCGTTACCAGATTGAAAACGCCAACAAAACAACCGTAAGCCTTGCTGCGGAGATCCAGTTCATAGAAAATTATATTGATCTGGAAAAAGAACGAATCGGAAAAAGATGTGAAGTATCTTTCCGGTATCTGCAAAAAAACAGACCGATCGACCAGTATGAGATCGCACCATTATTGCTCATTACACTTGTCGAAAACGCATTTAAACATAGCCTGACGAATGAACACTGGTTCGTTTCAACCTTCATTACCCTGGAAGAAAACAAACTGACTATGGTAGTTGACAATTCTCTCCCTGACAACCAGGAGACACAAGCATCAACAGGAACCGGCTTGACAAACCTGCGGCAGCGGCTCGACTTTCTTTATCATGGAAGTTCTTACATGCAACAAAAGGTCAGCGAAGAAAGTTTTCATACAACCCTGACATTGTTATTAAAAAAACAAACGAATGGAAAAAATTAAGTGTATAGTAGTGGATGATGAAGAAGGAGCCCATCTCGTTATCACCCACTTCCTGAAAGACATAAAAACATTATCGCTTGAAGCCTCTTTTTACAATGCGGTAGATGCACTCGACTATCTGTACAGTCACAAGGTAGACCTCGTTTTTCTGGACATAAATATGCCGGGCCTGTCCGGGCTTGAAATGCTTGAAACGCTTACCAACAGGCCTTATATAATATTGACCACGGCATACCGGGAATATGCACTTGACGGGTATAAATATGAAGTAGTAGACTATCTCGTGAAGCCGTTTGAGTTCAAAAAATTTCTGCTGGCGATTGACAAGGTTATGAACCGGAAGGGAATCCAGGCTCAGGCGGCCAGAACACAAGCAGCGGAAGAAACCGATCACCTGATTCTGAAAGTAGATGGGACTATGACCAAGATTCCGTTCAGCAAGATCATCTACATACAAAGCTTTGGGAATTATGTGAAGATCTATATTGAAGATGGAATGCTGATCAGCCAAATGACTACAGCAGAAATCGAGGAACGGCTAAGTGCAAGCCTGTTCCTTCGGATCCATAAATCGTATATTGTTTCGTTGAAGCAGATCCAGCGGGTGTTTGGGACGCAGGTGATATTGAAGAATAATACGGAGTTGCCGATTGGGAATACTTTTAAACGGGAGCTGTTAGCGCAGTTTAAATGACGGCTTGGATTGAGTATATTCAATTTGCCCGAAACCCGGTGGGGTTTCCGGCAAATTGAATTAAAACAAAAAGTAAAAGTATATGTCGACGATCTGCGCTAAAAAACTATCACCCCTTCCGCCACACCGAAAAAGTTCACTAGCTTAACCACGCAAAATCCTCCGCAAACGATTGTGCCACCCCCTTTAACTGATCAATCCAGTGACCAACACCATTGGTCATTTTATTCCCAATATTTCTCATTTTAGTTTTTGTGGTGGATCGGATTTAATCTATTTTGCCATTAGAATTTGATTAGTACCGCCATAACATTCTCGAACCCAACAAGTTGACCCAATTGAAGGTGCCACCCATCACCTCACTTATTGTTGCCACTTACAACTGGCCCGGAGCTCTGAACCGCTGCCTGCAAAGCGTAGCCAAACAGAAAGTTTTGCCCGATGAAGTGGTCATTGCCGATGACGGATCTGGTGAAGAAACCAGGCTGCTCATCGAGCGGGTAAAGCTTGATTTTCCTGTACCGATCATCCATGTATGGCAGGAAGACCGTGGTTTCAGAAAATCGGAGGTCCTTAACAAGGCCGCCAGAGCATGCTCAGGACAATATGTGATCCAGATCGATGGTGACGTTATTCTTCACCGCCATTTTGTCTCAGATCATCATCAGGCTGCAGAAGAAAACACGTTCATCCGCGGATCACGCGCAAGACTAACCTCTCCCAAAACCGAAGAGGTTTTGAATAACCCCGAAAAACACCTGCATTTTTTATCGAGAGGGCTTCTCAATAAATTAAATGCGATACATCTGCCACAACTACGTTTTCTGGCTCACCGTAAGAAAATGTGTTCACGCAGTGTTCGTGGAAGCAATCTCGCATTCTGGAAAAAGGATTTTGTATTAGCAAATGGATATAATAATGAGCTGCAAGGCTGGGGACACGAAGACGAAGAACTGGCTGCCCGTTTTATTAATAATTCCATTATAAAAAAGATTGTTAAGCTAAGCGCTATTCAATTCCATTTGCACCACCGTGAACTCGAAAAGGATAAAGAAACATTTCACAATGATATCCTCAGAGAGGTTATTCTTAATAAAATCAAAACATGTCCAAATGGATTTGGACAACTGCCACATGAACCGCCGACCCAAAGTATCTCTGATTGTAGCCACCTACAATTGGCCTGAAGCATTAAAGCTCTGTCTTGCGAGCATCGCCTGCCAGTCAGTACTTCCTGATGAAGTTGTTATTGCAGATGATGGTTCAAGGCCAGACACAGCCCGTCTTATCGAAAGAATGCGTTCGCAGATTTCGGTTCCCGTCATACACGTGTGGCAGGAAGATATCGGATTTCGACTTACCAAGATCCGGAATAAAGCTATCGCAAAAGCTTCTTATGAATATATCATCCAGGTTGATGGAGATCTGATCCTCCATAAACATTTCGTCCGCGATCACCTCGAAGTGGCAGAGCCCGGCCATTTTGTTGCAGGCAGCAGAGCAATGATCAATGAAGCGCTATCCGTCTCGCTGCTTAAAAAGGAAGATCACCAGGTGAATGCATTTCAAAATGGAATAAAAAACCGGCTGAACGCTATCCGCTGTAAGCCTCTCAGGAAGCTGCTTTCATACAGATATCATAGCGATAATCTCGAAAAACTTCGCGGATGTAATATGGCTTTCTGGAAGAAAGACCTTATTGCCGCCAATGGTTATAACGAAGCATTTGAAGGCTGGGGAAAAGAAGATAACGAAATAGCCTATCGTCTTGCCAATGCAAATATCACCAAACGATCACTCAAATTCGGTGGCGTTGTATTTCATCTGCATCATCGCGAACAAAGCCGAAGCCTTTGCGAAAAGAATAAACGAATACTTCTTGATACTATTGAATCGGGCATAAAAAGATGTGACCTGGGACTTGATCAGTATACAGTTGCAAAACCAGTCAGCTCCCGCCCTCTTGTCTCCATCGTTATCGTTACACTGAATGCAGCGCGTTGTCTTCAACGTTGTCTCGACAGCATCTACATGCAGGATTACCCCTCATTGGAGATCATCGTCATCGACGGACGCAGCACCGATGGCACCACTATGATACTTGAGGAGAATAATGATAAAATAAGCTACTGGGCCAGTGAGAAAGATAACGGCGTGTACCATGCAATGAATACCGCGCTGGAAAAAGTCAATGGCGAATGGCTGTATTTTCTTGGCGCAGATGATGAGCTTACGCCGCAGTTTTCAAAACTGGCAGAACAATTATTCTGCAAAAATACCATCTATTACGGAAGCGTTTGGAAAGAAGATAAGAAGTACCTCGGAAAAATGTCAGCATATGCACACGCAAAAACAGGCATCAATCACCAGGCTATGATCTACCCAGCTTCTGTATTTCAAAAGTATCGCTATGATACTTCCTATACCATTTCTGCAGATCACGTATTGAACATGTGGTGCTGGAAGGATCCGGGATTGCGTTTTCAATTTGTTGACGAAATAGTTGCCAGCTTCAGCACCTGCGGGATATCCTCAAAGTACAAAGACAGCTTGTTTGAAAAAAGAAAAGCCGCACTCATTCTCCGGAATTATGGTCTGATCATCTGGGGAAGATTTCTTTTCAAACAATTTAAGGCCGCGAAGAAAGCGAAACACGAGAATGCGGAAGCAGATCGTCCATTGGTTCCTGTTAGCGTTCTTAATAAAGTTGCCTGACAATAGCGGTTGTTTTATTCATAACAGATCAACCAGACGAACATGGTATTTGCTTACCAGATTATAAGTAACGGGCAGACTACAACAAGCGTTTTTTTTAACAGTATGTATACGACCGCGGCGTTCATTCCTGAACGCCGCTTTTAGTTACATGCTGAAGAAGGGTAATTTTGATTCAAACTGAACAGGTCATCACCTCTTGCGTAATACAAATCCGATTGAGCGATCAAAGCTGATCTTTGCAGGCATTTTCAGCAATCTGCATAGTATCTTCCGCCGCCATTTACGCACAAATACCAGCTTTGTAAGCGGCAGCATTAAATGACAGAAAAGAAGATATGACTTGTTTGGACCGGCTTTTATTTCCTGATCCAATATAGCCTTAGCCTGACGCATATACTCAGCGCGGAACTTATCACTAAGCTGCCCGCTTTTACGCAGCCTGAATCCACCGAGTAAAAACGAAGTGCTGTAAAGTTTTTCGTGACGAAAAAAACGAATCCACAACTCAAAATCACCGGCAAGTGCGTGTTGTTGGGAGATCCGTCCTCCTGCCGCAATCCAAAGATCCCGTTTCCAGAATATAGATTCCTGCTGGATAAAGCTTCCGTCAAACAGGAACATTCTCCACCTCGACCAACGTTCGTCATATATATCCCGCTCATACGTAAAGCAACTTCCATCTTCATTAAAAAAGCTATTGCTGCCCATCAGCCATTTTATGTTTGGAAATTGTTTAAATATAGAAACTGTTGTTGTAAATGCATTACGATGATAGAGGTCATCTGAGTTGATCCATGCCATGATCTCCCCTGTCGTTCTGGCAAAGCCTTTTTGCAGAGCATCATAAAGACCATTATCTTTCTCTGAAACCCAGTACGCCAGTTGATGTTCATATTTTTTTATGATCTCTACCGACCCGTCTGTACTTCCTCCATCAATTATGATATACTCCAGATCGGGATATCCCTGTGAAAGAACGGAAAGAATAGTCTGTTCCAGAAATGCAGCCTGGTTATAATTTGGCGTAACGATCGATATTTTTGGAAACTGTTTTGACATCTTCTTTTGTTTATACCTTTCTCAATGTCCGGCGTTTGAAACAGAACCCTTTTGAATACGCAGCCGGCTTGTTATCGATATCCATTACCGCCTCTCCTGGTATATAATTTTCAAAGCTGGCACGCAGATGATAGTCTTTTTTGAAATGAGCCAAAAACCTGTCCCGGTCAAAAAACCAGGCTGGATAAGAAGCTTCATAAACAGATGGCCAAACGCGCTGGACAGTGATCCTATCGGGGCCTTTATTGACAAATGCCGTCCGGTCGACCAGTATTGTATCAAATCCACAGGAAACCAATTCATCCAGGAATACATGAGGATCGCGCAGGTACTGCACCACACTCGACAATACAACGAAATCAATTTTGGAGGACCGCTGACATTCGGTGATGGAGTAATGGAACTTCAATACATCATCTTCAAAGAACTCCTTGCCACAATCGATATAGTGTGGCTGTTCTATTATATTCCAACTGGCACAAACCTCAGGTGAAAGAAATTCCTTTATCTGGAAATAGGTACTACCGAGTGATCCGCCGAAATCCAGCACATTCAAGCCACGTTTCTTATATCGCGCATCATCCATCAGATAGGTCAGTAACGGATAAGGATACTCACTCTCAGAAAAGAGAACCGAATCCCGTTCATAAACAGCTTCTCCATTTTTAACAAGCAGTAGCGCCTGCCTGGTTTTTTGCAGGATATTATCCTGGTCATAACCATCGCATAACGCGCTGGCTTCCTCCCATGATGCATAGTTTCCAAACCAGCCATATTCCGGTTTCCTGTTCCGCTTCTTGAATAGATTCATTGTAATAAAAAATAGTAATGAACGTGTATTCTGGTATACCCGGGCGTTATCGCGGGCGATAAGGGTCATAAATATAATCACCTGCATCAAAATACTCTGAAGCAAGCACCATCAGGATCGCATCCTCGCTGAATTCATACATCTGATGCCAGTCCTCCGGTTGTAACAGCAGGCATTTTGCAGGGCTATCGAGTAAGAACTCCTGTTTTTCCCGGCTATTATCATTATAAATACTACAGCTCCCTTTCAGGCAAATAGCCGCCTGTATGGTTTGTTTATGACGATGCCCTCCTCTGACTGAATCATCGACGCCATAAATATAAAATATCCGTTTGATCGGAAACGGGATCACCTTTTCGATCACGGTAAGATTTCCGCGGGAATCGGTGAACGTGTTCAATTGAATTAACTGTGCCAATAGAGATTGATTTAACCGTTATTTGAGGCTGGAGCGTTTATAATAGTTTTTATAGAATCCGCGTAAACCAAAAGTCAGCTTCCGTCCGGGCTTCCCGGTGATCCATGATAATGAATCCGGTTGTTCGTGACAGGTAACAGAACCGGCTCTTTGACTGATCTCATTTTCAGCAGCAATGATCGCGCGCATATATGGCTGATAGATCAAACGTACCGCCGTTCTTTTTACCTCATACTGGTGCGAAGTAAGACGGACTGTTTTTTTATCGCAATACCTGAAATCATGAAAATGATAAAACACCAGTGAATAGGCTGTATTTCTATAACCGATCCTTACGCCTCCTCCTCTCCTCTCATAATCATACTCCAGATTATTCCATGGAGCCACTCCCCCGCCATGATGTTGCAAAACATGAACCCCCTGAAAACGTTGCGTCCAGTCATCAAGATATTTCTGATCACCAAACTTTCCATCTTCAAATCGTTTATAACACCACTTCAAACATTCCTTTCTCCACCAGTCAAGAACAGTCAATCCGGCGGGATTATTTTTGAAGGTTACAAACTGAACACAATAAATGCCGCTCAATTCGCTCTGGTCATGCTGCGGGCTGTAACGATGTTCTGTTATAAGCACGGCCTTATCCCCCATCTCATCCAGCAGAGATTTTGGATCGGAGAAAAACAAAAGATCAGCATCAATATAGGTACAATGATCAATTGAATAGGTGTGCAGGCAATACCAGATCGTAGCCGGTGTACAGGTCCAGCAGTATTCACCTGCAGTTCTTGTTGGCTTCACCTGAAGCAATTGTTCGTCTTCAAATTCCTTCAGGGAAATGATGGTCGCATAACTGAGCTGCATTTGCCTTAGCGCATCATAGCTGACATCGTCAAATGCAAAAATATACAGATGAAAATCCTTTGCATGGCGCTCAAGCGATCTGTACATCGCCAGTCCTCTTGACAAATAGATCGAGTTAAATAAAGTGCAGTAGTATTGCATGAATAAAACGAACGAAAAACTTTGTTAGCGATTATTATGTTGTTAAGGAATTTTCAGGACAGGTAAAATGGTATAATGATCGGTGGTCTATGTTTTAAAAACGGTTCAGGGCTTCCACGACTTGATGCACATCATCTGAGGAATGACAGGCAGAGATCGGAAGACTTAAAACGGTCTCATGAATCTCTGTTGTTAAACTATAATCATCTTCGTCAATCAATCCCTTCAACGCAATTTGTTTGTGTGGCGGGATGGGATAATGAACTTCAGTGCGGATATTATTATTCAATAGATATTGCCTCAGCTTGTCGCGTTGCGGATGCCTGATGGCATAAATATGATACACATCCTCATAATTTGGTTCCGTTACGGGCAGTATGAAATCACTTTTCAGACAGTCGGCATAGATCTTTGCAAGATCGCGCTTATGCTGATTGATGCGGTGAAGATGTTTCAGTTTGATCCGCAAAAAAGCAGCCTGGATCTCATCAAGCCTTGAATTGTATCCAACGATATTGTTATGGTATTTTTTTTCAGAACCGTAATTTCTTAATTGCTTAAGCGAACTGAGCCTTTCGCTTTCCCCGAATGTAACCGCACCTGCATCTCCCAATGCTCCGAGATTTTTTGTAGGATAATAACTGAACGCGCCAAAATCGCCAAAACTGCCAGCCATTTTCCCTTTGTAATTCGCGCCATGCGCCTGCGCACAATCTTCTACTATGAAAAGTTGATGACGAGACGCTATATCCTGGATGGCCTCCATATGGCAGAGCTTGCCATAGAGATGCACAACGAGAATGGCTTTTGTTTTCACAGTGATCTTCGCCTCTATCCGGGATACGTCGATGTTATAAGTCCTGATGTCCGGCTCAACCAGTACAGGTTTTAATCCACAATGAAGAACGGCTAAAATCGATGCGATATAGGTGTTAGCCGGAACAATCACTTCGTCTCCCGGCTTGAGATCCAGGGAACGGAGCGCGAGCACCAGGGCATCCAGACCTGAAGCAACGCCAACGCAATGGCTTGTATTACAATAAGCGGCAAACTCCTTCTCAAATGCTTCTACCTGAGATCCCAGTATAAACCATCCGCTTTGCAGCACGCCGGCAAAGGCCTTTGTAAATTCTTCATGGTAGGGCGCGTTTACCTTGCCCAGATCCTCGTATTCTATAAACATATAAATCTCAAACGATGATAAAGTATACAGAAGTCTGAAATTCAAGCCTTTCAGCAATGTATCGGTTGATCTGTAAAATATTAAGGATTAAGTTCTTAATGAAATGGATAGCAGGGAAAATGACCAACTGACTTAGTGGTATGACCAACCGTTTTGGTCAACTTGCATGGTGGATTTTTAAGTAAAGTGGGACGAGCGCCCTGAAACGCTGGGGTCGAATCACACCTGTATGGCATCTAATCCGGCATGCAAGCCGTCATCCGGCTTTCAAATGTAGTAATGCTGAAGGTTATCCTTCTCCCCCATCCTTTGTCCTTGGATACCAGACAATGTTTAATCAGGTCAAAATATGGCAATGGGATAGAATTGTTTGTCATTATTGACAGGATGCGTTTTAAATACCCCATCGTAAATTTTGAATTGTATCCGCCGTAGAGATTAGCCAATCCTATCCACAATAATTCATCGATCAATTCAGTAAGAAAAGAGGGTTGATTGATATAGTAAGTTCTTATTTTCTCTGTTTCAGCAGCTTCAAAATATCCCATTTGCTTCACACGTTCATCATCCAGAAGATAAGAAGGGAGTATCTCATCTACTTTACTTTGCCATTCATCAAGGCTGGTTAGCAAAACAAAGTCATGAAACAGCTGATCTAATGTGGAAGGCAATAGCGATAGACCTTTTGCGGCAATAGCATTTCTGACGCATAAGTAGCCGTAAATGAATCTTCATTGAAGCCGGCAGTTCCGAATACTGTCCTCTTCTTTCCCCTCCTTGTGCCGCAGGGACCCCTCTTAGCTTTTTTTTGAAAGGTTGTAAGTATTATTGTCAGTTTTGCTGTCCTTACCTTTAAGGACTACACGATTGCTTATGACCAGAAAAGATTTTGTTCAAAACTCCGGCCTCTTAACGGCCGGTCTGATGATCCCTTCATTGCTGAAAGCTAACACCTTTCCGTCAGGGTACGGCGCAGCCGGCGCCAGCGAATTTCCCATTGTGCGAACACCCCTGGCCGACAGAAAATTCACCAGTTCCGCTGTAGAAAACCTCATCACCCGGCTGCAGACCTCCACTTCGAACAAGGAACTCGCCTGGCTTTTCGGCAACTGTTTTCCCAACACATTGGATACCACGGTCGACTTTGAAATGCGGAACGGCAAGCCAGACACTTACGTCATCACCGGTGATATAGACGCCATGTGGCTGCGCGACAGTACTGCCCAGGTATGGCCGTACCTGTCACTTATCAAAGAAGATGAGCCATTAAAAACGCTTGTCGCAGGGGTGATCAACCGCCAGAAAGCAAACATTCTTTATGACCCATACGCGAATGCTTTCTATAAGGAAAGAACAAAACAGGGCGAATGGAAGGATGATCAGACGGACATGAAACCGGGCATTCATGAACGTAAATGGGAGATCGACAGCCTTTGCTATCCGGTCCGGCTTTCCTATCACTACTGGAAGATCACCGGAGATACTACACCTTTTGATGCCGAATGGAAAGAAGCCATCCTGCTGATCCTGAAAACTTTCAGAGAACAACAACGGAAAACGGACAAGGGTCCATACAAGTTTGAGCGTCGTACTGCCTGGGCTACTGACGGCGTACCTCTGGGCGGTTATGGCTATCCAGCCAAACCAGTCGGCCTGATCTTTTCCATGTTCCGGCCAAGTGATGACGCAACGATCTTTCCATTTCTTATTCCCGCAAATTTCTTTGCCGTTACCAGTCTCAAACAAGCAGCAGAAATGCTGAACAGCATTCACAAAGACGCTGCCTCGGCTAACGCCTGCAAAGCTATGGCAACAGAAGTGGAACAGGCTTTGCTGAAATATGCTACAGTAGTGCATCCTTCATATGGCAAAGTGTATGCATATGAAATAAACGGCTTTGGAAGCTTTAACCTGATGGATGATGCGAATGTACCCAGCCTGCTGGCCATGCCTTATCTCGGCGCAATGAAGAATACCGATCCTGTTTATATCAATACAAGAAAACTATTGCTCAGCGAAGCAAACCCGTTCTTCTTTAAAGGAAAAGCTGGTGAAGGTATCGGTGGACCACATGTTGGCGTGGATATGATCTGGCCGATCAGTATCATTATAAGAGGGCTTACCTCCAACAACGATACTGAGATAAGAAACTGTCTGAAAACACTTCAGTCAACACACGGCGGCACAGGATTTATGCATGAAGCATTTCATAAAGACGATGACAAAAAGTTTACGCGAAAATGGTTCGCATGGGCAAATACGATCTTCGGTGAGTTTGTATTGAAAACTTACCGGGAAAAGAAACACCTGTTATCATAACCAATACTGCTAAAATCAACACATGAGGCCCGACGATCTTTATCTGAAAAGTCTGCAGCAACAGATTGCAGGTGGTAACCAACAGGCATTCTCAAGCCTGTTCAGGTTATTATATCCCCGGCTTCTCAGCTTTGCCCTGCAATATGTGCATGTAAAAGAAACAGCGGAAGAAATCACGAATGATGTATTTGTCAAGTTGTGGAACCGGAAGGAATATCTTGATGAAATAAATAACCTTTCTACCTATCTGTTTGTATCTGTAAAAAATCTATCCTTAAATTATCTTAAACGGTATTCACATCTTCATGTTGCAATTGAGAACAATGAAGAAAATGCAAACCTCGTAAACATCGATGATCCGGAGCATCAGCTGGAATGGAAGGAAATGAGTTTTCAATTGACCCAGGCCATTGACAGTTTACCTGATCAGTGCCGTACGGTCTTTAAGCTGATCAAAGAAGATGGCTTCCGCTATAAGGAAGTAGCAGAAATACTGGGAATATCTCCACGAACAGTGGAAACCCAATTGTTCAGGGCTATGAAAAAACTGCAAACCCTGATCAAAACGACCAATAGCACCACTAAAAGAAACCGCAGGATCCCACCGGCGATCTCTACGCTCACAGCTCTTCTTTTCTTTTTTTATTAAGAACGATGTAGGTAATAATTCATTTTTGATTGTCCTCTTTATATACACGCCAAAATTAAAAGATGCACGATAACAGATTTATACTTTTAGTAACGAGAAAGCTTTCCGGGGAGGCATCGCAGGATGAGCTACAGGAATTGGCGGAGCTGCTTAGAACGGATCCTTCGATGAAAGATGAATTCGATGTTATCAGCCGGTATTGGCAACAGGAGAACCAGGAGCAAGCCACCAATACAGAATCAGCACTGCAGAAAACGCTGAACCAGCTTGGACTTGAACCTTTATTACAGCATCCAGACATCACTGAACCTGTGATAAAGAAAATTCCAGCCTGGAAATTGGCCCTTCGGATCGCGGCCGCCATCATTACTCTTGGCGGAATATCTATGGGTGTATATGCACTGATCAGCACATCTTCGTCACAGGATAAAAACCTGGTACAGAAAACAAATGCCAAAGGTGTAAAAAGCACGATCGCGCTCGCAGATGGAAGCAAGGTTTGGTTAAATGCCGACAGCAAATTGCAATATCCGGCCAGCTTCACCGGAAACACAAGGGAAGTATACCTGAACGGAGAAGCTTTTTTTGATATCGAAAAGAATCCTTCCAAGCCTTTTATCATTCATCTGGCCAATGGCACGATCCGCGTATTGGGAACATCATTTAACATTAAAGCATACGATGATGAACCGGTTGTTGAAACATCGGTTGCAACGGGCAAGGTTGCCTTCATCCCCAAATTAAAGAACAACGATAACGCCGATACGATCTTTCTGACACCCAACAACAAAGTAATCTACCAGGTAAAAACGGAAAGAACAACAACCGCTACGACCGTAAGCGAAGAAGACCGCGCATGGACAGAAGGAAAACTGATCTTCCGTTCAATGCTTTTTGAAGAGATCGGAATTGAACTGGAAAGAAACTTCGGAAAAAAAGTAGTGTTTGAAGACAGCGATATCAAAACTTACCGGCTAACGGGTTCATTTCAGAATAATACCCTTTCCGAGATCCTGTATTATTTATCAAAAACAAAGTCATTCTCGTACTCGATCACAGACGAGCAGATTGTTATATCACGGTAATTCTTTTTTAAAGACCAAAACGATTGCCAGCCAATGAAACAAGTTCCTCGTGGCCGTTTCTGCAAAGAATATATCTGCAGAAATGCCCCAAAAAATATCGCCGTAAGCATGCTGATGTTCGCGGCCTGCATTTCCCTCAATGCACAGGTAAGTTTTGCCGGTAACCGGCAATTTGTAAACAACTACATTCCGCAGAAAAAAGAACAGCGCATTTCGATCAGGGTAAAGAATGAAAAGCTTTCTTCGGTTCTTTCCATGATCGAAAAACAAACGGAATATGTGTTTGTTTATTCGGATGATGATGTAAATATTAATCAACGGATCTCACTGGATGCAAAAGCAGAAACGTTACCGGCAGTTGTGGAATCTATTGCTAAACTGGCAAACATTTCTGCTGAATTTATCAATGACAAGATCATCCTTCGCGGAAAAAACTCAGGAAGAGATAAAAACCCTGCATCGGTTAATTTTACGCCTTTTGGAGATTTAAATAATTCTGCAAATCAACTACAGTTTAATGCCGACCAAATTGTTGGCGGAAAAGTAAGCGATGAATCCGGCATTGGAATAGCCAACGTAAGCGTAACTGTAAAAGGGACGAGCATAGGCACCACTACGAATACGAATGGCAACTACAGTATCTCAATTCCAGAGAGTGCTTCAAACGCCGTACTGGTGTTCTCGATCATCGGATATGAAAACCAGGAATCCCCCGTAAATACCAGGCAAACGATCAATGTTACGCTTCGCAGAACAGATAAAGTCCTGGACGATGTGGTTGTTGTCGGATATGGCACGCAAAGAAGAAGTTCTGTTACCGGCTCTGTTGACGCTGTTTCCAAAAAAGCGATCGAAGGAAAACCTGTTGCAAATCTTTCACAGGCCTTGCAGGGCACATCTCCTAACCTGATCATTCAGCAACGGAATTTTGAACCAGGTCAGGGCGTAAACATCAATATCCGTGGTTTGGGCACCCTGGGAGACAATACGCCCCTGGTGGTGATCGACGGCATTCCCGGTGGCGATATCAATCTTCTTAATCCAAACGATATCGAATCCGTTTCTATTCTGAAAGATGCGGGTTCCGCAGCGATCTATGGCTCGCGTTCCGCCAATGGTGTGTTACTGATCACAACCAAGAAAGGAAGAAAGAACGAACGTCCATCGGTTAACTATAACGGCATATACGGTGTTCAATCACCACGCATCACCTACGAGCCGGTACATGCCTGGGAAAATGCTTATTACAAAAACGAATCGCTGGCAAACTCCGGCCTTCAGCCGAGCTTCACGCCTGCGCAGATCAAAGCGTTTGCAGACAGAGGCGACGGAGACTGGCGGCTTGACAATATTCTTCGCAATGCACCACAACAAACGCACAACATCAGCATCAGCGGTGGTTCAGAACATTCAACTTACTTACTAAGCGTAGGCTATCTCAACCAGGAAAATAGCTTTATCGGAGATGGACTCGGATACAAACGGTATAATATCCGGCTCAATCAAACAACCGAGATCGGAAAATTCAGGCTGAATACAATTCTGAGTTATGCAAAAGTACAAGGCAAAGACCACTCGTCAACAGCCAGTACGCTGATCGTTGATGCGGGCCGGGTACCTTTGTATTATTCATTTAATGACAGTGCAGGTAATTATCTCACTAATCCCGTTTCCTCTGAATTCAATCCAAAAGGAGTACTGGAGAAAGGTGGCTATCGTCGTTCTGATAATGATGAGGTGTTTGCAAACATCAATGGCGAATATGCTTTCTCTAAATCATTCAAGATCCGTGGAGTCTTTGGTGGCACAGTTCGCGCGAATCACGGATTCGGAAGAAGATTACAGGTGAATTTCCTTCCGGGTGGCGTGTACGGGAATGACCGCGAGGTTTATGACGACAACTACAAATCGCTATTCACCAACCTGCAGCTGATCGCAGAATATAATAAATCATTCGGGCAACACACGATCAATATCCTGGCGGGCGGCACCAATGAGTCGTTCAAATCAGAACAGAATAAACTCGTTAAAACATTAACGGATCCCAACCTCGGAACACCAACAACCGGGACCATCATCAGCGAAGGAGGATCGATCAACTCCAACCAGGGAACCAATGAAACAAGTATCAACTCGCTTTTAGGAAGAGCCGGCTATTCATTCAATTCAAAATACTTTGCTGAATTCAACTTCCGTTATGACGGCTCCTCCAAATTTGCCAAAGATAATCGCTGGGGATTCTTCCCTTCTGTAGCACTTGCATGGAGAGTAACAGAAGAGCGTTTCATGGACGGATTGAAAAGCTGGGTGAATGATCTTAAGATCCGTTCTTCCTACGGAATGCTGGGTAACCAGAATGTAAACGCCTATCAATACCAGACAACATTCTTCAACTTCCCGAATGCTTATGGCTTCAATGGCAGCCCGGTTGGAGGAGCAGGTTTTCTTCTCGGAAACCCTGACCTGACATGGGAAAAAGCAACTACGTTGAATATCGGCGCAGATGGATCATTCTTCAACAGAAAGCTTGATATCTCCTTTGACTACTTTGACAAAACAACAAAAGACATTCTTTACACCCGGAAAGATGTTCCATTGATCTTTGGTTCAGGGTTTCCTGACTACAACGTAGCCGAAGTAAAAAACAGAGGCTGGGAGATCAAGGCAACCTATAACCTTCGCGGGAAAGCGCTGACGCAAAGCATCAGCATTAACGTAGCAGATAACCTGAACGAACTACTGTCACTCACATCAGGAGCGAATGAACAAGTGGAAAGACGCGAAGAGTTCGAACTCGTGAGAAGAATCGGTCGCCCGATCACCGTATACCAGGGATACAAACGTGATGGATATTTTCAGACACTCGATGATATCAACAACGGACCAAAATTTTCCGGTAGCACGGTAACCGCAGGGGATATCCGGTTCGTTGACAGGAACAAAGATGGCATCATTGATGACAACGACAAATTCATATTAGGCAATCCGTTTCCACGCTACACATTTGGCTTCACTTACACAGCTGCTATAAAAGGATTCGATCTGATGATCTTTATCCAGGGAGTTGGAAAACGTGATGCCATGCTTCGTGGAGAACTGGTAGAGCCTTTCCACTTCGGATATGGCGGTACAATGTACAGGCATCAGACAGATTTTTGGACGCCGACAAATCCCAATGCCAAATATCCACGTCTTGCGGAAGCCGGCTCGCCATCTAACACAAATAACTACCGAACCGGATCTGATATCTATCTGTTCAACGCTGCTTATGCAAGATTAAAGAACGTCCAGATCGGCTACACGATCCCGGCGTCAATTACCAGAAAAGCACATATCCAAAGAGCAAGATTCTATCTGACAGGCCAGAATCTTATTACCCTGACCAAACTCAGTTTTTTCGACCCGGAGATCACAGAGTTTGATAACAATACAGGATTCAACACCGGCGCAAACAGCGCCAGAGCTTATCCCCTTCCTGTATTCTATGGATTTGGATTAGACATTACTTTTTAACAGAGGACTTACTAACGATATGTTTATGAAAAATAAATTCATCCTTTTCTTAGCGCTTGCAACAGCATTTGCTTCCTGCAAGAAACTGGATCTTGCTCCTGTGGACCGGTACACAGAACTTAACTTCTGGCAATCTTCGGAGAATGTGAATAATGCACTGAACAATATTTACATGAGCATTTACTCAAGCCAGCCTGTTTTTTACAATGAATCATTATCCGATAATGCATTCACCAGGCTCGGCATCAATGCGGGCCAGCCTGATGCGATCGCCAGCGGCAACTTCACTTCTTCTTTACCCAGATTCCAGAACGAATGGGGCGGTTATTATGCCGGTATAAAATCATGCAATATTTTCCTGAAGAACATTGATCAGAACCAAACACTCACCGATGCATTAAAGAGCCGAATGAAAGCAGAGGTGATGTTCATCCGCGCATGGCATCATTTCAATCTCACAAAATGGTGGGGAGATATTCCTTTGCTGAAAGAAGACATCACACCAGACCAGGCAAAAACAATCGGACGCTCACCCAAAGCAGAAGTGATCACCTTTATCCTTGAACAACTCGATGCAGCAGTGGCCGGCTTACCCAATAAAGAAGGATACAGCGACAATGACAATGGCCGTATCACCAAAGGTGCAGCTCTCGGCCTGAAAGCCCGTGTACTCTTATACGAAGGAAACAGAATGCCCGAGGTGATCGCCGTTTGCGAACAACTAATCAACAATCAGGCAGCAAACGGGACCTACAGTCTTGTCCCTTCCTACACAGATCTCTTCAGTAACAACACCGTCAATCGCAAGAATAATGAAACGCTGCTTGCCCTGCAATATGTACCAAGCCTCCGCACATGGGGTGACTATATAGATTTCGCGCCTATCTCCGCGGGAGCGAGAAGCAATAACCTGTCGCCAACACAGGAGCTAGTGGACAGTTATATCATGCTCAATGGAAGATCTATCAAGCAAGCCGGTTCGGGTTATAATGAAAACGATCCTTATACAAACCGTGACCCGCGTCTGACTGCCACGATCGTTTACGACAACTACAACTGGCAGAATCCAGACGGAAGCACTCAACGGATATACATCAAGCCCGGCACAGGTCCTGCTGGTCAGACAGCCAATGAATACAGTCCTGCCGGACAGGGTACTGCAACTGGTTACTACTGGAGAAAATACTGGGATCCGAGATCGACAGCACCAGGATTCAGTTCAGGCCTGAACATCTATCTGATCCGCTATGCAGATATCCTGTTGATGTATGCGGAAGCAAAACAATCTGCCGGTCAGATGACGGAAGACGTCTGGAACAAGACAATAAAAGCATTGCGGCAAAGAGCCGGATTTACGGATGCAGGCGCCCTTAACTATCCGGGCACAACAGGTATGACCGATCTTATCCGCAATGAAAGAAGAGCTGAGTTTGCGATGGAAGGATTACGCATAGATGATATCCGCCGCTGGAAGATTGCTGAAACCGTTCTGAACGGCTGGGCTCATGGCGCCAGATTTGGAGAAGCGTCTATCGACAACGGATATCTCCGCGTGCAGCTTCGCCAGTTTGATCCGCAAAAACATTACTTATGGCCTGTTCCACCTTCCGAACGCGCCCTGAATACAAACCTCTCACAGAATAATGGTTATTAAACAAACTAAAACGATTGCTATGAAACATACTTTGATGGGCAGGATTGCACTGCTTTCATTCATCCTCGTACTTTTTACCAAATGCGAAAAAGACGAAAGAGAACTGAATATGGATCTCACAGAGGTAAAAAACCTTTTCACACCGGTTGACGGAGAATCAATCGTGTTGAAACCAGCATTAGGACAATCCGTTTCATTTGAGTGGGAGCAGGCAAAGGCAGCCGACGGATCCCTGGTGCTTTATGAAGTATCTTTTGACCAGGAGAATGGCGACTTCTCCTCTCCTTTCTATACCGTTGTGTCAGACAACAGAGGAGTAAATAATAAACTCACGCTCACCCACGGTGATCTGAATAAGATCGCAGAGCTCGGCGGCTCCGCATTTTTTCAGAAAAAGAAATTCAAATGGACGGTACTGGCATCAAAAGGCACTAATGTAAAGAAAGCGGCTGTGTCAAAAATCCTGGAGCTGGAAAGACCGGGAGGCTTTGATGTACTACCCGGAGCATTATATCTCACAGGATCTGCCACAGAAAATGGTGCTACGCTGGCAAACGCGATGAAGATGAGACAGATTTCTCCAGGTGTATTCGAGATCTACAGCAAGCTCAAAGCAGGCACTTACAAATTCGTAGATGCTACTTCAGGAACACCAAAGTCATACTACATCTTTGACGATAATGGGATCAAAGCAATTGGCATGGGAAATGAAACAACTTTCTCCGGAGCGGAAAAGATCATGCGGATCAGGCTTGACTTCAACAATATCAATGCATCTTATGCAGAAGTAAAAGAAGTAAAACTCTGGTACAGTGCGGGCAATACATTCTGGACAACGCTTTCATATACCTCCAACGGAGTTTGGAGAAAAGATGGCTTTACCGTCGCTTACACACAAATGCCCTGGGGCTTTGATGAACGGTACAAATACCTGATGGTAATTGATGAAGGAGCAGGGAATAAAGATCAATGGCTGAATTCAAACTTTGGAGATCCGGCAGGACAGGATGGGCAGTATCCAAGTTCAGAAGCATACCGAACGATCAACTTTACTGCTAACAATAACAGTCAGTGGGATTGGGGATGGAAATTTGACAGAAACTATTTACCACAAGGAACCGTGGCAAACTTCTGGGTCTCTCTTCGCGGCAGCGATGCTGCATACACGCAGAATTATCAAAAGTAATTTTTTCACAGATAGGCGATCGTTAAGCAGGCAGGAACGCTGGTGCCCACGGCCGGCGTTCATTTGTTTAAACAAATTCATCGAAATCTAAAATACCGGGTTATGAAACCAGCCAATATTTTCAAGGTCAGCATACTTCTTTTCGTATGCTCCTTTATCATCACTTCCTGCTTAAAAGAAAAAGAGGATGATGGCCCACCGCCAACAAATCCGGGAGGGGGCACCACCGTCAACTACGACTGGATCAAAGTGGCGGACTCTGCGCAGCTATCCATGAATTATTTCTGGTCAGCGTCAGACAAGGTGTACCTCAACAGCAATACATCATCTGCCTGGGGAAACTACTGGCCCAATGCGCATGCATTGGATGTACTGGTGGATGCTTATATCAGAACTCCATCGCCTGCATTAAAAGCGAGAATGGATGATCTGATGACAGGTGTAAGAGCAAAAAATGGTAATACCTGGCTCAATTACTACTACGATGATATGGAATGGATGGCGCTCGCCTGTTTGAGAGCTTTCCAGGCAACGAATGACAATGCATATCGCGATATCACTAATATTTTGTGGATCGATATAAAAAATGGATGGAGTGCGGATCTCGGCGGCGGTATCTGGTGGAGAAAAGATAATCCCTCCAAAAATGCACCATCGAATTTGCCTGCGGCTATACTGGCGGCCAGACTTTACAAACAATTCAATAACGCAGACGATCTTGACTGGGCAAAAAAGATCTACGCCTGGCAGAAAACAGTATTGTATGAGGCAGCTACAGGCTGGGTATACGACAATATAGATAAAGCAGGCACTAAAAACCTGACATGGAAGTTCACGTATAACCAGGGAACGTTTCTTGGAGCAGCACTGGAACTATACAAGCTTACAAATGATATAACATACAAAAATGATGCGATCAAAGCAACAGACTATGCAGTGAGTTCCGGACAACTAACCAGCAATTCCGTTCTGAAAGATGAGGGCGGTGGCGATGGCGGATTGTTTAAAGGTGTATTCGTCCGTTACTTCACAAAACTGATCATCGAAGGTGATCTTGCGGCAGACAAAAAACAGACATACATTTCCTTTCTTGTAAAAAATGCACAGAGCCTCTGGAGTAAAGGCACAAACAAATCTCTGATACTGTTTAATACGGCATGGGATAAGGCTCCAGGAAACAGCACAGATCTTACCACGCAATTAAGCGGCGTGATGCTAATGGAGAGTATGGCGACTTTGAAAAAGCTGAACATGATAGATTGATCTTTCCTTCAAAGGGAAACATTGTAACTGACCGGCGATTCAAGGTATGGACGTATGGCTGGTCATTGTAAACCGTTTTATTATGCGTGCAGGTATTCGTTTTTGTTTTGTTCTGTGGATTATAAGTTCAAGTATAGTTGGTAGAAGCCAGAGATTGACCAATTACGTAAATCCTTTTATAGGCACAGCTCCGCTTACTGATTCTGCCATCCTTGGCTATAAGTTACCCGAAGGTTGGCGTTCATGGGCAGGCCTAGTGTATCCGGGGAGTTCACTTCCTAATGCAATGGTGCAGCTGAGTCCGATTACAGAATATGGATCTGGCGCAGGATATGAATATGAAGACACAATGATCTATGGTTTCGCACATACCAACAAAGGCCATTGGAATCTTTGCAATATTCCAGTCCTGCCATTATCCAATGCTGTGATGAAGAGCAATGGATATTCATCCCATTTTTCCCACACAAAAGAAAAAGCATCTCCCGCTTTCTACCAGGTGTATCTCACCGACTATAAGATTGATGTAAAACTCACGTCCACCCTTCGCTGCGGATATCATCGTTATACATATCAGGATAATAATAACAGGCAGATCCTGTTTGATCTTGCCCGTTCTAACAACAGAGTTTCAGCCTGGGCAATTGACCTGGTTGGCAAGAATGTGCTGCAAGGCTTTCAACACACGCATGAAGGCAAGATGTATTTCTATGCTGTGTTGAATACAGAGATTAAAAATCTTCAAAAAGAAAAGGAAAACAATAAAGACGGGCGCGCTGTTGTTCATCTCAAAAACGGCGATAATAAGCCGGTTGAAATGAAGATCGCACTTTCATTTGTCAGCATACAAAATGCAAAACTGAATCTGGAAGAAGAAATTGGCAACAGATCATTTACACAAATACGTGAACAGGGAAATAACACCTGGGAAAAGCTGTTATCAACTATAAAAGTAAAAGGTGGAAGTCCTAAAGAAAAGCAACTTTTCTATACATCGGTTTATCGTTCGCTTTTGTGGCCTGCATTACGGAGCGACGTAAACGGTGACTACACAGATGCAAAAGACAATCCCGGACATGCAGATCACCGCTATTATACCGTTCCGTCATTATGGGACACCTACCGGAATCGTGAAGTTCTCTCTGCTATAATGTTACCTGATGTCACAACAGATATCATCCGTTCGCTGAAAGATATGGGCGATAAAACCGGCTTTATTCCAACCTTCTTTCATGGAGATCACGCTGCTGCATTAATTGCCGGTTCTTACCTGCGTGGACTGAATTCGTTTGATGTAAAAGGAGCTTATCAGCTGCTATTAAAGAATGCCACGGTTGAAGGAGGAACACGTCCGCATATTTCGGAGTACATGGAAAAAGGATTCATCAGTGATCCTGATATCGAAAAGCCATGGGTGGAAACAAAAGGCAACGCTGGCGTATCAAAAACGCTTGAATATGCGTATGACGATTATGCAGTAGCACAGCTCGCAAAAAAACTGGGAGATACCAGTAATTACAGGTTGTTCATGAACCGGTCGAAAAATTATCAGCATGTATTTGATCCTTCCTCCATGTTCATGCGCGGACGACTGCCCAATGGAGAATGGGTAAAGAATTTCGATCCGCAGTATCCTTATTATGAATACATGTACCGTGAAGCGAACGCCTGGCAGGTATCATTCTACGTACCGCATGATATGCCCGGACTGATCAAACTTTACGGAGGACCTGAACGTTTCGAACAAAAGCTCGATTCTTTCTATACCCTTCCATGGAATCCTAACCACATAGCACGTAATGTTGAAAGTATGATCGGCCAGTATTGTCATGGCAATCAACCCGACCATGAAGCTCCATTCGCCTATCATTTTATTGGCAAACCCGAAAAATCACAGAAGATCATTGATACGATCATGACCAGGCTTTATGGCATAGGAAAAGACGGGCTTGCACTCTGTGGCATGGATGACGCTGGCGAAATGTCTTCCTGGTATGTATTCTGCGCGCTTGGCATTTATCCCTTCTCACCTGCCGGTGATCAATACATCGTTACCGCCCCCATATTTGATGAAGTCAACTGGAAAACTTCTACGGGAAAATGGCTGACCATTAAAAAAAACGGAAGCGGTCGTAAAATCACTGCCATCAAAGTCGACGGTCAAAAAATAGATGGATACTTTGTAAGCCATAACCTCTTTACAAAAGGAGGACTCTTAGAAATAACCACACAATAAAAATAAGCTCTGTCAGCATCGCGAATGCACACAAATGGCCACGATTTTTGCGCGAATAGTGTCCGACAGAATTGATCGGTGTCGGGTTATGGCACTCCAGGTGATCTGCGCGATCTGCATTGCCAAAAGACATACAGACCCGGATGTACAGTCAACACCCAGCTATCTCATGGCAAAATTTACGTAATCCGCGGGCTCCTTCCGCCGTAGTGAACTGGCGGAGGGAACATACACCAGTCGCTCAAAAAAACTTCTCCCCCTCATTGTGTCAACTTGTCGCCCTCTTGCACCGCCCGAATCCCCTCGGATTTTGGACGACCAAACGACGACCAAGAGACGAACTAACGACGACCAACAAGCATTTCAAAAACACACGGAATTTGAGCCTAAATGATTGTCACCAGGCGCATATCAGCTGGTTTCGCGTGCCAGAATGTCGTAATCTGATCGGAGCTTTATCGCTTCCAGCATGACTGACGTTTTTGTGCCAGCACGGACAGCTGGCATCTCAACCGTTGCAGGCGAACGAGTGATAATAACCCGTTTGCAGAGCGGGATCCTGAACTAACCGACACCAGACAATAAATTTCTCCAATAAGAATATCGATCACCCAAGGAATTTGATCTGATCGGCTAAATGCCAACAAGCGTAATTACTTCGGACGAGGGACTGAAGCAAAAGCCAAAACTTTAAACTTTTAAACCATTAAAACATTTCAACAACTATCCCACAACTTTTACGCCTGACCCCGGTTCCGCAGTAACAAACAACAGGTGATCTTTCTTTATAAAAAAGCCCTCAGCAGAATTCATATTATCTGTTGAGGGCTTTTCTATATAAGAGAACCGGATCTATCTGATCATTTAAAAGCGATGTATTTCGATTCAACCTTTATGATCTTGTTCAGGAATTCTTTGAAGGCTGTATAATCAGCTATGCCAACATCTCCCCTTTCAAGCTTTGCTATTCTTTTAATATGCAATTTGGAATCACCGTCAGGAATAAATTCAATTGAATAAGTGCTTTTACCAAACTGAAAGGATTCTGATTTCGGGATCTCCATCAGCTTCTTACCTGAAGGAGCATTAATAGTGATACTGGTTTCATACGAATCAACATCTTCATAGCGCCAGTATTCCAGCGGAAAATTCCGTTTGTCTTTGGAAAAGTTATCAAGCGTTGCAATAACTTCTCCAAACGGAACACGGATCATGGCCATGTCTCCAACTTCCACCAGTTCGTTCTTAACCACAAAGGAGTAAGAATAAGCAACCGAATCTACAGTGTTATCAAGACCTTTAAATTTTACTGCAGAAATGCTGACCGGATTTTTAAAAGAACCACCAACAGAGCTTTGCAACTTCTCCTGCTGTTTTTCTTCGCTGAGGTTTTTGTAAGTAGAACGGAGACTACTGGTCACAGCGGCGGTCTTTACGATCTCTATATTCATCCGCAGATCATCTCCGTCAAAATTGATCGTTCCTCTTCTGATCACCCTGTCTGGCGTTCGGTTTGTCGCTACGATAGGCTGCAAACTACCCTTTGCCGGCTCAACATTATACGTTGGGATGATCAGCGACATTGCACCCGGAAGATTGTAGGGCAGACTTGTAAACGGCAGTTCGTTATCAGTCAGCTCAATATAATACGGCTTTCCTTCCGCCTGTAACAATACAATACAGTGATTGAATTCAAGGCTTGGCAAAGTCATCTCCCGTAAGCCATTATCTCTTGTATCCACAAGAACCATGTTTGCCTTTACACCCGCCATCGAAGCAAGTGAAACGAACAATGATGACAGATCCTTACAATCTCCCAGACGACTGTTCAGTGTAACAGAAGGCTTTTGCGGAACATAGGCGCCCTGACGGAATGAAATATGACTATAGCGGATATTCTTCTGGATGTAGTTATAAATCTTTTCAGCTTTCTTCAGATCTGAAAGATTCTTTGTATTCACAAAAATTGAATCGTATACATCTTTGAGTTCATACTCATCTTCGATCCTGTAATGACTAAGGTCACTGTACCAGTCAACGATCTTATCCCAGGAGTTGACAGTGGATATATGCAAAGTCGGTGAAACATCCGTCAGGCTTGGCATATAAGGCTCCGACTCTATCGCCTGCAGGTCATTCATCTGCCAGGTATACATTTTGAATTCATCAATCTCTTTGACCACAGGTTTGATCACGGAATTGGTCACTTCATACTTGACGGGCAATGACTGATCGATAAGAAGACTGTAGCGAAGAATTCCCGTAGGCTGAAATGAACACATAAGAAACCTGTCCCAGAAGTCAGCAGATAATCTTCCATATGAATAATTTTGCAAACGGTATTTGATTACGATCGCGTCTCCGGCTTCGAGAGAAGTAAACACAATATCGCTGCCATTTTTCTCCGCCTGATGTTTACCACCATTTTTCTTGACCACTTCTGCTTTTTCAATCAATAATGTTTGCGAATATGAGTTGTACGGAACATAGCTTTCTTTCCACTTGTCTATGCCTTCCTCGGTATTGATCTTTATAACAATCGTACTATATTCTTCCACACCACCTTCGCCATAGGCGATCACTTGCTTTTCATTCAGCAGATAAGAAAATCCATAATTCTTTGAAACCTCTTTACCTGCTGATTTTTTTATAAGATCGTATACATCTGTTTCGGGAAACTGTTTGTACAGGTCCTTCTTCTTCCCGAGATCGCGTAACTTTTTACGGGCGTCATATTTGTTAGGATCGAAGATCAATGTTTTTTTGTAAGATGCCAGAGCGGCATCTTTTTGACCGTCCTGTTCGGCAATGATGGCCTGGTTATTCCAGTAGTTGGCAACAAACGGTGCGATGCTAAGAACTGTATCGCAATATTTAGAAGCAGTTTTATAATCCTGCTGCTGATAGTAATAACTAGCCATATCGGTCAACAAGTCCGTATCGTATGGAAACATTGCCAACAGCCTTTTCCAGCATTCCAGGCCTTTTTCTTTTTTTCCCTGATCAATATATTCCTGCCCCAGATTCTTCAGAACAGTAAATGAAAACGTCTTTTCAAGGTACTTTTCATACACAGCCAATGCTTTGTCCATATCCTTGTAAGACTCCTTTTGTACAGAGAACATCATTTCCATAAGGGAATAATCGTCCGGATATTTTTCGTAGCTATCCAGGATCAGCTTTAAAGCTTCATCATACTTTTGTCTTGCCCCCAGTATTTCAATACGCGTCTGGATCGTGGAGCTGCTTTCCTTGTAAAGTTTATCCATTTTTGCGTGAAGCTCCTCTGCCTCTTCATATTTTTCTTCATTCATTAACTGCTGGATATTCAAAATAAAAGTAGCCAGGCAGGTGGGATCTTTTTCCTTTATTCTTTCTATCTCCTGAGAAAGCAGGGTCTTGTTTTGAGTTTTTGACAAACATTGAATAAGTTCAAAACGCAGCAGCGAGTTGTCAGGAAATTTTTTGATAACCGATTCAATGACTTTACGCGCCTCGAAAGCCCTGCCATTTCTGAGTAGAGATTCCGTCAGCAGGATATAATTGACAGGGTTTGCGGGCTGTGTTTCTATTTTTTGCTGGAAATACTTCTCCGCAAAGTGAGGTATCTCTTTAAGCTCTGTATTAGCAGCAGACTTGATATATGGCTGTGGTGACGTTACTTCTTTCAAACCAGCGATAGCATTGCCATTTGCATCTGTGCAACGCACAATGAAGTTTGGAGTGGAGTTACCGGTATAACCCACCTGCACAAGTATCCGGTTATATCCTTTATTAAGCTTCGATAAACCACGATAGTAATCCAGCTCTGTAACCTGTTCTTTTGATTCCGACACAACCAGCCCATCATTCACCCATACTTTCAACGAGCCGCTTCCGCCGGCATTTAACATGATCTCTCTGTCTTCAGACGAATAAATAAATGATTGAGCAAATACGATCGCTGTTTTATTGAGCACATGCGACGATATAAATTTCCATGCATCCTGGTTAGAGGCTGATGGGGTGAACCAACTTATGGGAGCTTTATTCACGCCGGAGAAGACAGCGGTCTTCTCCGGATGTGCGAGCGGACCATGATCTTTATAAAAACCCGTTCCGGATAGATTTTCGAATGGGCCAACAAACTGCCAGTCGATAAAACTCCCAACCTCTTTCCACTCAAGCCGGGCTTTTTCAAATTCATTAGCTGACAAATGGTGCGTTCCTTTTACGTAATGTGCAGCTGCCTTTAATGATCCGTGAATATTCGGATGCTGAAAAATAGTAGTCAGCAGATCAAGCTGACTTGTCGCTTCTTTTTTTCCGTATGAACCCAGAACCGGTGACTGAAACCACATCGCGTACAGATAAGGATTTGCATCCTTTAAAGGTTTGATGATCTTTTCGGTGAAATCATTACCTGTTTTTTCAATGCCCTCAAATGAATTCAGGTAAACAAGCGTTACGTATGCATCGGCAGCCGTTGCCGGATCCTTTAAGGCTTTCTGAAGATATTCATTCGCTTTTTTGCGGTCATTTCGGTGAAGTGCCTCCCATGCTTTATCATAATCATTGGCAAAACACAGTTGGATAGAGAGCAGGAGGATACAGACAGTGAATAAGGTTTTGTTCATTGTTTGGTGGTGGTTTTGGGGCATAAATATAATACACGATATTGCTAAATCAAAGCCTCAAAAAAACGAACATATTATAAAAAATATATTGAATAAAACCTTACTAATAACTTTTTTCAAGGGTAAACTTTTTCTACCCTCCCCCGAATATGGTTAAGCTCATATCCTTCAAAAGTTAGATGACCACCGATCTTATACGCCTACCATGCCACTTCTTCAGCATTATGCATAAACTTCCCGGTTGCGCCCTGCTCATCCAGCAACGCCATTGCCAGTATTGACTTCGCTCCCGCTTCAACCTTCAACGGCGCATGCGACCCTCCCATATCGGTTTTTACCCAACCGGGATGAACAGCATTCACTTTAACAGGAGTATCCTGTAGCAGCGAAGCAAGATGAATAGTGTAGGTATTCAAAGCAGCCTTGCTGGCATTATAAGCAAACGTTTTGGGTAATTCAGGGATCATGGCCTGCATTTGCTGCGAACCCATGTTGGTGGAAACATTTACAATCCTCGGGCTTTTGCTCTTAAGCAAAAGTGGCAATAGCTTATTGGTGAGCAATACAGGGCCAAAGAAATTCACATCAAAAGTGGTTCTCAATTGCTGCTCTGTAATGGAGCCGGCGGAATTCTTCATCAGATCGTCCTCCAGCATCACGCCGGCGTTGTTAATAAGTATATCCAAATGGCCATTTGTACTCAGGATAGTATCGTATACTTTATAGAAAGAATTACTGTCCCGCATATCAAGGAGTATGATTGCCGCAAGCGATGGATCTTTTAGTGAAGCCCTGGCCGTTTTTGCAGCTTCTTCATTGCGCACTCCCATCCAGACAAAATAGCCGAGTTGATTTAGTTGTCGGGTAAGTTCGAGGCCGAGCCCGCGATTGGCTCCTGTAATAAGAACAGTCTTTCGCATTTTGCAGATTTTTTCGGTGAATAAAAAATCATACTATGCGTGTGGAATGCATCAAATGTAGTCTGCCCTTGCCAGAGCTCAAACCTGCTCAAACATCCGAACAGACATTTCAGTATTATGAAAAGCCCTTTCGGATTCCGGCGATTCCATAAAGAAGACCGCTCTTGTATAAATGCAAAATGAAAACAGGGATGCAAACATCCCTGTTACAGATCTCCTTATGGATTTGGTACTTGAGGTTCGCCAACGCCAGGGCAATATTTGTTGTATACCCCACCATTTTCAGAACAGGTACATTTTACGTTATCGACGCAGGTGCAGGGACTACTGCAAGGCATGCTAATAAAAGAACCATCCGCGCAGGATGTGGAACAAGATCCGTCATTAAATCCGCCCTTGATTTGGCGTTGAGCGGCTTTCCCGAGCGGTGTCCCCAGGTGTTTCAGCTTTTTCATTCGTTAAAGTTTAAGATGAATAATGACCTGTTAGTGCCAGGCTAAGCACCCGTTTTCTTTTACTGAAACGGACAGCTTTGTTTGCGCATAACAAATACCTTACTGTTTTCTGTGTTGTAAAACATAGCCGTGACCAGTAAGCCGGCCGCTTTAGCAACAATTAATTTCGTCATTTTCAATAAATCCTCGCGATAAAGTCAGAAGAAAAATCAGGCAAGAGCCTGATCTTCCGTGCCAACCGGCTCAACTACTTCATTATTTCTGATAAGCATAAGCAGATCGGCAAACATATATTCCTCCGGCATCTCACTTCCATTAATAAATATCGTGGGTGTATGCGTGATCTTCACCTGGCTGCTCCAATTTCCATGATCAGTTAAAGCAGTGTCTACGTCGACAACTTCTTCCAACGGATATTGTTGTTTGAACATATCCAGGTTCATATGCTGATACCAATCATGAAGTGCTTTTCTTTTATATTCCGCAGACTTGCCTTCCAGCAACTGCAGCATATACTCAACAGCAATGGTCCTTCTGTCATCTTTCAGATCAGGACGGATTGAAAATCTGATCGTCAGCCCGACATCCCTGGCAACTACCAGTTCATGTAAAACATCATGAGCATTTGCACAAGGGCCACAATAAAGACTGCATGCCACGAGAATCTGGGTAGCAGCGCCGGGATTCCCCAATTGAAGATCATGTCGCCAGGGACGCACATCAACTTTTCTTTGCAAACCAAGTAACGACTTGAATAAATTGCTATTGTTTTTGAACCTTTGTAAAACGTAGTTCTCTTCTTCCTGCATTTTATTATCCTTTAGCAGGGGACGAAAAGCCATCAGCCATAAAGACGCTATCATCAGCAGTACAAATCCGGCTTCAGCAAAAAAAGACACAGAGGGCAAACCCGTTGCCAGTACACGTATGGCCGGCACCTGGACAGCAAACTGTACGGCGAGAACAAAAAGCGTCAACAGACAAAGCGCACACCATTTCTTGACTACCCGCCACTGATAGTATACCGAAAAGAAAAGGAATGGCAGAGCGGCTGTGGACATAATCGGCAATACGGGATTGTTTCTTAATGCGAGTAATAGAAACGCTGCAAAAAAAACAATACCTGCATCTGTCCACCTGAACCATTTAGCAGGCTTACTTCCTTCTGACATGATCACATCACTACAAGAGCTCTCATCACCTCCACATAGTTTCTGCATAAATACATTGGAAACACCGAGCTCCTTTTGAAGTATTAATACAGCCAGGCCAAATCCCGCTATCGATGTAAGAAACAGGAATACCTGTTGCCATGTCAGGTCATTTCCTATGGAGAGAAATGCTAACCCCAGCAATAAACAGGAAAGCAACAGTACAGTATTGCGCTTCAGTCGCTGCCCCTTATTGATCCGGTCCACCTCCGCATTGACCCAGCCCGAAGGCTTTTCAGCGAAAAGCCCAACGCCTTCCCAATGCTCAAGTTTCCCGCCTTTCTGCAACATGCCAGCGTCATCCTTTTGTACAAGAATGAACTGACCACCATTTTTGGAGGTATGTGCAAGAAACGGGAACGGCAGCTCACTCCAGTTCGATCCGTCTACAACATAAACGGCATTATCTATGGACAGATCATCCAGGATATCTGTAAAAGCTGCCATGGAAGGATAGTCGGAATGACTGAGAAACTTTTTCCGGACATAGCTAAGTGAGACCGGAATATTCAGCTGTGACAACCAGCTATGAAATGTCAGACTCAATTCGTCATGCATAACGCGCAGTTTTGTAATAACAGGAAAACAAATTATACAGCAACAGACCGCATGCCCGCTGCGGATTGCCTGTTAAATTTCTGACTTGTTGTTTTACAAACCTGAAGATGCGAGTTGTATTATACAACCAAATTGTAAGTGTTTTTTCTTACTAAAAAGATGAATGAGAACGTTATAAAAAAACCAGACTTTCTTATAAAATGGTTGCTTGCAAAAGCTTTTGGTGGTATTGTTTTATTATCTTAACGTATTAAAGCCACACATCTCTTAAACCTTTTAAACTACTCTAACCTATGTATGCCGGTGATATTTTGAAACGTCTCCGTTTATTAAAAGGATTTAGTCAAAAAGGAATGGCTCACATGCTGGGGATCTCACAGCAAGCTTATTCAAAAATTGAAAAGATGGATGTAGTTCAGCATCATCGATTCACCCAGATCACACAATTACTTTGTTGTTCCGAAAAGGAATTGCAGATCGCCAGGATGTACTTCGAAGTTGGTTCCTGGTAGAACAAAAGATAGCAACCAAAACAGGTTGCTATCTTTTGTTAAACGGGACCGTTGACTAAACTCTTTTTGCAGTAACCATCGAAGCAAATAAAGTCCACCTCCATCAACCTTCATAGAACGATTATATCCCGGCTAGCTTAAAATCATTATAGATTTACCTCAGTTAATACAGCACTTGCTGCATTAGCAGCTGCATCTCTCCTATTTAGTGCTGTATTTCAACCACACCATTTTTTCAAACTTTATCGAATGAAACAAACTTATTCATTACAAAACCTATCATCTTCGCCTCGCAATGAAAAACGAGGAAGATTACGATGCATTCGCCACCAACGATAAAGCCGTAGTAAAAGATTTTGTGTGGAAGTTAAGCGGCCGTATACCAGACGGCTCAGCAAGCTTCGAAAATGGATGGGGATATTTTGCCAAAGCAGCCTGGGAGCCTGGGATCATCGTAATTCCATACCTGGCACAAAGAACGACCTCAAATTTACTGACACACAAGCTTCAACACTCCTCTGTTACACTATATATCGCCGGCGTTGAATGCCAGTGAGGCCGATACAGGTAAAGGATCCGTAAGACCCACCTCAATTTCATGTCCGCAGGGAATGCCGACAGAGTTTACCACATTATATCTACCTTGCTGATAAGACGATCAGGAGTTATTACCGTTATGCCTCCCTCAAATCAAAGGAAAATGTGAAAAAAGACAGAACTTTACCACTTTTCCAGGTTCTTGAATACCTTTAATGTCAAATTCGTATGATGAAAAAAATAGCTTTATTTATTCTGCTCCTGGCGTCTCTGAATATCCACGCGCAAAGGCAGCAGTGGAAGCCATTGCATGAGTTCCGTGCAGTGATGGGGCATGCATACGATCCCGCTGTGAAAAACGAGCTTCAACCAGTCAAAGACAATGCTCCGGAGCTTGTTGCAAAGGCTAAAGAATGGCAGGCTTCGCCAATCCCTCCTTCATATGATGCAAAATCATTAAAATCATTGCTGAAAAAGCTGGTGAAAGACAGTGAAGCATTGCAAAACAGTGTGAAGAAAAATAAAGAAGATGCTGATATCAAGACATTGCTCAACCGGTTGAATGAAACATTTCAACAGATCATGGCAAAATGCAATGATCAGCTCTGGTAATAATTTGCTTGATGATTATTAAGAACAGATATCAACCATACTTTTTATCGATAACTCTCCTTTCTGCGCTCGCGCTGCTGCTCACACAAAAAGAAGTGAGCGATCTCCCGGATAAAAAAACAGCGGCAGTATCGCTTATTTTCAATCACAGAATAGGGTCAGGCACTTTTTCTCCTGACAGTGTTTATGTCAACGATTTTGGTGAAACATTTACTGTAAACAGATTCAAATATTATATCAGTAACATTCAATGGCGCGAGCGGAATTCCGGCAAGATCTATTCTTCGCCACAAGGCTATTTCCTGGTTGATGAAGCAGAGCCATTGTCCAAAAAGATTGAAATGAAGATCCCACCGGGAAATTATACCTCCGTATCATTTATAGTAGGAGTAGACAGCCTTAAGAATGTCAGCGGTGCCCAGGATGGAGCGTTGGATCCTATCAATGGAATGTTCTGGACATGGCAAACCGGCTATATCATGGCCAAGCTGGAGGGCACCTCTCCTGTTTCCAAACTGCCGCGCAAGATGTTCGAATTTCATATTGGAGGATTTAAAGGACCTTATAACGTGCTGAAGCCGGTAGAGATCTCCATCCCGGGAGAGCATTCCGCTATCCAGGAAAATAAAATAAACACTGTTCATATTTCTGTTGACATAAACAAATGGTTCAACGGAAAGCATCCCCTTCCGCTATCACAGCACACAGCCTGCATGACACCCGGAAAGCTTGCATTTCAATATGCTGAGAATTATCTGACCATGTTTAGTGCAGACACCCAAAAACCGGAATGAGAGCTACTGCTATCATATCGCTATTGACCGTCCTGGTATCGGTTGGCGTGCTGACTATGCAGTCTTTCAAGCCAAAGGAAAATTTTATTGGTACTCCGGTGAAACAGGTTATACCGGATGGTTTTCCTTCACCCGTTTATACATTCAAGGATAATCCGCTGACAAAAGAAGGCATCGCACTCGGCAGAAAATTGTTCTATGATGGGAGGCTCTCCCGGGATGGCATCACTTCCTGCGCATCATGCCATCAGCAATTTGCGGCATTCTCTGATTTTGAACACCCGTTCAGCCATGGTTTCAACAACGCATTTACTATCCGGAATGCACCACCATTATTCAACCTTGCATGGCATAAAGAACTTCACCTTGACGGAGCAATTAATCATATCGAAGTTCAGCCTCTCGCCCCTCTACTGGATACAACGGAAATGGCGGCTTCGCTCGACAGTGTATTATATAAGCTAAATGCTGATCCGAAATACAGGGCGATGTTCAAAGCTGCTTTTGGCGATACAAAGATCAATTCGCAGCGAATACTTAAATCGCTGGCGCAGTTTACCGGCACGATCATTTCCGCCGACTCTAAATATGATCGTGTAAAAAAAGGAAAAGACAAATTCAATGATTTCGAACAACGGGGATACGAGCTCTTCCTGGCAAATTGCAACAGTTGTCATACAGAGCCTATTTTTACCGACTTCAGCTATCGCAACATCGGATTACCTGCCGACTCTACTATTAATGACTACGGCCGGATGCGCATTACAGGCATGGCCGAAGACTCTCTTAAATTCAAAGTACCATCGTTAAGGAATATAGCCCGCACGGCTCCTTACTTTCACGACGGCCGCACCTGGGGGCTCAGCGTCGCAACAGATCACTTCAGTATGGCAAAGCCCGATCCAAATACAGACCTTCTGATCGTCAACGGAAAGAAACTCGAACGGATCGAGATACAATATCTGACTTATTTTCTGAGAGCACTTACAGATTCAATGCTGATCCAAAAACCTTCGCTGTCCGATCCTGATTCGAAACCTTACAAACATACCCGCTAAACAATGAAACAAAATTGTGATCTCGTACATTAAGGTGCGCGATATGAAAGAAAAGAAGCCCGGAGAAAGCACAAAAAACGCCTCCCGTCAGGAGAGGCGTTTCCGTTGAAATATCAATATTCTTTATTAAGCTTCGCAGCTCTTGCAACTTACCAGGCTTGTCACCATTTCTTTAGAAACACTTTGGCTGCGCTGATAGTACAAGGTTTTAATACCCAGCTTCCATGCTTCGATCAGCAAACGGTTTACATCTTTAACAGGGAGATCAGCCGGGATGTTCAGGTTCAGGCTTTGTGACTGATCCACATATTGCTGGCGGATAGATGCCTGTTGAATGATCTCCAGCTGGCTGATCTCCTTAAATGTCTTGAAGACCTCTTTCTCTTCAGCATTGAGTTCTTTCAGATGCTGTACGCTGCCATGGTTCAGCATGATACTGCGCCAGGTGTCTTCATTATCGATACCTTTTTTGATCAGCAATTCTTTGAGATATTTATTTTTCCGCATGAAGTTACCTTTCGATAACCCTGCTTTGAAATAGTTGCTGCTGAATGGCTCAATACCCGGAGATGTTTGTCCAAGGATCGCAGATGAAGACGTTGTTGGCGCAATAGCCAGCACCGTTGTATTTCTGCGGCCGTAGCCTTTCAGTAATTCAGGCTCCCCATAGATCCATGCCAGATCTTTACTTGCTTTAAGGGCCTTATCCTGAATATCTTTGAAGATCGAAGCCGTAAGTTGTTTTGCTTTCAAACCTTCAAAAGAGATCATATTCTTTTGAAGATAAGAATGCCAGCCTAATACACCAAGTCCAAGCGCACGGTGTCTTTTTGCAAATGTGTTTGCGGCTTTCAGATAAAAGTTATCTTCTGTTTTGGCAATGAATTCCTGCAATACTGCATCGAGGAAAAACACTGCGAGTCTTACAGCGTTAGTATCTTTCCACTCATCATACAGTTCGAGGTTCATGGACGACAGGCAGCAGATGAATGATTCATCTTCTGTTGATGGCAGCATGATCTCAGAACAAAGATTACTTGCATTGATCGCAAGATTTGCATCTTTATAGACCTGCGGTTTATTGCGGTTCACGTTATCTGTGAAGAATATATAAGGAAGACCTTTTTGCTGACGGCTTTCCAGCACTTTTGCCCAGGTCTCTCTTTTCTTCATATCACCATCGATCATGTCCTGCATCCAGTAGTCAGGCACACAAACGCCATTGAACAGATTCTGGATCGGATGACCTATATCTTTGATCGACAGAAACTCGTCGATGTCACCGTGATCAATATCCATGTACGCAGCAAATGCTCCACGGCGAACGCCGCCTTGTGAGATCGTATCCATCGCTGTATCAAACAACCGCATAAAGCTCACTGCTCCGCTGCTCTTACCATTATCTGTCACCGCGCTGCCTCTTTCACGCAATGAACCAAAATAAGCAGAAGTACCACCACCCAGTTTGGTCTGCATGATCACCTCACCAAGCTTATGCGTGATACCTTCGATATTATCCGGGATATGTACGTTAAAGCAAGAGATAGGAAGGCCTCTTTCGGTTCCCATATTTGCCCAAATGGGTGAACTCAAACTCATCCATCCCCTTTCGATCATTTCTTTAAAGGCATCTTTTAATTCAGGTTTATATAAACGCTGTGACGCTGCGGAACAAATACGATCAATTGCACCTTCTACTGTTTCTCCTTTCAGCAGGTAACCGCGATTCAAGATCTGTTCACTTTCTTCATTCTTCCACCACAGCTTTTCGTGCTCATACTTACCTGCTATATCTGGCAGCTGATCAACTGCGGGCTCTGCTGATTCAAACAATGTTGTCATACTAGTAGATTTAATGGGTTTTGATATATATAGAAAGAACGGGTATTAAAAAAGATCGTGCGCAGAAATACTCTTATCAAACTTAGTGTATTCAACAGGGCGTTTCGCAAAGAAATCATCCAGGCTATTGGAGAACACTTCTTCTTCAAACCAGATCATTGGTTTGATATCTTCCGCGCTTAAATTGAAGATCGGCGTTATGCCAATTTGCTGCAAACTGTCATCGGCACGCTTCTTCATAAAGTTCACCAGGTTGTGTTTGCTGATGATATCAATTTCTCCGGCGCTGAAGATCCAGTCTAGCATACGGGTTTCTGTAATGATAGACTGTTGCACGATCGTACGCACATGCTCGATCATTGCAGGAGAGAACACCTCCGGATATTCTTCTTTCAGTTTATTTACAAGATAAATACCTGCATTTGCATGGATCTGCTCATCCACAGAAGTCCAGGCAATGATATTGCTCACATTCTTCATCAATCCTTTAAAACGGGTGAATGCCAGAATGATCGCAAACTGACTGAAGAGACTCACATTCTCAATCAGCAGGCTGAATAAGATCAGTGAAGAAATGTATTCTTTTTTATCATCAGATTTTGCATACTGCAATGCAGCGGAAAGATATTCTATCCGCTCGCGTACAACGGGTACTTCAAGCAGGCCTTCAAATTGATTGTTATAACCAAGCACTTCCAGCAAACGGGAATAGGCCTCCGAATGACGAAACTCACACTCGGCGAATGTAGCACCAAGGCCATTCATTTCAGGCTTTGGAAAATGTATATAAAGGTTTCCCCAGAATGATTTCACCGCCACTTCGATCTGTGCAATAGAAAGCAGACTGTTCTTGATTGCCGACTGTTCTTCCGCCGATAAATGCGCATGAAAATCCTGTATATCTGCAGTGAAATCCACTTCCGAATGAACCCAGAAAGATTTGTTGATCGCCGCGGTAAACTGAAGAACTTCAGGGTATTCAAACGGTTTATATTGGATTCTTTTATCAAATAAGCCCATAGCACAATAATTTTAGTCGTCACGTCCGTACAGCGCAGAAATCTGTGCTGGCAGGCTGTGATCTATTAACAAAGGGGAATAAAACGCCGTGTAGCTTGATAAAGTTCATGATAAATTAAATTTCGGAGGGTTAAAGAAATCCCCAACCTGTGCATAATGAAATGTGAGTTTTACGCAAATATGACGGGTGTGAACGGAGAAGACTGCAGGCCATGGTTGTCCCGTGACAGGACATATAACGTATTGGCTTTAAACTCAGTAGGTTTTGTATAAAAACAGAGATGGAAGTATTTTTATTCTTTATATATCACTTCGTGATAAAGACAGATCCTGCTGATCCTTTCAGGCAACATTTAATTAACCTTTAGCCCAGCCACAGGTAAAGGAACCGGGTCCACTGCCTCGAGAATGAATTCAAACCGCTCTTAACACTTATCGTCTTACCGCCCTACCGGTTAAAAAATAAACCGGAGCCGATAAGATGGTCAGAGAGCCTGCTTTAGCCAGGTTCACGGCCGATAAATAAAAAAACCCGGGCAATAACCCGGGTCTGGAATCAAATATTATCTATGGTACTATCGTTGACGGTGGCGGAAAATTATATTTCTGTTGCTGCCAGTGTTTTTCTCTTTCTGATCCCCTGCGCTTCCAGCATTTCGCCGATCCGGTTCACCATATGAATAGATGCTTCGATCTCATCTTTCCTGATCGCAACACTCTCAATATTGAAACCAAACGGAATAGAGTGCTTTGTACAAAAAGCGATCAGCTCTTCTGCAATGCTTAAACAGATACCAACCGATTTCTCCAGCATATTTTCCGCTGCCTTCAGTTCTTCCTTCATGTTGTCAGGAAGATGGATGCCGAGCCAATCCATAAACTCCAGGGTTTTCTGCGAGCCACAGGCGGTAAGCGTGAATATAATGGTTGGAACGTTAGTTGTTTGCTGTTTGCAGGTAACACCAAGATCTTCGATCATCTTTTTCGCGTAATCAATATTAAATACGCATTGCGAAATAAAATAGGAAACACCCCAGCTCGCTTTATCAAGAATGCGCTTGTCTTCATCATTCAGTACAGCGTGTCTCTCGGGAATGGTCACCGCGCCAACAACAGAAGAGCTGCTGTTTTTGCTCCAGATCTTATACGCTTCGGTCAATGTGGTCTTCACTGCAAAATCCGGCGCGGGTATACCAACAAACACCGGATAAAATTGATGATGATGAAGGTCGTCAACCCATGCTGACAACTCATCCTGGGAAAACTTCCCCGCAGGACGATAGATGATCTTGGGTATCTGCAGACTTTGCAGATAACCGCTTGCAAATTCAAAAGGATCCCAGGCTGTGATATAAGGAAACGGACGCTCAACAGCTGTGCGTGCCGATTCATCCTGTACGTCATAAACGATCAGCGCGTCTATATCCAATGGTAATATCCTTGCAATCGTCTTATTGGCGATCTCCGCAATACGCTCTGGATTGGTTTCTGATTTTTTAGGCGGGGTGATCCCGTAGGTTAAAATTCCGGACTCTCCGGATCTGATCTTGTTCAGGAACATAAGCAGTAATGTCTGTATAAATATTGCCTTTAAACCGGGCAATTCCGCTAAAGTACTACGCGGTTCATAGGATACCAAATAGATTACATGGATTTTGGGGCTATCGTAATGGAAAATTACATTGCCTATTGAAAAGACATTAAAAGAAGACGTGAATTGCGCAGATCATTAACAGGTGTTAGTATGAATATTCGTTAGTTAGTGTGGACTGAAGATTCAGGCAGGATCTGCGGATGTTGGTTCGTTTTGAGACAGTGAACGTATCAAAAACGAACACAATATTTTAACCGATCTTAAATTCGACGCTGAGAATCAGATATTTAAAACTTGGTATCGCCTTTGGTAAATGTTGTTCAATCAGATTTCCGCTAACTTAGAAACCAGCAGCAAACATGTTAACCAATTTCTTTACATCCACATTCCGTATTCTCTGGAAGCGTAAAGGTTTTTCATTGCTTAATATTTCCGGACTGGCGATTGGCATTGCTGCCAGTCTGATGCTGTTCCTGATCATCAGGCATGAAGTTTCTTATGAAGACTTTCAGCAGAATAAAGACCGGGTGTACAGGATCACTACCACCCAGTTTTCCAAAAGCAATAATGAAGTATCACTTAAGACTGCCGGCATAATGATGGGTTTGCCGGATGCAATGCGATTAGATTTTCCGCAATTGGATAATGTTGCCGCACTCTGGGGAATTGGAAACGCGCAGGTGTATATTCCTTCAGAAGGACTGGGTGAGGAAAAGAAGTTCAAGGAAACCGGAGGAATGTTCTGGGCAGAATCCGGAATATTTGAAATGCTGAGTTTTAAATTTATCGAAGGTAATGCCAAAGCATTGATAGAGCCTAACAAAGCGGTGATCATCGAAAGCCTTGCCCGCAAATATTTTGATAACGCTTCTAATGCTATAGGAAAAACGATACAGATCTGGTCATTCAGGATCCCCGTACAAGTTGTGGGTGTGTTTGAAGACCTGCCTTCTAACACAGATATTCCTATCCGCTTTGCCGGTTCTTTTCCAACGATGAAAACCATTGCGCCGGCTTTGTATTCACCGGAGAATGCCTTTACTGCTCTGAGACGTAGTGCAGAATGTTTTGTAATGGCCCGCGAAGGCCACCGGATCTCCACCCTGCAGTCACAGCTAAATACATTTACAAAAAAATATGTGACAGATGCAAAGGAAACGCGGACTGAAATGAATTTTCAGCCGATACAATCCATGCACCTTGATAAGAATTTCGAAACATATGGTGAAAACGGACTTTCAAAAAAAGAATTATGGTCACTCGGTTTGATCGGAGTCTTTTTATTGTTGGTGGCATGTATCAACTTTATTAATCTCACCACCGCTCAGTCCGTTAACCGGGCAAAAGAGATCGGTGTGCGGAAGGTATTGGGTGGTAACAGAAAGCAGTTGATGTATCAGTTTCTGCAGGAAACTGCATTGATCACATTCATCGCAGTTTTGCTGGGCTGCATTCTAACCTGGATATTCCTGCCTTTGCTGAACAGTCTGATGAATAAAGAACTTTCTCTCAACTTCGCTATCTATCCTGAAATACTATTATACCTGCTGATCACTGCCGTGATCGTTACATTACTGGCTGGCGTTTACCCCGCACTGGTTCTATCCGGATTCAAACCGATGATGGCTTTCAGAAGTAAAACGGCTGCTACCGCATCAAAAGGTATTTCACTGAGAAGAGGCCTTGTCGTGTTTCAATTCGTGATTGCACAGTTGCTGATCATCGGCACATTTGTGGTTGTTAAACAAATGAATTATTTCAGGAACCAGCCAATGGGTTTTGATAAAGAAGGGATCGTGCTGATCAATCTTCCAAGCGACAGTACTCTTAAAACCAGGTATCCCGCGTTAAAAAGTCAGATGCTGCAGGTACCCGGAGTAACGAATGCAAGCCTTTGCATGGATGCTCCGACGAGTGAGTGGCCGTATACAAGCGGTTTCCGGTTTGATAATGATCCGCAGGAAAAGGGATATGATATCGGTTGCCAGTTAGCGGACACGGGATATTTCTCCACCTTTGGCGTTTCGCTGATCGCCGGACGTTCATTTTTTCATAGCGACACATTAAGAGAGGCCGTCGTAAACGAACTGTTTGTAAAAAAACTTGGCTATAATTCACCGCAGGACGTAATAGGAAAAACCGTTGCATTAAGCAACTGGAGCAGAAGCATTCCAATAGTTGGTGTGATCAAAGATTATAACAACAAACCATTCCGTGATGCGCTTACGCCACTCATGATCACTACCGAATACAATACCTATGAATGGATCGCAGTGCGTATGAAAACAGGTGGAATGAATGTAACTATGGATGCCGTCAGCAAACTGTTCACCAGCTTCTACCCTACTTATCTGTATGACCCTGTATTCCTGGATGAACGTGTAGAAAGATTCTATCACAACGAAGCGCTTACAGCACAGTTATTCAAGATCTTTTCTTTTCTCGCGATCCTGATCTCCTGCTTTGGCTTATACGGCCTGGTATCGTTTATGGCTGTTCAAAAAACAAAAGAGGTCGGTATCAGAAAAGTATTAGGGGCTTCGCTGTCGAATATCGTATACATGTTCTCCAGGGAATTCACTTTGCTCGTGGTCATTGCATTTATTATTGCCGCTCCTGTTGCGTATTATTTTATGAATAACTGGCTGGCCGGCTTCCACTATCATATCAGTATTGGTCTGGGAGTATTCATTCTGACGGTGCTGACAAGTATCATCATCGCATGGCTTACGGTTAGTTATAAAGCCGTAAAAGCTGCATTGGTCAACCCGGTAAAGAGCCTTAAATCCGAATGATGGCGGCAACTCCTATTTTTTAAAAAAACCATACCAAACAGCTATCCTGACAAAAACCCCGGTCTTATCACCGGGGTTTATTATCAGGTTCAATGATCTGCTGAATAAATTGACGTGATAATCAATTAAGCAAACAGCTTTCTGTCGATGATCTTTCTTGCATTCGTATAATCTTCTTCCCACCACGCTTTTTCATCTGCCGTGCGTGGCGGCCTGGAGAGCACGATCTCTTTTCTGGCTTTTGCCGCCTGCTCCTGTATTACCCGGAAATGATAGTGATCAAACATCGCAAGCGAAGCGATGGCGTAGGATGTAGCAATACGTCGGTCTTCAATCAGCCATAGGTTTTCGCCGTTTTTTCCGTCAGCCGCTTTTGAAAAATTATACGAGCCCGTATATACCCGTGCGGTGGGTTTGTTGAAATCAAGGACAAGAAATTTATGATGCATGCGCACACCGCTTCCGCCGTCTACTTCTTTTTTAAACGCAACAGGAAGATTTTTCTTCAGGGAAACAGGATTAACAACGGCGGTTTTCCCGTCGGGTTTGGTCAATTCGAGATCTCCTACTTTCTTATCTGCAAGGCCATAACAAAATACTGCATCATCTTCTTTGATCTGACTGATCGCATCTTTGATCGCACCCGGTGTTTGATTCAGAAAAGCAAGCGAAAAGAAAAGACTCGACTTTACATTACTGAGATCTGCTGCAATTTTATTTAACACGGAGTTATCGGCACTGAGCGGAGCAAAGCAAACTTTTACTTTAATACCGTTCAACCCAAGATCGCACCATTTTGCGGATCCAGACTGAACAAACTTCGCGACACTATGGCCATGCTGCTGATAATCGCTGAAAGCTTTTTCAAATGGCTGAATGGCTTTCTCTCCATATACAACAACTGCGTTATTGCTTTGAATAAACAGCCCTCGCCACGAATAATTAGTAGAACCGCCAAGCGCTGCTTTGATCTTTTTCCCGTTAACAATGATCATTTTATTATGCTGCAATCCTCCTACATGCTGACGCGCAACAGTAGCACCTGCCTGTCGCAAGATCTTTTCGGCCTGATTTTCTCCCGAACCCGTTTCACCATGATCTCCATCATTATCTATTATGATCTGAAGTCTGTTGCCACACTGTGCTAATTTATTAACGATACTACCTTCACTCAGATCATACGCAACCACTTTTACATTGGCCGTGCTATCCGCAATAGCCAGATCAAGCAGTTCATTGATCACCCGACGCGCTTCAAACCCCATCCAACTGAGCGCCTCTTTGTGTTTTGGATGTGTTGGCTGAAATCTTATTCCATCCTTTGAGCTTGAAGGTATCAGCTTACTCATCTCATCATTTGTTTTACAATACCGGTCAACAAATGCCTGTGAAGAAACAAATCCCCTCGTATACGCAATATTCAATTGTCGCGGGTAGGTCTCCCTGCGTAGCTGTAAACGGGCCGTTTGCGGTTTACCATATGTAAGTTTGTCTGCCGCGTCCATGAATACCGGCGTAACCCTGTATGTATACAATCCTTTTTTTTCAGGATCCATAGGAAAATGAATCCATCGAAATTTCTGAAACGGAGATAAAAGCGAGGATTTGCCCGAGGCGGTCACTTTTCCACCGGCGCTTTTAAAGGTAATCCTGTTAGAGAGTGGATAAAATTTATCCCCGCCGGGTTCCTTGTATTCAATCGCAAATCCTACAAAATCGCGTGGCGGCTTTTTGTTGTTTTTCCAATTCATGGCAATCAATGCCATACCATCTCCACGATGGATCTTTAATGTAAACAGTGCCTGTGAGTTCGTACCCACAACCTGAAAATCTTTCTGACTCATAGAAGGTGGTTAAGGTTTTGAAGATTGTATTTAACAGAAGATCTTAAAACAAAAATTACTTATTCCTCTGGGAACAGTATGGATGGGATTACTACCTGATCAAAACACATCGTGTTCAGGTTTTCATGCGGAAGGAAAAACTAGCTGCTTATATCAGCAAGCTTACAAAAGGGTGGGAAAACTATTTACTCAGAGCCGGATCGACCACTTTCACAGGGGTGAATAACAAGTTGAAATTAAGAAAAACAAGAATAGCATTCAACCGTTAAAACACCTGATCCGATAAGCGCATATTGCCGGTGATAAGATCGGTCTATTGTCTGATATTTTTTAGCCACATAACAATAAAAATTGACACAGGTATGATCGCCATAACCAACACGCCGACCATCGGCCAGGCTTTTTTCGTCAATAAAAGAAAAACAGCAATTACGATATAGGAAGCAAACCCGATCAATAATGTAAACGCAATACCCTCTCCGGCGGGATCGGTCGTGTTTACTGAACCAAACAGGTTATAGGCCCACGCCAATAAAAGAATCACCTGGATAGCGATGGCTATCTTTCCGGCAATGTACAAGATCATAAGTTCCGATATTACATCGCAAAGAAACTATAGGCATTACCGATCTCCTACACCTGATGCGTAAACGGACGTAAATGCGTGATAAATATCCATTCCGATCATTTTGGCCTTACCAACTGTACATCTTTCTTCAAAAGCTTAGAACGCATGTCTGGTGAAAGGGTCGGATCGTTATCTTTTGTAATGAAATGATACCTGTTATTAAAATATTGCAATGACTGGCGGATCTTCATTGTATCTTTTACCACCGTAAGTTTTTGAGACGAATCCGGTTTGCTTGTACCAGATGAAGGTTTTTCGGTCAGGCTGGCACTAAGCTTATCCAGTTCACTCGTTTTCTGGGCCATCAACGCCAGGAATTCAAAGTAGTGGCGGCTTACTTCACTGTCGCAGGGGCGTGTATTGTAGGCATAAAAATTACTTTTCATCAGGATCTCCATACGGATACTTTCCTGCGAAAGATCCTGGCGCAGCTTCACCACTTCACTTTCCAGACCCAGAGCGCCTCCACCTGCGGGAGAAGCCATTTGCCGGATAGAATCCATGACCGTCAGGTTAGCTTCCACACGTGATGTATAATCCTGGGCAAAAACAGGATATGCCTGTGACGGGTTCACAAAAACTTTAACCGGCAATGTTTTATCGGGTCCGCAGTACATCGTTTCCGTCTCAGCCGTTTTTTTGAATGTATCGCGCAGCAACCAGAATGCAAGCCCCGCACAGATGACCACAGCAATGGCAATGATGATGGTTTTGTTCATTGAAGGTATTTATCACTGAAAATACGACATCTGCATTCCGTCACAATACCACATACGGAGTAATCGAAAACTGACCCTGATTGATCCTTCAGGTACAATATGCTTTTATCTTCCCTCATATGAGCGATGAACATCTTTGGCTTATGAAATGCATTATAGATCTCACTCAACCCACAAGGCGGTTCTCTGAGGAGCTTTGTTCCATCCATTTTCAGTCGTCAAAAGGCAGGAGCTCAGAGATGACGATAAACATTGAATTTACTGTTGCCCGTGCGGAAAATGATACGCCAGGGAAGAAATTTAAAATGTGTTGCCAATACGGGAACGGAGATTTATTATTGGATTAACAGGATATGAATTCCAAAGCGGAAACAATCTTCAATAATCAGCCACCCATCCCATTAATCCCACTAATCCAATAAATCCCCGTCCTTTTTGTCAATGCATTGTAAAATCCCCTCTTTTCCCGATGTTGCAACCTTGTTTTTCCTGATCGCGGAAACAATAAATATTTCTCCTACGGAAATTTGAGCACTGTAGCGAATGTTCCGATAAAAGTTATGGGAAAGTTCAAATGACGAACTACCAGGGAGAAGCAGCATATATCGTTGTATCGCTATTCAATCTACAGGATGAGTACGAAAAAACCCTGTATGTCATGAGCCCGGATAAAAAATGGTATGACCATATCAAGGCCTGGCACAAGTTTAATACAAAGAAGCCGTCTAATATCGGCGCAATCACCGGAGCATCAGTTGCCGGTGGTGACAGAAGTATGACGATATTTTAGATTGAAGACGCAAAAGCGGATGCCGGTTATAAGATCAGGTTTGAAACAGCCGTTGAAGATCAGAAGTATCATGAAAAAGACATAGAAATTCCATTAACCAAAGAAAATTTATCTAAAAAAACGGAAGGCCCGAATTACATTCGCTATGTGCGTTTCAGCCTGAATTAATTATCTCTATCACGCATGACCATATCTGTCTGGAGATACAGCCACCTGGCACTGGCGGTATCTTCTTTTTTACTTTTAGTGCTGGCGTCTGTAACGGGTATCATTCTCGCATTTGAACCTGTATCCGAAAAAACCCAGCCTTATAATGTTGAAGACCTCGACAGGCTTACTATTGCCCAAACCATCCCCGTACTTAAAAAGAAATTCTCTGAAGTAACGACAGTTACCATTGATGCGAATGATTTTGTGACGGTGAATGGCATTGATACCAATGGAGAAGCCGTTACTGTATATGTGAACCCGCGTACAGGAGAAACACTTGGAATACCTGAGAAAAAAAGCGAGTTCTTTCAATGGGTAACCTCTTTTCACCGGTCGCTTTTTCTGAAGGAGATCGGCAGGTTTTTTATCGGGCTTACCGCATTCCTGCTATTGCTGATCACCGTTTCAGGCATTGCGCTTATCATCCAGCGGCAGCGTGGCATCAAACGTTTCTTCACCAGAGTTGTCAGGGAAAACTTCTTCCAGTATTACCACGTGCAACTCGGGCGCCTGCTATTGATCCCGGTTCTGCTGATCGCTGTCACCGGCACCTATCTTTCGCTTGTAAGATTCAAGATCATCCCTGATTACAAGGCATCTCAGAACATAGATTTTGACAAGATCAAATCTGTTCCGCAAAAAGACCTTACCCGATTCCCGATATTCCTCAACACACCATTATCAGAGGTAAGAGAGATTGAATTCCCATTTTCGGAAGATGTGGAAGACTATTATACACTTAAGCTAAGTGACCGTGAAGTGACGGTCAACCAGGTCACGGGCGACCTCCTCAGCGAAGCCGTTTATCCATCCTCTGTTCTGATGACTGAACTGAGTCTTAACCTGCATACCGGTCGCACCAGCGCCATCTGGGCCATCGTTCTTGCGCTTGCTTCGGCAAACATCCTGTTCTTTATCTATTCCGGGTTTGCCATCACATTGAAACGTCTTGGAGGACGTACCAAAAATAAATACAAGAAGGATGAATGCAAGTATATCATTCTGGTAGGATCAGAAAATGGTGCTACCTACAAATTCGCGAAAGCATTATACCAGGCTTTACTAAAGAATGGGCAGAAGTGCTTTGTTACTGAATTGAATAACTACACAACATTCGATCAAGCAGAACAGCTCTTTGTTCTGACCGCAACTTATGGTCTGGGAGATCCCCCAGCCAACTCGAAGAAGTTTCTGCATCTCCTGCAAAAAACGCCTCAAATGCAGCCCGTTCATTTCTCCGTATTAGGCTTTGGTTCGAAATCTTATCCTGATTTTTGCAAATTCGCTTTTGATGTCCATCAACACATATCCATGCAATCATGGGCCACTCCATTACTGGAGATACATACGATCAACGATAAATCCCCAGTTGAATTCGGAGAATGGATGGAATTGCTTTCAGCAAAAATCGAGATCCCGCTGAACTTCTCTGCAGACTCGCTTGCAGGAAAACCAAAGCGTTTGTATGATCTGACGGTAGTAAAGAAAACGCTTGTTAAAACAGAAGACGGCTCATTCCTGATCTCGATCAAACCAAACAAGAAACTTAGGTTCACCTCCGGCGATCTGCTGGCGATCTATCCGGCCAATGATTACCGTGAAAGATTGTATTCTATTGCAAAGGTGAATAATCATATTCAACTGAGCATAAAACTGCATCGGCATGGCTTAGGTTCCGGGTTTCTGTATGCACTTGAAGAAGGTCAGGTGCTCAAAGCGGCGATTGAGCGCAACCCGGATTTCCATTTTCCATCAAAAGCACCGACAGTCATTATGATCTGCAATGGAACCGGCATTGCTCCTTTCCTTGGGATGATCCACAACAACCAGAAGAAAACAGAAAGCTATTTATATTGCGGGTTCAGGGCAAGCACTTCATTCGAGTTGTACAAGGAAACGATCGATAAAGAACTCAAAGCCGGAAACTTGAATGCATTGTATTTGGCTTATTCACGGGAAGCGAATAAACAGTATGTGAATGATCTGATCAGGCGCGATCAGGAACTGATTGCACAAAAGATGCAGCAAGGTGCTGTGATCATGATCTGCGGTTCACTGGCAATGCAGAAAGATGTACTGGAGATTCTTGATGAAGCTTTCAAAAGAATAAACAACAAAGAAGTGAGTTATTATCAGTCGCATAATAAGATCCTGATGGATTGTTATTGATAACGCCTACAGGCAGCGAATGCTGCAATAAATATTCAAGATGTTTCGTCCCGTTCTTTCCGTCTTACCGGCTTATTTTTACCAGTAAGGCGGGAAGGCGGGAAGAATGCGTTTAAGATATTAATGAAAGATTTTAGACTCTTGTTGAGTCTAGTCATTATTGATCAAGTGCAACTTCTGTGGGACAGCTTTTTTGCAGTGTAACTGTTTGAAAGTTTAATAGTTAAAACTACTAAACAGCTATCCCATTATTTTTATTATTTGTCCGCAATTTGTTATGAGAAGGCCCGGATATATTGTAATGTCAGTTCATGTAGAGATTGTATGGAGAATAGGTTAAGAAGGGTCTGAGGAAAGTCTGATTGATGTCAGCGGAATCTCTGATTAATGTCTGCTTCAGGTCCCAGAAAGTCTCAAAATGTCCCAAAACATCCCAGCAAGTCCCAGAATGTCCCAAAAAATCAAAAAAAGAACAACACGGGACAAATGAAGCAGATTTTGTTAGCAGAACGAATCCAAATATTCTGAATAGCCGGTAGCTCCTTTACAATGTTGTAAAATACGAAAAATTACTTTTATGGCAAAAACAGGAAGCTCTCCCGCGCATAAATAACAATACAAAGCTCTGAACGCGGTTCCAAGATTATTGAACATCCAGGGGCTGCACGACAGAAAACCTTAGTTACACTTTTCTACAAATTCCTGCTTTTTATATCTTCAAGAAACTTCTGATTTCGTTAATAAGTTGTGCTTCGGATACATCGCGTCCTTCTTTCTCTACAACGATTTCGTGTAGCCGCTGTCCAGTAGAAATCTCGAGATCAAAATCATATCTGATAACTGGCTTTTCGAGATGAGAATATGTAGAAATATAAACCAATCTTTCGTCTCTCTTAATTCCTATTGCACAAAGATCCGCTTCCCAGTGATCAACGATTTCTATACTTTCGAAATCAAACGTAGAACGCAGCGTCTCTATCAAATTAATAATTGTAATATCCTTTTGCATTATTGACTAAACTAACGTTATTTCTCAAAACAAAAAAGGTCGTCCCATTGCTGAAACGGCCTTTTACAAATCACGGTTCTTCTTCTATAATTTCATAAACCGGTATACAGTTCCTTTGATCCT
>VFQP010000596.1_pt1 | contig 64271 bp, 68 predicted proteins | sample 3512351 | NCBI WGS metagenome assembly VFQP01 (sample SAMN10412372, study PRJNA504923) | tailings metagenome | isolation source: Relicate 1 Philex TSF1 revegetated site | place: Philippines: Tuba, Benguet | collected 2017-08-29
CCAAGAACGCGCTGCCGGTCGGCATCGCCTGCGCCATCGTCGGCATCGTCATCGGTACGCTGACGCTGACCGGCATCGCCTCGACCTTCATCGGCGCGGTCATCGCCATCGGCAAGGACAACCTCTTCCTGTCGCTGGTGCTGACCATGGTCACCTGCCTGGTGCTCGGCATGGGCATTCCCACCATCCCGAACTACATCATCACCTCGTCGCTCGCCGGCCCGGCGCTGCTGGAGCTCGGCGTGCCGCTGATCGTCAGCCACATGTTCGTCTTCTATTTCGGCATCATGGCCGACCTGACGCCGCCGGTGGCGCTCGCCGCCTTCGCCGCCGCGCCGATGGCCAAGGTGTCCGGCATGAAGATCGCCGTGCAGGCGTCGAAGCTCGCCGTCGCCGGCTTCGTCGTGCCGTTCATGGCGGTCTACACGCCGGCCCTCATGCTGCAGGATCCTGGCCCGATGGCCGCTGTCTGGGGGTACCCAGTCGAGGTCGCCTACGTCGTCGCCAAGGCCTGCCTCGGCATCGTGCTCTGGGGTGCGGCCGTGGTCGGCTTCCTGTTCAGTCGCCTCGCTGCCTGGGAGCGGCTCGCGGCCTTCGCCGCCGGCCTGCTTCTGGTGATGGCCCTGCCGCTCACCGACGAACTCGGCTGGGCGCTCGCGGCGCTGCTGGTCGGCTGGCACTGGTGGCGCACGCGCTCTGCCGCGCCGACGCCTGCGTGAGCCTCTGTCTCCTCGCCGCCGGCAAGACCACGGTCTTCGCGGTGACGGCCTTCACGCTGTCGTGGGCCCATTCGGTCGAGAAGACCGCGTGGCAGGAAGACTGGCGGGTGACCGACGCCGGCCTCAAGGTCGTCGAGGCGCGGGTGAAGGGCTCCGGCGCAGGCATGGAGCCGCCCGAGGGCTCGCGGCTGGTCGACGGCTGGTGGGTCTATGCGCCGGACCTGCCGCCTCAGAAGCAGGTTGTTCTGGCGGCTTCCGGCGCGACATCCGGAGGATGGGAACTCTGTGCCGGGCAGGACTGCGTGACGGTTGGCGACAAGGCTGCCGAGCCGGTGACGCTAAGCGCCTGTGCCGGACCGTAGAGCATCGGCAGCCGTGACCGGCGGCCGGTAAGGCGACGGCGCGACGTCGCCGGGAAGGTCGAGACCCGGGGTCGGTTGCGGCCTGCGGCGCAGAAGCGCGATCAGCCAGACGACACAGACGAACATGCCGCCAATGCGCAGTATTTCCGGACCGAGCGCGCGGACCTGCGACGCCGAAAGTTCGAGCGCCTCGATCGGTCTTGAGGCCGCTGCCTGCCCTTCCGGCCCTGCCATCCAGTTGCGGCGCGTCCAGTAACCGTCGACGATCGCGCCGAAGGACTCCGCCGGATAGGCGCCGCCGGTCAGCGCGCCGCCGTGCTTCGCCTGCGCCACGACGGTTCCCGCGAAGTCGGCGGTGAAGCCGGCGAACCACGCGTCCTTGCCGCCATTGCTGGTGCCGGTCTTGCCGGCGACATGGGCAGCCCGGTTGCGGCCCGCCGCCGCGCGCGCCGTGCCATGGTCGGCCGTCACGGGAAGCCTCAGGTCGGTCGCGACGCGGCGCGCCACCTTCTCGGGCAGGACGCGGCGCGGCGCCGGGGCGGCGCGGGCCACCAGGATGCGACCCTCGGCATCCAGCGCGCCGGCGAAGGAGACGGGCTCGCGCATGACGCCGCCGCCGGCGAAGGTCGAGACGAGGCGCGTCGTCATCATCGGATTGCCGTGGACGCCGCCGGTGGCGATCAACAGCGGGTTGTCGGGCACCGCGAAGCCGAAGTCGCGCACCAGCCTGCCGGCGCGGGAGCCGAGATCGGCGGCGAGGCGCACGAAGGGGCGGTTGCAGGAGTGGGCGAGCGCGTCTGTCAGCGCCATGCGCCCACGGCACCAGCCGCTGTCCTCGCGCGGCGAATAGCCGGCAAGGCGCGCCGTCGAATAGCTGGATTCGGCGAGGCCGGAGCCGGCCGCCGCCGCGTAGAGCATTGACTTGCCGATGGAGCCGATGGAGCGAAGCCCGTCGAAGGCCGCATTGAACTGCGTCTCGCCATAGGCCGGGCCGGCGATGGCCAGCACCTCGCCGCGGCGGTCGACGAAGAACGCGGACGCCTGGTAGCCGGCCGGGCTCTTGCGCACCTCAGCGTCGGCCATGGCCTGGAAGGCGGGGTCGAGGGTCAGGAAAAGCCGTGCCGCCTTGTCGAGGTCGACGCCCCGCGCCGCCGCTTCGATGCGCGCCAGATCGCGGACACGCCGGTGCTCGAACGGCCGCTTCGCGGTCCGCTGCATCCTGCGATCCGCCACCAGCCGGCCGCCGCCGAGCTTGCGTTCGGCCGCGCGCATCGCCTGACGGACCTCGCCGGCGGTGGCGAGCCCGGCCGCCTGCATGTCGGCCAGCACGCCACCGGCGACGGCGAGCAGTCGCTCCGGATGGCGCACGGGGTGGCGGGCGTTGGGGCCGGGAAGCATGGCGACCAGCATCGCCGCCTCGTCCAGCGTCACATCGCGCGCGGCCCTGCCGAACAGATGGCGCGAGGCCGCCTCGAAGCCGAACAGACCGTCGACGTGCGGCGCGATGTTGAGATAGGCCGTCAGGATCGCGCGCTTGTCGGCCACTTGCTCCAGCCGGCGCGCGACGATCCATTCCTTGCGCTTGCGGTCGGCGCCGGCAAGGTCGCGGCGAATCCCGTCCGGCAGCCACCAGGAGAGGCCGTCAGCCTCTTCTGTCTCCGGCGCCCTGGTCAGGAACAGCGTCCGGGCCACCTGCTGGGTCAACGTGCTGCCACCAGACGCCGCGCCCGGTCCGAAATAGCCGACGATGGCGCGCAGGATGGCCGAACGATCGACGCCGTCATGCCAGGCGAAGCGGCGATCTTCCGATGCGACCACGGCCGAAACCAGATACGGCGAGAAGGCGCCGATGGGCTGCGCCTGCGGGCACAGCACGACTTCCGGACCAAAGACCGTCGTCACCTGGCAGCGGCGCATCAGCGCGCCGAGCTCGTCGGTCGACGGCAGTCCGGAGCCGGCGCGCTGTCTTTGAAGTCGGTCGTAGGCATCGACGCCGCGCACGACGATCGACGGCAGCACCAGCACCGCGATGCAGGCCACCAACACCAAGGCAAGGAATTGCCTGAAACGCCTCAACCCGAAATCCCGCCCGCCGCGAGCGGGATGCCCGTGGCGATGCGTTATGGTTAACGGAAAATTCCGGCTGGGTTAAGGCGTCGTCAGGCTTCGTTAACGCGACGCGGGCCGCTCAGCGGGCGAAGCCCACTTCCATCCTGCGGGTGCGGCGGGCACAGGCCGGGCCCGGACCGCGCATGTAGTGGCGCTCCGGCCGATATGTCGGCGCGACGAACTCACGGATCGTCGAAGCGCAAGACACGATGTGGTTCCAGACTGCCATTTCCGTCGTCCCTGTCGTCCCATTCACGGGTGTCCAACCCGCTCCGGAAAGCACCATAGCGTCAGGGCGTGAATAAGCCGTGAACGCGCTGTTAATCTCCTCGCGCATTCGCAGGCGAATCATGGCCGAACCTTGCGCTTTTGAAGGCGTTACGGTGCCGGACCGCCGAGGCGCCCTGCCTGTTGCCGCGATGACACAGAAAGTCGTCAGGCGCTGCCGATCAGGATGCCGGCCGCGAAGACCAAGCCCCCTCCGAGCACGACCTGGAAAGCCGCACGCAGGAACGGCGTGTCCATATACCGGTTCTGGATGAAGGCGATCGCCCAGAGCTCGACAAAGACCACCGCCGCCGCGACGACCGTCGCCGTCCAGAAATTCGGGATGAGGTAGGGAAGCGCATGGCCGAGGCCGCCCAGCGCCGTCATGATGCCCGAGGCGAGGCCCCGCTTCAGCGGCGAACCGCGGCCCGAGAGCTTGCCGTCGTCATGCGCCGCCTCGGTGAAGCCCATCGAGATGCCGGCACCGACCGAGGCCGACAGGCCCACGAGGAACGTCTGCCAGGTATCGCCGGTGGCGAAGGCGGCCGCGAAGATCGGCGCCAGCGTGGAGACGGACCCATCCATCAGGCCCGCCAGTCCGGGCTGGACATAGGTCAGGATGAACTGGCGGCGTTCGGCGTTTTGCTCTTCGGCACGCTTGTCCTCCGGTACGTGTTCCAGCCCCAGCCGGTGCGCCAGCGTTTCATGCCCACGCTCGGCGGAGGCGAGGTCGCCCAGCAGTTTCCGCGTCGACGCATCGCTGGCGCGTTTGGCCGCCTCGACATAGAAGCGCTCGGCCTGGCGCTCCATCTCTTCGGCCTGCGCCCTCACCTTGTCGACGCCGAGCGGCTTCACAAGCCAGTCCGGACGCCGCTCGTAGTAGCCCTTCACATGCTCGCGACGGATCAGCGGGATACGCTCGCCGAAACGGCTGCGATGCAGCTCGATCAGCGCGGCGCGATGGCCGTCCTCCTCCTCGGCCATCCCGTCGAACACGGCGGCCGAATCGGGGAACCGGTCGCGCAGGCCGTCGGCATAGGCACGGTAGATGCGCGCGTCGTCCTCCTCGGAGGAGATGGCGAGCGCCAGCACCTCCTGCTCGGTCAGCGAATCGAAGGGGCGGCGGCCGAAACCGAAGACGCGGGAAAGCATGAGCGTCGCTCTCTAGATTAGAACTGTTCTAATCTAGTCGATCCCGGCAAATTCCGGAATGGGGCGACGTGCGGCGCTTTGCCGTCAGTCCAGGGTTCGCCGGAATCGCACCAGCGCCACCGCCGAGAAAAAGGCGACGAAGCCGAGCAGCCAGGTGACCTCGGTCGAGATCGCAGCGAAGTCGGCGCCCTTCAGCATCACGCCACGAATGATCCTCAGGAAATGGGTGAGCGGGAAGATCTCGCCGAACGCCTGCGCCCAGTCCGGCATGCCGCGATAGGGAAACATGAAGCCTGACAGCAGCAGCGATGGCAGGAAGAAGAAGAATGTCAGCTGCATGGCCTGCATCTGGGTGCGCGACGCGGTCGAGATCGTGTAGCCGAGCAGCACCAGCGCCAGCACGAAGATGAGGATGGCAGTCAGGAGAAGCGGCATCGAGCCGACGAAAGGCACGCCGAAAAGGAGCTTCGCCGCCGACAGCACGACCGTCACCTGCACCGCGCCGACGACGAGATAGGGCAGCACCTTGCCCAGCATGATCTCGACCGGCGACGCCGGCATCGCGAGCAGGTTCTCCATCGTGCCGCGCTCGGTCTCGCGGGTCAGCGCCATCGACGTCATCATCACCATGGTCATCTGCAGGATGACGCCGAGCAGGCCGGGCACGATGTTGTATTGCGAGATGCCCTCGGGATTGTAGCGGCGGTGGACGACGACCTGCAGCTGACCAGCGGCCTGCTCGGCGGCGACCGCCTCCTGTCCGAGTTCCCTCAGCAGCGCGTTGGCGGCGACCGTGCCGAGCGTCGAAATGGCGCCAGACGCGACCGAGGGGTCGGTCGCGTCGGCCTCGATCAGGATCTGCGGGTTGTCGCGCCGCACCACGCGCCGCGCGAAGTCGGAGGGGATGGTGACGACGAAGGCGACGTCGCCCCGGGCAAGCAGCGCCTCGCCCTCCGCAGCCGTCTGCGCAACATGGTCGAAGCGATAGTAGCCGGTCATCTGCAGCGCCGAGACCATCGCGCGGGTGTAGGGATCGTTGGCGGTCGTCACCAGCGCGGCCGGCAGGCTCTTCGGATCGCTGTTGATCGCGAAGCCGAACAGCAGCAGCTGCACCAGCGGCACGCCGAGCATCATCGCGAAGGTGATGCGGTCGCGGCGCATCTGGATGAACTCCTTCATCAGGAGCGCGCCGAGGCGGGCGAAGGAGAAGACGCGGTTCATTTCATGTTGTCCCGCGACGCGCCCATGAACTGGATGAACACGTCCTCGAGGCTGGTTTCGCCCTCGGCGACGGTCGTACCCTCGCGGTTTCGCACCGGCTGAAGCGCCGCTTCGAGCGCGGCGCGGTCGGAGCCGACCACGTGCAGCGTCGTGCCGAACGGCGCGACCTGCTCGACGCCCGCCTTGCCGGCCAGCGCCGCCTGTACCTCGTTCAGTCGCGGCCCCTCGACGACGAAGGTGACGAGGCCCGAATTCCTGACCACCTCCTCGACCGTGCCGGTGGCCAGCATCCTGCCGTAGGAGATGTAGCTGATGCGGTGGCAGCGCTCCGCCTCGTCCATGTAGTGGGTGGAAACCAGGACGGTCAGACCGCCGCGCGCCATCCGGTGGATCTCGTCCCAGAACTCGCGGCGCGCCTTGGGGTCCACGCCGGCGGTCGGCTCGTCGAGCAGCAGCAGCTTCGGCTTGTGCATGATGCAGGCGGCCAGCGCCAGACGCTGCTTCCAGCCGCCCGACAGCGTGCCGGCGAGCTGCTTGCGACGCGAGGTGAGGCCGAGCTCCTCCAGCGTCCTGGCGACATGGTCGGCGGCCGGCTTCAGCTGGTAGAGCCGCGCCACGAACATCAGGTTCTCCTCGATCGTCAGATCCTCGTAGAAGGAGAACTTCTGCGTCATGTAGCCGACTTCGCGCTTGATCTTCAGCTGGTCGGTCAGGAGGTCGTAGCCGAGCACCTCGCCTTCGCCGGCGTCGGGGGTGAGCAGTCCGCACATGATGCGGATGGTCGTCGTCTTGCCCGAGCCGTTCGGCCCGAGGAACCCGACGATCTCGCCCTCGGCCACCGTCATCGACACGTTGTCAACGACGGTCTTGTCGCCGAAGCGCTTGACCAGGTTGCGGACGGCGATCGCGTTCATGGCGCCAGCGACACGTCCACGATCTGGCCTGGCTGAAGCCCGGTCGCGCTTCCTTCCGGGCGCGCCTCGACGAGGTAGACCAGCTTCTGGCGCGTCTCGAGCGAGTAGATGACCGGCGGCGTGAATTCGGGTTCGGACGAGACATAGCTGACGCGCGCGGTCAGTCCCTCGCCGCAACCGTCGCAACGCACTTCCAGAAGCCGCCCGACGGCGACCGAGGCGAACTGCGGCTCCGGCACGTAGAGGCGCAGCTTCACCGCGCCGTCCGGCAGCAGAGAAAGGACCGGGGCGGTCGGCCCGGCAAGGTCGCCGGCGGTGCGGATCAGGTCGTCGACGCGGCCGGCGGCGGGAGCAGCCAGCGTGCGCTTGCCCAGCCGCCACTTCGCCTGGTCGAGCGCAGCGCGCGCCTGGCCTACCTGCCCCTCCGCCGCCCTGATCGCCTCCTCGCGGGCGGGCAGGCGGGCGACGGAGAGATTGGCCTCGGCCTGGCCGATCGCGGCTTCCGCCACTTCGACCTGGGTCAGCGCCTCGTCATATTGCGCGCGTGTCGCGATGCCGCGCTTGAACAGATCCTCGATGCGGGCCAGCACCCGGCGCGCCTCCTCGGCCTGCGCCCTGGCGGAACGCACCTGCGCCTCCAGCACAGCGATCTCCTCCGGCCGCCTGCCTAGCTTCAGGTCGGCAAGCTGCGCCTCGGCCTGCGCCAGCGCGGCCTCCGCCTGATGCACGGCGATCTCGGCGTCCGCAGTTTCGAGAGCGGCGATGGTCGCGCCCGCCTCGACCCTGTCGCCGCGCGCCACCGCGACGCTGCGTATTTCGGCAGTCTCTATCGGGGCGAGGAGCACGTAGTCGCCCTCGACGTACCCGACCGCCAAGGGGCCGGGTCCGGCACAGGCCGAGAACAGGCTGGCGGCAAGCGGGATCGCGCAGAGCATGCTCATGGGGTGTCCCTTCTGGCGGAGAGGATGGCGTCGAGGTTTGCGCGGGCGACGGCAACGATGCGGGCGGCCTCGTCGGCGCCGATCTCGCTCCAGCCCATGCGGCGCTTCACGGCCTCGCGGCCGATACGGAAATAGACGACCTGCCCGATCAGTGTGAAAACCGTGATCCGGGTCCGCTCGGCATCGGCCGGCTCGCCCGTGGCAAGCGACCAGAGTTCGCAGAGGCGGACATGCATGGGCGCGAAGACGCCCTCATAGATCAGGTCCAGCGCACTGGTCGGATGCGCCAGTTCCCGCAGCACGAACTGGACGATCTCGCCTGCTTCCGGCCGCGCCACGATGAAACCGACCATCTGTTCCAGCGCGCCGCCCAGCATGGCGCGGGCGGTCGCGGCGTCATTCGGCGGCGCTGCGGCGAGCGCCTGCCCGGCGATGCCCCTGATGGTGTCGACGATGTGCGCGGCGCAGGCGGCGCGCAGGCCCTCCTTGCCGCCGAAATGATAGGCAATGGAGCCGATGTTGGCATTGGCGTCGGCCGCGATGTCGCGAGTGGATGCGCCGTCGAACCCCTTCGACCCGAACAGCCTGAGGCCGGCGCGAACGAGCGCGAGGCGGGTCTGGTCGGCGGCGGACTGGCCACCACGGTTGGAAACGTTTGCGCTAGCAGCATTCATCAGCCCGATTTAATCAATCGATTGATTAAAGTCAAGGCCGCTTGCGTGTGACAGCGCGGATGGATTTAAGTGAAGGCCATGGCGAAGGAGACCGAGCGGAAATTCCTCGTCGCGCGGCCGGAATGGCGATCCCGCGCCGAGAGGACGATTCCGATGCTCCAGTTCTACGTCGCCTCGGCGCGCGACCGATCGATCCGGGTGCGCATCAGCGGCGACGGCGCCAGGCTGACGCTCAAGTTCGGCACGGCGGCCAAGGCCCGCGACGAGTTCGAGTACGCCATCCCGATCGACCAGGCCCGGGAAATGGAAGCCTTCGCGGTGGGCCGGCCGATCGACAAGACGCGCCACCTTGTGCGCCATCTCGGACGGCTGTTCGAGGTGGACGAGTTCCACGGCGCGCTCCACGGACTGGTGGTTGCCGAACTCGAGACCGAGGAAGACGTCGCCGACACCGACCTGCCGGCCTGGCTCGGCCGCGAGGTGACCGGCGATCCCGCCTACCTCAACGCCTCGCTCGCCACAAACGGGTTGCCGGAGACGGTACCTTGACCGGAGGGCCGAAAGGGACGGCAAGCGGCCGCTTCGAGCCCGGCGCAGCACTGCGCCCCGAGGTCCGCCGCCTTCTGACCGGCGAGATCGGCCGCGCCCGCGAGAGCCTGGCGCTGGCCCGTGAGAACCCCTCGGCCGGCGTGCACGAGACGCGCAAGCGCTTCAAGCGGATCAGGGCGCTGCTATCGCTGGTGCGCCCGGCCGACGAGGATTTCTACGTCATCGAGAACGCGCGCTACCGCGACCTTGGGCGTACGCTGGCGCCCGCCCGCGAGGCGGCGGCGCTGGTGGAAACAGTCGACCGGTTCCGCGCCGGCGACGGCGAGCCGAACGAAAGCCTCGAAGCACTGCGGGAGACACTGGCTGCGAGGGTGCCCCAGGCCGGGGACCGGCGCGTCGGCCTGGCGATCGACAATGCCCTCGCCTGGTGCGATGCGGGCGCCGCCGCGGCCTGGCGTTTCGATCCGGACGGCGATGCCGACATGGGCGACGTGCTCGCGTCGGGCGCCAAGCGCTCGCTGAAGCAGGCCCGCAACGCACTGACCGCGATCCGCAGGCACGGCGGCGCGGAGGACTTCCACGATCTGCGCAAGGCGACCAAGGCACATGCAGCCCATCTCGGCCTGCTGGGCGAACTCTGGCCGGAGGGCGCCAGCAAGCGGCGCAAGCACTGCGATGCACTCGGCGAGGAACTGGGCGAACTGAACGATATCCACGTGATGCGCCACCTGGTTATGTCGAGCCACGACTGGCCGGGCGGCAAGTCGGCCACGGCGACGCTCCTGAAGCTGCTCGACCGCCGGCAGAAGCAGATTGCCCATCGCGCGGTCCACACCGCGCGCGAAACGTTCGGCGACCGGCCGGCCGAAATCGCCGACAGGATCAGGGACGCGGTGGCCGACGCCGGCAGCGGGTCCGCGCTCCCTGCCGACGAAGCGGCCGAATAGCCGTATTCACCTGGGGTCAGGGCCTTACCCTCGCCACCCGACCGACTATAGTCCGCCGAAAAATGGAAAGGCGATAGATGGTGAGGGAGGACACGCTGCTCGACCGGCTGGGCCGGTTCCTGGCCAACCGCCTGCAGAGCGAATCCTCGGGCTACGAGCCCTACACGCCCTCCGATCCCGAGACGCTGCGGCGCGTGCTGCAGCCGGGCGACATCCTGCTGATCGAAGGCAACCAGCGGGTCTCGGCCGCGATCAAATACCTGACCCAGTCGACGTGGTCGCACGCCGCCTTCCATGTCGGCGATGCGCTGCCAGCGCCCGAAGACGGCTCCGAACGGCCGCGCCTCATCGAAGTGAACCTAGGCGAAGGCTGCGTCGCCGTGCCGCTCTCGAAGTATCGCACCTACAACACGCGCATCTGCCGCGCCAACGGGCTGTCGCCGGAGGACCGAGACCGCGTCGTCGCCTTCATGGTCGAGCGGCTGGGCCTGAAATACGACCTGAAGAACATCTTCGACATGCTGCGCTACTTCCTGCCGACGCCGCCGGTGCCGGTGCGCTGGCGGCGGCGCATGATCGCCTTCGGCTCGGGCGACCCGACGCGCGCCATCTGCTCGTCGATGATCGCCCAGGCCTACGAGCAGATCCGCTACCCGATCCTGCCCGAGATCACGCGCGCACCGGGTCGCGCTTCGGCACAGTCGGCCTATTCGCGCAGCGAGATCATGCACATCCGCCACCATTCGCTCTACACGCCACGCGACTTCGACCTCTCGCCCTACTTCCGGATCGTCAAGCCGACGCTCGAATACGGTTTCGACTACCGTCAGGTGAACTGGGCGTCGGACACGATTGGCGAGATCGCACCGGTCGGGGATCCCGGATAGAATTCCATTCCACGACTGCGTCACCCGTAGAACAGCTTACCAACTGCAGGTCGGTTTCCGCAGCTGCGCCACTGGCAAGCGCCGCCTGCCGCACTATGATCAGGGCAATTATTCCACCGCATGAGGAGATGACCATGGGCCTGCGCATCAATCAGTCGGCGCCCGACTTCACCGCCGAGACCACCCACGGCACGATCAGGTTCCACGATTGGCTCGGCGACGGCTGGGGCGTGCTCTTTAGCCATCCCAAGAACTTCACGCCGGTCTGCACGACGGAGCTCGGCACCATGGCCGGCTACGCGAAGGACTTCGCCAAGCGCAATGTGAAGATCATCGGCATCTCGGTCGACCCGGTCGCCGACCACGACCGCTGGAAAGCCGACATCGAGAAGGCGACGGGCCAGAAAGTCGACTACCCGCTGATCGGCGACAAGGACCTGAAGGTCGCCAAGCTCTACGACATGCTGCCGGAAGACGCAGGCGACAGCGCCGCCGGCCGCACGCCGGCAGACAACGCGACCGTGCGCTCAGTCTACGTCATCGGCCCGGACAAGAAGATCAAGCTCATCCTCACCTATCCGATGACCACGGGCCGCAACTTCGACGAGATCCTGCGCGCGATCGATTCCATCCAGCTGACCGCCAAGCACCAGGTGGCGACGCCGGCCAACTGGAAGCAGGGGGAAGACGTCATCATCACCGCCGCCGTCTCCAACGAGGACGCGGTCAAGCGCTTCGGCGCGTTCGACACGATCCTGCCTTACCTGCGCAAGACCAAGCAGCCTTCGGCCTGAACTCTGCCGCGCACCGATCCGTGACCGACCGCGGGTGCCTGGCGTCCGCGGTTTTTCATTTCCTCATCATTAAACCATACGGTTGACTTTCATAATCCTGTGCCGTAATTCAACCATATGGTTGAAGAACAAGCCGTTCATCTCGACGCCGTCTTCCACGCCCTTTCCGATAGGACGCGCAGGGGCATGCTTGCCCGCCTCTCCGCTGGCGAAGCCAGCATCGGCGACCTCGCCGAACCCTTCGCGATGAGCTTCGCCGGTGCGTCGAAGCATGTCCGCGTGCTGGAAGGCGCGGGGCTGGTCAGCCGGCGCATCGCGGGAAGGACCCACTATTGCCGGCTGGAAGCCGCACGGCTTGCCGAAGCCGATGCCTGGCTCCGTCACTACGAGCGGTTCTGGACCGCACGTTTCGACGCGCTGGAGCGCATCCTCAAGGCAGAAGACGAGACCTCTGGACAAGGACGATGACCATGAACCAGCGCGCGACAAACGACGCCTTCGCCGTCAGGACCGAGCCAACGACGATCCGCATGGAACGCGTCCTGCCGGGATCCGCCGAACGACTATGGTCCTACCTCGTCGACGCCGAGAAGCGCGAGAAGTGGTTCTGCGGCGGGGACACGCTGACCCGGGGGTCGTCGGCGACGCTCCTCTTCCAGCATTCGAGGATCACCAGCGAGCCGACACCCGAGAAATACACCGAGATGGATCGCGGCGGGATGAAGTCCGAGGTGAAGGTGCTGGAATTCGACCCGCCGCGCCTGCTTTCCTATACGTGGCCGTCCTCGGGCTACGACAGCGAGGTCACCTTCGAGCTGTTCCCGGAAGGCCGGGATGTGCGCCTCGTGCTGACGCACCGGCGGCTCGCCGACGTCGGCGACATGCGCGACTTCTCGGGCGGCTGGCACGCGCATTTCGACGCGCTGGCCGACCTGCTCGCCGGCCGCAAGCCGAACGGCTTCTGGGCGAATGTCGCGCGGCTCGACAAGGAATATCAACGGCGCCTCGGCGCGTGACCGTCATCGACCGCAGCACAAGCGAGCATCATCATGAGCGATCGGCATTTCAGCGTCACCGTGCCCGTCGGCAAGTCGCCCGACGAGGCCTTCGCCGCGATCAACGACCCACGCGCGTGGTGGGGTGCGGACATTGTCGGCCGCACCGACCGGCTCGGCGACGAATGGACCTACCGGTACAAGGACCTGCACCGGAGCACGCAGCAGGTCGTTGAACTCGTGCCGGCCCGGAAGGTCGCCTGGCAGGTTGTCGACGCCGACATGAGCTTCCTTGAGGACAGGGCCGAGTGGACGGGAACGACGATCGTGTTCGATCTCGCGCCCACCCCGGAAGGAACCGCGATCCGCTTCAGCCATCTGGGGCTGGCGCCCGAGGTCGAATGCTTCGACGTCTGTTCGGATGCCTGGACCGGGCTGATCAAAGGCAGCCTGAAGAGCTTCATCGAAAGCGGCCGTGGCGATCCCGACAGCGTCGAGAAGAAGGCGGCTCCTTAGGCGCCACGCCTGCGCTCGAACAGGACCGTCGGCGCGCCGTGATAGGTCGTGCGCGCGAACTCGCGGAACCCGTGTTTCTCGGCGACGCGCCGGGACGGCAGGTTCCGCGGATCCATCATGCAGGTAATCGGCATGTCCGGCCGTGTCCTGTTGCCCCAGGCAAGCACGGCCCCGACCACCTCCGTCGCAACGCCCTGGCCATGTACACGCGGAACGAAGCCCCAGCCGGCTTCGAGCGTGCCTTCGAGGCTGGGCGTGAAATCGCGCTTCAGGTCGTGAAAGCCGGCTTCGCCGACAAAACCGCCGCTCGCCTTGTCCTCGACGGCCCAGAAGCCGAAGCCCATCGCCTGCCACATGCCGAGCTGTCGCAGGAGACGCGACCAGGCGGCCTCCCGTGAGATCGGGGTGCCGCCGATGAAGCGGGTGACGTTCGGATCGGCCCACATCGCCGCATAGGCGTCGAAATCCTCAACGCGGTGGCAACGCAGCACGAAGCGCGGCGTCTCGATGGTCGGGGCGGCCACGGTTCAGACCGCGATCGTCTTCAGCCGTTCGGCAATCAGTGCGGCAAGCCGCTCCGCGACGGCATCCTTGTCCATCTCGGGCCATTCCTCGACGCCGGTTCTGGAGACGATGCTGACGCGGTTGCGGTCGCCGCCCATGACGCCGCCGCCCCTTGTGCCTTTGGGCCCACCGATGCCACTTCCATGCGACACATCGTTGGCGACGATGAAGTCCGCACCCTTCTTTTTCAGCTTGGCCTCGGCGTTGCGGACGAGATCGTCCGTCTCGGCCGCGAAGCCGACGACCAGATAGGGGCGCTGGCTGTGATGGCCAACGCCGGCCAGGATGTCGGGGTTCTCGACCATGGCCAGCGCCGGCGGTCCTTTGCCGGCAACCTTCTTTATCTTCCCGCCGGCTTCGCTCTCCGTGCGCCAGTCCGCGACGGCGGCAACGAAGATCGCCGCGTCGGCGGGCAGCAATTGCTCGACCGCGTCCTTCATCTCGCGCGCGCTCTCGACATGGAGGGTCGAGACGCCGGCCGGGTCCGGGATCGACACGGGACCGGAAACGAGCCGCACGTCGGCGCCGAGCCGCGCGAGCGCCGCGGCGATCGCGTGGCCCTGCTTTCCCGACGAGCGGTTGGCGATGTAGCGCACCGGGTCGATTGCCTCGTGCGTCGGTCCCGACGTGACGATGATGCGGCGGCCGGCCAGCGGCTGCGGCCTGTCGTCGAGCATCGCCTCCACCCGCGAGACGATCTCCAGCGGTTCGGCCATGCGGCCTTCGCCGGCCTCCCCGCTCTCGGCCATCTCGCCCTTCGCCGGACCGACGAAGGCCACGCCGTCCTGTTCCAGCGTGGCGCGGTTGCGACGCGTCGCCGGATGCGCCCACATGCGCGGGTTCATCGCCGGCGCCATCAGGACACGCTTGTCCGTCGCGAGGAGCACAGCAGAGGCGAGGTCGCCCGCCAGTCCGTTGGCGAGCTTCGCCATCAGGTCGGCTGTCGCCGGCGCGACGACGATCAGGTCGGCCTGGCGTGACAGGCGGATGTGGCCGACGTCTTGCTCGTCCTGCCGGTCGAACAGGTCGGTGAAGACATGGTCCGCCGACAGCGCACCGACCGACAGCGGGGTCACGAACTCCTGCGCGGCGGCCGTCATCACGCAGCGCACCGCCGCGCCGCGCTCGCGCAGCCGCCGGATGAGGTCGAGCGACTTGTAGGCGGCGATGCCGCCCGAGATGATCAGCAGGATGCGCTTGCCGGAAACGGTCATGACGAAGGCTCTCGGCCAGACTTCAGCGCCGGCTCGATATCGGTGTGGACGAAGTCGTCGCCCTTGAAGAGGAGTGGCAACGCGCGAGTCTTCGCCAGTGCATACGAGAAACAGTCGCCCATGTTCAGGCCAGCCCGATGACCCGAACCCCGACCGTACAGCGAATAGCTCAAACGCGCGGTCCGAACTTGCTCTTCGTCGAAGGCCGCATATTCGAGGTCAAGCATGACAAGAAGGTGATCCAAACGTTTCAAGCCGTCCGAAAACCGTTCAGCCCTCACGACACATGAGGCCTCGAACAGAGTGGCGAAACTTATATGCACCGCATCTGCGGCATGAAGCGCAATCTTGAATGCTTGCGCATCTGCCTCGTTGTTCAGCACGCAGATCAGCGCGGAGGTGTCGACGACAAAGGAGGCCAAGTCAGACCCTCTTCCCACATCTCGTCGGATACTCTTTTCAAATCAAACGGCTGAGTTGGCGTCACGCCCACTGCGTCGAGTTCCTCAAGCAACGGCTTGCGCCTCTTTCGCTGCGCCAGGCCCAGATCACGCCGCAGCGCGTCTCTCGCCTCCTGCTCCATCGAGACCCCGTGTTCCGCAGCCCGTTTGCGCAGCGCGCGCTTCACATCGTCATCAATGTTCCGGATCGTCAGGGCGCCCATGACGGCCTCCCGCTGCTAGCAATGCTAGCAATATATGCATTGATAGCATTGCGGTCAAAAAGTCAGCCCGCCTGCCACGCGATCCACACCAGCGCGACGGCGATGACCCACAGCGCGACACGGCCCCACCGGCTTGCCCGGGCTTCCGCCTTGCCGATGGCGCGCGCCGTCGCCGCGTCGAAGCGCAGACCGTTCTCGGCCATCGCGTCGATCTCGCGCGACAGGCGTTCCGTGCGGGCCGCGAGATCGGGCGCCTGCCGGGCTAGCGACAGAAGCGCGCTGGCGCCGTCCCGCGCGTCGACCAGCAGTGCGCGCGGTCCGAGATTCTCGCGGATCCACTGGCCCACCACCGGCTCGGCGGTCTTCCACATGTTGAAATGCGGGTCGAGGGTACGCGCCACGCCTTCGACCACCACCATGGTCTTCTGGAGCAGGACGAGCTCAGGCCGGGCCTCCATGTCGAACAGCTCGGTCACCTCGAAGAGCAGCGTCAGCAGCCGCGCCATCGAGATCGTCTCGGCCGGCTGGCCGTGGATCGGCTCGCCGATCGCGCGGATGGCCTGCGCGAAGGCGGCGGGATCGTGGCTGCGCGGCACATAGCCGGCTTCGAAATGCACGTCGGCGACCCGGCGATAGTCGCGGGTGATGAAGCCGTAGAGGATCTCGGCCAGGAAGCGCCGCTCCTTCTTGCCCAGCCGGCCGGAGATGCCGAGATCGACGGCGACGATCGTGCCGTCCGCCTCGACGAACAGATTGCCGGGGTGCATGTCGGCGTGGAAGAACCCATCGCGCAGCGTGTGGCGCAGGAACGACTGCACCAGCGCCGCCGCGATCGCCTCGAGATCGTGTCCGGCGGCGGCGAGCCCGGCGACGTCGTTCATCTTGACGCCGTCGATCCATTCCATCGTGACCACGTCGCGCCCGGTGCGCTCCCAGTCGACCGCCGGCACCCGGAAGCCGGGATCGTCGCGCGTGTTCTCGGCAAGCTCCGAGAGCGCCGCCGCCTCCAGCCGCAGGTCCATCTCGATCTTCGTCGTCTGGGCGAGCGTCTCGGTGACCTTGACCGGCTGCAGCCGGCGCGAGGATGGCATGAAGCGCTCCTGCAGCCGCGCCGCGAGGAAATAGCTTTCAAGGTCGCGCATGAAGTCTACGCGCACGCCCGGGCGGATCACTTTGACCGCGACCTTGCGCGGCCCGGCGGGGCCGGCGACCTCGGCCGGATGGACCTGGGCGATCGACGCCGCGGCCACCGGACCGCCGAAGGAAAGGTAGAGGTCGGATATGGTCCGGCCGAGCGAACCTTCCACGGCGGTGACCGCATCGGCCATCGGGAACGTCGCCATGCGGTCCTGCAGCCGCGCGAGATCGAGGGCGATGTCGTTGCCGACGACGTCCGGCCGCGTCGCGAGGAACTGGCCGAGCTTCACGTAGGACGGGCCCAGCCGGGCGACGGCGGCAGCCAGCCTGTCGCTGCGAACCTTCGACTTGGCGCGGCGGCGCGTGAACAGCCGGGCGATCCGCCAGCCGAGCTTCGGCAGGCCACGCAGCTCGTCGCCCGGGACAGCCGCGATCACGCCCTCGCGGACCATGATCCAGCCAGCCCGGGCCAGCCGCCACGCGGCTCCGACGCTGCTCATCGCGAAACGTCCGTCAAAGCTTCCAGCCGGAATGAAGCGCCGCGATGCCGCCGCTGTAGTTGCGCCATGTGACGCGCCCGAAGCCGGCGGCCCTGACCATCGCCGCGAACTCTTCCTGCTTCGGGAACTTGCGGATGGACTCGACGAGATAGGAATAGGGTTCGCCATCGCCCGTCACGACCCTGCCGATCGCCGGAATGGCGTTGAAGGACCACGCCTCGTAGGCCCTGTCGAGCAGCGGGACGTCGACCTCCGAAAATTCGAGGCAGAGCAGCCGCCCGCCGCGCTTCAGCACACGGAACGCTTCCGACAGCGCCAAGTCGATGCGCGGCACGTTGCGGATGCCGAAGGCGACCGTGTAGGCGTCGAAGCTGGCGTCGGCGAAAGGCAGTTCCTCGGCATTGGCCTCGACGAAGTCGACGCTCTCCACGAGCCCGCGCTTGTCGGCCCGCTCCCGCCCGACCGCAAGCATCGCGCCGTTGATGTCCAGAACGGTCGCGCGCGCCGCGCCGCGCGACGCCTCGACGATGCGGAAGGCAATGTCGCCGGTGCCGCCCGCTACGTCCAGCACCGACCAGCCCGGCGTCTTCGGCGGGTTCAGCCATGCGACCATGGCGTCCTTCCACAGGCGGTGAAGCCCGCCGGACATCATGTCGTTCATCAGGTCGTAGCGGCTGGCGACCCGATCGAAGACGCTGTTGACGAGCCCCTGCTTCTGCGACGGGTCGACGGCCGAAAATCCGTAGGAGGCTTCCATGCCTCCGCCCGCCGTGGTGCGCTCGCCTGACATCTTCGTGACCCGTTACAAGACGCGCGGACCATAGCCGATCGAATCCGGCGAGGCTATTGTTTGGGGCGCGGCCAAGAATCGCGCCACAGACAGGGTTACCAATGGTTCTCAAGGCGGAGCTGCATTGCCACATCGAGGGCGCCGCCGCGCCCGAGCTGGTCGTCCGCCAGGCAGAGAAGTACGGCAAGGACACGACCGGCTTCATCCGGGACGGCTCCTTCGTGTGGAGCGACTTCACCTCGTTCCTCGCCGCGTACGACTTCGCCGCCGACCTGTTCCGCACCGAGGACGATTACGCGCGGCTGGCCGAACACTATCTGTCCAGCCTGGCGCGCGACGGCGCGATCTATTCCGAGGTCTTCACGTCCCCCGACCACGCCACCAAGGCCGGCCTCTCGCCCAAGGCCTATACCGATGCGCTCGGCGAGGGCATGGCGCGCGCCAAGGCCAAGACCGGCATAGAAGGCCGGATGATCGTCACCGGCGTCCGCCATTTCGGCGTCGACTCGGTCGAGGCGGCGGCCCGCTTCGCGGCGAAATGCGGCCACCCGCTGGTGTCGGGCTTCGGCATGGCGGGCGAGGAGCGCTTCGGCGACGTCGAGGACTATGTGCGCGCCTTCGAGATCGCGCGCGAGGCCGGGCTCGGCATCACCGTCCATGCCGGCGAACTGGCCGGCTGGGAAAGCGTCGCCGCCGCGCTCGACCATATCCGGCCGTCGCGGATCGGCCACGGCGTGCGCGCCATCGAGAACCCGGGCCTCGTCAGGCGAATCGCCGACGAGGGCGTGGTGCTGGAAGTCTGCCCGGTTTCCAACGTCGAGCTGAAGGTATTCCCGGATTTCGCCGCGCATCCCTTCCCGGCGCTCAGGGCAGCCGGCTGCAAGGTGACGCTCAATTCCGACGACCCGCCCTATTTCTGGACCAGCCTGAAGAAGGAGTACGAGGTCGCCGCGCAGCATTTCGGCCTGAACGACAAGGCGCTGGCCGGAGTGACCCGCACGGCGATCGAGGCCGCCTTCGTCGACAGGAAGACGAAGGCAGCGCTCCTGGCGCGCCTCGACGCCTTGCGCTGAGCAGCTGTTCAAGGACAAATCTGTGGCTGGCGATGCTGCTGCGGGTTTCTTACCGCGCGCACAGCCAATAGGATGACGCCCAACCCATACCCGTTCCGGAGTCCATCCCATGCAGGGCGTCACCGTCGTCGACCACCCGCTCGTGCAGCACAAGCTGACGATCATGCGCAACAAGGAGACCTCCACGGCCGGCTTCCGGCGCCTGCTGCGCGAAATCTCGCTGCTGCTCGGCTACGAGGTGACCCGCAACCTCGAACTCACCACGACACGGATCGAGACGCCGCTGCAGCCGATGGACGCGCCGACGCTGGAGGGCAAGAAGCTGGTGTTCGCGTCGGTGCTGCGCGCCGGCAACGGCCTGCTGGAAGGGCTGCTCGACCTGGTGCCCGCTGCCCGGGTCGCGCATATCGGCCTCTACCGCGACCACGACACGCTGGAAGCGGTCGAGTATTTCTTCAAGGCGCCGAGCGACCTCGCCGACCGGCTGGTCATCGTCGTCGACCCGATGCTGGCGACCGCCAATTCGGCCATCGCGGCGATCGACAAGCTGAAGGGTCGCGGCGCCACCAACCTGCGCTATCTCTGCCTGCTCGCCGCGCCGGAAGGGATCGCGCGGTTCACCAAGGCGCATCCCGACGTGCCGGTCTATACGGCGGCGATCGACAGCCATCTCAACGAGAAGGGCTACATCGTGCCGGGCCTCGGCGACGCGGGCGACCGCATGTACGGCACGAAGTAGGTTCATCGTTCCTTAACGACGTCCGCCGCCGCCGCCAATTCATTAAGCTCGTGCAAAACATGGGGTGCTAGGGTCCGACCGTCATCGGCGGACCTCCACATGCTGCGCAAGCTCATCATCCTCGGCGTCTGTGCCGGAACGTCGGCGTCGATCCCGATCCTCTACCAGGCCAACCCCGAGTTCGTTCTCGGCTGGATGGAGAGCGCGACCGAGCCGGCGCCCGACCCGCAACCCGTCGCTGCCGTTCCCAAGGTCCTGCCGGCGAAGGCGGCCGAAGAGCCCTTGCTGGGCAGGAAGGTGAGGCTCGCCGGCGACGATCGCGGCCACTTCACCGCGGAGTTCAAGCTCAACGGTCGCCGAATCGAAGCACTGGTCGACACCGGGGCGACACTGGTCGCCATCAACGTCTCGACGGCACGCCGTATCGGCATCACGCTGACCGCGGAAGACTACAAATACACGGTCGAGACCGCCAACGGCGCGACCCGCGCCGCGTCGGTCACGATCGACAGCCTGCAGATCGGCAAGATCTTCCTCGAGGACGTGCAGGCCGTCGTGCTCGACGACACCGCCTTGAGGACCACGCTGGTCGGCATGAGCTTCCTGAAGCGGCTCAGCAAGTTCGAGGTCGAGAACGGCTCGCTGCTTCTGGTCCAGTAATCAGGGAGCGACGCGCCGCGCCACAGCCGGCCGGACACGCTGCCTCTCCGGGCCGATCATGTAGGCCGCTGCGACGGCCTTCGATGCTTCCACGGCCTGCGCCTCGCTGCGCGCATGGACCAGCGCCAGCGGATCGCCACGTCGCACTTCCGTCCCGACTGACAGGAGCCGCGTCAGGCCGACCGCGTGGTCGACGCCGTCCTCGGGGCGCGTCCTTCCGCCTCCCAGCGCCACCACCGCGACGCCGATGTCGCGCGTCGCGACCCCGGTAACGAAGCCGCTCGCCGGCGCGGAAACTGCCCGTTCGACGGGAGCCGACTTCAGATAGGCCTCGGGACGCTGGAGGAAATCGGCCGGCCCGCCGAGCAGCGCGACCATGCGGCCGAAGGTCTCCGCGGCCTGACCCCCGTCCAGAGCCCTGCCTGCGCGCGCCAGACCTTCGCGCGTCGTGCCGGCGATCCCGGTGCTCACCAGCATCTCGGCAGCCAGCGCCAGCGTGACGTCAAGGAGACGCGGATCACGGACCTTGCCCGTCAGGAAATCGACGGCGTTGGTGACCTCCACGGCATTGCCGGCAGCCGACGCCAGCGGCTGGTTCATGTCCGTGATGAGCGCGGTTGTCTTCAGCCCGGCGCCGTTGGCGACCTCGACGAGGCTGGTCGCCAGCCGGCCAGCATCGCGCGCCGAAGCCATGAAGGCGCCATTACCGGCCTTGACGTCGAGCACCAACGAGCCGAGGCCGGCGGCGAGTTTCTTCGACAGGATCGATGCGGTGATGAGCGGGATGGATTCGACCGTCGCGGTGACATCGCGGATCGAATAGAAGCGCTTGTCGGCCGGCGCCAGATTCGCCGTCTGGCCGATGATGGCGCAGCCAGCCTCCCGCACCGTCCTGCGGAACAGCGCATTGTCCGGCTGGCTCGTGTAGCCGGGGATCGAATCCATCTTGTCCAGCGTGCCGCCGGTGTGGCCGAGGCCGCGGCCCGAGATCATCGGCACATAGGCGCCGCAGGCAGCGACGATCGGCGCCAGCATCAGCGAGACGTTATCGCCGACGCCGCCGGTCGAATGCTTGTCGGTCGCCGGGCCGGGAAGGTCGGACCAGTCCAGCACGTCGCCCGAGTCGCGCATCGCCAGAGTCAGCGCCACCGCCTCGTCGCGATTCATGCCGTTGAAGAAGATGGCCATGCCGAACGCGGCCACCTGGCCCTCGGTGACCGTTCCCGCGGTCAGCCCCTCGACGAAGGCGGCGATGTCGGCCGCGGTCAGCGCCTTGCCGTCGCGCTTGCGGCGAATGGTTTCCTGGGGGAGCATGGCGCCCGCGTCACCCCTCGAGCAGCCGGTCCTGGAAAACCTTGCGCAGGATGGCCGCCACCTTCCTGCCACCCAGCGGCGCCATGTCCTTCGTCTCCTGGTGCGAAAGTTCGGCGCCCGTCATGCCGGCGGCGAGATTGGTCACCACCGAGCAGGCCGCGACGCGAAGCCCGAGGAAGCGCGCCAGGATGACTTCCGGCACGGTCGACATGCCGACCGCATTGGCGCCCATGATGCGCGCCATGCGAATCTCGGCCGGCGTCTCGAAAGACGGACCGGAGAACCACATGTAGACGCCTTCGTGAAGCTGCGTGCCCGTCGCCACGGCCGCCTTGCGCAGCGCGTCCTTCATGCCGGTATCGTAGGCCTCGGTCAGGCCGACGAAGCGGCGGTCGGTCGGCTCGCCGAACAGCGGATTCGAGCCCGAGAAGTTGATGTGGTCGGTGATCAGCATCACCGAGCCCGGTCCCATCTGCGGATCCACCGAACCGGCCGCGTTGGTGAGCAGCAGGCGGGTCACGCCTATGCCGGCGAGCGTCTCCAGCACCGGACGCATCGCGCCGGCATTGCCGTGCTCGTAATAGTGCGCGCGGCCGGCGAGCATCAGCACGGGCTGGCCGGCGAAGCGCCCCGCGACGAGCTGGCCGGCGTGGCCTGTGACGCCGGAACGGGGAAAGCCCGGAATGTCCGCGTACGGAATGCGGGTGGCGTCCTCGACCTCGTCGACCAGGCCACCGAGCCCCGAGCCGAGGACCAGCGCCGTCTGAGCGGTGAAGCCGCCCAGCCGCTCGACGAGGAGATCGACCGCGTCCTTCATTTCAATATGTCTCCACGGAAACCGAAAGGCAGCAGCTCCGCCATGGTCGTCGTCTGCGCGACGCCGCCGTCATCGCAGAGATAGACCTTTGTGTCGGGCCGCGTGAATTCGGCCAGCCGCTGCCGACATCCGCCGCAGGGCGTCACCCTGGCCATGCGTTCGGCGATCACCGCGACCTCGACGATCCTGCCGCCGCCGCCCATGATGTAATGGCCAAGCGCCGTCGTCTCGGCGCACCAGCCCTCCGGGTAGGACGCCACCTCGATGTTGGCACCCGTGAAGACGCGCCCGTCCTCGGTGCGGATCGCCGCGCCGACGGGGAACTTCGAATAGGGCGCGTAGCATTTCGCCATGGCGGCCTTCGCCGCCAGGTAGAGATCGTGCGACATGCTCAGCGTTCCTTCACATAGGGCACGCCGCCGGCGCGCGGCGGGATCGCCTTGCCGATGAAGCCGGCCAGCAGCACCACGGTGAGGATGAACGGCAGTGCGTTGATCAGCTGTACCGGCACCTTGCCGATCACCGGCCAGGCAAGACCCTGGAAGCGGATCGACGTGGCCTCGAGGAAGCCGAACAGCAGGCAGGCAAACATTGCCGGCACCGGCTTCCACTTGGCGAAGATCAGCGCGGCGAGCGCGATGAAGCCCTTGCCCGCCGTCATGTCCTTCACGAAGCCGGCGTTCTGGGCGACCGACAGATAGGCTCCGGCGATGCCCGTCAGCACGCCGGTGCAGATCACGGCGCGATAACGCAGCCAGGTGACGGAGATGCCCGCCGTGTCCACCGCCGCCGGGTTCTCGCCGACGGCACGCAATCTCAGGCCGAAGCGCGTGCGATAGAGCGCCCACCAGGTGAACGGCACCATGAGGAAGGCGAAGTAGACGAGGATCGAATGACCGGAGATCAGCTCGAAATAGATCGGCCCGATGACCGGAACGTCGCGAAGCGCCTCGGCGCCCGGCAGCGTGATCGCCTCGAAACGGGCCGAGCCCGACAGCGCCGGCGTGCGTCCACCCTGCTGGAACCAGGCCTGACCCAGGATGATGGTCGATCCCGCCGCGACGAAATTGATGGCGACACCCGAGACGATCTGGTTGCCGCGGTGGGTGATCGACGCGAAGCCGTGGACCAGCGCCAGGAAGACCGCGACCATGATCGCCGCGCCCAGACCTACCCATGCCGATCCCGAGACCGCGGCGGCCGATGCGCCGGCGAAGGCGCCGGCCAGCATCTTGCCTTCGAGGCCGATGTCGAACACGCCTGCCCGTTCCGAATAGAGGCCCGCGAGACAGGCGAGCAGCAGCGGTACGGAAACGCGCAGCGTGGCGTCGAGGAGCTGGATGACGATGTCCATCAGGCGCGCTCCCCCTTGGCGGCCCCGAGCCCGACGCTTTTCGGACTGAGCGACGCGAAGATCGTCTGGATGGACGGACGGAACATGTGCTCCAGCGCGCCGGCGAACAGGATCACCAGGCCCTGGATGATGACGATCATGTCGCGGCTGATGTTGGGCATCTCGAAGGCGAGTTCGGCGCCGCCCTGGTAGAGCATGCCGAACAGGATCGCGGCGGGCACGATGCCGGCCGGATGCGAGCGGCCCATCAGCGCCACCGCGATGCCGACGAAGCCTGCGCCGGCGACGAAGTCGAGCGCGACGCGGTGCTGGTCGCCCATGATCGGGTTCAGCGCCATCATGCCGGCCAGCGCGCCCGAGATCATCATGGTGACGATGATGATGCGGGCTTCCGAGATGCCGGCGTACCGCGCCGCCTTGGGCGAGAAGCCGTAGGTGCGGATCTCGTAGCCGAGCTTCGTGCGCCAGATGAGGATCCAGACGAAGAAGGCCGAGACCAGCGCCAGCAGGAAGGAGATGTTGAGCGGTGCCGAGCGCACCGTCATGCCGAGCGATTCGAGCAGCCAATTCAGTTTCGGCAGGTGCGCGCCTTCCAGCAGCGTGCGTGTCTGCGGCGCCATCGAGCCTGCCGGCTTCAGCACGTCGACCAGAAGGTACACCATCGCCGAGGCGGCGATGAAGTTGAACATGATGGTGGTGATGACGATGTGCGAGCCTCGCTTCGCCTGCAAATAGGCGGGGACGAGCGCCCAGAGCGCGCCGGTCAAGGCAGCGCCGATGATCGCCAGCGGGAAGGTGATCCACCACGGCGTGATCGCATCCAGCGTCAGCGCCACCAGCGCCACGCCGAGGCCGGAAATGTAGGCCTGACCCTCGCCGCCGATGTTGAACAGCCCACCGTGAAAGGCGATCGCGACCGCGAGCCCGGTGAAGATGAAGTTGGTCGCGTAGAACAGCGTATAGGCAATGTTCTGGCCGCCGCCGAACGATCCCTTGAAGAGGATCTGCGCCGCTTCCAGCGGGTTCTCGCCGACCAGCAGCACGACCAGGCCGGCGACGAAGAAGGCCACGAACAGATTGACCAGCGGGATCAGTCCGTAGTCCACCCAGCGTGGCAACCTGGCGTAAGGGGTGCTCATTCCGCGGCTTCCTTGCGCTCGATGCCGGCCATCAGCAGGCCGAGTTCGCCTTCGGTCGCCTCCGGTCCGCGCTCGCCGACGATGCGTCCGTCGAACATCACCAGAATGCGATCGGACAGGGAACGGATCTCGTCCAGCTCGACCGAGATCAGCAGCACGGCCTTGCCCTGGTCGCGCATGGCGATCAGCCGCTTGTGGATGAACTCGATGGCGCCGACGTCGACGCCGCGCGTCGGCTGGCCGACGATCAGGACGCCCGGGTCCTGCTCCATTTCGCGCGCCAGCACGATCTTCTGCTGGTTGCCGCCCGAGAAATTGGCGGTCTTCAGCTTCGGGTTCGCCGGACGGATGTCGTACTTCTCTATCTTGGCCTTCGCGTCGGCGACGATCGAGTCGACATTGAGCAACGGCCCGCGCAGATAGGCCGGATCGTCGTGGTAGCCGAGGATCGAATTCTCGTTCTCCTCGAACGGCAGCACCAGGCCGACATGGTGCCTGTCCTCCGGCACATGTGCGAGGCCGCGCTGGCGCAGGTCGGCGGGATCGGCAACGCCGGTGACGGGGATCGGGCGGCCGTCCATAGAGACCTTGCCGGAGACCGCGCGCCGCGTGCCCGCGATCGCCTCGATCAGCTCCGACTGCCCGTTGCCCGCGACGCCGGCGATGCCGACGATCTCGCCGGCACGCACGTCGAAGGAGACGTCCTTCACCATCTCGACGCCGCGGCCGTCCCGGACCGTCAGACCGCGCACGGCAAGCTTCACGTCGCCGGGGCGCGCCGTGCCCTTCTCGACCCGCAGCAGCACCCGGCGGCCGACCATCAGCTCGGCCAGTTCCTCGACGGTTGTGCGCTTGGTCTGGCGCGTCGCCACCATCTGCCCCTGCCGCATCACCGAGACGTTGTCGGTGATCGCCATGATCTCGCGCAGCTTGTGGGTGATCAGGACGACGGTCTTCCCCTCGTCCTTCAGCTGCTGGAGGATGCGGAAGAGATGATCCGCCTCGGCCGGTGTCAGCACACCGGTCGGTTCGTCCAGGATCAGGATGTCGGCACCGCGATAGAGCGCCTTCAGGATCTCGACACGCTGCTGGATGCCGACCGGCAGTTCCTCGATCACCGCGTCCGGGTCGACCTCCAGCCCATAGTCCTTCTCCAGCCGCGCGAGCTCCGACCGCGCCTTGGCGATCGACTTGTTGAGCAGCGGCTCGCCTTCGGCGCCGAGGATGATGTTCTCCAGCACGGTGAAGTTCTCGACCAGCATGAAGTGCTGGTGGACCATGCCGATGCCGGCCGCGATGGCGTCGTTGGGCGTCCGGATCGTCACCGGCTTGCCGTTGACTTTGATCTCCCCGGAATCGGCCTGGTAGAATCCGTAAAGGATCGACATCAGCGTCGACTTGCCGGCGCCGTTCTCGCCGATGATGCCGTGGATGGTGCCGCGCGGGATTTCGAGATTGATGTCGCGATTGGCGTGAACGGCGCCGAAACTCTTGTTGATGCCGATGAGTTCGATGGCCGCTTCCGCCATGCGCCGTCCCGCCTCGTGGTTTTTTTATCGTTTGGTCAAAGACCTAACACGTCGTCCCTTACGTGCCAATTCGCTTACTCTCGACAAAAGCGGGCTCGGTTGTCAATTTCGGGCAGGAGAATGCCCGATGATCATGCCCGCCGACCGGCTGACGACGCTCGAGATCCGCGCCACCGAGCAGGAGCGCGTGATCGAGGATCTGTCGGGCCAGCTGGCCGAGCAGTGGAAGACGATCGAGCGCATGCAGAAGAAGCTCGACGCGCTGACCGAGCGGTTCCTGGCGCTGGAAGAGCAGAGCGCACCCGGCCACGAGGTCACGAAGCCGCCGCACTGGTAGGCCGGGCGACGAAGCCGCCCGGCCGTAGCAAGAAGCCTTCGAATTACATCGCGGGCAGGACGGCGATGTCGCGGATCGGCTGGTCGGTGCCGGTGATGTCCGCCGCCTTCGTGGCCGCGCCCGTGGCGATGTCGACCTTGTACAGGCCGCCAGCCGCGACGAGCCATGCCGTGTTGGTGCCGTCGGCGGTCGTCTGCACGTCGAATGCGTAGGTGCCGCCGCCGTCGACGCCGAGCGCGCCGATGGTCTTCAGCGTGCCATCGTTCGGCTTGGTCTGCTGCAGGAAGGTGCCGTCGCCGTTGATGTCGTACATCGCCGTCTTTTCCGGCTTCCCGAACGAGTTGATGTAGGCGGTGGCGACGACATTCGGGGCGGCGCCCGCGCTCTTGTCGCCGTCCTCGAAGGCCAGCTTGCCGTCGACCGTCACCTCGCCGGTATCCGGATGGGCGCGCAGGTTCGTGCCGTCCGAGCCCATGATGCGCAGGCGGTCCGCCATCGGATTGAAGTCGACGCTGGCCGAAACGCCGTCGGGAAGCATGGTCGACAGCTTGGCGCCCGCGGTCGCGGCGCCCATCGCGTCGATGGTGACGATCGTGCCGTCGGCCGAGACGCCGTAGAGCTTGTTGTCTCCCGGGCGAAGGTCGATGCCGAGCAGCTTGTCGACGCCGGTGACGTCCATCGTCTTCGAGACTTCCGGCTTGTCGGTGTCGAACATCACCAGCGTCTTGTCGCCGACGAGGCCGACGACCGGCGCGGCGAAGGTGGACGAGGCGGCAGCGACGGCCGCAGCGGTGACAAGCAGTTTCCGGGCGATATGAGGCATCGGGCTCTCCTGTTTGCGTTATGAAGTCGACGCAGGCGGCGCACTGTCCTGCATCTCCGGTACACGCGAGCCGGGCGAACGGATGCAGGGGCCGGAAAAAAAATCGACGCCGCCTCCAAATCAGGGACCGGCGTGTATAACGGGAAAGGCTTTGGCGACGGAGAATGATGGACCGCGACGCAACGACAGAGGCCGACGGCTTGCTCAACCAGGTGGCGACCGGCGACCGGGCGGCGCTCGGACGCCTGTTCGAGGCAGAGGCAGGCAGGCTGCTGGCCGTCGCGCGCCGCATCGTCGGCCGCGCCGACCTCGCCGAGGAAGTCGTGCAGGAAGCCTTCGTGTCGATCTGGCGCGCCGCGCCGCGCTTCGATCCGCAAAGGGGCAGCGCCCTGCCCTGGATGACGGCGATCGTCCGCAACCGGGCGCGCAATCTGCTGCGCGACGGCGCGAGGCTTGACTACGTCGATCCGGACGCGCTGGCGGCATTCGGCGAACGCGCCGGCGCCGCCGACAACGCCTACGCCATGCTTGCGGAAACCGACACGCTGAAGGCCTGCCTGGATCGGCTCGAGCCGCTGCGGCGGCGTTCGATCCTTCTCGCCTATGTCTCGGGCTTCACGCATGGCGAGATCGCCGCCGAACTGAAGGCGCCCATCGGCACGGTCAAGGCCTGGATAAGGCGCGGGGTCGTCGCCCTGCAGGAGTGTCTGTCATGACGAGCGAAGCCGAACGGCTGGAGCGGGCGGGCAACTACGTGCTCGGCCTCATGGACGACGACGAACGGGAACGCGCCGAGCGCGACCTGGAGACCGACGACGCGTTTCGCAACGCCGTGATCCAGCTTGCCGAACGCATGCACGTCTTCGATCGCGGCCTGCCCTCCGGGAAGGTGCCGCGCGAGATGTGGCGGACCATTGCCGAACGCATCGCCGACATGCCGCAGATGCGGCCGGGACCGGCGCTGTCGATCGCCTCGTCCACGCCCGGCCCGGCGACCAGGGCGCGCGGCATCGGCCTGCAATCGTTCGGCGGCTGGCGCGGCGGCCTGATCGCCGCCAGCCTGATGATCGCCTGCGGGCTCGGCTATGTCGCCGGCATCGGCACGCGGCCGTCGGAGAAACCCGTGGTGATCGTCGTGCTGAACACGGACCAGCAGATACCGGGCGCGATCTTCGAAGCGTTTGCCGACAACACGGTCAGGATCGTGCCGCTGGTCGATTTCGAGGTCCCGGCCGACCGGACGCTCCAGGCCTGGACGCTCTACGACCCGGCCGTGGGACCCGTCTCGCTCGGCATCTTCCCGCGCGCCGAGGAGGTCAGGCTGCATCGCGACGGGATGCCGGCACCTACCGACGACCAGCTGTACGAGATCACGCTCGAACCGGCGAACGGCTCGCCTACCGGCAAGCCGACCGGACCGATCCTGGTCAAGGGATTCGCGAAGCGTCCCGCCGGCGCCTGAACAGCAGTGGCGTGACGATGGCGATCGACACAAGGGCGGTCGCCGCGGTGAACGCCGCGAAGCCCGGCCAGCCGGCCGTCTCGATCACCCAGCCGGCGAAGGGCGGGCCGAACAGCGTGCCGATGCCGCCGGCCTGCGCGACGAGGCCGATCGCCACGGACACCGAGCCGCCGCGCGGCACCGCCAGCGGGATCGCCGCGTAAAGCGCCGAGCCCGTCACGCCACCGAGCACCGCCACGGCTACGGCCGCGACGGTCATCGGAACCGGGCCCATCCCGCCGAAAGCTGGCCACGCTGCGAGGACAGTGACGACCAGGCCGACCACGCCCAGGCCGACGATGAAGCGCATGCCTCGGCCGGGCACCAGTGCGCCCGCCACCAGATTGCCGATGGGAACCGTGAGCGCCACGGCGCCGGCCGACAGCAGCATGCCGCTGCCCTCGCCCGCGACATAGGTCGGCATGAAGGCGAAGAACGAGACCGTCATCACCACCCAGACGCCGAAGCAGGCGGCGATCAGCACGACCGGCAGCGCCAGCGTCGTCGAGATCGTGCCGTCGAACGCCTCGGCCGGCACATCGTCCGCGGCGTCCGGAACGCGGGCGAGCAGCAGGATGCCGGCGAGCGCCGACAGCGCGAAGGCGGCGGCAATGACGAAGAGATAGGTCGGCGGCCCGTAGGCGGGCAGCAGCCAGCCGCCGGAAAGGTCGGAGAGGGCGAAGCCCACCGGTACGAAGCAGCTCCAGATGGCGAGTACCGTCGCCCGCCAGCGCGACGGCGAGATCGCCGCCATCACGGCCGGGAGGGCGATCACCAGCACCAGGTAGCCCAGTCCCTCGACGAGCCGCGCGCCGATGATCGCGGCCGGGCTGGCGAGGAACGGCAGAGCAAGGCCGCCAGCGGCCAGCGCGGCCGAGCCGGCCAGGACGGTGCGGCGCGGGCCGACGCGCTCGATGCCCCAGCCTGCCGGCAGCGCGAACAGCGCGACGAACAGGCCGATGACCGAGGTCAGCCAGCCGGAGAGCACCAGCGAGAAGCCGAGCTCGGTGCGATACCAGTCGACCAGCGGCGCGATCTTGCCGAGTTGGGCGCCGGCGAGGATTCCGGCCGCGAGCAGCAGCGCGATGGTCGCGAGACGCAGGCTGGAATTCATGGGCACCGCTTCCTGATCATTCGCCGATATTCGACCCGGGGTGGCGTTAGCCGGCATCGACGACCGCCGCTTGGACCAGCGAACCGGCTGCGACGCTCCAGCCTCCCCTCCCGACGTAACCGGGGGATGTCACGTGAAGTCCCGCGCCATCAGCACGCCGGGATTGCCGTCCTCGTCCTGGAAGCGGTCCACCACGGACCAGTGCAACGTGGCATAGAAGCCTTCCGCCTCGTCGGTGTAGAGGTAGAGGCGTGTGAGGCCGCGGCCGGCCGCCTCTGTCTCGACTGCTTTCACCAAGGCCGCCCCGATCCCCATGCCGCGCATCGCCGGGGCCACCACAAGGCCGGCAAGCCACGGCCCGACCTCGTGCAACTGATCCAGTTCGCGCTCGACCAGAAGGCAGGAGCCCGCGACCGCGCCTTCCGACTCCGCGACGAATGCCTCGCCGGACGTATCGCCCACCAGCGCCTCCAGTCCCTCTGCTTCGTCCGCGACCGTTCGCGACGTCCCGGCGAAGAAGGCCTCGTGACGCATCGCAGCCACCGCCTCGACCTCCGTGCGGTCGAGACGCATCTGCCGGATGACGACGTTCATGCGCCTCTCCAAAAAGAAATCGCCGGCCCGAAGGCCGGCGATCCGGATCCGGATTTGCCGCCGATCAATACGGGCAGGCGTTGTCCGACATGTAGTCGTGCACGGTGACGGTGCCGGCGATGATGTCGGCCTTTGCCTTCTCCACCGCGGCCTGCATCTCGGCCGAGACGAGCGACTTGTTGTTGTCGTCCATCGCGTAGTCGACGCCGCCTTCCTTCAGGCCCAGCACGTTGAAGCCGGTGGCGAACGAGTCGTTCTTGGCGTCGTTGAAGGCGTTGTAGACGGCGACGTCCACGCGCTTCAGCATCGAGGTCAGGACCTTGCCCGGCTGCAGGCCGTTCTGGTTTGAGTCGACGCCGATGCCGAGCTTGCCCGCGTCGGCCGCTGCCTGGAGCACGCCCACGCCGGTGCCGCCGGCCGCCGCGTAGATCACGTCGGCGCCCTGGTCGATCTGCGACTTGGCGATCTCGCCGCCCTTGGTCGGGTCGTTCCAGGCAGCCGGGGTGTCACCCGTCATGTTCTGGATGACGTCCGTCGCGCCGGCAGCCTTCGCGCCGCCGACATAGCCGCAGCCGAACTTGCGGATCAGCGGGATGTCCATGCCACCGACGAAGCCGACCTTCTTCGACGTCGAGGCCATCGCGGCCATCACGCCGACGAGGTACGAGCCCTCGTTCTCCTTGTAGACCACCGAACGGACGTTCGGCTTGTCGACGACCATGTCGATGATGGCGAACTTGGTGTCCGGGAACTCGGTGGCGACCTTCTCGAGCGCCGCGGCCCACGAGAAGCCGGCCATGACGATCGGGTTGTTGCCGTCTTCGGCGAACTTGCGCAGCGCCTGCTCGCGCTGGGCGTCGTTCTGGATTTCGAAGTCGCGGTATTCGATGCCCGTCTCGGCCTTGAACTTCTCAGCGCCGTTGTAGGCCGATTCATTGAAGGATTTGTCGAACTTGCCGCCGAGATCGTAGATGATCGCCGGCTTGATGTCGGCGGCCAGCGCGGAGCCGGCCATCGCGGTTGCGGCCAGGAGGCCGAGAACGATACGCTTCATGTGATCCACACCCTGTCGGTTGTCTTTACTTTTGATGCTGCGCCGGCCTTCCCCTTGGGTTGCCGGGCGCGCTCGGCAGGAGCTTGATCCTCCCGCTCGACAGCCAGTCTTGCACGGCCACAAGCAAAATTCACGCGGAATTTTGACCTCTTGGAAAAGGACTTCGCGCGCCAGCTTGACGCTGCGGGAAGGTCCCACCCAAGGAACGATCGCCAGCCGCCGGACGATCGAGGATACCGCGACCCTTGGCATGTCTGCCCACATCATCTCGATGGCACGCACGGCCGGTACTGCGCCGGACGATGCCTCAATCTCCGACCATACCGACGCGCTGGAGGACTTCACCGGCAGCCGCGAGATGTCGGGCAAGGCGATCCTGGCCTGTTTCGCGCCGCTGCAGGCATGTCTGAAGGAGCGGAACAGGGGAAAAAGCTGCGGCTGGTGAGCCGCAGCCTTTCTGGAAGGGGCCTCAGGCTGCCGTCTGCGCCGGCATCGCGCATTCGACGCCGGTGCCACGCAGGTTGCAGTAGCCGTAGGGGTTCTTGGCCAGATACTGCTGGTGGTCTTCTTCCGCGAAGTAGAACGTGCCGGCCGGCGCGATCTCGGTGGTGATCGACCCGCGTCCGGCCTGCTTCAGGGCGGCGTTGTAGGCGTCGCGCGAAGCGGTCGCCGCCCGGAACTGCACCTCGCCGAACGTGTAGATCGCCGACCGATAGGTCGTGCCGACGTCGTTGCCCTGGCGCATGCCCTGCGTCGGGTCATGCTGCTCCCAGAACAGCTTGAGGAGCTGGGCATAGGACACCACCTTCGGGTCGAACACGACCAGCACGACCTCGGTATGGCCTGTCATGCCCGTGCAGGTCTCCTGGTAGGTCGGGTTCGGCGTGAAGCCGCCGGAATAGCCCACCGCCGTCACCCAGACGCCCTCGGTCTGCCAGAACATCCGCTCGGCCCCCCAGAAGCAGCCGAGCCCGAACATCGCGGTCTCGAGGCCTTCCGGATACGGCCCCTTCAGCGGCCGCTTGCTGACATGGTGCACGCTCGCGGTCGGCATCGCACGGTCGCGGCCCGGCAGCGCCTCGGACGGCTTCGGCATCTGGACCTTCTTGTTGAACATGTCGCTGAGGAAGAACATTGTTTTTGCCTTTCTTGGTCGTTCGACCTTCATTCGCCGCGCGAAGGGGTTTGTTACGTCTCCAGCGCGAAGCGACCGACCCGTTTCTCGGGCCGGCGGCCGAGGAACGCGAAGAGCAGCGCCAGCACCGCGAAGACTGCGAAACCCGGAAGGCCCAGCACATAGGCGGCGATGCCGTCCCACACGGATGGGTGGACGCCTGCCTGGATCAGCGTGCGCAGCGCCGACAGCGTGTCCGGCGAGACGGCCTGCCAGCTCTCGATCAGCGGCGTGGCGACGAGGCGGCCGGCGGCGATGGACCGCGTCGCGTCGACCACCAGCGTGATGACCGTGACGGCCAGCGCCAGCATTCCGAGCATTCTGAACAGGAAACGCAACATGGGAACCGGTGGCGATGGAGAGGAACCAGCCACTTATCTATGGTGCCGGCGGGCGCGCGGCAACTGCCGGTTCAGGCAGGCCGCCCTGGCCGGGATACGCGACGGATCGTGACGACGCCCCCGGCGATCGCGCCGAGCACCATGCCGACGAGGCCGGTCGCGCCGGCGAAGAAGCCGCAGGCGCCCTCGAAGCAGCTCATGTCGGTGACGGCGGCGATGCCGGCGCCGATCAGGAATCCGGCGACGGCCCCGACCGCGGCGCCGACGACCGTGCCGACCACGACGAGCAGCACCCTGGCGAAAGGGCTGGCCGTTCGCAGGGAACCGCCAGTCGCGGAGGTCGGCTGCCGGGTCACCAGCGCGATGGCGACGACGCTCAGGGCGACCTCGACGCCCGGAAATGCGAAAGACGCGGGCGACAGCACCATGTCGGGGATCACGAACACCCAGGCCAGACGCGCCAGCGTCCATACGACCACGGCGACCTGCCAGACGATGAAATGGCGCGGGAAGGACGGCGAGCTCGACCAGGCAAGCGCCAGCACGCCCAGGCCCCAGATCAGCGAGATCGCCGCCCCGCCGAGCAGGCCGTAGACGTAATTGGCGACGTCGCCCGGCAGGTCCTGCATGGCCGCCGAGCGCCAGGACTGCGACACGGTCCATGCGTCGAGCACCAGCTGGATCGCCAGCCATGCCGGCGGAAACAGTGCCGGCAGGTTCCAGCGCTGCCCGCTGCCAATGTCGCCTCCAGCCATGCGAAGTGCCCCGTTGCCACCCAGTCGCCACCGGGCGACACACAAGCCGCGGCCGGCGACGAAATCAAGGCGGCCGCACGGCTTGGCAAGCCGCCGGCTATCGACTAGATGACACCCGCGCCGCCTGCCGGCGCGCGGCGCCGCGGAGAGGTGGCCGAGTGGTTGAAGGCGCACGCCTGGAACGCGTGTATACGGGAAACCGTATCAAGGGTTCGAATCCCTTTCTCTCCGCCAGCTCTCTTGTCTTGTGCCGGTTCGCGCCGTTCGCGGCTTCGACCGAGGGGGCGAAATCCCCGGCCGGCGCCTTCGGCGTCCGGTTCGACACTCGTTCCTCACGCTCGGGCATCCCTCCCGCCGATACCCGACTTCCCGCAAAGACGGGGAACCACCGCCAGCGGCAGACGTTTGAGGCGGTCTCCTCCGGACCGGATCTCCCATGAAGCTCTTCAAATGCCCGCATTGCGGCGCCCGCCTCTATTTCGAGAACGCGCAGTGCCTCGCCTGCGGCAGCGCCATCCTTTACGATCCGCCCGCCGGCCGCTTCATCCTCGCCTCCGAAGGCTTCCGCTGCCTCAACGCCGACCAGTGCGACTGCAACTGGGCCGCCCCGGAAGGGCGCTTCTGCCGCGCCTGCGAGTTGAACCAGACGATCCCGGACCTTTCGATCGAAGGCAACCGCGCGCGCTGGTCGAAGGTCGAGCGGGCGAAGCGCCGCGCCATCTATTCGCTGCTCGCGTTCGGCCTGCCGGTCGGCCCCAAGCCCGTACCCGGAGACGAGCAGGGACTGGCCTTCGACTTTCTCGCCCCGATCGGCGAGGGCGGACCGGCCTCTGTCCTGACCGGCCACGACAACGGGCTGATCACGCTGAACGTCGCCGAGGCCGACGCATCGGAGCGAGAGAAAATGCGCGCCATGATGGGCGAGAACTACCGGACCCTGCTCGGACATTTTCGCCACGAACTCGGCCACTATGTCTGGGACCGGCTGGTGCGCGACGACGTCGGGGAGCTGGAGCATTTCCGGTCGGTCTTCGGCGACGAGACCGCCGACTACGACCAGGCGCTGGCGACCCACTACGCCAACGGGGCGCCGCCAGACTGGCAGCTGCACCACATCTCGCCATATGCCGCGAGCCATCCGTGGGAAGACTGGGCGGAGAGCTTCGCCCACTATCTCCACATTACCGATACGCTGGAAATGGTGCGGTCCCTGAGACTGCCGCTGGCCGACCTCGAGACCGTCGGTCCGGACCTGCCGGAAGGCGACGCGAACAGTTCGCCGGTCCCGAGGCCGGCCGCTCCCGAGGAGCACGCCGCCGAGCCGTTCGAGCGCATCCTCGCCCGCTGGCTCGTGCTGTCGGAAGCGTCGAACTCCATCAACCGGTGCATGGGCCTGCCGGACCTTTATCCATTCGTGGTGTCGCCGCCCGCGGCGGCGAAGCTTGGCTACGTCCACGACCTGCTGTCGCGGCAGGCCGCCAGCCACGGGCAGGATGCCTCGTAGGATTGTCGGTTGTCGGCGGAGAAAGCGGCCCGCCGCCGGAGCGGGGCGGCTTGGGGAACGATCAGTGGTTGCGCTGCTCGCGCCGCGACTGGGCGCGATCGAGCCGGCCCAGGAGATCATCGAAATCGGCCAGGTCGTCGCTGACCCTGAAGGCCGGCATGGCGCGCAGGTGGCGCCGGTTTGCCTCGGACGCGATCAGCCTCCGGAAGCCCTGCTGCAACTGCTTGTTTTCGTTGTCGTTGTCCGCCATGTCCATCGCCTTTCGCTACCCAAAACTCACGCGGTCCGGGGATGGTTCCCCGAGCGGGCGCCGGACGGCCACGAGACACCCGATAGGGTAAAGTTTGACTTAATTCCTATCGACCGGCGCCGATAGCGGTTGCAACGAAACGGCCGATCCCGGCATTGATGCAGCCGGCGATGCACCGGCGCCCGAGACTATTCCGGTGGGGAAGCAATTCGATGACTCTCGCGCAATGGATCGACGTCGGGCTCGTCGTCGCGATGATGGCGGCCTTCGTCTGGGGGCGATTCCGCTATGACGTCGTCGCAACGATGGCTCTGGTTGCGGCGGTGCTTTTCGGCGTGGTTTCGCCCGAAAACGCGTTCGACGGTTTCAGCGACGACATCGTCATTATCGTCGGCAGCGCGCTCATCGTCAGCGCCGCGGTCGCGCGCTCGGGCATCATGGAGGCGGCAATCCACCGCTTCGCGCCAAGGCTGTCCGCGCCCCGCATGCAGATCCTGGTCCTGGTCGGGACGGTCACGGTCCTTTCCGCCTTCGTGAAGAACATCGGCGCGCTGGCGATCATGATCCCCGTCGCCTACCAGTTCGCCCGCAAGTCCGGCACATCGCCCTCGGCGTTCCTGATGCCCATGGCGTTCGGCTCGCTGCTGGGCGGGCTGATGACGCAGATCGGGACCTCGCCCAACATCATCGTCTCCCGCGTCCGGGAGGAGATGACGGGCCAGTCCTTCACCATGTTCGACTTCACGCCGGTCGGCCTTGCCTTGGCGCTGGTCGGCCTCGTCTTCCTCGCCAGCTTCTACTGGCTCGTGCCGGTCAGGGCGCGGCAGGGTTCGTCCGTCCACGAGGCGATCGACATCCGCAACTACGTCACCGAGGCGAAGATCACCGCCGGCTCGCAGATGCTGGGCAAGACCGTCGGCGACCTGGCGAAGCTGGGCGAGGGCGGCGCCATGGTCACCTCGATCCTCAGGAACCGGCGCGTCCGCGTCACGCCGCTGCCCGACGTGGTGCTTAAGGAGGGCGACATCCTGCTGATCGAGGGCGAGCCGGCGGCGCTCGAGCGCATCTTCGCGCGTGCCAGGCTTGACGTCACCGACGACCGCGCGGTCAGGCGCGACAGCCCGACCGCGGAGATCGAGGCCATCGAGGCGGTGGTCGGCGAGAATTCCTTCCTGGTCGGGCTGACCGCCCAGCAGCTCGGGCTCCACGACCGATTCAACGTCAACATCCTGGCCGTCAGCCGGCGCGGCGAGCGCATCACCGAGCGGCTCGGGCAGGTCGTGCTCCGGATGGGCGACGTCATCCTGCTGCAAGGCGACCGGCGCATGCTGGCCGAACGGCTGAGGGAACTCGGCTGCCTGCCGCTGGCCGAACGGCCCATCCGGCTGGGAAACGTGCCGCGCGCCGTCGTCCCGGTCGGCATCCTGGCCGTCGCCGTCGCGTTGACGGCCTTCAACATCGTGCCGGTCGCCGTAGCGTTCTTCGCCGCCGCCGCGGCAATGGTCCTGACGAGCGCGCTGCCGCTGCGCGAGGCCTATTCGTCGCTGGACGGGCCGATCCTGGTCATGCTCGCGGCGCTGATCCCGGTCAGCGACTCGCTGCGCACTACCGGCGTCACCGACCTCGCCGCCGGCTGGCTGGCGGACGCCGCCTCGGCCCTGCCGCCGGCCGGCGCGCTCGCGGTGATCATGATCGCCGCGATGGCGGTGACGCCATTCCTCAACAATGCCGCCACCGTGCTGGTTATGGCGCCCATCGCGGCCGGCTTCGCGGAGAGTCTGTCCTACCGGCCGGAAGCCTTCCTGATGGCGGTGGCGATCGGCGCGGGCTGCGATTTCCTGACGCCGATCGGCCACCAGTGCAACACGCTGGTCATGGGGCCCGGCGGCTATCGCTTCTCGGACTATCCCCGTCTCGGCGCGCCGCTTTCGGTCATCGTGGTCATCGTCGCCGTGCCGTTGCTGCTGCTGGTCTGGCCGGTTAGCTGAAGCGGGTGGCGCGGATCGTCCAGAAACCGAGCAGCGGGAAGAAGACCAGTTCGAGCAGCAGCGAAGGCGCGAGCTGCGCATCCGCCAGCAGCGCGGGATCCGGCGCGCTGAACCGCGCGAGACCGCCGACGAAGATCATCGCCGATATCGCGGCGACCGCGGTACGCAGACGCTCGGGGAAGACCGCTGCCGTAAGGAAGACGAGCCCGGCGCCGAGCCATACGCCGCCGATGAAGCGGATGTGGTTGTCGCGGATCGCGAAGACCTCGGCGTCGGTCACGGTGACGAAAGCGATGTCGCCGCCCTGCCAGCCCAGGGTCATGATGCCGCCGAGGCCGACATTTAGGCCGAGAAAGACGATCGCCAGGCCGGCGATCGCGAGGACTATCCGAAGCGTGGTGCGCATGACGTCGATCCTTAGTGCCAGCGGTCAGCGGCCACGGACCAGGCCGGCGCCGGTAGCGATCAGCCAGGCGCTCAGCAGCATGAAACCGCCGACGGTCGCAAGGCCGAAGACCTCGCCGGAAGCGCCGAGCGCAATCGCCAGCCCCTCGCCCGTGCCGAAGGCGATGACGGCCGCTGCGGCGAAACCGATCCATGCCCTCAGGCGCTTTGCCTCGAGCATCTGCACGGATGACAACAGCAGGATGAACAGGGCGGTCAGAAGCTGGCCGAGATGCTCGCCGATCGCCACCCCGCCATAGAGGTTGATGAGCGCGAAGGTGTTTTCCGCCGCGGCGCGCGTCGCGTCTGACGATGCCGGGTCGACATAGGCCCGTGCGAGGCCCGGTACGACAAAGACCCAGCGCCAGAGACCGATCGCCTGGGCGAGGCCGGCGAGGCTGCCGGCCACCGCCGCGCCGATGGCAAGGGCCGGGCGGGCGGTCACGCGGTCCTGGGTAAGCGCGAGAAAGATCGAGACGGGCACGAAGGCGAGCGCCGCCAGCGCGAATGCATGCCAGGTCAGGATCAGCGAGGTGCCGCCAGCGTTGAACAGCGTCAGCACCTCGCCGGCCGGACGTCGCAGTATGTCGGGATATTCGAAGGTCGAGGCGAGGATCGAGAAAGGTACGTTGAAAGCGATTGCGAAGGCGATGACGGATGCGCCGAGAACGACATTGGACCGCGACGTGCTCATGAAGGTCTCTCCCTATTGGTTCCGGCGACGGCGTGTCACCGGTCAGTGACTTTTGGATATCACCAGTTGGTGACATACGCAAGAAGCGGTTGAAAATTTCTTGTGCGCGCGGTTTTTCGCGCCGGGAGACTGGAAGATCACCGGTCAGTGACTAAATGGGCGGAAGCTGGAGGTACCAATGCCCGACGATCCGACGCCACGATCCCGAGACCGCGGCGCCACGGAGGCCGCGCTGGTGAAGGCGGCGCGCGAGGTGCTGGCGGCCGACGGCTTCCAGGCGCTCGGCGTCAACGCCGTCGCCCGCACCGCCGGCTGCGACAAGCAGCTGATCTATCGCTACTTCGGCGGGCTCGACGGGCTGGTCGACGCCGTCGGCAACGAGATCGCCGACGACCTGCGGGCGGCACTGGAGCCGCTTTCGGCTCTCGGCCGGCCCGCAAGCTACCGCGAACTGGTCGAGCGCATGCTGCTCGGCTTCATGCAGGCGCTGCGCGCCGACCCACTGATGCAGAAGATCATGGTCTGGGAGATCGCCAGCCCGTCGCCGCAGGTGCAGCGGCTGACCATGGCGCGATCACGCAGCATGCTGGCCTGGATCGTCGCGACGCGCGGCGACCTCGCGCCACCCGCCGGTATCGACGCACCGGCCGCAAACGCCCTGCTGATCGCCGGCGTCCAGCATCTGGTTCTCGCAGGATCGGCCGCCGGCCAGTTCTCCGGCCTGCCGTTGGCGAGCGACGCGGACTGGGAGCGGGTTCGGAAGCTGGTGAAGTCGCTGGTCGACGCCGTCTACGGCTAGCGACCCGCCTCGGTGAGTTCAGCCAGGCTCGCCGCGTCCAGCTTCAACCGCGCACCACGGGCGAGAACCGCCAGCTGGTGGACCGAAGTCGCCGATGCGATCGGCGCCGCGACGCCAGCTTGAGCGTTCAGCCAGGCAAGCGCGATCTCGGCCGGCGCCGCGCCGGTCCGGGCCGACACGGCGTCGAGCGCGGCGAGGATGCGCAGCCCCTTGTCGTCGAGATACTTCGCCATGCCCTGGCCGCGGGCGCTTTTGCCGAAATCCGCCTTGCTGCGGTACTTTCCCGTGAGGAAGCCAGAGGCCAGCGAATAATAGGTCAGGATCGACAGGCCCTCGCGCACGACCAGATCCTGGAGCGAGCCTTCGGTCGCCGACCGGGCATAGAGATTGTATTCGTTCTGGAGCGTCTCGTAGCGCGGCAGGCCCTTCGATCTGGACAGGGTCAGGGCTTCCGACAGCAGCGGCAGGTCGTAGTTCGACGCACCGATATGGCGGACCTTGCCCGCCCTGATCAGCCGGTCATAGGCACCCAGCGTCTCTTCCTGCTCGACCGTGGGGTCGGGCCAATGGCTCTGGTAGAGGTCGATGTAGTCGGTCTGCAGGCGCTTCAGCGACGCTTCGACCGCCTTCTCGATCCACTTCGCCGACAGGTCGCGCTTGCCCTGGCCGACATCGGAGCCGACCTTGGTCAGGACGTGGACGTTGGCGCGGTTGTTCCGCGCCTTCATCCACCGGCCGATGATCTTCTCGCTCTCACTGTCATTGCCCGGCACCCAGCGCGAATAGACGTCGGCCGTGTCGATGGCGCTGAAACCCGCGTCGACGAAGGCGTCGAACACGGCGAAGGATGTCTTCTCGTCGGCCGTCCAGCCGGCGACGTTGGTGCCGAGCACCAGCGGCGCGATCTCGATGTCGGTCCGGCCGAGGCGGCGGCGTTCCATGGCAATGCCTTTCGGGGAAGGATCAGACGTCGAGGTTGGCGACCGACAGCGCGTTGTCCTGGATGAACTCGCGGCGCGGCTCCACCTCGTCGCCCATCAGGCGCGCGAACAGCGCGTCCGCGTCGGTCGCGTCGTTGACCTTAACCTGCAGCAGCGAGCGGACATTCGGATCGAGGGTGGTTTCCCACAGCTGCTCGGCGTTCATCTCGCCAAGCCCCTTGTAGCGCTGCATGGCGAGGCCCTTTCGGCCGGCCGCGAACACGGCGTCGAGAAGCGCGAGCGGCCCGGACAGCGTATCCGAATTGTCCTTGCGGCGCAGGACGGGAGGCGCGTCATAGACCGGGCCGAGCCGCCCTGCATAACGATCGAGGGCCCTCGCGTCGGCGGAATTGAGGAGTGCCATGTCGATCTGGGCCACTTCCTTCACGCCGCGCACCGTGCGCTCGAAGACATAGCCGCCGGCGCTTTCGTTCGAGGTGTTGACGCGGCCGGTCCAGCCCCGCTCGGTGTCCTCCGCGATCACGTCGAGCCGGGCCGCGACCGTCCGCGCCATCGCGGCGGCGCGCGCCGGGTCATTGGCGATCTCCGGGTTCAGCGCACCGGCGATCGCCGCCTGCTCGACGACGGAGCGCGAGTAGCGCGAATGGAGGCCGTTGATCAGGCCGCGCACGGCCAGCGCGTCGCCGATCGTCGCGCGCAGGTCCTGGCCGGCACGGACTTCGCCCGACGACACCGACAGCGTCGCATCGTCCAGGCCCTGGCCGATCAGGAACTCCTCGAAGGCCTGCTCGTCCTTGAGATATTGCGAGCTCTTGCCCTTGCTCACCTTGTAGAGCGGCGGCTGGGCGATGAAGAGGTGGCCGCGCTCGATCAGCTCCGGCATCTGCCGGAAGAAGAACGTGAGCAGAAGCGTGCGGATGTGGGCGCCGTCGACGTCGGCGTCCGACATGATGATGACCTTGTGATAGCGCAGCTTGTCGGCGTTGAAGGGCATCGGGCTCTTGCCCTCCTGCCCGATGCCGGCGCCGAGCGCTGTGATCAGCGTGCCGATCATCTCCGATGACAGCATCCTGTCCATGCGCACGCGCTCGACGTTCAGGACCTTGCCGCGCAGCGGCAGGATCGCCTGGTTCTGGCGCGAGCGCCCGCTCTTGGCCGAGCCGCCGGCCGAATCGCCCTCGACGATGAACAGCTCCGACTTGGCGGGGTCCTTCTCCTGGCAGTCGGCCAGCTTGCCCGGCAGCGACGAGACGCTCATCACGTCCTTGCGGATTGTCTCTCGCGCCTTGCGCGCCGCCTCGCGGGCGGCGGCCGCCTGGATGACCTTGCCGACGATGGTGCGACCCTCGCCGGGATGCTCTTCCAGCCAGGTGCCGAGCGCCTCGTTGACGAGGCTCTCCACGACCGGGCGCACCTCCGAGGAAACCAGCTTGTCCTTGGTCTGGGACGAGAATTTCGGGTCCGGCACCTTGACCGACAGGACGGCGGTCAGACCCTCGCGGCAGTCCTCGCCGGTCAGCGACACCTTTTCCTTCTTGGTGAGCCCCGACGTGTCGGCATAGCCGGTGATCTGGCGGGTCAGCGCGCCGCGGAAGCCGGCCAGATGGGTGCCGCCGTCCCGCTGCGGGATGTTGTTGGTGAAGGCCAGCACGTTCTCGTGGTAGCTGTCGTTCCACCACATCGCCACCTCGACGCCGATGCCGTCGCGTTCGGCGCGGATGGCGATCGGCCCCTGCAGCAGCGGCTTCTTGGCGCGGTCGAGATACTTCACGAACTCCTCGAGGCCGCCGTCGTAATGCAGTTCGATCTGCTTCACGTCCGCATGACGGCGGTCGGCGAGGACGATGCGCACGCCGGAATTCAGGAAAGCCAGCTCGCGCAACCTGTGTTCCAGCGTGCCGTAGTCGAAGTCGACCATGGTGAAGGTGTCGGAGGACGGCAGGAACGTCACTTCCGTGCCGCTGCGGCCTTCATTGGTTCCGCGCACCTTCACCGGCTCGTAAGCGCCGATCACCTTCAGCGGAGCGTCTGCGTCGCCATGGGTGAAGCTCATCTCGTGGATCTTGCCGTCGCGGCGGATCTTGAGCTTCAGCCAGACCGAAAGCGCGTTGACGACCGAGACGCCGACGCCGTGCAGGCCGCCGGAAACCTTGTAGGAGTTCTGGTCGAACTTGCCACCTGCATGCAGCTGGGTCATGATGACCTCGGCCGCCGAAACGCCTTCCGACGGATGCAGGTCGGTCGGGATACCGCGCCCGTTGTCGGTCACCGTGCACGAGCCGTCGGGGTTCAGCGTCACCGTCACCAGGTCGGCATGACCGGCAAGCGACTCGTCGATGGCGTTGTCCACCACCTCGTAGACCATGTGGTGGAGGCCCGAGCCGTCGTCGGTGTCGCCGATATACATGCCGGGCCGCTTGCGGACGGCATCCAGGCCCTTGAGAACCTTGATGGAATCGGCGCCGTATTCGGACGGTGCGCCGGGAAGGGTCTCGGACTGATCGCTCATGGAATACCGTTGACTGGGTGCCGTTCAGGCGGCGCGGAAGATCGGCCTCGAATCAAGCGCCGGACGATGCCCGAGATATAGGCATTCGGGGGGTGTTTTCCAAGCTTGGCGGGCGGTTTTGCCCGGTTCTCACGGTCGTTTGCCGGCTTTGCTTCCGATCGTTTCCAGTTCCGCGCGGACCTTGTCCGGCCATTCCTTCCGATCGGCCGGCAGGCGACCTTCCGACACCAGCCTGTCGAGCACCACAAGCCCTATACGGAGATGCTCGGCCGGCGTCTCGCCGACCTGCGCCAGCTGGTAGTGGGCGGCGAACAGGTTCCACTGCCAGAGCACGTTGGAGGGATCGGCCGCACCCAACCTCTCGGCAATGACGAGCGTGGCCTTGAGGTCCTTCGTGGCGGCCGCCCGCTCGCCCAGCGCATCCTCCGCCTCGGCCAGCCGCATATGGGCCGCGGCGAGGTCGGACTGCCATTCGAGGTTGCCCGGATCGACTGCCACCACGCGCTCGACGATGCCGAAACCCTCGCGATAGGTCGCAAGCGCCCCGGCATGGTCGCCGAGCCATGCCTGCTGCTCGCCCACCTTGCGGCCGATGATGACGAGGTCGCGCTGCCAGCCCGTATTGTCCGGCGCCGCCGTGACGAGCGGGGCGGCGATGTCGCGGCTCGCCCGGTAAGCCTCGAGGGCCGACCGGTGGTCCTTCCGCCGCGCGGCGATGTCGCCGAGTTTCTCGTGGCTGACCGAGAGGTCGCGGCGCCACACCGTGTCTTCCGGCGACGCGGCCGACAGCGCCGCGATGATGGCATGGCGCTCCCGGTAGAGCGCCAGCGCGCCGTCGAGATCGCCAGACGAAGCCAGCAGGTCGCCGACGCGCTCGGCGGCCATGCCCACGGCCCGCCGCCGCTCGGGGTCGGAAGGGGCGCGTTCCGCCAGCTCGCGGCGCACGGCAAGCGCCGAGCGATAGCCGGTCAGCGCCTCGTCGTTGCGGCCCATGGCCGTCAGCACGTCGGCCAGCGCCACCGTGAAATAGGCGATGTCCTCGCGCAGGCCGAGATCGCCGGCATGCGCCTCGACCAGCCGCCGCGCCACCTCGATCGCCTCGCCATAGGCGGCCAGCGCCGCGGCCAGGTCGCCGCGCGAACGATCGAGCTGCGCGACCTTGTCCAGCACGACCCCGACATTGCGGTTGCGTTCCAGCGAGGAGGGAGCGGCGGCGGCGGCCTTCCGCGCATCGGCCAGTGCCAGCTCGAACTGGGCGCGCGCACCGTCGACCTCGCCGAACAGCATGCGCACCTCGCCGTTCATCACGCGTGCGGCGGCGAGATGATAGGCCCAGTCCGGATTGGCCGGATCGGCTTCTGCCCGGGCCGTCGCGGCTGCGGCGTAGGCGTCCGTCGCGTCGAGCGCATCGGAGAAGGCGCCGAGCCGGCTCGCGGCCGCGCTCAGCGCGTGCAGCGCGACGATCTGGCGGCGACGGTCGTCGTCCGGCCAGCTCTCCGCATCGGCTTCGGCATAGACCGCCACCGCCTTCTGGTAGAGCCGGAAGGCCTGGAACAGCTTGCCGGCGCTTTCCTGGCCGGAGGCGTTCAGCAGGTGCGACGCCGCTTCCGACAAGGTGCGCTTGAGGAAGTTCTCCTTCAGCGCCTGGCGCGACGCACCGTCGAGGGCTGCCGCCTCGGCGAGCAGCCGGTCGGCCGCGTCCGGTGCGCCCAGCGCGAACTGGTCCTCGGCAGCGCCGCGCAGCCGCGTCACCTCCGGGTCGTCGGAGCCGAGCAGACGCCGCTCGTCCCGCAGCCGCACGAAGGCCTCAGCCGATTCCTTCAGGGCCGTCTGCCGCGACGCCCCGTCGAGCGACTCGAAATCCAAGGTTATCAGCGCGGCGTAGAGGGGTGCCAGCGGGATGTCGGCATCCGCTGCAATGCGCTCGACCTCGGCGCGCATGTCGGGCGTGACGTCGGCCATTGCGAGCAGCAGGCGCTCGCGCTCGGGCAGATCGCCGGTCGCCTGGCTTGCGAAGAACAGCGCCGGCAGGCCGTTCTCGAGATAGGGCAGTTGGCCGCCCCGCGACAGGTCGTAGACCTCCTGCTGGACCAGCGTGAACACCGAGCGGATCTCCAGCCCCTCGCTCGGAAGGTACTTCGCCAGCGCCGTCGTGAAGGGCGAGTTGCCGCCCGTGCCGTCGGAGGCCGTGGCGCCCGGCGCGGCGGCGAAGGCGAACAGCACGTTCTCGGCGCGGCCCATGCGGCCGAGCCCCGGCTTCACGGTTGCGGCCAAGTCGGCCGGCTTGATCGCCGACGCACCGCGGCCCTCGGCGGAGGATGCTCCGAACGGATCGTTACGGCAGGCGTCGAGGACGACAAGCGCGACCGGCGCAACGGCATTCACCGCCTCGCGGACCTCCTCCAGCGGCAGCGACGAGGCCTTCAGCGCTTCCAGCGACGAAGCGTCGGCATCGACCGGCAGGAGCCGGTTCTCGCCGGCGATCTCGACGCCGTGGCCGGCGTAGAACACCAGCGCCACGTCGGCGCCGGCCGCATCCTCGCGAAAGTCCTCCAGCGCGCGGCGCAGCCGGCGAAGATCGCGGTCGGTCTCGGCAAACACCTCGAAGCCGAGCTTCTCCAGCGCGTCTTCCATGGCGCGGGCGTCGTTCACAGCGCCCGACAGCGGCCGGATCGCCTCATAACGATCCATGCCGAGCACAAGCGCAACGCGCCGCTCCGCCAGCGCGGGTGAAGCGAGCCCTAGAACCATAATGGTCAGCAGCAGGCGGAGCCGGGTGAAACCCGGCCCTGACGCAAAGGCCGCCTTCCACGCAACCAGTCGCACGCCAAAGCCTCCCCGCCGACACGCGGCCCGCGACACAGTAGCATCTTGCAGCAACGTGAATTCACGTTGCGTCGCACAAATGCGGCTAGAGTGATTGGACCATGATCTCGACCGAAAACCGCTCCACACTTTTCGGGATCATGGTCCGTCCCTTCGTGCTTGCGGACCGGGCTCTTGGACCGCCATTGTGGCGGCTCAATGTTCTGCGAGAAACGGCGCATGGACACAAAGCCCGCCCCCTTCGTCCCGCCCGCGCCGAAGCCCCGGACGAGGCCGCCGTCGCTCTTCGAGACCATCCGCACCGTCTACCGCAACCCGCTCGAGCTCTGGGGCGAGCCGTCCTACACGCTGCCGTGGATTTCAGTCCGCAGCATCAACGGGCCGCTGGTCATCGCCAACCACCCCGGCCTGATCCGCCACATCCTCGTCGACAACGTCGCCAACTACCGCATGGGTGCGATGCGGCAGAAGATCCTGCGGCCCATCCTGCGCGACGGGCTGCTGACCGCCGAAGGCGGTGTCTGGAAGCGGTCGCGCAAGGCGATGGCGCCGGTCTTCACGCCGCGCCATATCGCCGGCTTCACCGGTGCGATGCTGGCGCGCACGGAGGCTTTCGCCGGGCGCTACGAGGACGGCGCGACCACGGACGTGGCCCGCGACATGACGCAGCTGACCTACGATATCCTTGCCGAGACGTTGTTTTCGGGCGAGATCGCCGGCGAGATCGGCACTTTCGAGCACGAGGTCGACCGGCTGTTCGAGACCATGGGCCGCATCGATCCGCTCGACGTGCTGGGCGCCCCGGACTGGCTGCCGCGCTGGGGACGCCTCCGCGGCCGGCGCGTCCTGGCTTTCTTCCGCAGGATAGTCGCCGACACGATCGAACTGCGCCGCGACAAGCTGGCGAAGGGCGAGGGCGCGGCGCCGAACGACTTCCTGACGCTGCTGCTCAACGCGCAGGGCCCGGACGGGCTGTCGCTCGAAGAGATCGAGGACAACATCATCACCTTCATCGGGGCCGGCCACGAGACGACGGCCCGCGCGCTCGGCTGGACCTTCTACTGCCTCGCCGAGGCACCGTGGGAGCGCGAAAGGATCGAGGCGGAAGCCGACGCGGTCGTTGCCTCGGGCGCCGACCCGGCCAAATGGCTGGACATGATGCCGTTCGCGCGGGCCGCCTTCGAGGAGGCCATGCGCCTCTACCCGCCGGCCCCGTCCATCGGCCGCGAGGCGATCGAAGCCGACAGCTACCGGGAGCTGACGATCGTCAAGGGCGCGCAGATCCAGATCCTGCCCTGGACGGTCCACCGCCACAGGCTGCTCTGGAACAAGCCCGACGCCTTCATGCCGGAACGCTTCCACCCCGGGAACCGGGAGAAGATCGACCGCTACCAGTACCTGCCGTTCGGCGCGGGCCCGCGCGTCTGCATCGGCGCCAGCTTCGCCATGCACGAGGCGATGATCGCCATGGCGGTGCTGATGTCGCGCTTCCGCTTCGAGACCCTGCCGACCACGAAACCGTGGCCGGTACAGAAGCTGACGACCCAGCCGCAGGGCGGCCTGCCGATGAAGGTCAGCCGCCGTTAGGACCTTCACGCGAAGGCAAAGATCCGCGCCGGGCCGCCGGTGCCGCCTCTGATCTTCGGTGCGCCGACGATGATGGTCGCCCCGCTGGCCGGCACGCTGTCCAGATTGGCGATGCCCTCGATGCCGTAGCGCCCGGCCGGCAGCCAGGTGTTGTGCACGATGAAGTCGGGCGACTTGCCGAAATCGAGCGACAGCGTGTCGACGGCGATCGCCTTGGTCGAGCCTTCCAGCAGCTGCTTCACCGCCTCGACGTGGAAGCCGGGGAAATGCATGGCGTTGTCCGCGCCGACATTGCGGAACTTTTCGGTGCCGAGATGCGCCTGCCAGCCCGAGTTCATGGCGACGATCGCGCCCTGCGGCAGCTCGCCGTTGGCGGCGACCCAGGCCTTGATGTCGTCCGGCGTGACCTGCGCGTCCGCGTCCGACGCAGCCTTCGCCTTGATGTCGATCACCACCAGCGGCGCGACCAGGTCCTCGACCGGCAGTTCGGCGACCGACTTGCCGTCCGCCGAGAAGTGCAGCGGCGCGTCGATATGGGTGCCGGTATGCTCGGAGAGCCGGAGCTCATAGAGGTTGAACGTGTCTTTCTCGAAGGTGAACTTCTTGTCGTAGAAGAGCTGCTGCGCGCCGAAATAGGTCGGGAACATGTCGTAGAGCTCATGCGTCAGGTCGAGGGTCCTGGGCGACTGGGCAATCGCCGGCGACGCGCTCAGCGTCGTTGCGGCGACGGCCGCGCCAGCCGCGGCGATGCCACCCTTAAAGAAGCTCCGCCGGCTCAGCATGTTCGACTTGACGTTCTCGATGACGCAGTGATGGCACATGGCGCGTTCCCTCTGCTGGTGCTGCGGAGGAAAGAGTGACGCCGCGGCAGGCTTCCGGCAAGCCGGATTCGTCCTGTCCTCAGCCGCGTCCGTAGAAGACGTTTTCGACATGGACCGGCCAGCGCCACGGCAGCACCGCCACCATGTCGAATCGAATGGACAGGCGGCCGTAATCCTTCTGCCGCGCCAGCCAGAGGTCCGCCGCCGCCTCGATGCGCCGCTCGGACGTGCGCGCGATGGCCTCCATCGCCTCGATCAGCGTCCTGCGCACCTTGACCTCGACGATCAGCACCAGGTCGCCGCGCCGGGCGATCAGGTCGATCTCGCCGATCTTCGTCCGGTAGCGGCGGGCGACGATGCGGTAGCCCTTCATCATCAGCGCCAGCGAGGCCAGCCACTCGCCGTGATGGCCGCGCCGGTAGGCCTTCAGCCTGTCCGGCGCCTCACGCATCGTTGCCCTTGAGGTCGAGCAGCCGGCGGTAGAGGTCGGCCTTCCTGGCCCCGGTCATGCGCGCCGCCTCGCCGGCCGCCTTCGACGCAGGCATCTCGGTTGAGAGCGACAGGAGCAGCCGGTCGAGGTCTTCTCCCTCCGGAGCCGCCGCCTCGGCCGGCGGCCCGACGCAGATCACCACCTCGCCACGCGGCGCACCGGCTTGCGCGTAGTGGGCCGACAGGTCGGCCAGCGTGCCGCGGCGCAGTTCCTCGAACGCCTTGGTGATCTCGCGCGCCACCACGGCATGGCGATTGCCACCCAGCGTATCGGCCATGGCGGCCAGCGCGTCCGGGGTGCGGTTGGGCGATTCATAGAAGACCAGCGTGGCCTGCGTCGCCTTCAGTTCCTCAAGCCGGGTGCGTCTTGCCCCGTCCTTCACCGGCAGGAAGCCGGCGAAGAGAAACGTGTCGGTCGGCAGGCCGCTCGCCGACAGCGCGGCGATCACCGCCGAGGCGCCGGGGATCGGCACCACGCGGTATCCGGCGGCGACAGCCTCGGCCACCAGCCGATAGCCCGGGTCCGAGATCAGCGGGGTGCCGGCGTCCGAGACCAGCGCCACCGCCCGGCCTGCGCCCACCGCCTTCAGGAGCCGGGGACCCGCTTCGGCGGCATTGTGCTCGTGATAGGCGACGGGCCGCGCGGCGATGCCGTAGCGGTCGAGCAGGACGCGCGTGACGCGCGTGTCCTCGCATGCCACGACGTCGGCGCCCGCCAGCGTCTCCAGCGCCCTGATCGTGACGTCGCCGAGATTGCCGATCGGGGTCGCGACCACGTAGAGGGCCGGCTCCAGCGCTCGCGCCGGAACGCGGACCTGTCCGATCATGAAACTGCGCCCATCCGTCATCGGCCACATCTCGCATGGCGGACGCGTCGCTGCAAAGCGCGGGAACGAATGCGGGCGCAGACCGTTGAGATGCCGCGATCACGGGAGGAACGCATGGATACGCTCGCCCTGCAGGACGTCTACCAGCCCTATTACGCGGGTCGCGACCCGGACGAGGGTTCGGACCGAGAAGAACGCGCCGTTGTCGTCCGGCGCATGCCGCGCCGTGGAGAGGCGGGCACGACCGAGCAGCAAGAGCCGAAACGCGGCAGACCGGCAAAGAAATAACGTCGGCAGCGCCTAAACGAGTGTTTCGCGCCGATTCCAAACGTGTGCGGCCGCCGCATTTTGGCCCGGCGGCCGCCACATTTGCGGCCGGCATGCCCCAATAGGGCGACCCCTTCGTTCAATGGAAGGGGACAACTTCCCGCATGAAGAAGCTTCTTGCCCTGGCGGCCGTGGCCGCCTTTTTCGCCGTGTCCGCAGCCCCGGCGAACGCCCAGTGCGGCCGCGCGTCGTGGTACGCGCTGACGTCCAAGACTGCGTCTGGCGAGCGCATGAACCCGGCGGCCATGACCGCCGCGCACCGCTCCCTGCCCTTCGGCACCAAGGTGAAGGTCGTCAACAAGAAGACCGGAAAGAGCGTCGTCGTCCGCATCAACGACCGCGGTCCGTTCATCAAGGGCCGGGTCATCGACCTGTCGAAGGCCGCTGCCGGCAAGATCGGCATGATCAGCTCCGGCCACGCCGCCATCTGCATGGAACGGCTCTGACGCGATCCTAGCGATCCAGGGCCGAGGCCGCCGCGGTCGCCATCGCGGCGGGAAGCGACAGGCCCCACTGGCGCCGGCAATAGTCCATGAAGTCGAAGCAGGGCAGGCCGGGGCAGATCTCGAACTCGATCAGGTGAACGGTATCGTCCGCCTCGACCCTGAGATCCATCGAGAACACGTCGCGCAGTCCGACGCCCTCGATCAGCCGCGCGGCGATCGCCCGGATGCGGCGGTCGGCCTCGGGCTGGACGCTCGACACCGCGACCAGTTCCGGCTGGACATAGGCGCCCGAGGCCTTTGCCGCCTCGCCGCTCTCGCCGTAGAGCGCGAGCGAATCCGCCATGGTCTGGAAGTCGCCGCCGGAATCGACGAAGAAAACCCCGAGCGCCTCGACGCCCGTGCCCGGCCGGGCGGCGAGGAAGCTGGCGCGCACGTTGCGGCCCGGCACGTAGGGCTGGACCAACGCATCGTCGCGGTAATGCCCGAAAATGCGGTGCGACACGGCCAGCGCCTCGCCCGGCGTGCGGCAGCGCGAATCCGGCCATATGCCGATCTTTGCGCCCAGCCGGTTCGGCTTGACGAACCAGCCTGACGCACTTGCCGGCGGCTCGACCACCCAGGCCCCATCACGCGCCAGACCCGCCTGCGGTACCGGCAGGCCGAGTGCGCCCAGCACCGCCCCCGAGCGGAACTTGTCCTGGCAGAGCGCAAACACCGAATCGTCCGACCCGAAGGTGCGGAAGCCGCCGAGGCGGGCCAGCGCCGGGCCGGCGGCGCCGCGGAAATAGGCGATGCCGTCCGATATCGTCCAGACCAGCGTGCTCTTGCGGTCGAGCTTCGGCAGGACGGCCGCCGCCTGGTCGAGATCGATGGCCATGAAGGTCACGCCGCGGTCGCGGCATTCCTTCTCGATGTCCGGCAGCATCGGCGCAATGTCGGTCGACTGCGCGAGGTAGGAAGAGACCTCGAAGGCGCGGTCGGCCGAAAAGCCCTCGGTCGCCAGCAGCCGCCGGCAGGCGGCTTCGGTCTCGTAGATCAGCGCGAGCGTGCCGGCCATCAGATCGCCACTCTGGGCTCGAAGCGGCCGAGAACGCCGAGCCCGTCGACGACGAACGTCCAGCCGGCCATGGGGTCGGCGGCGCGCGCGGCCGATCCCATGCCCTCAAGGGCCGAGGTGATGGCAATGCGGCCGGCATCCTTGCCGAAGAAGGCCGGACACGAAGTCTGCCGCGCCGGGATCGCTACCGAACGCACCCGCCTGCCGTCCGGCGCATAGGCGTCGAGCGAACCCGCCCCCCAGCGCGCGTTCCAGAGCATGCCGTCGGCGTCCACCACCGACCCGTCGATGCCGCCTTCGCCGCCGCGATGGTCGAGGAACACGGCCGGTTCGCCGGCGGGCAGGCCCGTGGCCGGATCGCAGGCGACGCGGAACAGGATGCCCTTCATCGTGTCGGTGAAGTAGGCGGTTGCGCCGTCGGGCGAGAAGCAGATGGAGTTCGGGATCGTGATATCCGGGAAAAGCCGGCGAAGCTCGCCGCGAAAATACCAGTAGATCGCGCCGGCCCTCTTCTCTGCGTGCTTGCCCATGGTGCCGATCCAGAAGGCGCCACAGGGATGGACCCGTGAATCGTTGGAGCGCGTGACCGGATTGTCGGCCTCTATTTCCTTGTGAAGCGAGATGCGACCGGTCTTCACATCGCGCAGATGCAGGCCTGTTTCGGTGACGAGCAGCTGCCGCTCACCGTCGACGACCGCCAGCGCACTGGTCAGTTCGGGCAGGTCGGTGACGGTCGTGACGCCATCGGCATCGGCGCGCGACAAGAGTTTGCGTTCGAGAATGTCGAACCAGAAGAGCGTGGCCGAGCCAGGATCGTAGGTCGGCCCCTCACCAAGATGGCAGGCGATATCGGACAAGACGCCGACTGTCGGATCGCTCATGCGGCAGCTCCCGAAACCGCATCCCAGGCATCGACCGCCGCTTTCGCGCGGGCGGCGACCTGCCCGACCGTGGCGCCCGGCGCATAGAGGCTGGAGCCGAGGCCGAACACCGACACGCCGGCCTTGGCGAAGGCGGCAAAATCCTTCTCCGACACGCCGCCCACGGCGCCGACCACCGCCGCCTTAGGCAGCACGGCCCGCACCGCCGCGATGCCGGCGGGACCCAGCACGCTCGCCGGGAAGAATTTCAGCGCCGACGCGCCGGCATCCAGTGCCCGGAACGCCTCGGTCGGGGTGAACACGCCCGGCATGGTGACCAGGCCACGCCGCGCGGCACGTTCCAGCACGGCCGGCTCGACGTTCGGGCTCACCAGCAGCCTGCCGCCGACGCCGGCCAGCCGGTCGACCTCCTCGGTCCGCAGCACCGTGCCGGCCCCGACCAGCGCGCCAGGCAGGGCGATTGCGATGCGCTCGATGGACACGAACGGATCGGGCGAATTCAGCGGCACCTCGATCGCCTCGATGCCCTCGGCATGGATCGCCCCGGCGATGGCGACGGCTTCGTCGGGGCCAAGCCCGCGCAGGATCGCGACAAGGCCGCGCTTCAGCGTCGGAAACGGAACGGCGCTCATGCGGCGCGCTCCGGCCGGATGAACCCTACATTGCGCGCCGCGGCGGCGAGGCCCGCCTGCACCGCCTCGTCGGCGTCGACCACGTCCACCGGGACGCCCATCAGGCGGAACGCCGCGCCGTAGAGTCTTTCGTGGCGGCCGGTCGCGACCAGCGTGACGCGGTCGGCCGGGAACAGCCTGCGCGCCTCGGCGATCTCGACGCCGATCAGCAGGCCGGACAGCAGCGCCGCTTGCTCGTTTGCTTCGCGGCCGAACAGCAGACTGCCCGCCCGGACGGAAAAAAGCGATGCGCCCGCCTCGCCGGCGGCAGCCCGCGCGACGCCTTCTGCGAACGACGCGGCGTCCGCTTCAGCTGCCGTTGCACCGTCCAGCGAATGCCTGAGGATCGTGTGGGATCCCAGCGCCGCGTACAGATCGCCGGTCAGGAACGTGCGGAAGGACCGGACACTGCCGGCGGCGAGTTCGACCCACTTGCTGTGGGTTCCCGGCAGGCAGGCGATGACGTTCTCTCCGCCGATCCGCACTGCCGCGCCTGCCAGCTGCGTTTCCTCGCCGCGCATCACGTCCGGCCGCGAAGGATCGCGTTGCGCGAGGCCCGGAATGATGCGCACGTCGCGCCCGATCCCCGGAACCCTCACCGCGGCGGCAAGGACGTCGCCCAGTCCGGCCGGTATGTCCACATAGGGCACCTCGACCCATCCCTGACGCGCCCCGGCCATGCCGCAGACGATGACCGGCAGGTCGGCCGGCGCGCCGAGCCCGGCCAGCGCCGCCTCCAGCACCGGGCCGAATCCCTTCTCGCGCGCCACCTGCATCCCGTCGCCCGAACGCGTGCCGGCCAGTACCTCGCCGTCGCAGTCGAGCAGCCAGGCCCTGAAGGACGACGTCCCCCAGTCGACCGCGGCCGCCGCCGGCTGCGTCACAGATATCCCCCGTCGACGATCAGCGTCTGGGCGGTCAGCATCTTCGCGCTGTCCGACGCCATGAAGAGGCAGACGCCGATCATGTCCTCGGGCTTCATGACTTCCCGGATGCACTGGCGGGCGACATGCGCCTTCAGCCCCTCCTCGGTGACCCACTTGTCGCGCTGCCGATCTGTGATCACCCAGCCCGGCGCGACGGCGTTGACCCGGATGCCGTGGCGGCCGAGCCGGCCGGCCAGGCCCTTGGTCAGGCCGATGATGCCGGCCTTGGCGGCGGTATAGGACGGCATGTCGGGATGGTTGATCAGGAAGGAGGTCGAGGTGAAGTTGATGATCGACCCGCCGCCCGCCGCGATCATGCCCGGCACCACCGCCTGCGCGGTGAAGAAATGCGGCCTCAGGTTGATCGCCTGGTTGACGTCCCAGTAGTCCTCGGTGACGTCGAGCACGTCGTGGCGGTCGTCGAGCGCCGCGTTGTTGATCAGCACGGTGACCGGGCCGTTCGTTTCCGCCGCCCGTTCAATGGCCTCGCGCAGCTGGCCCAGGTCGCGCAGGTCCGCCTTCAGATAGAGCGGCCCGCTGCCCGTCTCGCGCTCCAGCCTGTCGGCCAGTTCGCGGCTCGGTCCGTCGGCGATGTCGAGGAAGGCGACCTTGCACCCCTGCCGGAGGAAACCCTCGACCAGCGCCGCGCCTATGCCCGATCCGCCGCCCGTGATCAGGACCGACCGGCCCTCGAGGTCGGGAAAGCGGGCGGAAGGCATCATCTGTTTCTTCCCGTGGGCAATTTTCTTATCTGGTCGGACCAATTTGGCCGACGCAGCGTCTTAGACGGTTTCTGGGGATGTTGTCACGACCTGCCGAGATGTCGTCGGCAGGAGAGATCAGCCGGCGCGGGCCTGCCGCAGGTTGCGCAGCGAATCGCGCAGATAGCCCAGCGTCGCATCGGCATCGGCCGGCCGCCCGAACAGGTAGCCCTGCCCGCCGCCGCAACCGAACTGCACGAGCTTGTCGGCCTGCGCGTCTTCCTCGATGCCCTCAGCCACGACATCCATGCCCAGCCCCTCGCACATGGCGAGGATGGCGCGGATGATGTGCTCCGACGGCTTGTCCTCCAGGATCGACGAGACGAAGGCGCGGTCGATCTTCAGCTTGTCGAAATGGAACTCGCGCAGCCGGCCGAGCGACGACTGGCCGGTGCCGAAATCGTCAAGCGAGACGCGAATGCCGCAGCGGCGCAGGTCGTTGACGATCTTCTCGGCGGAAGCCGGATCGTTCATCAGGCCCGTCTCGGTGATTTCCACCTCAAGCCGGCGCGGGTCGAAGCCGGTACGGTCGAGAATGGAAAGAATATGCAGGCCGGTATTCTGGTCGACGAGCTGCGATGGCGACAGGTTGAAGGAAAGGAACAGTTCCTTCGGCCAGTTGCGGGCCGTCTCGGCGGCCTTGCGCAGCACGAGTTGCGACAGCGGGCCGATGATCCCGCGCTCCTCGGCGATCGGGATGAAGGTGGCGGGCGATACCTGGCCGAGATCGCGGTCGCGCCAGCGCGCCAGCGTCTCGAAGCCGATGACCCGGCGGGTGCGCAGGTCGACGATGGGCTGGAAGTGCGGCTCCACTTCGCCGGCCGACACGGCGCGGCGCAGCGCCTGCTCGATGCGGGTGACGCGTTTCGCGGCCTCTTCCATCTCGCGGGTGTAGACGACCACCTTGCCGCGCCCGGCGCGCTTTGCCTGGTAAAGCGCCGTCTCCGCCTTGTTGACGAGGTGCTCGGTCGTCTCGTCGCCGGAGTAGAACAGCGAGCAGCCGACCGACGCCGACAGCCGCGCGGTGCGCTCGCCCACGTCGTAGGGCGCCGACAGGATCTCGATCAGCATGCGGGAGCGTTCGGCGACTGCCTCCTCGCTGAACACCATCGGGAACAGGAAGGCGAATTCGTCGGCGCCGATGCGCGTCACCGCGGAGTGCGAATCCATCGCGGCGCGCAGCCGGAGCGCCACCTGCACGAGGATTTCGTCACCGGCGCGACGGCCGAACAGGTCGTTGATGGGCTTGAAGCCGTCCAGGTCGAGGATGCCGACGGCGAAGGGCGCAGGATCGTCGGCTCGATCGGCGATCAGCCGGTCGACCTTGTCGAAGAAGCGACGCTGGTTGCCGAGACCGGTCAGCGGATCGGTGAATGCCAGATCCGTGTTGTCGCTGACCGCAATTCCGGCGCCGAACGGCGAGTTCATCGTTCTCCCTGCCTGGTTCTTTGTTTCGGGTAGTATGGCAGGAAAGCGTTTAGGAATCGTAATGGTGAATAACCGTCGGGTTTTGGCGTGAGGGAGAAATTCCCCAGCGTCATCCGATAGTTATTTCGCCCACGTCTAATGTAGTCGGTAAATGCGGAGCGGACCTTCGGGGCCGACGGTTGGCAGCAGCCATGGCGGCGGATCGCCGGCATTGAGGCGCGCCGCGAGGCCGTCCGGCGCCCACCCGGCCAGGGCCTTCGATTCATCGTTGCCCGGGCAGGCCGCAACCAGCGTGACGCCCGCCGCGCGCATCGCCTGCCGCGCGGCATCGATGTCGCCCATCAGCATGTCGAGCGCCGCAAGGTTGCCGTCGACGTTGCGGTGATACGGCCCCGACAGCACGCTGTGGCCCGTGTAGCGGAGGATCGGCGCGCCGAGGTTGGAGATGGCCAGAACCCTGGTGGCGGGCATGCCGGCGAGCGCGGCGTAGTCCGACGCGGACTGGCACGCGGCAAGGGATTTCCCGGTTCCCGCCGACGGTGGCGGAGCGCTCGCAAGCGCATTCGCCAGTCCGGTCCAGGCGGCGTTGACCGACAGGAGCCAGGCGGCGACCATGCCGAGGCTGGCGCGCGGCGCACCGGCCGCTGCCGCCGCGCGCCAGCGGCCGACCCAGGCGCCCAGCACCGGAACAGCCAGCGGGATCGCGAAGACGGCGCCGCGCACCTGCCAGATGCTCACCAGCACGGCGGCGATGAGGAAGACACCGGCGACCGTGGTCTGCCGGCCGAATCCCCGACGCGCCCAGCCGAAAACGAGGACGCCCACGGCCAGAAGGGGTGTCACATAGTAGCCCAGAGCCATCAGCGGCGCGCCGCGCAGGATGTCCAACAGCGACTGCGCCTCGGTGATCTGGTCCAGCCAGTAGGTCTTCAGGCGCTCGTCGAGCCCGGCATAGGGATCTGCCAGGCATTGCGGAAAGAAGCCGACCAGCACGCCGACAAGCAGCAGGCCGACGATGGCGATCGATGCGATACGCCGCGCCAAGGTCGAATGGGCTGCGGGCAGGGCAGCGATCAGCGCCAGGCCGAGACCGGCCGCGATGCCAAGCCCGGCCTGCGGCAGCGAATAGGCGTCGCAGGCCACGGCCGACCATGCCGCGGGCGGCACGGTCAGGGCCATCGCCATGGCGGCTGTGGTTGCGAAGGCCAGGCCGAACCGGACCGCGGTCGCCCGGCCCCGCTCGCCGTCGAAGGCGAACAGGCCCGCCACGGCGAGCCCGGCCGCGGCAACGTAGGGTGCGGCTTCCATGGCGACCGCCAGCATGGCCGCGGCTGCCGCGCCCGCGAAGAGGGCCGCAACCGCGCTTGCCCCCCCGACGAGCGCCGCAAGCACGGCCAGGGTCAGAAACAATTGGATGTTGTGATGGTCGAGTGCGCCGGGCGCGAAGATACCGAGGAAATGCAGCGCCGCGCCGCCGATCACCAGCGCCGGCAGGAAAGCCGGCTCGCCGCCGAGCGCGCGCGCGATCCGCAGGATCAGCCAGAGCGCGGCCGCGAAAAGCAGCGCCGGCCATGCGACCAGCGCGAAGGTCTCGCCGCCTAGAAGCACCAGCCCGGCGATCGGCGCATCGACAAGCCGCGACCAGTGCATGACGAAGCCGCCTTCCGGCCCCATGCGGTACTGATGGAGGTCGAACCATCCCTGCCCGGCGAGCAGGTCGCGAACTTCGACCAGCCTGAGCAGGCTGTCATTGTCGCCGCCGAAATTCATCAGCGTCGGGAAGCCCTGCGCGGCATGCAGCGCCAGCACGCAGGCCATGGCGGCGAGCGCCGCGAGAGCGTCGCGCATGGCAGTGCCGGTTCTTGGCGATGACGTCACGGCCCCGTCCCCTGAGCTTCACTCCGGGATAGACGGGAGCTTTTCAGATTCGGTTAAGCCGGGCGCCACCTTCGGGAAACACCCAGAAGGTCGACAGCAGGTAACTCACGGCGCTGGCCGCGACGGTGACGACGGCAGCCATCGCGGCCGGCGGCAGGCCGAACCCCTCGATGGCGATGTGCGAGACCACGCCCGCCGTGAGGGCGCAGCCGGCCTGGACCGCGAAATATCGCGGCAGAGCGCGGCCGTGCGCGTGGCCGCCGCCGAACGTCCAGTTGCGCTGCGCGGTATAGGCGATGGCGAATGCGATCGCGTAGGCCACCGCACTACCCCAGAAGGGCGGCATGCCGGCGCGCGCGAACAACCAGGTCAGGCCAAAAAGCAGGACAGCGGCGCCGACCCCGACGACGAGGAAACGCGAGAGCCTGCCTCGTTTCATTCGTGCGACGCTGGCGCCAGCGCGGCTGCGTCGGGCGCTATCGCCGCGCGCTGCCGCTTCACCGGGATTTCCAGTACGCCGAGCAGGAAGGCCGAGAAGAAGGCCTGCAGGCCGATGACAATGAGGGTCAGCCCGAGCACCACGATGCGCGGGATCTCGGAATTGGAGAGCGGACCGAAATCGACGCTCGCCCAGGATACGATCGCATAGCCGAAGAACAGCAGGCCGGCCGCGAAAAGCATGCCGCCGTTCATCGCCAGCCTGTCTGTCGTCAGCCAGCTGCCGAGCCTGTCCGACCGCGCATTGGCGGGCAGGATGCCGGTGATGTCGGCATAATATCGCGACAGGATGCCGAAGCTCACCAGCTGGGTGCCGGTCATCACCATGAAGCAGGCGGCGACGAAAGTGTTGAGGTCGAGTTCCATCGTGGCGTTGAGCTGGAACGGCCCAAGCATCAGGAGCATGGCCAGCGCGATGCCGAGCCCGCAAAGCGTCATCCCCGGCACCACGAACAGCCAGCGGGGGTTGTACATCAGCAGGAACTTGAGGTGCCGCCAGCCGTCGCGCCACGTCCGCAGATGCGGCGGGCGGCTGCGGCCGTCCGGCTTCAGCGTCGTCGGCACTTCTTCGATGCGCAGGCCGGCGAGTGCCGCGCGCACCACCATCTCGCTCGCGAACTCCATGCCGGTGGTCTTCAGGTCGAGGGCGCGGATGCGACGCGCGTCGAAGCCGCGCAGGCCGCAATGGAAGTCGCCCGCGCCGATCCTGAAGAACAGGCGGCCGATGAAGGACAGCACGGGGTTGCCGAGATAGCGGTGGAGGAAGGGCATCGCGCCATCGGCGATCCCGCCCTTGAAGCGGTTGCCCATGACCAGGTCTGCGCCCGCCCGCAACCGTTCCACGAACGGGTCGAGACTAGCGAAATCATAGGAATCGTCGGCGTCGCCCATGATGATGAAACGGCCGCGCGCCGCCTCGATGCCGCCCTGCAGCGCCGCGCCGTAGCCCTTCTGCGGCACCGGCACGACACGCGCGCCGAGACCGGCGGCAATTGCCTGCGAACCGTCCGTGGAGCCGTTGTCGGCGATCAGCACCTCGCCGGAAACGCCGGAACGGGCCAGGTAGTCCTTCGCCTTGGCTATGCAGGTCGCCAGCGTCTCGGCCTCGTTGAGGCACGGCATCAGGATGGTCAGCTCGAGCTCCGGCCCGGCGCTCCGGCGGCCGATCGTGACTGCGTTCATGACTTGCCTCTTTGGCGCATGGCAAAGGCCTGCCGCCCGTGAAGGCGCAGGCCGCCTCACCCTAGCCGCGCATTCCTTGGCGCGGCGTTAACGTTCCCTTGCCGCTGGCCCCATGCAGGCCGATTGGCAGGTGGCGCGGCAATCGCTACATCCATGCAGCCAGAACCGGAGTTCCCATGCCGCTCAGCGTCGCCGTCCAGATGGACCATGTCTCGACCGTCAACATTGCCGGCGACACGACCTTCGCGCTGTCGCTGGAGGCGCAGCGGCGCGGCCACAAGCTCTTCCACTATACGCCGGACAGGCTGTCGATGCGCGACGGCAAGGTTTTCGCCTGCCTCGAGGAGATGACCGTCCGCGACCAGAAAGGCGACCACTTCACGCTGGGCGAGAAGACGCGCACGGACCTGTCGGAGATGAACGTCGTCCTGCTCCGCCAGGATCCGCCCTTCGACATGAACTACATCACGACGACGCACATCCTCGAGCGCATCCACCCGAAGACGCTGGTGGTCAACGATCCGGCCTGGGTGCGCAACAGCCCGGAGAAGATCTTCGTCACCGAATTCGCCGACCTGATGCCGGAGACGCTGATCACCAAGGATCCGACCGAGGTCGACGCCTTCCGCAAGGAGTTCGGCGACATCATCGTCAAACCGCTCTACGGCAATGGCGGCGCCGGCGTCTTCCATCTGCACGACGCCGACCGCAACCTCGCCTCGCTGCTCGAGATGTTCGGGCAGATGTTCCGCGAACCCTTCATCGTCCAGCGCTACCTGAAGGACGTGCGCAAGGGCGACAAGCGCATCATCCTGATCGACGGCGAGGCAGTGGGCGCCATCAACCGCGTCCCGGCGGAAGCCGAGTCGCGCTCCAACATGCATGTCGGTGGACGCGCGGAGAAGACCGAGCTCACGAAGCGCGAGCGCGAGATCTGCGAGCGCATCGGCCCGGCGCTGAAGGCCCGCGGCTTCATCCTGGTCGGCATCGACGTCATCGGCGACTACATGACCGAGATCAACGTGACCTCGCCGACCGGCGTGCGCGAGGTGAAGCGCTTCGGCGGCGCCGACATCGCCGCGTTGTTCTGGGACGCCGTCGAGGGCAAGATTGGCCGCGGCTGAGCGTCCCGCTCTTCTGGTTCCGTTCCGCCTCTGCAACCGGTTGCAACCGGACTGCAGCCTCGGCGATCATTTGTTCCCGTAATGTTCTTGCACTGACCCGAGACCTGTGCTTCTGTGAGAAGGACATTGGCCAGCGCCGCGGGGGCAGGGCATGGTTTCGCGGGTACGCACCGTCGCATTCCAGGGCATCGAGGCCGTTCCGGTCGACGTGCAGGTGATGGTCGCGCCCGGCAAGGTGGGCATCCAGATCGTCGGCCTGCCCGACAAGGCGGTCGCCGAAAGCCGCGAGCGTGTGCAGGCCGCGCTCCACGCGTCCGGCCTGTCGATGCCGGCAAAGAAGGTCACCATCAACCTCGCCCCGGCCGACCTGCCCAAGGAAGGCAGCCACTACGACCTGCCGATCGCGCTCGGCCTGATGGCAGCGCTGGGCGCCATCCCCGGCGACGCGCTCAACGATTACGTGGTGCTGGGCGAGCTGTCGCTCGACGGCACCATCGCGCCGGTCGCCGGCGCGCTGCCGGCTGCGATCGGCGCCAATGCCGAGGGCAAGGGCCTGATCTGCCCGGCCGCCTGCGGGCCGGAAGCCGCCTGGGCCGGCTCGGACATCGACATCGTCGCGCCGCGCAGCCTGATCGCGGTCGCCAACCATTTCCGCGGCACGCAGGTGCTGGCACGGCCGCAGGCGGCGATCCATCAGGCGGCGCGCGACCTGCCGGACCTCGTCGACATCAAGGGTCAGGAAAGCGCGAAGAGGGCGCTCGAGGTGGCGGCGGCCGGCGGCCACAATCTGCTGATGGTCGGGCCGCCCGGCGCGGGCAAGTCGATGCTGGCGCAGCGCCTCCCGTCGATCCTGCCGCCGCTCGCGCCCCGCGAACTGCTCGACGTGTCGATGGTCGCTTCGATCGCCGGCGAACTGGCCGGCGGCAAGCTGTCGGACCGGCGGCCGTTCCGGGCGCCGCATCACTCCGCCTCGATGGCGGCGATGGTCGGCGGCGGGTTGCGCGCCCGGCCGGGCGAAGCCTCGCTCGCCCACAACGGCGTGCTGTTCCTCGACGAGTTGCCCGAGTTCACCCCGCAGGTGCTGGACTCGCTGCGCCAGCCGCTCGAAACCGGCGAATGCGTGATCGCCCGTGCCAATCACCGGGTCGCCTATCCGGCCCGGATCCAGCTGATCGCCGCGATGAATCCTTGCCGGTGCGGCATGGCCGGCGAGCCCGGATATCGCTGCGCGCGCGGGCCGCGGTGCCAGTCCGACTACCAGGCGCGGCTGTCCGGACCCTTCCTGGATCGCATCGACCTGAGGATCGAGGTTCCGGCCGTCAGCGCTTCCGACCTGATCCGGCCGTCGACGGCGGAACCGAGCCGCGTCGTCGCCGCGCGCGTCGCGGCGGCGCGCGATATCCAGCGCGCACGCTACGAGGCGGCCGGCGTTCAGTCATCCACCAACGCGCAGTGCCCGACATCGCTGGTCGAGACGATGGCCGCACCCGACGCGGCCGGCATGGCGCTGCTGCGGGATGCGAGTGAAAAGCTCGGCTTCTCGGCGCGCGCCTATCACCGGATTCTGAAGGTCGCGCGGACGCTCGCCGATCTCGACCGGGTCGAAACCGTCGGCCGCATCCACCTCGCCGAGGCGATCTCGTACCGCATCGCTGGCGAAAGGCTCGCGCAGGCGGCGTAAGTCGCCAACAAAATAAGGCCGGACACTTGGCCCGGCCTTCTGTTCAACGATTGTTGGTAGCTATTGCACCGCGCCGACGAGGCTGGTCTGGCCTTCGCGGATCGACACCCAGCGGCCGGTATGCTCGCTCGACTGGCGCTTGAGGAACCGATAGCCGGTGTCGCTCCAGAGCTTCACCTTGTCGGTCAGGTTGTCGAGGATAAGATCGCCGCGATCGGTGCGGATGGTCAGGATGGCATGGCCCTCGCCGTCCGGCTTGCGCACGACGGTGATCAGGAGGTTCGAGATCGACAGGCCGAGCTGGTTCAGTTCGCGGCGCTTCTCGAGGACATAGTCCTCGCAGTCGCCGACGCCGTCCGGATAGGCCCAGACCTCGTCCTTGCCATAGATGTCGAAGTCGTTCATCGGCTTGACGGCCTTGTTCACCGACGCGTTCACCTTGGCAACCATCGCCACCAGGACGTCGGAATAGGCCTCGGGGCCATTGTCGACGCTGCGGATCGAGCATTCGTCGGGATTGGCCTTGCAGAATTCGTAGTGGCCGATCGGCTGGGAGGTCAGGCCGCCCGTGGCCATCAGCCCGGCGGCGAAGGCGGAACCGGCCGCGCCGAGAACCGCCAACCAGGCGGCGCCAGCCACAAGCCACCCGGCGCGAACGATCGCGGAGGTCGACATTCCCCTAACCCGCCTGCCCTTTGTTTCGTTTCTTAACAAAACGTTAAGGGCGATTTGCGCGGGAAGTCAATTCACAGTCGGTCACGGATGACGCGATGGTTACCGTTAGGTCCGCCAGCGCGGCGAATATGCAACAGCTGCGGTCGGCGACCCGCCGGACGCCGCTCCGTCACTTCGTTTTCGCTAGGGAAGACTTGGCAGCAACGCCCTTGTCGGCGGGCGCAGTCCGCACGATCCGCGGCTTGTAGTTTCGCTTCTCCGTGCCGTGGCTCGCCATGAAGTCGACGATGCGCGGCACGATCTCGGCGCGGAAACGCGAGCCGTTGAAGACGCCGTAATGACCGACTGCCGGCTGCATGTAGTGCGCCTTGCGCTCCGCAGGGATGCCCGAACACAGGCCGTGCGCGGCCTCCGTCTGGCCGAGACCGGAGATGTCGTCGTTCTCGCCCTCGACCGTGAACAGCGCCGTCCGGCGGATCGCGCCGGGATCGACGAGCTCGCCACGGTGCTTCATCCGGCCGTTGGGCAGGTCGTGGTTGACGAAGACGGTCTCCACCGTCTGCAGGTAGAATTCCGCGGTCAGGTCCATGACGGCCAGATACTCGTCGTAGAACTCGCGGTGCTTGTCGGCGCTGTCGCCGTCGTTCTTCACGAGGTGCATGAAGAAGTCCTTGTGGGCGATTATGTGCCGGTCGAGGTTCATGCTCATGAAGCCTGACAGCTGCAGGAAGCCGGGATAGACGTCGCGGGCAAAGCCCGGGTTCGGGAACGGCACCTGCATGATGACGTTGTCGCGGAACCAGTCGATGCCCTTTTCCTCGGC
>VFQP010000597.1_pt1 | contig 64165 bp, 60 predicted proteins | sample 3512351 | NCBI WGS metagenome assembly VFQP01 (sample SAMN10412372, study PRJNA504923) | tailings metagenome | isolation source: Relicate 1 Philex TSF1 revegetated site | place: Philippines: Tuba, Benguet | collected 2017-08-29
GAAGCACTCCGCATCGCACTCTCGCACGAAGCGTTCGTTCAAGGCCGGCGACTGCAAGTTCCAGCAGTTCCGCCATGCCGAGGTAGCGGCGTGATACCACCCGTGCCGGCAGGTCGCCATTCATTTCATCGACATCGAAGCCGGAGAGCCGGATGGCGACGGAAGCCGGCGTGCCGTCGGCCAGCCCTTTTGCGGCAAAGCGTCCGGCCGGCGTATCGACATGACCAGACAACGCGCGACCTTCGAGAATATTCAATTCGGAGAAGAACCCGGCAGCAAAAAGGCTGGCGGGCCGCTCGTAGAGTTCCCGCGCAGTCCCGGCCTGGACGAGCCTGCCACCCTTGAGGAGCGCGATCCTGTCGGCCATGCGCATCGCTTCCTCAGCGTCATGCGTCACGACGATCGCAGTTGCGCGGCTTTGGCGCAGGATCGAAAGCGTTTCGGCTCGCACGCTGTCCTTCAGGCGCGAATCGAGGCCGGAGAACGGCTCGTCCATCAGGAGGACCGCCGGGCGCGGCGCTATGGCGCGGGCGAGCGCCACCCGCTGCTGCTCGCCGCCGGACAGCGAATGCGGGTATGACGCCGCATACTGGTCGAGACCGACGCGCCCCAGCGAGATCATCGCCTCGCGCTCGGCCTCCTTGCGCGACAAAGCCGTCAGCCCGAACCGAACATTGTCGAGGATCGTCATGTGCGGAAACAGCGCATAATCCTGGAAAACGAGGCCGACCGAGCGCTTCTCGGGGGGCAGATAAACCGAGGGACCGGCAATCTCGCGCTCGTTCAGGAGAATGCGGCCGCTCGACTGCACCTCGATGCCGGCCGCGATGCGCAGCAGCGTCGTCTTGCCGGACCCCGATGGCCCGAGCAGGCAGAGCACTTCGCCGGGCTCCGCAGCCAGCGACACATCATCGAGCGCGAGCCCGCCGTTCGGAAAGCGGTGGCTGACATTCTCGAAGGCTAGGCGCGCGGCAAAGGTCACACCCGCGGTGACGCGGGTTTCCTTGCGGGCGGCGCTGGTCAACTGTTCGTTCACGCGGCCTGTGTAGCGGCAACGTCCCCGGTCGGCAACGCCGCGAAAGGACGCGTCAGTCGTCCTCGACCCGCGGGGTGAGCAGCCCCAGCTCTTCCAGGTCGATGTCGGTCAGCGGGTCCTCGTCCTCTGCCAGCGCATCCTCGTCTCCGCGCGGCATCGGCACCGAGAAGTTGGACGGCATGCGCGAAGACAAGAGGCCCGCACCCTTCAGTTCGTCCATGCCCGGCAGATCGCGGATGTCTTCCAGACCGAAATGATCGAGGAAGGCGCTTGTCGTCCCGTAGGTGACGGGCCTTCCCGGCGTCCGACGGCGCCCGCGCATGCGGACCCAGCCCGTCTCAAGCAGCAGGTCGAGCGTACCCTTCGACGTCTCGACGCCACGGATCTCTTCGATCTCTGCGCGCGTGACCGGCTGGTGATAGCCGATGATCGCCAGCACTTCGAGCGCGGCGCGAGAGAGCTTGCGCTGCTGTACAGCCTCGCGGTTCATCAGGAAGGCGAGATCGGGCGCGGTGCGGAAGGCGATCGCCTCGCCAACGCGCACGAGATTGACGCCACGGCGCTCGTATAACCGCGCGAGTTGCTCGACCACTGCCTCGACGTTGGTGCCCTTGGGCAGCCGTTGGGAAAGAAGCGGCAGCGACACGGGCTCGGCGGAGGCGAAGACCAGCGCCTCGGCCATGCGCACCGCCTCTGCGAGTTGCACGCGGTCGGCGACACCGCCAAGCTCCAGTTCGCTTTCCAGCGTGAACGGGACGATGGTGCCGCTCATGCCGGCGCCTTCGACTTAGCGGGTGGCGCTCGCATGTAGAGTGGCGCGAAGGCTTCCTCCTGCCTGATCTCGATCGTGCCCTCGCGCGCCATTTCCAGCGAGGCGGCGAAAGTGCTCGCGATCGCGGTGGCCCGCTGGCCGGGTTCGGCCAGATAGTCGATCAGGAAGCGGTCGAGCGCAGTCCACTCGCGGATCTCGCCGATCAGCCTGACGAGGATTGCGCGCGCCTCCTTCAGGGACCAGACGCCGCGCCTGGCGATGCGCACACTGGTGATCGCGCGGCGCTGGCGCTGCGAGGCGTATGCCGTCAGCAAATCGTAAAGCGAGGCCTGGAACGTGCTGTGGGTCTCGAGCATGACGGTTTCGGGCATGCCGCGCGCAAAGACGTCGCGGCCGAGCCGGTTGCGACTAACGAGCCTCGAAGCGGCGTCGCGCATGGCTTCCAGCCGGCGCAGGCGAAACTGCAGGATCGCCGCCAGTTCCTCGCCGCTCTCCGCCTCGTCAGCGCGCTTGACCGGGATCAGCAGCTTCGACTTGAGGAAGGCAAGCCACGCCGCCATCACCAGATAGTCGGCGGCAAGCTCGAGCCGCAGCTTGCGGACGCGCTCGACAAAGGTGAGATACTGCTCGACGAGTTCGACCACCGAGATGCGCGCGAGGTCGACCTTCTGGCCGCGGGCGAGATGCAGGAGCAGGTCGAGCGGGCCTTCGAAACCAGCGACGTCGACGATCAACGCCGGCTCGGACTGCGTCCGCTCCGCCTCGCCCGTCCAGAGCGCTTCCATCGGTGCGTTGGTCGAACCTGTGGCCTGCGCTTTCAATCCGGCTCCTTGTCAGGCGACAGGCGTCGCCGTCAGTTCCATGAACTCTTCCCGCAGGACCTCTTCGTCCATGTCGGACGGCTCGTGCAGGCAAGCCATCGTGGTTGCTGCACGCTCGGCGGCTTTTCCGTCGAGCACCGGCACGGTGGATGCAATGGCCCGCATCTCCTCCATGAGGCCGTTGCAATGGAGAACTACATCGCAGCCCGCCGCAAGGCTGGCAGCAGCGCGATCGGCGTAATCCCCAGAAAGCGCCTTCATGGAGAGATCGTCGCTCATCAGGAGCCCGTCGAAGCACATCTCGGTGCGGATGATCTCGGAGATGACCTTGGCCGACGTCGTTGCCGGGCTCGTGGGGTCGATCGCCTCGTAGACGACATGTGCGGTCATCGCCATCGGGACGGTCGTGGTCAGGAAGAAGAAGGGCGCGAAGTCGCTATCGCGCAGCGTCCCGAGCGACGCCGACACCTTCGGAAGTTCCAGATGGCTGTCCGCGTAGGCACGGCCATGGCCGGGGATGTGCTTCATGACCGGCAGCACGCCACCATCGAGGGACCCCTCCGCCATCGCGCGCCCGAGTACTTCGACATGCTCGCGGCGGTTCGAGAAGGTGCGATCGCCGACGAAGCCGCCTGCACGATCAGGTGGCAGGTCGAGACAGGGTATGCAGTTCGCCGTCAGTCCGACGCGGCGAAGATCGAAGGCGTGAAGCCGGCCCATGAGCCAGGCGGCACGGGCGCCCCTGCCCTCTTCTTCTTCTTCGAGAAGACCGAGGGCGGACGCGGTCGGATAGTTTGGAGCCAGCGGCGGCCGCAGACGCTGGACGCGGCCGCCTTCCTGATCAACGAAGACCAGGGCATCGGGCCTGCCAACCGTCTCGCGCATCTCTGCGCAGAGCGCGGACAACTGCTCGGCCGAAACGATGTTGCGCGCAAAGACGATAAAACCCCAGGGGCGTTCATCGGCAAAGAAGGCGCGTTCGTCCGGCGTGAGGCTCGGGCCTGCGCAGCCCAGGATCATGGCTTTTGATTCGGTCATGGACCCGACCATATCGCGAAAGCAAAACGGGCGGCATAGCCGCCCGTGGAAACCGTCAATTTCCGCTGCGTCAGCGCGAGACGAAGCAGTTGCCGCCTGCGGCCTGGTAGCTCGCACAAAGGCTTACGGCCTCTTCTCGGTTCGAGGCCGGAATGCGGACGCGATAATATGTGCCACGACCGTCGATCTCGGCGCGGACGATGTTGACGCCTCTGCCCTGCAAGACGTTGCCATAGCGACGCGCGAGGTCCTGATAGGTCGACTGCGCGCTCTCGGCAGTTGGCTGCGAGGCGATCTGCATCGACCATTCGGACGTCGCGGCGCTCGTTGGCGTAGGCGTGGCGGCCGCAACCTGTTGCGGTGCGGCAGCGGCCGGCTGCTGGGCCACAGGCTGCTGGACGGCAGGCGCTGGCTGGACGGCTGCCGTCTGCTGCGGCGATGGCGCGGTCGGACGCTGCGTCGGCGCAACGCTGACGCCCTGCGGCAGGACCGGATCGGGATTGGCGGTCGTCTGCGCACCCGGCTCGACGAGCGCCGCCGTCGGCGTCAGCGCGCTGCTGTCAGGCGCAGGCTGCGGGGGAGCAAGCTCGCCGGCCTGCGCCGCCGGGAGGACCGGTGCGGGGTCTGCCGCAGCGACCTGAGGTGCAGGCGCCGGCTCTTCACGCGGCACGATCGTGCCGTCGGGACGCACGACCATGGTGCGCACGCGGCGTGGCTCGACCGCGATCGGCTCGGCCGTCGCGATGACGTCCTCGACGTTCTCTATCCGCTCGTCGAACTTCGGCGTGCCGGACAAAGCATCGGCGTCCTGACCCGGCAGGACCGAATTGCCGCCATCGACCAGCTCACCCTCGTCAAGTGTGATGCCCGGGGCGATGACGCGGGGCGTGACCCGCTCTGCAACGTCGACCGGTTCCTCAGCGGTGGTGATCAGTTCGTCCTGGCTGGGGTTGGCGCCTGCATCGGCGCCGGAAACGCGCTGATAGGCCTGCGAATCCTGGTTGGGGACGACGGTGCCGCCCGGATTCTCGGGACGCACGCGCACGGGATCGCTGTCGGCAGCAATCAGCACCGGATCGCCCGATCCATCGCCACCGGAAAACAGCGCCCAGGCACCGACGCCGCCGACGAGGACAACGGCCGCGACCGCTGCCGCGAGCGCCATCGTGCGGCTACGGCCATTTGACTGGACGCGGCGGGCGCGCATGGGAGCCGCGGCAATGGCGTCATCATCGCCATAGGCAGCGTTGTAGTCGTCCAGATCCTCGTCCGGACGCAACGTCTCGGGATACTGGTCGTCTTCAGGCCGGTAGCCGTCGGCGTCGTCGAAATAGGTGTCGAACTCGCCATACTGATCGCCTGGCTGCTCCACCGCCGTGTTCGGGACAACCGAGGCGGCCTGAACCGGGCGGGTCGCATAGGGATCGTCGAGCGAATCGAACGCGCCCTCGAGTTCGTTAGCGAGGTCGTCAAAACCCGAAGCGGGTATGGCCGCGTCTGGCTCGGGGAGATCCGGCAGGTCCAGATCGTCCTGAACCGGGCGCACGGTCTCCTCGATATCGACCGTTTCGAAATCATCGAAAACCGCTTCGAACGTCTGCGCCTTTGGTGCTGAGGCCAAAGAGGTGGCTGGAACGGCTGCGGCTGCCACAGCCGAGGCAGCCAGCGGAGCACCAGCGGCTGTGACCGTCGGCGGCACGTATGCCTGCGGCTGGGGCTCGTAATCTTCAGGCTCGAATGCTTCCGGCTCCGGCTCGTAATCGACGTCTTCCGGCACCTGCTGCGAGACAGGCGTGGCGCGGAAGGAACGCGATGCGACAGCGGCTGCCGTCAGTGGCACGAACGCATCGTCGGGCTCATAGGCGCCCGGCACCGTGGGCTGGGACGCCGGTGCGACGTCGCCGAGAAGGGCTGCAAGCTCGTCCTCGATCGAAAGCTCGGCGCCGGCCTGTTGTGTCGGGGCCGGCTCGGGCTCGTACTCGAGCGCAGCTGCCAGCTCGTCTTCGATGTCCGGCTCGGCCGCAAAGTCGGGCTCGTCGGCCTCCACAGCCTCGACGGCCTCGTATTCCGGCTCCACCCAATCGTCTTCCGCAAACTCGGGCTCGTCACCATAGGTCGGCTCGTCGACGGCTGCCGGGTCGAAATCGTCATAGGGCGTCGCGGGTGCGGCCAGGGCAACCTGGGCGGCGGCCGGTGCCACGGCTGGCTGCACGTCGCCCCGCTTGGCGATAAGGCTTTGCGAGACAGTCGCAGCCGAATAGGCAAACGGGCTGCGCATCTCGGCACGCGGCGCGGGCGGCGCAACAGGGGCGGCAACCGGCTCGATTTGAGGCTTAGGCAGTCCGCTCGAGGCCCACTGCGCCAGCGGATCGACATCGTCCACGAACGGATCGGCCTGTTGCTGCGGCTGCGCCGGCTCGTCGAAGCCGGAGGCGAAGGCACGATCCAGTTCGCTGCCGAGGTCGAGCTCCATGCTGTCCGGCACGATTTCCTCAGCGCGCAGATCGAGATCACCCAGCGCGAAGTCCTGCTCGTCGAAAGAGATATCATCGGCCGGAGTGCCGTACGCGTCGTTTGCGCTGACCGGCTCGAAGTCGTCAGCGTCATCGAAGCGGCGGTCATGCTCGAAAGACGGCTCGGCGCGCAGCGGGTGCTTCTCCAGCCGCGCCTCGGCCTTCTCCAGCTCGGCGCGCGGGTCGAAACCCATGATCCGGGTCAGTTCCGCAAACGGGTCCTGATCGTCCAGCTCCGGCCTAGAAGGATACTTGTCTTTCGAGTCAGCCATGGTGCTTCCTGCACTTGCACGTGGTCGGACGCCGAGGACGCCTCAACTGGCCCGTATCAGCGCATTGTGGGCAAATGGTGACGCTGATTCTGCGGAAGATTAACGCATTTCTGCAGGCGCGTCCGCCCCGATCAGACCTAATCCAGAGCTAAGCACGTTGCTGACGGCCTGGATGAGCCCGAGGCGGGCTCGCGTGAGGTCCGCGTCCTGCGGGCGAACGACGCGAAGCTCGTCGCGGTCGGTGCCGCGGTTCCAGTGGGCGTGGAGCGCACTGGCGAGCTCGTGCAGGTAGAAGGCGAGCCGGTGCGGCTCGCGGCTGATGGCCACCGCCTCGATCACGCGCGGGTATTCAGCGAGCTTGCGGATGAGACCGAGTTCGCCCTCGTCTTCAAGACGCGACAGCGACCCCGCAAGATCTTCAACAGAGAAATGCTCGATGCCGAGCTGCTCGCGTGCCATGCGGAAGACAGAATGGCAGCGGGCGGAAGCATACTGCACGTAGAAAACCGGATTTTCCTTGGACTGCTCGGTCACCTTGGCGAAGTCGAAATCGAGCGGCTCGCCATTCTTGCGGAAGAGCATCATGAAGCGGATCGGGTCGCGGCCGACTTCGTCGACCACCTCACGAAGCGTCACGAAATCGCCGGAGCGCTTCGACATCTTGACCGGCTCGCCGGCGCGGAAGAGCCGTACAAGCTGGCAGAGCAGGATGGTGATCTTGAGGTCGCCGCCCGACAGCGCCTTGCCGAGCGCCTCCATGCGCTTGACGTAGCCGCCATGGTCGGCGCCGAGGATGAAGATCAGTTCCTCGAAGCCGCGCTGATACTTGTCCTTCATGTACGCCACGTCGGCGGCGAAATATGTGTAGGCGCCGTCCGACTTCACCAGCGGCCGGTCCATGTCGTCGCCGACATCGGTGGAGCGGAAGAGCGTCTGCTCGCGGTCTTCCCAATCCTCCGAGACCTGCCCCTTCGGCGGCGGCAGCTTGCCCTTGTAGACATGGCCCTTCAGCGTCAGGTCGTTGATGGCGCTGCGGATGCCGGCCGCGTTGTCGGCATGCAGCGTACGCTCCGAGAAAAAGACGTCGTGATGTACGTTGAGCGCTGACAGGTCTTCGCGGATCATGGCCATCATCGCGTCGATGGCGCGGTCCTTGGCGATCGTCAGCGCTTCGGAATCCGGCATCTCGAGGAGCTTCGTGCCGTATTCGTCTGCCAGGTCCTTTCCGACCGGAACGAGATAATCGCCCGGATAGAGGCCGGCCGGGATCTCGCCGATCTTCTCGCCGAGCGCCTCGCGATAGCGCAGCAGCACCGAGCGGGCCAGCACGTCGATCTGCGAGCCGGCGTCGTTGATGTAGTATTCCTTGGTGACGGCATAGCCTGCAAAGCCGAGCACGTTTGCCAGCGTGTCGCCGACGACGGCGCCGCGGCAATGGCCGACATGCATCGGGCCGGTCGGGTTGGCCGAGACATATTCGACATTGACCTTGTGCCCGCCGCCGAAATCCGAGCGGCCGTAATCGGTGCCGGCGGAAAGCATCGCGCCGAGGCGCGCTTGCCAGAAGCGGTTGGCAAGCCGCAGATTGACGAAACCGGGGCCGGCAACTTCTGCCGCCTCGACGTCTTCATCCTCGGCAAGCTTCGTCGCCAGCGTCTCGGCCAGCACACGCGGGTTCTGGCCGACGCCCTTGGCGAGCACCATCGCGGCGTTGGTCGCCAGATCGCCATGCGCGGCGTCGCGCGGCGGCTCGACCGTGATGCGCGACAGATCAGGCTTCGCACCGTCGACCGTGCGCAGGTCCATCGTCTCGATTGCTGCGCGGATACGCTCGCTGAATTCGGCGAAGATGTTCATCGTCGTTGTTTTCCGGGGTTCAGGCGCGACTTGGGGCGCGGCCGTTGTTGCGGGTCGCCTAGACCAAATCCGGCGTATGGTCAAACAAGCGGCGATGCTCGCGCAAGGCGTAGGTGTCCGTCATGCCGGCCAGGAAATCGGCGACGCGGCGCGCTCGCGCTGGCTCGTCTCTCAGGCTTTCCCCACCGCGCCAATTCTCCGTCATGGTGGACGGGTCCTCGAAATAGCGGTCGAAGAGGTCGGCGACGATCCGGTCGGCGCGCGAACGGACCTCCATTACGGAAGGGTGCCGATAGAGCCGGGCATAGAGGAACGCCTTCAGCCCTTTTTCCGATTCGGCCATGTTGGAGGAGAAGGCGACGATCGGCGCCCCTGCCCTGCGCACGTCTTCCACCGAGTCGGGAGCAAGGTCTGCAAGCCGGCGCTGGCTCTCGCCGATCACGTCCTCGACCATCGCGGTGATCTGCCGTCGCATGAATTCATGGGCGGTTCGGACGGGATCGAGATCGGGATAGCGCCGGCGCACGCTCGCCAGGATGTCGCCCGCGAGCGGTGCATCGGCGAGCATGTCGAGCGTCAAAAGCCCCGAGCGCAGGCCGTCGTCGATATCATGGGTATCATAGGCGATGTCGTCGGCGATCGCGGCAGCCTGCGCCTCGATGCCGGCATGGGTTGCGATCTCCAGGTCCTGCTTCGTGCAATAGTCGAGGATCGCCTGTGGCACCGGGCCCTTCTGGCCGCTGCCCTCGCGACCGATGAGCGGCCCGTTGTGCTTCACGAGCCCTTCGAGCGTTTCCCAGCTGAGATTCAGCCCGTCGAACTCGGCGTAGCGGCGCTCCAACGTGGTGACGACGCGCAGCGACTGCGCATTATGGTCGAAACCGCCCCAGGGCTTCATCTTTTCGTCGAGCGCATCCTCGCCGGTGTGGCCGAAGGGCGTATGGCCGAAATCATGGACAAGGGCGATGGCTTCCGCGAGGTCCTCGTCGGCGCGAAGTGCGCGGGCGATAGCCCGTGCAATCTGCGCCACCTCGATCGTGTGCGTCAGGCGCGTGCGATAGTGGTCGCCCTCATGGGCAAGAAAGACCTGCGTCTTGTGCTTGAGGCGTCGAAACGCCGTGGAATGAATGATGCGGTCGCGATCGCGCTGGAAAGGTGTCCGCGTTGGGCTTTCCGGCTCCGGCACCAGCCGCCCTCGCGTCTTCGCCGGATCGGTGGCATAGAGGGCACGGGGCCGATAGCCGAAGCCGATCGCATCCAGACCGGCCGGCTGATCGCCGCCGGAGACCATCTGTTGACTAGGCTCGTCCCGGTTCATACCTATTCCCTATCAAGCAAGGCAGGGTGACCGCCATGGGCGTCGACGCGAAATCCGGAATGAAGGGTGTGGACATGACCGAGGCGGCTGCCCGGCGCATCTCCTCCATCGTTGCAAAGGAGCCCGGCAAGATCGCGCTGCGCATCTCCGTGGAGGGCGGAGGCTGCTCGGGCTTCTCCTACCAAATGGATCTGACGGATTCGCGAAACGAGGACGATGTCGCGATCGAGCGCGATGGTGCCACGCTTCTCATCGACGAACTGTCGCTTGTCTACATGGGCGGCTCAGTCGTCGATTTCGTTGACGACCTTATGGGCCAGTCCTTCCAGATCAGGAACCCCAACGCGGTCGCCTCGTGCGGCTGCGGCACGTCTTTCTCGATCTGACGCCGGTGCGCATCGCGACCTGGAACATCAACGGCGTAAAGGCGCGTATCGACAGCCTGTTGCACTGGCTGGGCGAGGCCGACGTCGACATCGTCTGCCTGCAAGAGATCAAGTCCGTCGACGAGGGCTTTCCGCGGCTCGAAATCGAGGCGCTCGGCTATCATGTGGAGACGCACGGCCAGAAGGGCTTCAACGGCGTCGCGATCCTGTCGAAGCTGCCGTTCGACGAGGTCAATCGTGGCCTTCCAGGCGACGAGGCCGACGAGCAATCGCGCTTTATCGAAGGGGTGTTCTCGACGAACAAAGGCGTTCTGCGGGTCGTCTCGCTCTATCTGCCGAACGGCAATCCACTCGGGACCGAGAAGTTCAGCTACAAGATTGGCTGGATGGCGCGGCTTGAGCGTTGGGCGGCCGATCGGCTCTCGCTGGAAGAGCCATTGGTGCTCGCCGGCGACTACAATGTCATCCCGGAACCGATCGACGCGAAGCACCCGGACGCCTGGGTCAATGACGCGCTGTTCCAGCCGGAGTCCCGTCAGGCCTTCCGCAGGCTATCGGGTCTGGGGTTTGAAGATGCCATTCGCACCGTCACGGACGAGAAGGACATCTACACCTTCTGGGACTACCAGGCCGGCGCCTGGCAGAAGAACAACGGCATCCGGATCGACCATCTGATGATGTCACCCGAGGCAATGGACCGCTTTGTCTCCGTCCGCATCGACAAGCATGTGCGGGCCTGGGAGAAGCCGTCGGACCATGTGCCTGTGGTGGGTGAACTGGCGCTGGAACCCGCCTGAAGCGTTGATTTGGCCCGTGGCGCGACGCCGTGTTAGGCTTTGCGCATGCAGGCACTCGTGATCATCGCCCTGTTCGTCGTGACGGCGCAGTCTTCGATGCCTGCGGGTCCGGTCTGCGTCGCCAACGGACGAGAGTATGCGCAAGGCGAGACGGCCTGCATCACCCTGCCCTGCCAGACGCCCTATCTCGCGCGCTGCGGCCAAGTGCTGAACAACTCGTCCTGGAAGAAGATTTCCGACGCATGTCCGAGCACCGGACGATCGAGCCCGATGATGCGTGCCGGCCTTCGCTAGAACCTCAGTTGCCGGTCAGGATGTCCTCGGCGAGCGCAATCGCCGTCCGCCGGTCGGCTTCGCCGGAAAGCGCAAAGGCTTCTTCCTGCATCTGGCGGATCCAAACCTGCTCGGACGGCGGAGCGCGGTGCAGCGCTGCCGTCATCATGGCGAGACCACGGACGACGCGGCCGCTCTGGAAGAGAAGGTCGCCAAGCGTCGCTTGAGCGCCAGCATGCCCCTTTTCGGCGGCAAGCTGCAGCCAGCGGGCGGCCTGCTGAACGTTGGACTTCACGCCCTCGCCGCGCAGGAACATGCGGCCGAGTTCGAACTGCGCGCCGGGGTGGCGGTAGTTTGCGGCAGCGCGCATGTAGAAATCGGTCGCTGCCTGCGGGTTGGCCGCAACGGGCGATCCCGGGATGCCCTGGCGGGCATAGCCGCCGAGCGCGTAAAGCGCATCGGACACGTAGGTCTCGTCCGGGCTACCCGGCTCGACGTCCTGCTGCGCGATTTCCTGGAAGAACTTGTAGGCCTCGTAGTCGTCGCGCGAGACGCCGTCGCCCTCGGCATACATGCGCGCCAGCTTCCAGCGCGCACCGATCTGGCCGTTCTCGGCGGCATACCGATAAGCCTCGACGGCCTGGTCCTTCTGACCGCTCTGATAGGCGGAGAAGCCAAAGCGGAAGACCGCCCAGGGGCTGCGGCTCTCGCCATTGGCGGCTGCCGGCTGATTTTCGAAGGCCTGTGCGGATGTGGCAGCGCCAAGCGCTGCAGCGGCGGCTGCCGCAATCATTCCGGTCCTGGCCCACACACCAATACGCATTGCGGTCCTAGTCTTTCGCCTCGCCCGGTTCGGTACAGGGCCCGTCCGGATTTCTTGTCGTGCCCAGACCCTTTCGGACCTGCCCTCGCGGCACGTAATTGGGGTGCTCCGGGTTTGTGGCGGGATGTAGGCACCCCCGATCCGGCGGGGACCATAGACCATCTCTTGCTAAACAACTGTTGCCAGGAAGCCACAAAAACGAAACGCCCGTGCGGCTGCACGGGCGTTAATGGCAAAATTTGGACTCTGCGGCGGTTGGCGCGTCAGATGTCGTCAGGCAGACGGCGCACTGCGCCCTTGTCGGCGCTGGTCGTGAAGGCGGCGTAGGCGCGCAAGGCCTGCGTGACGTTGCGACGACGCTTCTCGGCCGGCTTCCAGCCCTTCGCATCCTGCTCGGAACGGCGTGCGGCGAGTTCGGCCTCTGGCACGGCGAGCACGATCGTACGGTTCGGAATGTCGATGTCGATCCTGTCGCCGGTGCGCACCAGACCGATCGTGCCGCCCTCGGCAGCCTCGGGCGAGACGTGGCCGATCGACAGGCCCGACGTGCCGCCGGAAAAGCGGCCGTCGGTGATGAGCGCGCAGGCCTTTCCGAGGCCTTTCGACTTCAAATAGCTCGTCGGATAGAGCATTTCCTGCATGCCGGGCCCGCCACGCGGACCTTCATAGCGGATGACCACCACGTCGCCGGCCACGACCTCGTTGCCGAGGATAGCCTTCACCGCCGCGTCCTGGCTCTCATAGACCTTCGCCGGACCCGAGAATTTAAGGATCGACTCGTCGACGCCGGCGGTCTTCACCACACAGCCGTCGAGCGCGAGGTTGCCCTTGAGGACCGCAAGGCCGCCATCCTTCGAGAACGGCGTCGCGGCCGAGCGGATGACGCCGTTTGTGCGGTCGGTGTCGAGTTCCTTCCAGCGCTGCTGCTGGCTGAAGGCGACCTGCGTCGGGATACCGCCGGGCGCTGCCATGAAGAAGTCGCGCACCGTGTCGCTCTTGGTGCGGGTGATGTCCCACTGGTCGATCGCATCGCCAAGCGTGGCGGCGTGCACCGTCGGCTGGTCGCGGTTGATGAGGCCGCCCTTCTCCAGTTCGCCGAGGATCGACATGATGCCGCCGGCGCGGTGGACGTCTTCCATGTGCACGTCGCTCTTGGCCGGGGCGACCTTGCAGAGAACCGGCACCTTGCGCGACAGCGCGTCGATGTCGTCGAGGTCGAAGTCGATTCCACCCTCGACGGCCGCTGCCAGAATGTGCAGCACGGTGTTGGTCGAGCCGCCCATGGCGATGTCGAGCGCCATCGCGTTCTCGAAGGCCTCCCGCGAGGCGACGTTGCGTGGAAGAACGCTCTCGTCGTCCTGCTCATAATAGCGCTGGCAGAGATCGACGATCAGATGTCCGGCCTCAACGAAGAGGCGGCGACGATCGGCGTGCGTTGCCAGCGTCGAGCCGTTTCCCGGCAGGGACAGGCCGAGCGCCTCGGTGAGGCAGTTCATCGAGTTGGCCGTGAACATGCCCGAGCAGGAGCCGCAGGTTGGGCAGGCCGAGCGCTCGATGACCTTGACGTCCTCGTCGGACACCGCCTCGTCGGCAGCCGCGACCATGGCGTCGACGAGGTCGAGCGCGACTTCCTTGCCCTTCAAGAGCACCTTGCCGGCTTCCATCGGGCCGCCAGACACAAAGACCGCCGGGATGTTGAGGCGCATGGCGGCCATCAGCATGCCGGGCGTGATCTTGTCGCAGTTCGAGATGCAGACCATGGCGTCGGCGCAGTGCGCGTTGACCATGTATTCGACCGAGTCGGCGATCAGCTCGCGCGAGGGCAGCGAATAGAGCATGCCGTCATGGCCCATCGCGATGCCGTCATCGACCGCGATCGTGTTGAACTCCTTCGCCACGCCGCCGGCCGCCTCGATCTCGCGCGCTACCAGCTGACCCAGATCCTTGAGATGGACGTGGCCCGGCACGAACTGGGTGAAGGAATTGACCACGGCAATGATTGGCTTGCCGAAATCGGAATCCTTCATGCCGGTTGCGCGCCAAAGGCCGCGCGCGCCGGCCATGTTCCGGCCATGGGTGGTGGTGCGTGAGCGAAGGGCTGGCATGGCGTTTCCAATGCTTGGTTCTTGGTATGGCAGGTTACATAGCGTCAAAGAGAAGCCCTGTCAGCGGTCGATCGCCGACAGGGCTGCAATGTCTGCAATACGCTTCGTCAAAGGTTCAGTGGACGTTAGGGTCCCTGCCCTTGCCCGCAAGGGCCTCTTCCGGCGTCGGCCCTTCGTCCTCGTCCTTGATGAGGATCGACAGAATGACCGAGCCGATGATCAGCACCGCGACGACGCCGAGCGAGACGAAGGACGGCAACTTGTACCAGTGCTGGATCAGCATCTTGAAGCCGACGAAGATCAGGACCAGCGACAGGCCGTGCTTCAGGAAGCGGAACTCGCGCATCATGCCCGAGAGCACGAAGAAGAGCGCGCGCAAGCCCATGATGGCGAAGACGTTCGACGAGAAGACGATGAACGGGTCGTTCGAGATCGCCAGCACGGCCGGGATCGAATCGATTGCGAAGACGAGATCGGTCACCTCGACCGTGACGAGCACCAGGAAGAGCGGCGTCATGAAGAGAATGCCGTTGCGCCGAGTGAGGAACTTGGAGCCCTCATATTCGTCCGTGACGCGGCCGGTCGAGCGGAGCCATTTGACGACGCGGCTGTTGCCGGGATCGGCCATCTCGCCGTTCGACGTCATCATCTTGTAGCCCGAATAGAGCAGCACCAGGCCAAGCAACGCGCCGACCCACCAGAACCGGTCAACGAGCTGGACGCCGGGCACGATCAGCGACAGGCGCATGACGATGGCGCCGACGATGCCGTAGAACAGAACGCGGTACTGCGCTTCGGCCGGCACCTTGAAGTAGGTGAAGATGAGCGCGATGACGAAGATGTTGTCGAGCGAAAGCGCCTGCTCGACCAGATAGGCAGTCAGGAATTCGGAGCCGGGCTGCGAGCCTTCAAAATAAAAGATGGCTGCGCAGAACAGCATTGCGAGCGACACGTAGCCGCCGACGGTCAAGACGCCCTCTCGGGTCGAAATGACGTGGTCTTTCCGGTGAAGGACGAAGAGGTCGAAGAAAAGGATCAGGGCGACGAATGTCAGGAACCCTGGCCAGAGCCATTCATGATCGAACATGGGAGTGTGCTTGGGGTAGCGCTGCGTGCGCGCAAAGTCGTGCGGTCCGACATCGCAGGCGACGCCTCGCCTGCCAGAGGGGCCCGGCCCGGGTGACAGGCCATACCCATGCGCCCATCTGTCGCGCTTAACAAGGGGCAAGCGCGACTATTCGCCAAAAGTGGCAGGCGCCCCGATTGAAGCGCCTGCTGTTCATGTGTCAGGCCGCCGGCTTAACGCGGCTCAGCGCCTGCTGCAGCTTTCCGCGGGCAGCCTCGTATTCGGCCTTCTTCTCCCGCTCGGCATCGACGATCTCTACGGGCGCATTGGCGACGAACTTCTCGTTGCCGAGCTTCTTGTCGATGCGGCCGATCTCGTCGCCGAGCTTGGCGATCTCGCGGGTGATGCGGGCGGCTTCGGCGTCGAGGTCGATCAGCGTGCCGAGCGGCAGGCAGAAGGTCGTCTCGCCGAGCACGAGCTGGGCCGCCTGACCGGGCGCCTCGCCGGTGAAGGTGATGTCCTCGACGCGGGTCAGACGGCGGATCGCCGGCTCGTGGCGGGCGAGGCGTTCCCGCGTTTCGGCGTTCGCGCCGACGGCCGACAGCGGTGCGATGGCGGCCGCAGGAACGTTCATCTCCGAGCGGACCGAGCGGATGCCGGTGACGAGGTCGATGAGCCAGTTGATCTCCGAGGCTGCCGAAGCGTCCTCAAAGCCGAGTTCCGGCCAGCGCGCATGGCAGAGAAGCGTATCCCGCTTGCTGCCTTCCGCCACCGTCAGGTCCCACAACTCCTCCGTCATGAAGGGCATGAAGGGATGGAGCAGCTTGAGGATCTGATCGAGCACGTAGGCTGCGACCGCCTGGCTCTCGGCCTTTGCCGCCTCGTCCGTCCCCGCGAAGACCGGCTTCAGGAGCTCGAGATACCAGTCGCAATAGAGGTTCCAGACGAAGCGGTAGGCCGCGCTGGACGCTTCGTTGAAGCGGTAGCCTGCGATGCCGCTGGTGACCTCCGACGTCGCGCGCGTCAATTCGGTCAGGATCCAGCGGTTGATCGTGAGGCTCGCCGAAGACGGGTCGAATGCCGGGTCGGCCTTGACGCCGTTCATCTGCGCGAAGCGCGTGGCGTTCCAGAGCTTGGTGCCGAAATTGCGGTACCCGGCGACGCGCGCCGGGTCGAGCTTCACGTCCCTGCCCTGCGCAGCCATGATCGCCAGCGTGAAGCGCAGGGCGTCGGCGCCGTATTCGTCGATCAGCTCCAGCGGGTCGATGACGTTGCCCTTGGATTTCGACATCTTCGCGCCGTTCTTGTCGCGAACGAGCGCGTGGACGTACACCGTGTGAAACGGCTCTTCCTCCATGAAGTGCAGGCCCATCATCATCATCCGGGCGACCCAGAAAAAGATGATGTCGAAGCCGGTTACGAGCACGTCGGTCTGGTAGTAGGTCGCCAGCTCCGGCGTCTTGTTCGGCCAGCCGAGTGTCGAGAACGGCCAGAGCGCGGACGAGAACCACGTGTCGAGCACGTCCTCGTCGCGCGTCAGGATCTCGCCCGGCTGATAGTTTTCGAGCTTCTCCTCGACCCAGGCCTTCCAGGGGCCTTCCTGCGAGACGTAATGCTGGATGGCGGCGCCGAGTGCGGCTTCCTCGTCCTTCTCGACGAAGACGTGACCGTCCGGCCCGTACCACGCCGGAATGCGATGGCCCCACCAGAGCTGGCGCGAGATGCACCAGGGCTGGATGTTCTCCATCCACTCGAAATAGGTCTTCTCCCAGTTCTTCGGCACGAAGTTCGTCCGGCCTTCGCGCACCGAGGCGATCGCCGGGCCGGCCAGCGTCGCGGCATCGGCGAACCACTGGTCCGTCAGCATCGGCTCGATGACAACGCCAGACCGATCGCCGAAAGGCTGCGTGATCTTCCTGCTTTCGACGAAGGGCACCGCATTGCCTTCGGCATCGGTCGTCATGACAGCAAGGCCATCTGCGTTGATCTGGGCGACGATCCTTTCGCGGGCCTCGTAGCGGTCGAGACCGCGATACTCGTCGGGCACCAGGTTGATCGCATCGACGGTCGCCTCATCCGGAAGGTGGCCGGAGCGCACGATTTCGGCGGCCTGCGCGGCGCAGGTCGCATAGTCCTCGCCATCGGACCGCATGGCGGCCTTGAGGTCCATCAGGCGATAGAGCGGGATGTCGTTGCGCTTGGCGACGCCATAATCGTTGAAGTCGTGCGCGCCCGTGATCTTGACCGCGCCGGAGCCGAAGGTCGGGTCCGGGTACTCGTCGGTGATGATCGGGATCAGGCGGCGATGCTCTTTCGGCCCGACCGGAATCTCGCAGAGTTTGCCGACGATCGGAGCATAGCGCTCATCTGACGGATGAACCGCAACGGCGCCGTCGCCGAGCATGGTCTCGGGCCGAGTCGTGGCGATCGCGATATAGTCGCGCGTCTCGCGGACGGTGACGTTGCCGTCGGCGTCCTTCTCGACATATTCGTAGGTCTCACCGCCGGCCAGCGGATACTTGAAGTGCCACATATGGCCGTCGACTTCGCGGCTCTCGACCTCAAGATCGGAGATCGCGGTCTCGAATTTCGGGTCCCAGTTGACCAGCCGTTTGCCGCGATAGATCAGGCCCTGCTTGTAGAGCGTCACGAAGACCTCGAGCACGGCCTCCGACAGCCCCTCATCCATCGTGAAGCGCTCGCGAGACCAGTCGCAGGAGGCGCCGAGACGCTTGAGCTGGTTGACGATGATGCCACCGGACTCTGCCTTCCACTCCCAGATGCGATCCACGAAATCCTCGCGGCTCATCGAGCGGCGCGTGATCTGGCGTTCGGCCAGCTGGCGCTCCACGACCATCTGCGTCGCAATGCCCGCATGGTCCATCCCCGGCTGCCAGAGCACGTTCCTGCCACGCATGCGCTCGAAGCGGATCAGCACGTCCTGCAGTGTGTTGTTGAGTGCGTGGCCCATGTGCAGCGAGCCGGTGACGTTCGGCGGCGGGATGACGATCGTGTAGGGATCGGCACCGGGCTCGGCACCCGCACCGGCTGCGAAGGCGTCCGCGCGCTCCCAGCGGGAGGCGATCTTCGGCTCGACGGCTTTCGCGTCGTAGGTCTTCTCAAGCATTGCGGGCATCCGGATTGGGAGGTTGCGGCTGGTGTAAACCCAATGGGTCGGGGCAAGTCAACCACAGTGGGGCAAACGACAAGGGGCGCTGCGTTGCCGCAGCGCCCCTCAAATCCTTCAGTCGATGCGTGCGGTCAGTCGTCGTTGCCGCGAGCGACGCGCTCGATTTCCTCACGAACCAGTCGCTCGACCATGCGCGGCAGGTTGTTATCCAGCCACTCCTGCAGCATCGGGCGCATGATGTCCTCAGCCGCGTCAGCAAGGCTGCGCTTGCGCACCAGCTGGTAGGCTTCGGCAAGTTCACCGAACGACGCGTTGACCTGCTTGCCGGAGCGGTCGGAGACGAGTGCGCTACGGCTGGACTCAACACGCGCTGCAGGAGCTGGCGCCTGCGTCGCGACCTGACGCGTTGCCTCAGGCTGCGCTACGCGCGGCGCAGGGGCTGCATCGATCGAAGGCCGGAGGGCCGGTGCGGGTTCTGCCATGGGGCGATCCTCTTGTGTCTTGGCTGCAGGCGCGGGCTGCGGCTGCTGCGGGGAGCGCGCAACCAATTCGGCGCGCGACGCCTCGGCCTGTGCCGGGCGTGCTGCCGGGCGCTGGGGAGCGGCATCGGCGGCGGGGCGAAGCGGGTGCACCTGTGCGGCGGCGGCAGGCTGTTCCCTGCGCAGTGCAGCCTGGATTTCGGCCATCGAGCGCGGACGCTCGGGCTCGACCGGCGTCAGCTCGGCGCGCGGCGCCTCCTTCGAGAAGGTCAGCTCGGCCTTGAAATCTTCCGTCTCGCTGGCACTCCGATCAGCGCCCGTCTGCGCAATCGGCGCCTTGTTTCGCGGTGCGGCCGTCGGCTCGCTGTCTTCGATGATGCGTCGGATGGATGCCAGAATCTCCTCCATGGAGGGTTCTCGGGCTACGCTGCTTGGTTGTGCCATGTAATGAGTTCCGCCGCTGCTTCATTGTCGTGGCGCCTGCAACCGGCTCCCCAGCCGCCTGCATCGAATCACTGTCCTAGAGTAGCGAAGACCGGCGGGTGAGATAATCCCCGCCGGCCAAGCTGCTGATTCAAACCACAGGTTTTCTGGTTGGCACCTCGTCGGCCCGGCGGTCAGCGCCCGTCAGGCGTGCGCAGGCCGTGCCACTTGTCCTTGACGGCGTCGTAGTGCTCCTGCGGGCGATGCAAGGCAACGTTGAGACCAAGCTCGGACGCCGACAGCCTGCCCATCGCCGAGACGATCGCATAGCTCGCAACAACAACGTCGCGCTCGGCGCTGGCAAGATTGATCTGCGCGTTGATGACGTCGGCCTGCGCGTTCAGGACGTCAAGCGTAGTGCGCTGTCCGACCGAGCGCTCCTCGTTGACGCCGCTCAGCGCGAGCTGCGCCGCGCTGACGAGCTGGCGGTTTGCCGAGACGAGTTCCTGCGCGGCGACGTATTGGGTCCAGGCGGAGGTGAGCGCCTGGCGAACCTGGTCGCGGGTGACATCGACCTCGAGTCGCGACTGACCTAGCGCCTCCTTGGAGCGACGGACCTGTGCCGAGGCGAGGCCGCCCTGATAGATCGGCACCGTCAGATTGAGCCCGATGCTGCCGGAGTTGGAAAATCCTTCCTGCGGACCGCCATAGGAGAAATTGCGGGAAACGCTGCCTTCCAGGCCGAGCTGCGGCAGCAGCGACCCCTCGGCAGCCTTGACGCCGAAGCCGGCAGCGTCGACCAGGTGACGCGTTGCCAGAATGGCCGGGTGCTGGCTCTCGGCAATTCCGTAGGCCGCTTCCACCGAACGCGGCAGCAAGCGGCTGACGGACGATGCCCCTTCCAGACGACCGGGATCCTCGCCGACGATCTGGCGGTAAAGCGCTGCGCTGGCGGTTGCCTGCGCTCGCGCAGCGGCCAGTTGTGCCTCGGCTGCGGCACGGCTCGCCTGCGCCTGCGCGACGTCGGTGCGGGTGCCCTCGCCCACTTCCAGCCGCGAATTGGCGGCCCGAACCTGCTCGGCCAGAAATTCGAGATTGCGCTGGGTAAACGCTGCCACCTGCCGGTCGCGGATTACGTCCATATAGGCCGACGCCGCGTTGAAGAGGATGTTCTGCTCGGCGTTGCGAAGCGCTTCCTGGGCCGCGAAGACCTGCGATTCAGCAGCCGCGACGTTGTTCTGCGTCTGGAAGCCGTCGAACAGGGACTGGCGGATCGAGACGCCGAAGCCGCCGCTGCGGATGGAATTGCCCGCCTGGTTGGCGAACGAGACATTGCTGAAGCCGGAGATGACGGGACGCATGCCTGATTTGGCGATAGCGACACCTTCATCCGTCACGCGGACGCCCGCACGCTCGGAGTTCAGGCTGGCGTTGTTCTGGTAAGCTTTCGCGAGCGCACCCGCGATGGTTTCGGCCTGCGCTGGCACGCTGGATACAAGGGCGGCACATGCCAGAAGCATCGCCGGAACAGAGCGTTTAAGCAGAGACAAGTCCCACCTCTCCGATTTTGCGGCGGGCCTTGGGTGCCTCGCCGCGCATCTGGCCGGTGCCCTCTCTCCCGCGAACGCGACACCAGAGCCAGCGATTCACTGGCTGTGGCACCCTACAGGAAAACCTGACCAGGAAAGTTACACATTGGTAACATCCCCGAAGTTTTCGACGCTAGAATTGAAACTCGGGCGCCTGGGAAAAATCAGCGAGCGGGCGCACGGCGGCGTTGAAGTGCGTGCGGTGCGATATGGATGCGCCCTGCTTGAGGTACAGCGTTGCGCGCCCGGCGTTGCCGCGGCCGACGATCGCGGCCAGCCGCCCTCCATCGCGCAGCTGGGCGAACAGCGTCTCGGGGACGTGATCGACCGCGCCCTCGATGATGATCGCGTCGTAGGGCGCCTGGCGCGGCCATCCCTCCTTCAGCGGACCTTCGACGACGGCGACATTGTCGTGACCGAGGCGCGCCAGCGTCTGGGTCGCGACGGCTGCGAGCTCCGCATCGCTTTCAAGCGCCACGACGGAATCGCACAGCTGCGACAGAACAGCGGCCGAGTAGCCGGTCGTGCAGCCGATATCGAGAACGAAGTCCGCCTTCGTCAGACCTGCAAGCTGCACGAGCTTGGCGAAAGGCGATGGCTCCATGATGTAGCGGCCGGGCGCGACTTCGATGTCTTCGTCGATATAGGCGAGAGACTTGCGCCGCGAGGGAACGAATTCCTCGCGCGCGATCTGGTGCATGGCATCAAGCAGCGGAACGTGCGTCACGTCCGTCGTACGAAGCTGTCCGTCGACCATCTTGGTCCGCTGGATGGAAAAGTCAGCCGTCATGCCTTCGAGCCCCGTGATGGACGCTGGTTGCGTCGCCGTCCCTCATCCGGACAGTCCAGCTTGGACACCGGAACCGGTGGAGGCCTCGGCCGGAATCGAACCGGCGTGCAAGGATTTGCAGTCCTCTGCGTGACCACTCCGCCACGAGGCCCCGTACCCGCCGGGTTCAGGACGGGGTGGTGTTAACAGAGGCAGCCGGGAGCGGCAAGCGGCCAAATGGTTGCCGCAGCGGCTTTCCTCACGGCTCGTCGGAGCTCACGCGACGGCCGTTGCGGCGGCCCCACTTGACCGCCATGCGCCTGCGCCAGCGGCGGATCATCGCGAACTCGTAGGAGAGAATGAGCACGCCGACAGGAATCATCCAGAAGCCCACGATCGGCAGGAAACCCACCAGCCCGAACAGCACGAACAGCACACCAATGACGATCCGTACCAGCCGCGAGCGCGGCAGCACAAAATCGCGGCCGAGGATTGTGATCCGTCGAACAGGAGTAAGGTCGTCCTCATCGAGAGGATCTGGCGGCATGTTGGTCATGGGAGTGGCAGTGTTCCAAAGGGTTCGGACAAACGCTCCACCCGCCCGAACGCTCCTGCATATGAGGTGCGGCCGCGCGCCGCGCCAGAGCAATCCGCTTTTTTTGTCCCAGCCTTCTTTGCAAAGCGGAAAACTGTTTGCTATAGGCACGCCACTCACACACGAGCAGGCTATTCCCCGGTAGCTCAGTGGTAGAGCAACCGGCTGTTAACCGGTTGGTCGCTGGTTCGAATCCGGCCCGGGGAGCCATCTTTTCCAAGCACTTAGCGGCATCGGAAAAAGGCTTAAAGTTGCAATAGGTACGGCATAGGTACGGAAGCGCTTCAACCTATCCGACTTTGTAGTAGGTCCTGATCGGCAAGCTTTTGTATCGTCGCACCCTGACCTTCCCCCGCAACCTCCCTCAGCTCACCCTCGCCTTGTCCATATCGAAGCTGATCCTGATCTGTGTCGTGCGGCTTCCGCAGCGGGTGCAGCGCAGGCGCTTGTAGTCGAAGACGGTATCGAGACCGTGCCGAGCGGCCAGCGCCTCCAGGTCCAGCCTCGCCGAGTGCTGGCACTTCAGGTTGTAGCAATAGGCAGCCACCGAATAGCAGTCGTCGAGATAGTCGCGGAACGTGCGCGTGATGAAGACACGCTGATCGGGAATGTGCGGCATGTTGCGGGCCTCGTTTCAGAAGTCGCCGCTAGGACAGAATTCCTGAAACGCTCTTGCCGATCAAGAGGCGACCGGCTCACGATGCGTCATCTGCACGCTTAGCCAGTTTGAGGTAGTGCCTGCCGCGCAGCGTCATGCCACCGTACGCGAGGCAAACGGGTCTAGTTTAACCTATCTGGGCTCACTGGCAGGTGCGCCCTTTCGGCAATCGACACGGGCGTCGATAACGTGCGATGCATAGACAACAGTTGGCAACGGTGAGGAAATGATTCTCATTCGCTTCGTCGGGCTTATGGTGCTCGTCGTTGCTCCGTACTGGATCAACGACCTCGAGTTCGGCGGACAGTACTATTGGACTGCGGCCTTCGTGGGCATGACGCTCGCTGCGCTTTTCGGGTTTCTGACATCGATTATCGGCGGCCTCGACGCCATAGAGAAGAAGATCTCACAGTCCAAGGACAGGAATTGACCGCGCCCGACGCCGCCCCTCTCTCGCCTGCCGAGCGCGTGGCACTCTGCCGGCTGGCCGCGGAGCGCGATATCAGCTCGAGGAAGCCGCCGCGCTGGCTATACGGGAGTTCCTTGTCGCAGGCGGGCTGCTGGAGTGGCGGGAGATCGACGAGGCAACTGAGACGGCGGGGCGGGCATGAGGGGCCTGGAATGTTCTTCAGCGAGAGAGGGCAACGGTGAGCCAACCGCCTGCTAGCCCGAAGATCTACCACATCGTCAACGTGGATCGGCTTCCGTCAATCATTGGTGAGGGGAGATTGCTTAGCGATGCGGTCATTCAAAAACGCCAAATGCCGGGCACAACGATAGGCATGAACTCTATCAAAGAGCGCCGACTGAGTTTGCCGGTCAAGTGCTATTCGAACGCCAATGTCGGTGAATTCGTCCCGTTCTACTTTTGCCCGCGCTCGGTCATGCTTTACGTCATCCACTGCGCCAACAGTCAGGAACTGGCCTATAAGGGCGGTCAAGGGCCGATCGTTCATCTCGAATGCGACCTCCATTCGGTAATCGATTGGGCCGACTCTGCCACCCACAGTTGGGCAATCAGCGGCTCCAACGCTGGCGCTGCCTACGCCGACTTTTGGCGGGAGCGCCAACATCTGGACAAGCTTGATTGGACCTCGATTGCCGCACGCGATTGGCGCCAGCCATCCATCAAAGAAGCAAAGCAGGCCGAGTTCCTGTGCTACAATTACTTTCCATGGCGTTTCGTGGAGCGGATTGGAGTTGCGAATCGCGCGACGTTCAACCTGGCGTCTGCGGCCATCGCGAAAGCCACGCACAAGCCTCGGATCGATATCATGCCGAGCTGGTACTATTAGAGGAGGCGCTGATGATTGAGTACAAATCCGGCAATATCCTCGACGCCGATACTGACGCATTGGTCAACACCGTGAATTGTGTCGGCGTGATGGGCCGCGGGATCGCGCTTCAGTTTAAGAATGCTTTCCCGGACAACTTTCAAGCTTACGCGGCAGCATGCGACCGTGAGATGGTCGTTCCGGGGAAAATGTTTGTGTTCGAAACCGGTAAGCTTTCACCACGCTACATCATCAACTTCCCAACCAAGCGGCACTGGCGGGGGAAGAGCCGAATGCAGGATATCGACAACGGCCTGGCTGATTTGGTCAAGGTAGTTCGCCATCTCCGGTTGACGTCCATAGCAATCCCACCTCTCGGTAGCGGTCTTGGTGGACTTGATTGGTCGGAAGTTCGGCCGCGTATCGTTGCGGCACTGGAAGACTTGCCGAGCGTGCGCGCTGTGATTTACGAGCCATCCGGAGCGCCTGCCTCTCAGGCTCTTGCTCGCAACAAGCCCGTGCCTTCAATGACAGCCGGCCGGGCGGCACTGGTCATCTTGTTACGCCGATACCTGGCTGGCCTCATGGACCCGTTCGTATCGCTACTTGAGGCGCACAAGCTGATGTTCTTCATGCAGGAGGCAGGACAACCCCTCCGATTGCAGTTTCGGAAGGGCAACTATGGGCCCTATGCCGAGAACCTTCGACACGTGCTTCACGCGGTTGAAGGGCATCTTATAGCTGGATACGGCGACGGCGGTGATGACCCCACAAAGCCACTCTCATTGGTGCCAGGTGCCGTCGAAGATGCAGAAAACTATCTTGTCGACGATGAGGCTACACGATCTCGCTTCGACCGGGTTGCTGCACTTGTAGGCGGGTTCGAAACGCCATACGGGCTCGAACTGTTGGCAACGGTTTACTGGGTCGTCCACGAAGAGGGCGCGATCGGCATGCCGGCAATTCGTGATGCGGTTCATCGGTGGAACAAGCGGAAGCAGCAGTTCACAGAAGGCCAGATTGAACTTGCATACAGACAGCTGCTGGCGAATGGATGGGTAACTGACAAGGCCGACTTGCCGAAGCCGCGACATAGCGAGGTGGAGGTGCGCGCGGCAGCAACCGCCTAATGTTGCGGGGGTACGCGTAGGTACACTACGCCTTATCAAGACGGTCCTTCACCGCCACGCTCGGCATCACGCTAGCGGCCTCAAACCTTGCGCGGCCCGCTGAGCACCGTGTAGGCCTGCAGCGCGCTTTGCTGAGCCTCGGGCGGCAGCTTGGCGAATTCCCGCACCGTGAGGCCTAGAGCGAACGCCGCGGGCGCCATGGCCCGCTCGAGAGGCCAGATGCGCTGGAGCGAGACGTTGGGGTGCCCGCGCATGGCTGCCTTGCTTGCCCCTTCTGTCCGCCTCTACAATCGCCGGATGAGAACTCTTCTACTCGTGGTGGCGATGCTGTGGACCGGCCACGCGGCCGCAGACCCGGCGACAATCTCCGGCATTGCCCGCATCGTCGACGGCGACACGCTGGACGTCGGCGCCGTCAGGATTCGGCTGCACGGCATCGATGCGCCCGAAGCCGGCCAGACCTGCCAGCGGTCGAACGGCCGATCGTGGGCGTGCGGGACAGAAGCAACGAATCGACTCGCTGATCTCGCCGAGGGGCGCACTGTCGAATGCCAGGCGCTCGATCGCGACGCATACGGCCGTGTGATCGCGACATGCCAAGCCGACAGCGTCCAGCTGAACGAAACAATGATCGCAGAAGGCCTCGCCTGGGCCTTCGTACGCTTCAGCGGCGACTTCACCGAGCTCGAGGGCGAGGTGCGCGCCGCTGGCCTGGGAATATGGGCGGGCGAAGCTGAAGAGCCGTGGACCTACCGCGAGAACCGATGGGATCGCGCCGCCGAGGCGTCACCCGTGCCCGGCTGCCCGATTAAGGGCAACATTAGCGGCAAAGGCGAGCGTATCTACCACACGCCGTGGTCGCCCTGGTACGAGCGCACCAAGATCAGCGTCGGCGCCGGCGAGCGATGGTTTTGCGACGAGGCCGAAGCCGTCGAGGCAGGTTGGCGGGCGCCATATTGGCGGTAGGAACTGCGACATACTATGGACGACTAGACTACACGCTTGATTTAGTTGGCGACCAGCTCGACATCAGATACTCGCGCATCTTCTGGATAAAATGCTGTTGTCAACTCCCACTGTCGCACTGCGGAAGTCCTACACTTTGCCAATCGCAAACGAAACTATCGAAAATATTTCGAACGGCATCGGTGCTGATTATGTATATGATCTCCAAGAACACCGTGAACCCGAGAACGGTAAAAAACCCGCTTCGAAACTTCGGTAATCTATACAACGATGTACATAGGAGCAGAAGGAAACCAGATAAGGCAAGCCAGCAAATTGCGCTCGGATATGTTCCAAAAGCAATGATGAGCAATATCGGCCCATCAAACAATGCGATCGCAACCCGGATTAGAAAAGCGCTGTTTTGGGCTACGCCGCGGTGTTGGCCCCACTCGGCTTTCAGAATGCTATATGCCCAAGTCGAGCTCAGCGAAAAGCCGAGCACACAGGCACTTATAAATTCTGGCGGCACATTCGGAAGAGAGAGCAAGCTCGCTGGGAAGGCCCAGATTGCCGACATCAACGTATTCCAACCGACAATGATGGCATGCGCCAAGGAAACGATTTCGAGCACAGTATATGGAATGAAGTTGGGTGCCGCCCCCAAGAATCCCATAGCACCAAGCATGCCCTTGGTGATCCCTGGCAGTTTTCTAAGTCTTTCTATCAGAGCCAATGCATCAGTTTCTCAACAAGACCGCCCATCATTCTGCCTGCGAGCGACATGAACTACAAGCCAGTGGCGCCGTGGGTACGACACCTGCGAACTGGCCTGCGTCGGCGAATTTGGCTCGCGCGTGAAGAGCGAATTGGCGAAGGGGGCGCTTAGCGTCTCTCACAGGCTCCCCCTGAAACGTGGGAAGATGTCGAGAACTGGCCTCCTCACCAGCCGCGCGAAGCCTTTCCTCCTTTTTCAATTCCGGTAGGGTCGCCGCCAGCACTCACCTTGCGCGCTCGACAGGTTCTACACATGTGCAACCTCTACACCCTCCGCAAAGGCCCGGCCGCGATCCTCGATCTTGCTAGAGCGATGACGAGCCATGTCGGCAACCTCGAACCCGGCGACGTCTATCCCGACTACGCCGCCCCGATCGTGCGCAAGGGCCTCGACGGCGGCCGGGAGCTGGTACGCGCCCGCTGGGGCATGCCGACCCCTCCGAAGTTCCTCGAGAGCAAAAAGACCGATCCGGGCGTCACGAACATCCGCAACGTCGCCTCGCCGCATTGGCGGCGATGGCTCGGCGTCGAGAGCCGCTGTCTCGTGCCGGCGACGGCCTTCTCCGAATATGGTCAGGAACGAGATCCGGTGACGAAGCGGCTGAAGCTACACTGGTTTGCGCTCGACGAAGAGCAGCCGCTCTTCTTTTTCGCCGGCATTTGGACCCGCTGGCGAAGCGTACGAAAGGTGAAGGAGGGCGAGGTCGACACCGACCTATTCGGCTTTCTTACCTGCGAGCCGAATGCGGTCGTCGCACCGATCCACCCCAAAGCGATGCCGGTTATTTTGACGAAGCCCGAAGAGATCGAGACTTGGATGACCGCGCCATGGGATGAGGCGCGCGCGCTTCAGCGCCCGTTAGCTGCGGGCCAACTGATCGAGGCCAGCTAAGGATGATCTTGGGGATGGGTGGGCGCAGGACAGCTCAAATGAGGGGGGCGGTATGCCATTAGAAATTTGGTCGGCGATCATTCAAGCAGCCGTCGCACTTGCCGTGGCCGGGTTGGCAGCGGTTCAATGGCATCTTGGACGGGCTGAAGAACGCCGGCATCGGGATGATGAGCGTCGACACCGAGATGAAGCCGCCGCCGCTGCAGAGCGCCGGGATGTCGAGGCAAAAGCGGCTGACGCCAAACGGCGCGACGTCGAGATGTTCCACTGGGGCACCAAGGTGCTTGACGTCTTCGCCGAGACTGAAGCTGTTTGCGCACCGTTAGTAAACGACCGGCCAGATCGCCGACCCTCAGCAGAGAGGCTCGGGTGGTTAGCCAGCAGCCTTGTGGACCAGGGACGGCTGTTCTTTCCCAATCCAGCGACCGATCACATTCAAGGTGGCTTGCGGCCCATGATCTTGGACGAGGTTCTTCGGTGCTGTTTTGTCGCCCGACATTTGGCTGAACATGGCGCAGACTCCGACGAAGGCGTGCGCCTTGCCGCTCACGTACATTTGGCTCAGCGAAGGTTCATCGAGTTGCTGCAGAACGAAATGAAGGCATCGCTTAAGGACCGATTGAAGGTGAAAGCTGGTCCAGGCGTTGACCCTGATCTCGCCAAATGGCGGCGCTTACATTCCCGGGAAGTGCCAGGCCATTTGCGGAAACGCCTACGCTGACTGGGGGTTTTGGAACGACTCGTTTTTACTGAAGCGAATTCGCAGTCCAGTCCTGCACTCGAGGAAGCGACTGAAGCGCTTCGGCGGGTGACAGACCGCTGGCGTAGGCAGCATTAATCTCAAGCCGGGCAGTGTGGATTGCATCACTGTCGCCCCAGCTCGAAATCATAGCCGTCTGCAGCTGTCGCATCCAAGCGCGGCGATGTAGCAGCCGAACGACGGCGTCGGCCGTCGTTTCGGCGCTTGGCAAATGCTCGGCGTCGGTGAGGATGTCGCCGTGCCCGTCGCGGGCATGATCGAGGATCTCAGGCAGGAGCTCGTCTGAGTAGTGGAGTTGGTTGACGAGGTTCGCGTCGAGCGTGCGGCAATGGTCGGCGACTTCGCGGCACCACGCGCCGAGCTCGACGGCGAAAGCCCTCAGGCCTGCGGAGCCGACGGTTTCATGGAGCTCGATCCAATCAAGGGCGTAGTCGTCTCCCTCCGGATCGATAAACTCGACGATGAGGCTCCAGACAATCTGTCCGGCTTCAAGGTCAACGGCGCGCGTGTTCGTGGTCGGCATAGCGTCTTCCTTTTCGATGATGGCAGCCAATTTGAGGAATGGCAGGGCGACGGCTAAAGTTATCGTTCGCCGAGCGCAGAAATCGCGTCGAGCAGCACGGAGACGGCCAGCCGGCGATCGGGCTCGGCGCCCCAGGCTTCCAGGTCAGGCGATCGATAAATCCACTGCCAGGCGATCGCGCGGACCTTCGCCTCGACGCCCTCTGCCGTTGATGCCGAAAGGTCGACCATGCTCGCGGCGACTTCTGACGCACGTCTGGCGAGAACCTCGCGCTCGGAATCGTCAGTGGCATCCCAAAAGGCGACGGCGGTCGACGCGAGCACCTGAGACATAGCAAGCAAGAGGTCGTCGGGATGATGATCAGGGATCGGCTTCGACGTCGGCCAAGCCGGCCATGCGGTCGCGGCGGCAATCTTGCCGGCCAGGGCCATAGAGGAATTCGTCGGGGTTTTCTGCGCGATCAACGGGCACCTCCTAAAGAGTCAGGGGTGCCTCACGCGCACCACGCGCGTGAGGCTCTCGTCCGTTCATCGAGCCCGCGAGGGCAAGATGTTGGTGAGGTCTCTTCGAGCGCATGATCGCGGGGGTTGCTCTTCGTGAAGAGCTGCAAGCGTGTTATCAGAGTTTGCATGAGCGAGCAAGAAACTCTGATAACAAAGAAACGGCGCGGACCGGCGCCGACAGGCGTCGGCACGCTGGTAGGCACTCGCCTGCAGCCCGACCTCCTCGAGGCGCTCGATCGCTTCATCACTGACAAAGAGCCCGGGATGAGCCGCCCTGAAGCGCTGCGGCATGTCTTCAGGCAATGGGCGATCATGCACGGATACCTGCGCAGCGCGGGCCAAGCCGACGCTAGGCCTTGCCCTGGGACTTGAGCGCGATTTGCCGTCCGCGCTCTCGCCGGCTGTTGGCGCTGTCTTGTGGTTGGCTCGCAGCGTAGCTCGGCGGGACGCCGAGCGCTGTGTCCGGACCTGCTCCCATCATAGATGCCAGAGACCGGCCGGTAGCCTCGGTCGCCGACGCCTCAAGCGCGGCGATCGCCTCGTCGATCGTCATCGATGTCTTGAAGGCCAGATGCCGTGCGAAGGTCTGCCGGCCTTCGGCGGCCGCGCTGCAGACGATGCCGGCGATGCGCGTGGCGGCATGGGTTGCTCCGTCCGCACGCGCCTGATCGAGATCGGCGGCGGCCGCTGGTTCGTCTGTCCTGACTGACTGTAGCCGCGCATCGCGCGCGCTGGCAGCGCGCGTCGGCCGGCCGGAAAGCTCGGCAATGACGTCGGCGAAGTTCCCGACACGATCCGCTAGACCCGCGGAGACGGCGTCGGCGCCGAGATATGTGTCGCCCTGCTGCTCGCGGATTGTCTTTGCCTTGAGCTTCGACCTGTGATCCGCGACAAGCTTGACGAACCCGTCCATTATTCGGTCCACCTTCGACTGAATCGATGCCCGTGCATCCTCGTCGAGAGGCGCGAACGGGTGCCCCGTTGCCTTCGACTTCCCGGCCGTGATGACGGTCGCCTTCACGCCGAGCTTGGCTGCCCGTTCGGACTGGTCGAAATGGACGACCACGACGCCAATCGATCCTGCGACTCCGCTTTCGGTAATGACTACCTCATCAGCAGCGGACGCAAGGCCGTACGCGGCACTCGCGCCGATCGAGTTGATCACCGCCACCATGCGCTTGCCGGCCGCTGCCGACCGCATGGCCCTGGCCGTGTCTGACATCCCATAGGCCTCTCCGCCGGGAGAGTTCACGTCCAGCACAATCGACCGCACTTCCGGATCCGCGGCGGCGGCCGTGACCTGTTGCAGGATCCCTTCATAACTCGTCAAACCGGATGAAGCGCCAAGCCAGGCGCCGCGATTGACGAGCTCGCCTATCACCGAGACGATCCCGACTGATCCCTCGCGTCGGTACCCGCGCCATTCACCGGACTGATCAACGACCGGTCTCCCGACGAAGCGGCTCGTCTCAGGACGGATGCCCTCCATGCGCAAGCGAAGGAAATTGCCGATCGTCTCAGCGACGTCCGGCAGAACGAGAAGCGGCTGGCCAAAGACCAGCCGCGACACCCGCGCATAAAGGAGATCGGAATGCGGCTCGATCGTCGGTGTCTCGGCGGCGTCGGTCATGTACTGCCCTCCCAGGCGGTGGTCGGCACCTCGACGAGCGCCAAGTTGACTCGGGTGACGTCGCTCGCTTGGACGGACACGATGTCGAAACGGCGCGGACCGACTTCTACGTGATCGCCCTGACGCACCGATTTGCCCGGCGCGGCGACGTAGTGTGATTGCACCGTCAGCTGAAACTTCGCTCCGGCGATCTGGCTGCGCAAATCGTTGACGCGATGGCTGACACTGCGGTTGCCGTGCGCGATGCCGGTCAGTTCCGGCACCTCGTCGAGGACGCCGACGGCCTCGACGATCTCTCGATCAGGATCGACAACCGGCCGGCCATTAGGCGAGCGCTTCATGGGCAGGATGCGGATCGGCTCGGCGTAGAGTTGATCGACGAAAGGGTCGAGATACTCGGTGAGAAGGTCGTGGAACCGGGAGGGCATCACTGCTTCTCCTCCAGCTCAAGCCGGGTCTTGAAGTGTCGCAGCGTGCCACCGCGGCCTTTTGCGATGCGAGCGGCTTCAGAATGTAACCGGCTTCCGAGCTGGCGCATGTCGTCCACCGACAGTGGTTGCACCAGCGTCGCGTCGATCCCGACCACGATAAGGATGGCTCCTTGACTGCCTTCGGCCTCCTGAAGGTAGAGTCCGGGCTCGACAAGTTTCTCGGTCGTCATCCGATCGCTCTCCCGTCGATCGCAACCTGGCGGGAGCGGTCGAGAGCCCGGTTGAGGACACGTTCGAGCTTCGCCATCGTCTCCTCGGCGTTGCCGCCTTGGATGGTGAGTTGCCCGATCTGGATGCCGCCGCCCTGGCCGCCCCGGTGCGCCGGCGTGACGTAGCCGTTCGTTCCCATGGTGACGGTTTCTCGGCCTCGCTCGTTGATCTCGTAGGTGAGACCGCGGCGAACGGGGCCGCCCGAGGCACGCCCGGGTAGCTTGCCCTCGCTCGGCGCTGGCGCGCCGACGGAGCCGCCATTGAGGCTCCGCATCGTCCCGGCGAGTTCTCGCGCCAGGCCAAGGGCGTGCTGAAGTCGGGCGGTGTTGACGTCAGGATGGCCCGTTACCGACAGTTCTTGCTCAATTGCCGCGCCGATAGATGCGGCCTCCGCCTCAGCTGAATCGCCACCTGCCGCGAGAGCATCGACGTAGTTGAGCATCGCCCGGTACGCCGCCTGCGGCCAAGACTCCGTTGCATCGTTCAACGAGCCTTCGAGCTCACTGATTTTCTGCTGCGCCATACCGGCATCGATGCGCTGCTCGTAGCCCGGCGAACCGACGCCGCGGCCATGGAAGTTCATCGAGTATTCGCCGATACGCTTGGCGATCAGACCTGCAACCATCGCCCATCCCGCAGGGCCCATGAGGCCGCGTGCCCCCGCTGATGCGCCGGCTGCTCCCGCGACGGCCGCACGGCCCGTCGCCGCACCGCCGACTGCAGATGCTGCTGCGGTGACGCCTGCAGCCTTCTTTCCGATGCCGGCAAGGCGTCCGACGAACTTCAGGGCTCCCCAGGCGAGCTTCGCTCCGGACAAGAGAAGGAGTGCGTTCGTCAGTTTGACGATCGCACCTGCCGCTGCGGTGATCCCGATCGCGCCAAGGCCGAGGGTCAGGCCCCAACCCGCCACCGTGCCGAGGACCGACAGGTCGATGCCGGTCAGGTTCGACATCGCTACGAAAGCGTCGTGGATCCTGTTGATCGCGGTGGCGATCGTTGCGCCAATAGACCGCGCCGAAGCCGCGACCCTCTCGCCGTCAGCGAGGAAGGAGTCGGCAGCGTGGAACAGGTTGCGGACATAGTCGCCCAGCCGGCGCGCCGTATCGAGGACTTCCGGGCTGATGTTTTCTGTGATTGCCGACCCAAACTCGCGGAAGAAAGTCGCGATGCCATCCCAGTTGCGCCAGGCGAGGTAGGTCAGGCCGCCGACGACCGCAGTCAGGGGATTGACCAGCATTGCGAGCGCCGACCCTACACCGGAGAGTGCGAATCCGAGTGGAGCGAGCGCGGCAAAGGTCAGCAATCCATATGTTCCGAGCTCCAGCACGCGCGGATTGAGCGTCTTCAGGCGATCGGACATCGAATAGAGCCAGTCGCCGACGCGCTCGGCGGTCTTCATCACCCCACTATCGGCGACTGCTTGCGTGACCGATCGAATGCCTGCGGCGAGGCGTTGCCACGAGCCCACGATTCCCTGCATGCGCGTCTCGCGAAGGGCTTCGGCAAATCCTTCCGCATTCGACTCGATGTCGCGGGTCCACGCAGAGAAGTCGTCAGAGAAGAGCGCCAGCGTACGAGCGCCCTGGCGTACATCGAAGATCCGGAAAAAGTCGGCCATCGCAATGCCGGCCGCCTGCATGTCAGCGATCAGTCGCTCGACGTCGAGTTCTTCGCCGAAGCCGAACAGTATCTCGCCGACGCTGTCGGAGATCGCCTGAGCTGACATGGTGGTTTGATCGCCGACCGAAGCCATGATCGCCGCGGTGATCTCTTTCACCTTTTCGCCGGTGCTAGCCGTCGAATCCAGGATGGACTGGATCTCTCCCGCCGCGCCGGAGGCGTCGAGACCGCCGAAGCCGAGAGAAGTGGTGAAGTCTTGCGCGCTGATTTCGCGGGTCGTCTCGAGATAGTCGGCGAGATCGATCCCGTACCGCGCCAAGGCCGCTTGAGCCATGTTTGTCGGCCGCACCATCCTGGTCATCATTGCGCGTATAGAGACGCCAGCTTCTGAGGCCTTGATGCCGCGGCGCGCCTGGATGAGGAACATTGCGGCCAGCTGTTCGATCGAGATACCCAGAGCTGATGCCGAAGGCGCCGCGTACTTGAATGCCTCGGTCATCTGTCTGACGTCGGAGTTCGTCTCGTTTGCCGCGTAGGCAATGACGTCGGCAGCCCGAAGCGCGGACTTTTCGGCCTCTTGCTGAAGCGCCATGGGCAGGCGCATCGAGGTCATGACGTTAGTCAGCGCGTCGGCGGCTTCCTCGGTCTCGTAATTACCGGCGATCGCGAAGTCGATTGCGGTCGGCAGGATTGCTTCGACTTGCTCGTGGCTCAGGCCTGCTTGGACCAACTGATTGACGGCGCGTGCGATCTCGTCGATCGCCCGCGGCGTTGTTCGTGCCACCTCGTCGACGAGATCCACGACAGACTGGCGAAACTGCTCTCGTGTGATCTCGACGCCGTTCGCGAGCGTGAAGGTGTTGCCCTTGCCGAACCTGCGTCCTTCGATCTCGTTGAGCGTGTCCTGCATCCGGTAGACTTGCTGCGCAGCCCGCGTCGCTCCGAGGCCGATGCCGAGCGAGGCGACACCGGCATCGCGCGCGCTGCGCTGCATCTGCCTTGCCGCGCCTCCGACAACCCGAGCCGGCGCCATAACCGTCGATGAGATGTTGCCAAGTGCGGCGCGGGTTTCACCAAGGGCGGTTCGGATTGCGCGGGCCGGGCCGGTGACCCGATCGACCAGGCGCAGAGTGAGCTTGGCTTCTCTTCCAGCCATTTGGCCCTCCGTGAGAGTTGCGCCGGCCCTGTGAACTGAACGGAACCAGAGCCGGCGCCTGGGCTGCTCTCAGGGTGAGGACCGCGGCGGACCCCAAGAGCTTTCGGCCTGCCCGGGCCTCAGGAGATCCCCGCCGAGATCACGTCGAGAGCGGCCAGTAGCGCGGCGCGCCCGGATTTTCATGAGGCAGTTCGCCGTCGGCGACGGCGTCGTACAACGGGACGGCCGTGACGCCGCCGCGCGCGGGGATTTCTTTGCGCTCCTCGACGAGGCGCTGATGTACGCCCGCTGCCGTGGGCCGGCCATCGACGATCTGGACTGCCGTCGGCACGCCCGCTGCGTCAACCCAGCGTGTCGTCTTGACGATTTCGATGCGCGCGGGGACGTAAGGGGTGCGCCTGGCGTCTGACGGCCGTCGAAGCTTCTCAGCGCCAGCAGGTATTTCGTCCGGCCAGTCGTGGTAGCGCGCAACGGCTTTATCGGCCTGACGGACCAGCTCGAGCCCGGCTGCCAACTCTGCGGCAAGCTCGCGATATCGATGCTGTTGGAAAAACTCGGCGCGATAGCAGAGCTCTTGAACGATGGCATAGCGCTGCCTTAGCTCGAGCTGGCGCTCGGCTTCGACGGCGACAGCAATTTCGCTCTCGATCCGCTCGGCACGCGCCGCCGCGCGGTCGCGGCCGCGCTCGGCTGCGGCAATCGCGGCGTCGAGTTTTGTGATCTCGCCGTCGCTCGCATCGGCGATCTCTGCGGAGCGCTGGCGGCGAAGCTCTTCGATCTCAACGCGTGCGGCCTCGAGGGCTTGGATCTCGGTGTCGCGGAGTTTGCGAAGCTCGGCGACGGAGCGAACGTCTTGTACGGATGCCTGTCCGTTCATCGTTTGGCCTTTCCGAGGAGGCGATCTGCCGCCAAGCGACCTCGGGCCCGGGCGGGGTCTTCGGCCGGTTGACGCAGCTGCTCCACAAGCTTGCGGCCGCGGGATAGCTTTTCGTTCAACGCGGCGATGCGGGCGTTTTCATCCGGCGCACTGGTTGCAACTACCTGCGGCAGTGAGGCGAGGAAGACTTCCAAGTCCTTTCGAAGGACGATTGTGCGCCCACCCGCCTGGTGCGCCTTCAGCGCGCCGCTGCGGATTTGATCGGACCAGAATACAGACCCCAAGCCGGTAGCGGCGGGGAGGTCCGCTTCAGTGAATGCGGTTCGGTCTGGCAGCATGTCTCACCTGTCGGCTTCGCAAAAACAATCCTGGCACGAGCCGAAACTCACAAGAGTCTTGTGGGGACAAAGTTAGGACAAATCAGCCGTTTCCAAGCTTCCGTTCACGGTGACGTCGAAGACGTCGCGGCGCTCGGCGCACATCGTAGAGCCGAATGCCGTCGACGAGAGACGAGAATCCGAGATCGGGATGGTTGGTGTCGACGCGCTGCAGAGTCTTTGTGGAGCAACGAAAATACGCGGCGGCGTCGCGTCGGCTCAGCAAATGGGACTCGTACTCGACAGGAGCATCGAAGAGCCTCCGCTTTGCCAGCCGGAGAATTTCGAACAGCTCTGGCTCGGTCAGCGCCTCAAGCGTTGCTTTCGCGACGTGGAACGGCCGCAGCGGTTTGTCACTAGTGACGGTCATGACCTTTCTCCTGCTGCCTGGTGGCCTGGTCGGAAAAGCGAAGTTGCGATTTCTGAAGGCCGAAAACGCTCATAGAGTGCGGTGCCGCGCACCCGCGGCGCGCGCGCCTGGCGGAAGGACCCGCGACTTCTGCCAGGCGCGTCGGCCGCCCCGTAGGGCGCCGCCGCTCGCGCCACACTCCTCCTGCCTTCGGGCTTGCGCCGGCGACATCGGCACGACGATGGCGAGGATGCGCGGCTCATGCCGCACCTCCCTGCGAACGCTGGCATGCGAGCTCGTCGATGCGAGCTTGAACGGCGTCACGGAAGGCAACCAGCTCCGCTTCACTCACCGGCCTCCCGGCAGCTGCCGACTGCGATCGCAGCTGCTGCAGGACCGACTGCCAGTAGCCTTGACGTTCGGCCAAGGTTGGCCACGCGAGGTACTCATGACTGCACCGATCGATCAGCCCGGAAGCACGATGAATGGGAAACCCGAGAACCTCGCCAGCAGCGCTGACTTTCCGTCGGCGTCCTTTCCGTCGATGAGGCAGGGGTATGACCTCGGGACTTCCAAAGTCGAATTTCATCTGGTTGCTCATCGACGACCGGTAGCAGAGCGTACCGCCTCCCTCTCCTCAGCATCGGGATCGGTGAGCCGCAGCGCGTCAGTCGCGTTACCGTGCCCCGCCCCCCTTAGGGGGCGGTGCGGTAACGCTGACGCTGACCCCGGCTGAGAGGACACTTGTGTTACCGATTTTGATGCTGACAAACCGGTAACAGAAACGGTAACAGAACCGGCTTTTTCGCTGATATATCCGAGCTTTAGAAGCCGCGTCCGGGCTTTGGAGAATGCGGTCCGCTGTGCCCCGTCATTGGCATCAGACCAGGCCTGGAAGCAGGCCGTTTTCCAGGCGTCGACTGTTACCGCTGACACACCGGCGATTTCCGTCAGAATAACAAGGGCTTGATCCGATTTTGTCAGCACCTTGTTACCGGTGGTGTTACCGCTCGAAGGGGTCGAGGTCTCATCGCGGACGTCGTGCACGACCTGAACGTCGACTTGCTCCTTGGCGACGGTGATCGTGGTGCTCGTCACACCGACAGAGAGCGTCGTGCCACCAGGCCCCGACCGCATCTTTTCAACCTTGAGGAGTGTTCGGTCTCCGCTACGAAAGACGTTAATCACGGCGTCTGCGGCGGCTTGGAAGACGGAGCTACCGCGCATTCCCGCTTCCTTGACCTTGCCGCTGTGATGAATGACGAGAACCGCAGCTCCGGTCTGCTCGGCGATGGCCTGCAGCTTTCGGACCGCAAGGCCGGCAGCTCGGGCGTCATCGGGGTTTGAATCGCCCAGCCCAATGGCGAGCGTATCGAGGATGACCAGCGCCAACGGATCGCCGGCTGCTTGCTCCAATCGTCGCAGGTTAGGAAGCAGCTCGTGGACGAACTTCGGTGAGGCCAAGCCGCCCTCCGGCAACGCCACTAGTCCTACACGACAATCAATTGCGTCTTCACCTGCATGAGCAATGGCAGCGACGATTCGCTCTCGGATGCCCCGTTCGTCCTCCGCGGCGATGTACGCAACGGCGCCACGACGTACATCGCGACCACCCAACCTCATGCCGAGGCCCACAGAAGTGGCGATCAAGACGGCGAGGGTCGACTTGCCGCAACCGGAAGCGCCAAACATGAACGACAGGCCGACAGGCACCACATCGGGTATGATGTGGCGCCGACGCGGCGGCGCAACCAGCAGATGGTGTTCGATGTCTGTTGCGAGCATATAGCCCGCGGTTTGAAGGCTGTCGCTGAAGCCGGCAGCCAAGCGCTCATAGTCGAGGTCGTGCGCCGCGCTCATGTCGCCCTCGCGATCTTGAGCGCGTGCAGGCGCACCGCCTCGCAAGCTTCAGCGGCCGTCAAGCCGCGATGGCGCCTAAGCCAGGCGACCATGTTTCGCGGCTCCGCATCGGCCGGCCGTTTGATCAGCGCGTCGACTGCAGCCAGAACTAGAGACGTGGGATTGCAGCCGTCATCGGTGAAAGGGGCAGCCATCACGCGGCCTCCCCGCCAGCGCGGGCAGCCTCGGCTCGCGCCACGATCTGTCGACCATCACGGACGCGCCAGCGGTTGATCGACGGACCGATCTTCAGCGGCGCGGGATAACGGCCGTTGGCGATGCCGCGCCAGAGCGTCGAACGATGTATCGGCGACCGCTCCCCACCGATGAGGCGGCACATCGTCGCTTCATCGACGAGATCGTCGTCAGCGAGTTCGGAGAGTGGCAGGTGAGCTGTCGCACCGCCACTCGCCACGGTGTTGTCAATCGAGGGATTGTCGTTCAGTGCGTCTTTCATCGCTTCCTCGCGTCGCGTTGTGATGCGAGGGATCAATAGTGGCGGCGCAGTCGGAGATTCTAGGGACCACCTTTAGCCACTAGGCGCTCAAACTCGTCCCTAGACATGGTTTTCCAACGATCTCGACAGGCCTGTGCGTCCTTGAACAGGGTGTCAGCATGCCGTCCAACGCCAGCGGCTTTGCAGGATCCAATCAAGAAGCGCATCAGTTCGTTTGGATTCTCATTCGAAGGCTTGCTTCCGAGTTGAAGCTCCCGCGGATCATCGTCGTGGAGTTGCGCGAACACCAGCATAAGGCGCTCGACGAAGAGCTCGAGTGGTTTACGTCGCGAAGATAGTTTCTCGATCTTCCGCTTCTGGTATTGCAGCTCATCTTGGCGGGCATCCACTGCCCGCGCCATCACACCCGATAGCGGAGCGTTCCGCGTATAGCCGGCACGAAGTTCGGTCAGGAGATCAGCTTCGTGAACGATGGCATTTAAGTGCGGCACGGACCTTCGCCGCATCTGGTCGAGCTCAAGGTCGAGCTTGTACCTTTCGATCGCCGACATTACGCAATCCGTCACGTCGAGCTGCCGCGCGCCCTTCTCAACTTCAATCGTGACAATGCCGCTCATTAGGCAACAGCTTTCGACAGAGCCACAACATTGTCGGCGCCGGCGATGATGGAGCGAAGCCGCGTCGCCCAGGTGTCCAGCGCCTCGCGCTTCTCTCGGTCATAGGTGTAGCGCGCATAGACTCGGCTTGTGACGCCCGCCTTGGTCACGCTCACATGGTTGAGCACATGCCCGACCACGAACGGGCTCAGGCCGATCTCTTCCATGTGCGTTGCGCAGGTGCGCCGCAGGTCGTGCGCGGTCCAAGGTGCTACGCCCAGAATCGTCTTCACGCCGCGCTTGGTGGTCTCCTCTCGCTTGATCGCCTTCGCCACCGCCGCGCCAGTCATGGCGGCACGCGCGCCCGGCCCAGGGAATACCCAAGGCGGCACTGCCCTGCCCTTCTTGCTGGCCAGCGCCTTCACGTCGGCCAGTTGCTCGCGGATTATCTCGACGGCTATCGCGGAAAGCGGAACGTGATGCTCGCGCTTGTTCTTCGACCTCGCGGCTGGGATGATCCACACGCCTTGATCGAGGTCGAGCTCATCGACGGTCAGCCCGGCCACCTCGCCGACGCGCTGGCCAGTTATGAGGCACAAGCGGATGACGCGCCGCGTAGCCTCTCGCATGTCCGCATCCGGCAGCGCGGCCCACATTGTCCGGATCTCGTCAGATGTCAGGAAGCGATCGCGCTCGACGGTCTCGGTAGGCTTACGCATGCCTTCCACGAGGTTCTCGTCAAGATCGCCACGGCCGCGCGCCCATCTGACCATCGCGCGCATGTCTTCGAAAAGCCGATTCGCCTCGACGTTCGCACCACGGTCTTTCACCGCATCAATGCAGCGCGTCAGGTCGCGCCGATGGAGTTCGGACAGCTTCACGCTACCGATCACGTCGCTGATGTTCTTTCGCAAGCGCCGGGCGATCTCGGCGCCGCTACGCTTCGTCGAGGCGTGCCTGGCGATGTAGCTGTCGACGAGGTCAGTGACGGTCAAGGCAGCCTCGGCGGCTCGCTTGTCGTCGACCGGATCGGCACCCTCGCCTATGCCTGCCCGCGCCTCCCTCGCCTTCTCACGCGCCTTGCCGAGACCGATCTCGGGATATCGAGCAAGCTTCATGCGTGCGCGCTTGCCGTCGCTCGGCTTGGTGTAGACCAAGTTCCAGGCGCGCGTTCCGGCCGGCGAGACGCGAAGGCAGAGACCCTTCACGACCGTGTCGAAATAGTCGGTCTGCTTGCCCTCGATCGGCTTGGCGGTCTGGCAAAAGCGATCGGTCAATTCTGCAGTCGGCAAGAGCGTACCTTTCTTGTCCAGCGAGAAACCGGTTTCGATTAGGTGCGGAAATAGGTACGCCGGTACGTGCGCTTTGTCGATACACGATGCGACGAGGCGAAACGCAGTGAAGGACGTTTAGCGATGGATATCAGCGGGTTGACTATCGCACCGTGTCGCGGCGTGATGCTCCGTGAGGCTGTGGAAAACCTCTGTTAACCGGTTGGTCGCTGGTTCGAATCCGGCCCGGGGAGCCACCTTATTCCACGTTTTCATCGTTCGGACGCGGCATAGGACTGCGGTCATCCCGTATCGGCTGGCTGCATCGATTTGTGCCTGCGCTACGTGCCCGGCCGGATGACAATACGGAAGCGTGTACGCCGCATTCGGAACAATCGCCCCTCTCGAGGCCTTTCATGCTCCTGACACACAACATGCGGAGGCGAAGGTGCGCGGGATCGAATCGATGGCAACCGTCTATCGGGACTTTGAAGGTGCCGCGTCACGAGCCGCCCTCACCTACGTCACCGATACGGAACCCGGCCTGCGACGCCTTCGGCACGGCAAGGGCTTCCGCTTTCTTGACCATCAGGGTCAGAAGGCAACGAGCGAGGATATTGCGCGCATCCGGTCGCTGGTCATCCCGCCGGCCTGGACCGATGTGTGGATTTCGCCGGACCCGGCGGGCCACATCCAGGCGACCGGCCGCGACCAGAAGGGGCGCAAGCAGTACCGCTACCATCCGGCGTGGACGGTGTGCCGAGACGAGGCAAAGTTTTCGACGCTCGCGGCGTTCGGCCACGTCCTGCCGAAGCTGCGCGCCAGGGTCGAGGCTGATCTGCGCAAGAGGAGCCTTGACCGCGACCGGGTGATTGCCTCGCTGGTGGGGCTTCTCGACCGCACCATGATCCGTATCGGCAACGACATATACGCCAAACAGAACAGTTCCTTCGGCCTGACGACGCTGCAGGCGCAGCATGTCGATGTCGCAGGGTCGAAACTGCGGTTCGCGTTTCGCGGCAAGTCCGGACAGGAATGGAACCTGAAGATCGACAACCGGCGGATCGCCTCGGCCGTACGCGCGATGCACGAACTGCCCGGCCAGAAGCTTTTCAAATATGTCGACGAGGATGGAGATGCACGGCTCGTCCATTCGCATGACGTGAACGATTACATCCGCGAGACGCTGGGCGAAGGCTATTCGTCCAAGCACTTTCGTACCTGGGGCGCGACGAAGGCGGCGTTCGAATTCTTTGGCAGGACGCCGTTGCCAGAGACCAAGCGCGAGCAGGCGCGGCTCATGAACGAGACGGTGGACCGCGTGGCAGGCATCCTGCGCAACACGCGCGCCGTCTGCCGGCGCTGCTACATCCACCCGGCGGTCATGGAGGCCTGGCAGGAAGGCGTGCTGCACGACGAAGCCAGCGCCATGCGGCGCCGGTTCCGCAAGCCGCTCAAGGGGCTCGACGCGCAGGAATCGCTCGTCTTGCGCTGGCTCGACCAGCGGCAGTGATACCCTCCTGACGACCTCGTGATCGAAAGTCGGGTTTCCGGCAATCCACCTGCATGATTTCTGCGTAGGCAACGACACGCAGCAGGGACGCTGCGGCTACAGACCGGAAGCTCCGCAGACCCCATGCCATCGCCTGAGACCAACGACATCGAAGCAGCCGTGCTGGTGCTGTTTCGCAGCGACTTGCGCATCTCCGACAATCGCGCGCTGGCGGCGGCGGCCGAGACCGGGAAGCCTGTCGTCTGCGCCTTCATTCGCGATGAAGGCAAGGACGGGATCCGCGCCGAAGGTGCCGCGCGGCACTGGTGGATGCATCATTCGATAGAGGCGCTGGCGGCCAAGCTCGAAAAGCTCGGAGGAAAGCTGGTCCTGCGCCGGGGCGAGCCGCTCTCGGTCGTGCGCGAGCTTGTCAAGGAAACCGGCGCCGACACCGTGCTCTGGAATCGCCGCTATGATCCGCCATCTGTCGAAAGCGACAAGGCGCTGAAGGCGGCACTGCGCGAAGACGGGCTGTCGGTCGAAAGCTTTGACGGCCAGCTCCTGCACGAGCCTTGGCAGATCAAGACCGGTGCTGGCGGCCACTATCGCGTCTACTCGCCCTTCTGGCGCGCCCTGAGCGCGGAGGAAGAACCACGTCCGCCCGTCGATGCGCCCAAGGCGATCAAGGCGCCGGCGCGCCAGCCGAAATCCGAATCGCTTGCGGACTGGAAACTTCTGCCGACACAGCCCGACTGGTCCACCGGGTTCGGCCCGGTCTGGACGCCGGGCGAGGACGGTGCGCACGAGCGACTGAAGGCGTTTCTCGACGAAGCGGTCAACGGCTATGGCGAGAACCGCGATCGACCCGACTTCGAATCCACCTCGCGGCTGTCGCCCCATCTGGCGATGGGCGAGATCACGCCGTTCCAGATCTGGGAAGCGACAAGAGACCTGCCGAAATCGATCTCGGCCAAGGACGTCGAGAAATTCCGCAAGGAAGTCGTGTGGCGCGAGTTCTCCTGGCACCTGCTTTTCCACAATCCAAACCTTGCGACCGACGATTTCAACGATGATTTCGGCACGTTCCCCTGGCGCAGCGACACCAAGGCGCTGCGCGCGTGGCAGCAAGGGCAGACAGGCTATCCGATCGTCGATGCCGGCATGCGCCAGCTCTGGCAGACAGGCTGGATCCACAATCGCGTCCGCATGGTCTGCGCGTCTTTCCTGGTGAAGCACCTGCTGATCGACTGGCGCGACGGCGAGGAATGGTTCTGGGACACGCTGGTGGATGCCGATCGCGGCAACAACCCCGCGAGTTGGCAGTGGGTGGCTGGGTCCGGGGCCGATGCGGCGCCCTATTTCCGCATCTTCAACCCCATCATGCAGGGCGAAAAGTTCGATCCGGACGGCAAATACGTGCGCGAGTTCGTGCCTGAGCTGGCCAAGGTGCCGAATCGCTATCTGCACAAGCCATGGGAAGCGCCGCGGGACGTTTTGGCGCAGGCCGGCGTGAAACTCGGCGAGACTTATCCCGTACCTGTTGTAGACCATTTCGAGGCCCGAGATCGGGCACTCGCCGCTTACCAAGACATGCGAGGGGATTCATGACAGTCGTACCCATTGCCCGCCCCAAGAGCGGCCGCCGGAAGATTGCGGTCATCGGTTCGGGTATTTCGGGATCCTCTGCCGCATGGGCCCTGCGCGACGTCGCCGACGTCACGCTGTTCGAGGCGGAGGCGCGCGCCGGCGGCCATACCGCGACGGTCGACATCGATTATGACGGCAAGCCGATCGCGGTCGATACGGGGTTCATCGTCTATAACGAGCTGAACTATCCGGACCTTACCAACCTCTTCGCCCATGCCGGCGTGCCGACGCATGCAAGCGACATGGGGTTCTCGCTGTCGCTCGACGATGGCCGGCTTGAATGGTCGGGCCAGAACTTCGCCACGCTATTCGCCCAGAAGCGCAACGCGGTCTCGCCGTCGTTCCTGTGGATGCTGCGCGAGGTGCTGCGCTTCAACAAGCTCTGCGTCGCCGACCGCGATGCGGGCCGGCTCGCTGGCCTCACCATAGGCGGCTACCTCGAAAAGCGCCGCTTTTCAACGACCTTCCGCGATAATTACCTGGTGCCGATGGCCGCCGCCATCTGGTCGACGCCGCGTGTCGAGATGCTCTCCTTCCCGGCTGCGACCTTCGTCACCTTCTTCGAGAACCACCGCCTGATCCATAGCGACCGGCCCGTCTGGCGCACGGTGACGGGCGGCGCGCGAACCTATCTCGACATGCTGCTTGCCCCGCTCGGGAACCGGGTCCGCCTTGGCGCTCCGGTCGAGACCATCCTGCGGGATCAGTCCGGCGTGACCGTGAAGATCGCTGGCGGAGAGGAAGAACGGTTTGACGACGTCATCGTCGCCGCGCATTCCGACCAGGCGCTGAAGCTGCTCGGCGATGCATCGTCGCTCGAGCGGTCGATCCTGTCGGCCGTGCGTTATCGCGACAACCACGTCGTGCTGCACAGGGACCCGCGCCTGATGCCGAGGCGCAAGAAGGTCTGGTCGGCCTGGAATTACATGCGCCGCTCCGGCGGCGAGAGCGAGGTAAGCGTCTCCTACTGGATGAACTGCCTGCAGGGAATCGATGCTGACTGCCCGCTCTTCGTGTCGCTCAATCCCACGGTCGAGCCCCGGAAGGATCTCGTTTTCGGCGAATGGAGCTACGCGCATCCGCAGTTCGACGCCGCCGCCCTGTCCGCACAGATGCGGCTCGGGGAGGTTCAAGGAATGCGGCACACCTGGTTTGCTGGCGCCTGGACCGGCTATGGCTTTCACGAAGACGGCCTGCGCTCCGGTCTCGACGCAGCCGAGGCGCTCGGCGCGACAGTGCCCTGGCTGCGGCGCCGGGCAGGCGAGACAGACCTCGCACTGGCCGCGGAATAGATTGCTGCGATGACTGTCGCGGACCGCATCAGCACCATGGCGGAGAACGGACCACCTCCGGCGGGTGCGGCATGGCTTTACGACGGCGAGGTCATGCACCAGCGCATGAAGCCTTTCGGCCATCGCTTCGTCTACTCTGTGTTTTCGCTTGTCATCGACCTCGACCGACTCGGCGAGGCCAGCCGGCTGTCGCGGTTCTTTTCGGTCAACGGACGCAACCTCGTCTCGTTTCGCGAGGACGACCACACGCTGGTTCCGGGTGAAAGCCTGAGGGCCATGGCGGATCGGATGCTCAAGCAGGCTGGGCTGGCTGCGCGCCCTTCTCGCATCCTGCTTCTCTGCTATCCGCGGCTTTTGGGATACGTCTTCAATCCGATCTCGGTCTTCTTTGCCTATGATGCGCAGGATCGGCTCGTCGGGCTCATCTATTCGGTGCGTAACACCTTCGGTGAGCGGCACCTCTATGTCGCGCCCATCCTTGCCGGGGAGATGACGGCTGCGGGTATCCGGCAGGAGCGCGACAAGCTCTTCCATGTCTCGCCCTTCATCGGCATGGCGGCGCGGTACCACTTCCGCCTGATGCCACCTGGAAAGGTCGTAAGGCTGCGCATCCACGAGACGGAAGCCGGCGAGCCGCTCCTGGCTGCAACGTTCTCGGGCACCGGGGAAGCGATGAGCGATGGCAGACTCGTCGGACTCTTGATGAGAATGCCTTTGATGACGATCAAGGTGATGGCCGCAATCCACTGGGAAGCCTTGAAAATCTGGTGGAAAGGCGCAACGTTTCACAAAAGCCCGCCACCGCCTCAACCGGTCAGCTTCGCGGACCGGTCAGCCGGCGGGCACCTCGGGGATTAGCGGCCGAAGTTCGGCTCGCGGCAGAACGGAAGACACGATGCAGGCTGTTGCGGCGGACGGTTACGTCAAGCTGGACAAGGGAAATTTCGCGTCGATGGTGCGCGGTCTGCCGACTAAGGCGCGTTTCGCGCTCGCCGTCGGCATGGACCTGCCGAAGGGACGTCTGAAAGTGACCACGCCGGACGGACGGCGCTTCGAGGTGGGCGGCAATGCGCCCGGCCCTGACGCTGAGGTGACGCTGAGGAACTGGAGGCTGCCAGCGCGCGCCATATCCGGCGCGACGATCGGTGTTGCCGAGTCTTACGTCGACGGTGATTGGGAAAGCCCGGACGTCACCAGTTTCCTTGAGCTCTTCACCGTCAATGAAGCGGAGGGCGAGAAGGTCGCCGGGGGCGCCAACTGGCTGATCGGCACAATCCAGCGCGTGCGCCATTGGCTGAACGAGAACACACGGACCGGCTCGCGCCGCAACATCTCGGCGCATTACGATCTGGGCAACGCCTTCTACAAGCAGTGGCTCGACCCGAGCATGACCTATTCGTCAGCGCTCTATGCGACCGGCGCGAACGATCTCGAAAGCGCGCAGGCTGCGAAGTATCGCGCGCTGGCACAGGACGCAGGTATCGGGCCCAACGACCATGTGCTGGAGATCGGCTGTGGCTGGGGCGGCTTTGCGGAGTTCGCGGCGCGCGAGATCGGCTGCAAGGTGACCGGGCTGACGATCAGCCGCGAGCAGCATGATTTCGCCCGCGAGCGCATCCAGAAGGCGGGGCTTTCCGACAAGGTCGAGATCAAGTTTCAGGACTACCGCGACGAAACCGGCCGCTATGACCGGATCGCCTCGATCGAGATGTTCGAGGCGGTCGGCGAGAAGTACTGGCCGACCTTTTTCGACAAGATGAAGGAGTGCCTGCGCCAGGGCGGCACGGCCGGCCTGCAGATCATCACGATCAAGGAGCACGCCTTCCAGCGCTATCGCGCGCGTCCCGACTTCATCCAGCGCTACGTTTTTCCGGGCGGCATGCTGCCGACGCCGCAAATCCTCAGAGACCTCGGCAAGCAGGTCGGCATGAACCTCGTTACCGACCGCGCCTTCCCGCATGACTATGCCCGCACGCTTGCGGAATGGCGCGACCGGTTCCAGCGCTCCTGGGACACGATCCGCCCGCTCGGCTTCGACGAGCGCTTCAAGAGGCTTTGGGAGTTCTACCTCCATTATTGCGAGGCCGGGTTCCGGGCCGAATATATCGACGTGCGCCAGGTGGTGTATCGGGTCTGATGCACATGCCGGATGGGCTCCATTGACAGCCGTCACGGGCGGGATGACACTCGATCTGGCGTGATCGACGTCTTGCATCGTGAGCGGTTGCCATGGCGGACATTGGGACTGTGTCATCTCCTAAGCAGGTAACGCCATCTTCGGGTCCCACCGGACCGAAGGGCCTCCCGTTCCTTGGCAATCTCCTGGATTTCGGCCGCGACCGACCGGCTTTCCTCGCGCGGTGCCAACGCGAGCACGGCGATCTCGCGGTGCTCAATTTTGCAGGCTGGCCGACGATCCTCGTCAGCGACATGGACGCAATCGAGCGCATCCTGGTGAAGGAGCATCGCAACTTCATCAAGAACACTGTCATCTGGCGGCACACGCGGGCTCTCTTCGGGCTAGGCCTCCTGACCAGTGAAGGCGATCTTTGGCAGAAGCAGAGGCGCCTCGCCGCACCCGCCTTTGCCGGAGAGCAACTTCTCGCCTATGGGCCGGAGATGATCGAACAGACACAGCGCACCATCGGTGCCTGGTCGGACGGCGAGACCCTCGACGTCCATCCCGAGATGATGACGCTCACGCTGCGCATCGCCGCCGAGACGCTGTTCGATGCACGGATCGAGGATGACGTGCAGGCAATCGACCATTCGGTGCACGATCTGATCGACTGCCTCGACCAGCGGTTCAACCGGCCGGTTCTCATTCCGGACTGGCTTCCGTTGCCCGGCAACAGGCGGTATCTCGCCGCGATCCGTCGGATCGAAGTCGTGATCGAGCGGTTGGTGCGCGAGCGTCGGCTGAGCGGCGAGGCCGAAGGCAAGCGCGATCTCCTTTCACGCCTCATGACCGCGCGCGACGAACGCGGACAGCCCATGTCCGACGAACTCATACGCGATGAGGCCATCACGGCGCTGCTTGCCGGCCACGAGACGACCGCCCTCGCCTTGTCGTGGGCGATCCGTCTCCTGTCGCTCGCCCCGGATGCGGGCGAAGTCGCCGCGCGCGAGATCGAGGCCGTCGTCGGCAGCGGACCCGTTGCAAACGAGCATCTCGACCGTTTGCCGATGACGGAAGCGATCGTGCAGGAGGCCATGCGGCTCTATCCCCCGGCGTGGGTCATCGGCCGCGAGTCGCTGAGCGCGTTCGAGATTGGCGGGCATCGCTTCGCGGCCGGCACGACCGTATTGATCAGTCCGTGGGTCCTGCATCGCGATCCACGCTATTTCGACCGCCCCGATGAATTCCTGCCTGCGCGTTGGATCGAGCGGAAACAGCGCCTGCCCCGCTTCGCGTTTATGCCGTTTGGCGGCGGGCCGCGCATGTGCATCGGCCAGCGGTTCGCCATGATGGAAGCGGTGCTGCTGCTCGCCACGATCCTGCGCGATTTCAGCTTCGAGCCGATCTTGGGGCGCGATCCGAAGCCGTTCGCATCGATCACGCTGCGACCCGACGGTGGCGTATGGGTCAAGGTAAGGCGGCGTCGCCCCGCTGCAATCCATTGATCCTGCCGTCGGCTGCCCGGACCATCCCGGACAGCCGACGTTCTAGCCGATTATAGCGTGATGCGGTACCGCGCGAAGCCGTTCTCGCCTTCCCCGGCGGTCTCGATCGAGACGCCAGCAACTTCCGAGGTGAACTCGGCCGCCTTCGGGCCGGTGTCGAAGAGCACGGTCGTGCCCTCCATCGGCACGAAGCCCCAATTGCCATCGGCTGCCGGGTCGATCGTCCCGCGGTCGAGGATGTAGCGCACGATCACGTCCCGGTTGGTGTCCGGCGCTTCATAGACCACCTTGTCCGGCCCGATGTTCGGGAAGTTGCCGCCGCCGCCCGCGCGGTAATTGTTCGTCGCGACGACGAAGCGGGCTTCCGGATCGATCGGCGCACCCTCGAAGGCAAGATCAATGATGCGGCTTGCGTCCGCATTCGCGACTTCGCCTTCGGCGTCGTATTTCGCCGGCTGGCTGAGGTCGATGCGGTAGGTGACGCCGTCGATCACGTCGAAATTATAGGATGGGAATTCCGGATTGATCAGCGGCTGGTCGGTTGCGCCGGGCTCGATCTGGTTGAACATGCCGGCCGAGCGCTCCAGCCATTCCTTGACCTCAGCGCCCGTGATGACGACGGCTTGTACCGTGTTGGGATAGAGATAGAGATCGGCGACATTGCGGATTGCGACATCGCCGGGCGGAACGTCGGTGTAATACTCCGGCCCGCCGCGACCGCCGGCCTTGAACGGCGCTGCGGCAGACAGCACCGGCAGGTCGGCATAGTCGCTGTCGGCCAGCATGTCGGAAATGTACCAGATCTGCGCCTGGCTCACGATCTGCACCGATGGGTCGTCGGCGACGAGCGCGAAGTAGGAATGGAGATGCGCGTCCGTCTTGCCGACGGGTGCACGGACATAGGCGAGCGTCGCCTCGTGATCCTCGCGCACGGCGTCTTCCACCTCGGCCTTGGACTCGACCAGCGCCTGCGTCTGGCCTTCGACGCGCTGCGAGATCGGGCGAGCCTCCGACGTCGATCCGGCGACGCGCCAGCCACCCTCGCCGCGCTCGAGCAGGAGATCCACGAGGCCGAGATGCGAGCCCCAGAAGCCAGCCATCACCGCCGGCTTGCCGCCGATGGTGCCGGCCGCATTGTCGGCACCCTCGACCTCGTCAAAGTCGGGACCGGGGAACGCCAGATGGCTGTGCCCCATCAGGAGCACGTCGATGCCTTCGACGCCCGCGAGCTGCAGCGAGGCGTTTTCGAGGAATTCGGAATAGGCTGCCGGGCCGACGCCGGAATGCGAGAGCGCGATGACGATATCGGCGCCCTCTTCCCTGATCTGCGGCACCCAGGCTTCGGCTGCCTTGACGATGTCGCGCACGCTGACATTGCCGACCAAATGGCGCGTGTCCCAGTTCATGATCTGCGGCGGCACGAAGCCGATAATGCCGATGCGGATCGGATGCTCCTCGCCTGCGCCGTCGCGGATCGTCTTGTCGACGATGACATAGGGAGGCACCAGCGTGTCATCCTGGCGCGGCTCGGCCGCAAGCTCTCCGTTGACGACATTGGCGCAGACGAACGGGAAGTTGGCGCCGGCCAGCACCTTGTTCATGAAGTCGAGACCGTAGTTGAACTCGTGGTTTCCGAGCGTCGAGCCCTCGTAGCCGAGCACGTTCATCGCCTTGATGATCGGATGGATGTCGCCATCTTCCATGCCGCGCTCATAGGCGATGTAGTCGCCCATCGGGTTGCCTTGCAGGAAGTCGCCATTGTCGAGGAGGATCGTGTTCGTCGCTTCGGCGCGGATCGCTTCCATGATGGACGCCGTGCGGGCGAGGCCCATCGAGGCGCTCTCGCGGTCACCGTAATAGTCATAGGGGAAGACGTGGACGTGCAGGTCCGTCGTTTCCATGATGCGCAGATGCGCCTGATTGGCCTGCGCGCGCGCGGAGAACGGGTGCAGCATGATCAGCGCACCGGCAGCGCTTGCGCCGCTCAGAAAGCTGCGGCGGGACATGGGGAGAATTACGGATGGCATCGTTGGCTCCTCGTCGATCTTGTTAACCCCGGCCCGACCGGAGTTTCGCGTCTATCGGAGCGTTAGTCGAGCAGAACCTCGCTTCAAGTGGATGACGCTCTGAAAGCCGATCAGGCGGCGCCCATGCCGATGGCCGTGCGATCGATGATCTCGCGCAGCGCGAAGGACGAGTTGATCCGCGTGACGTGCGGCATGGCGGTCAGCCATTCCTTGTGGATGCGCTCGTAATCCTCGAGATCGCGCGCGGCGATGCGCAGGATGTAATCGTACTCGCCCGACATCAGGTGGCAGGACAGCACGTTCGGGCAGCGCTTCACGGCGGCTTCGAAATCGGCGAGCGTCTTCTCGAACTGCCCCGACAACGAAATGTGCACGATCGCCGTCATGCGGTAGCCCATCGCGGCGTTCGATAGGCGCGCGTGGTAGCCCTTGATGGTACCGCTTTCCTCAAGCCGCGCCAGTCGGCGCGAGCAAGCCGATTGGGAAAGACCGACCTTTTCGGCAAGCACCGCATTGGAGATGCGTCCATCCTCCTGAAGCGCCTGCAGAATCGCGTGGTCGATCCGATCCATATCCATCTTCTGCAAACTTTCGTCGTCAAGCCGCCATCCGACGCAATTCTCTGCTATCCGGCCTGCCGCAGCAAGTCGGGTTTGCAAGCACATGCGACGCATGCGGCCTTACCTTATGTCACCCAATGGATGAGGATCTCCCATGCGCGTCGGCTGCCCCAAGGAAATCAAGAACCACGAGTATCGCGTCGGACTGACGCCCGGCTCGGTCCGCGAGTATGTCGCACACGGTCATGAGGTCCTGATCGAGACCAATGCAGGTGCCGGCATCGGCGCCGACGACAGCGCCTATGCTGCCGCAGGCGCCAGGATCGCCAAGACCGCCGAGGAAATCTTCGCCAGGTCCGACATGGTCGTAAAGGTGAAGGAGCCGCAGCCGCAGGAGTGGACGCAGCTGCGCGAAGGCCAGATCCTTTACACCTACCTTCATCTGGCTCCCGATCCGGAGCAGACCAAGGGTCTGGTCAAGTCCGGCGTGACGGCGGTTGCCTACGAGACCGTGACCGACGAGCGTGGCGGCCTGCCGCTCCTGGCACCGATGTCGGAAGTCGCCGGCCGCCTTGCCATCCAGGCCGGCGCAACGGCGCTGCAAAAGGCCAATGGCGGCCGCGGCATCCTGCTCGGCGGTGTTCCCGGCGTGCTGCCGGCAAAGGTCACCGTCATCGGCGGCGGCGTGGTCGGCCTCAACGCGGCGAAGATGGCGGTCGGCCTTGGCGCCGATGTCACCATCATCGATCGCTCGATCCCGCGCCTGCGCCAGCTCGACGACATTTTCAACGGTCGCGTCCACACGCGCTATTCGACGATCGAAGCGCTCGAGGAAGAGTGCTTCTCGGCCGACGTCGTCGTCGGCGCGGTGCTCATTCCGGGTGCGGCTGCGCCGAAGCTCGTGACGCGCGACATGCTAGGCGGCATGAAGAAGGGCTCGGTCATCGTCGACGTCGCCATCGACCAGGGCGGCTGCTTCGAGACCTCGCACGCCACGACGCATGCCGAGCCGACCTACGAGGTCGAGGGCGTGATCCATTACTGCGTCGCCAACATGCCCGGCGCCGTGCCGATCACCTCGGCGCACGCGCTCAACAACGCAACGCTTCAGTATGGCCTGCAGCTCGCCGATCGCGGCCTGAAGGCGATCATGGACGATGTCCACCTGCGCAACGGCCTCAACGTCCACAAGGGCCGCATCACCAACGCGGCCGTCGCCGAAGCGCTCGGCTATGACCAGGTCGACGCGAAGGCCGCGCTCGCCGCCTGACGAAACACCTCCTCCCAAGGAGAAGGCCCGCCGGAGACGATCCGGCGGGCCTTTATGCATCCAGAGATGGCCTCAGCCCCGCACAAAATCGTCGATGCGGCGGATCGTGACGCGGCGGTTGCGCCATTCCTCGTTCGGCGTGTTGATGAGGAGGAAATCCTCGCCATAGCCGACCGTCTCGAGCATGCGCGACGGGATGCCGAACTCGCGGATCAGCAGGCGACGCAGCGAGTCGGCGCGACGCTCCGACAGGATCTGGTTCGATTCGCGCGAGCCGACCGCGTCGGTGTGACCCTCGATGAGGAAGCGCGCACCGCGACGGCGGCGCGATAGCTGGTCGAAGGCGTTCGCGATCTCTCGAACTTTCCGAAACTCGGAGCGCGGGATCTCGGCAGAGCCGAACTCGAAATTGATCGCCTGGATGTCGATCGAGGGTGCGGCGCGGCGCAAATCCGGTCGACGGCGGAATTCCTGGATGGTCACGCGATCCTGCTCGCGCACGCGGCGCTGCGGCGCGGCATCCAGCTGGCGCATGATCTGGCCGGACGAAGGTCCCGCGCGATCCTGCGCAAAGGCCATGCCGGGTGCTGCGACGATGACGGCGAAGCCGGCCATGCCGGTAATGAAGGAGCGGCGATGCATTGGGGGTGTCCTCTCTCGTTTGATTGATCGGAGAGTGCAGCCCGGAAGCTGAAGCTTATCTGAACGAGGAGGTCACCGCAGCGTCAGCTTCGTTAACGCCGCAATCAGGCCCAGGGCGTGATGATCTCTTCCGACCAGGCATAGGGCGAGAAGCCGGCTTGCTGGTAGAGCCGGAGCGCGCGCGGGCTGTCGACGGTGTTGGTCTGCAAAATCACACGCTGCGGATTGTGCGCCCAGGCGGCGCCGATGGCTTCGGACAGGAAATACCGGGACAGCCCCCTGCCCTGGAAATCCGGGCTCAAGCCGAAATAGAGGATCTCGGCCTCCTCTGGCCTTTTCGCCAGAGCGAGCTCGGCAAAGCCGGCCGGAACCCCATCAACGTAGAGCACGTCGATCTGGCAGGCATCCGAATGCAGGATCGCCTGAAGGTCGTCGTCGCTGGTGAAGCGGCGTCCCTGCCAGTGATGTGCCTTACCGACCTGCTCGTAGAGGTACCGGTAGAAGGCGACCGGCATCTTCTCGACGCGCATCAAAGCGATCTTGTGACCCATCGGCGCGTGGACGCGGCGCGTCGGCGGACTGGTCATTTCGAGATGGGTGACGCGCGCGGTGATCGTCTCTGGCTGAGTCGACATCACGCTTCGCCGGTCACGACGGGCGTATCCTCGCGCGTGCCCCATTCGGCCCAGGAGCCGTCATAGAGCCGGTGATCCTGGTGGCCGAGCGTCTCCAACGCCATGATGATGACGGCGGCCGAAACGCCGGAGCCGCACGACGTGACGACCGGCTGGTCGAGGTCTATACCGGCATCGGCGAAGCGCTGCTTCAGTTGGTCCGGCGGGAGTATTACGCCGTCTTTCGACAGCGACGTGTAGGGCAGGCTGCGGGCGCCGGGCATATGGCCGCTGCGTACGCCCGGGCGCGGTTCCGGCTCGGCACCCGTGAAGCGCCCGGCAGGCCGCGCGTCGGCGATCTGCGCGCCGCCGCCCTCGACGATCCCGCGCACGTCGTCGAGCATTGCAACGCGCGACGCGTCGAAGCTGACGTTGAAGACGCATGGCGCGACCTTGGTCGGTTCCGTGGCTAGCGGGCGCCCTTCCGCCTTCCAGCGATCGAAACCGCCTTCCAGCACCCGCACGTTCTTCGCGCCGAAGGTCCTGAAGAGCCACCAGACGCGGGCGGCAGAAAACAGGCCGAAGCCGTCATAGACGATAATGGTGTCGGTCTCGGAGATGCCCATGGAGCCGGCGATGCGGGCGAAGGTCTCTGGCGACGGCAGCTGGTGTGGCAGCTTTGAGCCTGGTTCGACCGAATTGTCATGGTCGAAAAAGACGGCGCCGGGTATGTGGCCGGCATCGTGCTCGGTCTTGGCATCGCGCTTGTGCGCCGGCAGGTACCAGGAGCCATCGATGATCGAAAGGCCTGGCTTGCCGAGATTCCGCTCAAGCCAGTCGGCCGTAACGAAAAGAGTGCTGTCGCCGCTCATGATGGTTCTCCGTCGATCACAGGTCTCGACCTGCCCGTTGCAGTTCGTGTCGCCAATTTCGGCCGGGGACGCAATGGGCCACATCCAACGGGCGCCCACGCCGACGCCCGTGGGACGTCGACGCACAGCCGGCATCGGCGTCAGGCTGCCTCGAACGGCACCTCGATGGTGGATTTCTGTTCCATCCAGGTCGGCTGCGGCAGATTCTTGGAGCGCAGAAATTCCGGGTTGAACAGCTTCGACTGGTAGCGCGTGCCGTAGTCGCAGAGGATCGTCACGATGGTGTGGCCGGGTCCGAGTTCGCGGGCCAGGCGGATAGCGCCGGCGATGTTGATCCCGCTCGAGCCGCCGAGGCAGAGCCCCTCTTCCTGGATAAGGTCAAAGACGATCGGCAGCGCCTCGTCATCCGGGACCTGGTAGGAAAAGTCGGGCTTGAAGCCTTCGAGGTTCGCGGTGATGCGGCCCTGCCCGATGCCTTCGGTGATCGAGCTTCCCTCGGACTTCAGTTCGCCGGTGGTGTAGTAGCTATGGAGCGCTGCACCGAGCGGATCGGCGAGCGCGATCTTCACGCTCGCGCTGTGCTCGCGCAGGCCGGCCGCGACACCCGCCAGCGTGCCGCCGCTGCCAACGGCTGCCACGAAGCCGTCGACCTTTCCGTCGGTCTGGTGCCAGATCTCCTGCGCAGTCGTCTCGATATGGCCGTCGCGGTTGGCGACATTGTCGAACTGGTTGGCCCAGATCACGCCGGCATCTTCGCTCCCGGCAAGGCTGGCGGCGAGACGGCCGGAGAGCTTCACGTAATTGTTCGGGTTCTTGTAGGGAACAGCCGGCACCTCGATGAGCTCGGCGCCGAGAATGCGCAGGGCATCCTTCTTTTCCTGGCTCTGCGTTTCGGGGATGACGATCGCCGTGCGATAGCCAAGCGCCTTGCCAACAAGAGTGAGACCGATGCCGGTGTTGCCGGCAGTGCCTTCGACGATCAGGCCACCAGGCTTCAGCAGGCCCTTCTTCTCGGCATCGCGGATCATGAAGAGGCCGGCGCGGTCCTTCACCGACTGGCCGGGGTTCATGAACTCCGCCTTGCCGTAGATGTCGCATCCCGTCAGCTCGGAAGCGCGCTTGAGGCGGATCAGCGGCGTGTTGCCGATGACATCAATCACAGAACTGGCCATTGGATCCTCGAATCGCGCAATCCGGCTCCAAAGTGGCAAGATCGCTCTCAAATGACTATGTCCCCCATCTAGAAACGACCGCATCTCATAACAAGGATTGATTTTGCGCCAAACGGGCACTGGAGCGAATGACGTTTCATGGGGTTGTCGGCGCTTGCGGACTGATCCGTATTGAATTGACGGTCGTATATGTCACAAAGCAGAGGCTGCGAGGTGGAGCGCGGCAGTCCCATCGAAGGGACATTGACACGGGATTTCGGGGCATTATGGCCACAGAGACAATCGATACGACCGACGCGCTCCTCGCACGTTACGTTGCAGGCACGCTGCCATACCCTGCGCACGTCCTCGTCGCGTCCCATCTGGAGCTGAAGCCGGCCAGCCGGCGTTTCGTGCGCAGCATGGAAGCGTTGGCCGGTGCCGCGCTTGACGAGCTCGACGTCGACCGGCCAATCGCGGATCGCGAGAAGCGCCTCGATGCCATTTTCGGCAGCGACGCACCTTCCGCGAAGGCGCGGACTGTTGCGTCCACCTCGATCTTCCCGCGCGCGTTGCGCGATTTTCTCGGGTTCGATGTCGGCGACGTGCCGTGGAAGTCCAAGCTTCCGGGTTTCCGTGAATACGACATTGGCGATGTCGACGGCTGCCATGTCAGCCTGTTCTGGATCCGTCCGGGCCGGCCCATCCCTGCGCACACCCATGAAGGTTCGGAGCTCTCGCTGGTGCTCGACGGCGCGTTCAACGACATCCATGGCCGTTACGGGCGCGGCGACATTTCGGTTGCCAACGAGTCGATTGACCACCGCCCGATCGCAGAGACGGAACGCCCCTGCATCGGCTTTGCCGTGACGGACGCGCCGCTGCGCTTCACGGGTCCGATCGGCCAGCGCCTCGGCGATATCATCGGCTTCTGACAGGTCTAATGACATGACGCTCTATCGCGCGCGGCCGGCCGACGGCGTCGCCTGGATCACCGGCGGCAGCACCGGTATTGGCCGGCAGGTCGCGCTCGATCTTGCGGCCGAGGGCTACACGGTCATCGTGACCGCACGCGACCAGAAGCAGCTCGACGAGGTCAAGGCGGCTGCGACAGCCAAGGGACACAGGCTCGCGACGATGTCCGGCGACGTGACCGATGCCGAGGCGATGGAGACCATGGTTTCCACCATCGAGCGCGAACACGGGCCGATCGTTCTCGCCATCTTCAATGCCGGCACCTATCTGCCGACCCATGGCGAGAAGCTGGACGTCAAGAATTTCGAGAAGACGTTCGACGTCAATTTCCTTGGCGTGATCAACGGCCTCGTGCCGGTCGCCAACCGCATGCGCGATCGCGGCTTCGGCCAGATCGCGGTGGTGGGCTCCGTCACGTCCTATTACGGGCTGCCGTCGGCAGGCGCTTATGGAGCCTCGAAGGCAGCGCTCAACAGCGTCGCGCAGTCGCTCAAGTTCGACTTCGACAAGCTCAACATCCGTATCCAGACGGTCAATCCGGGCTTCGTCGATACGCCGCTGACAAAGAAAAACGAGTTTGCGATGCCTGGCCTCATGCCGGTCGACCGCGCGGCGCGCCGGATGGTCGACGGGTTCAGGACCGGCGGGTTCGAGATCACATTCCCGCGCCGCCTGACCTGGGTGCTGAAGGCAGGCGGCTACCTGCCGCGCGGCGTCTATCACTGGCTGATCGCCAAGGCGACCGGCTGGGACAAGCGCCCGCTCGAAAAGTAGGCGCGCTCTCTTCATCCGTCCTGTGAATGAACTCAGGCTTCGATCGAGCGCCTGAGTTCGCGCTGCGCCGTCTCGTCGAGCGGAAAATTCCACATTATCGCGATTGCCGCCAGCTTCAGGACGATTGGGACCCAGGCATAAATATAGGCAAGAGCCGCGAGCGCGGTCGCGCCGTTCGACGTCGATCCTGCCTCGAAGCCGAACCAGGCAAGCGTCGGGAATGCGATGCCGACGGCAAGCGCAAGCGCCGTCTTGGTCGCGAGGCTCCACGCGGCGAAATAAGCGCCGGAGCGCTGTTCGCCGGAGCTTGCCGTATCGATGTCGATCACGTCGGCCTGGATCGCCGATGGCAGCGCGAGGTCGAAGCCGAGCGTCAGCCCGGTCAGGACCGAGATGCAGCTGAAAAGCAGGACGTCGCCCTCGCCAAGAAACGGCGCGAAGGCGAACACTGCGCAGGTGAATAGCATCGCGCCGCACCACGCACGGTGCTTGCCGAAGCGTCGCGACACGGCGAGCGCCAGGGGCACGCCGGCGACACCTGCCAGAAAGTAGATGAACAGAAGCGGCCCGCGCATGTCGGGCGCGCCGAGCACGTCGGAGACGAAGTAGAGGAAGAGCGTCGCCGGGATGCCGTTGGCGAGCCCGTTTATGAGGAATGCGGTCAGCAGGCGCAGGAACGGGCGGTTCTTCGCCATCGAGGCCAGGCCCTCGCGCAGCGAAAGGCGCGAGCGGGAATATTCACGCGGCTCCGGCACACGCCAGACGGTAATCGTGCCGAAGAGCACGACGCCGATCGCCACCGCAATGCCAAGCACGGCTAGCCCGTGCAGGCCTTCAGCACTGTCCATGCCGATCGCGAAGGGAACGGCGATCGCAACCAGCGTGCCGACGAGCGTAAAGCCCTCGCGAAAACCGGCGACCCGGGAACGCTCGGCGTAGTCACCAGCAAGCTCCGCGCCCCAGGCCGAGAGCGGCAGGACGGCAGCCGTGTAGCCGATCGACAGCACCATCGCCCACGCCGTCAGGTAGACGGTGCCTGCGTCGGCGCTCGGCCAAAAAACCATGATTGCACCCAGCGCGCAGACAGGCATGGCCAGCACCGTCATCGCGCGACGCCGACCCATTGAAGGCCGCCAGCGATCTGCGAACCATCCGATGAGCGGATCATTGAAGGCGTCGAAGATGCGCACGAACAGGAGAGCGGCGCCAACGCTCGCCAAAGACAGGCCCAGCGTTTCAGAATAGAATGTCGGCACGATGATGTAGAGCGGCAGGGTCAGCGCCGCCAAAGGCAGGGCCGGAAGCGCATAGGCGATGAGCAGGGAGTTCGGCAGGCGCATGGCAATCCCGTATCAATTGCGGCTCCTTACGCCAGACGGCTGCAATCGGTTCTCGGCCATCCTCCCGGGCAGCCGGCAATGCGCGTGATGGTCCTCGCGGCCCTAGCGGTGATCCTTGCGCTTGTCGCGCTCTGGGTCCTCGGTCCGCGGGTCGAGGTCGACACGACAATCCGCTTCGATCCTGCCGACATCGGTTCCGACCCCGTTGCCTATCTCCGACGCGCCGAAGCGCCGTTCGACATCCGGCCGGGGCTCGAAAAGGAGATCGTCTGGGCGTTTCCGGCGTCTCGTGCGCGCACACCGCTCTCGATCGTTTACATCCACGGCTTCTCGGCTTCCAAGGGCGAGCTGCGGCCGCTGCCCGACCGGGTGGCGCAGGCGCTCCAGGCGAACCTCTTCTTCACGCGGCTTGCCGGCCACGGCCAGGACGGCGATGCCATGGGCGGCGCTTCGGTCAACGCGTGGGTGAACGATCTTGCCGAGGCGATCGCGATTGGGCGAGCGATCGGAGAGCGGGTCGTGGTGATTGGCACCTCGACGGGCGGCGGCCTCGCGACCTGGGGCGCTGCGCAGGACGGCTTGATGCAGGATGTCGCCGGTCTCGTGCTCATCTCCCCCAACTACCGCATCCGCGCATCCGGTGCCGATTGGCTGACGCGGCCATGGGGCGGGCTTCTGGCTGATCTTGCGACCGGCGGCGAACGCGGCTTCACGCCAGCGAACGCGCTGCAGGAGGAGCTCTGGACAACGCGCTATCCGACTTCGGCGACCCTGCCCATGGCAGCGCTTACGCATCTGGCCCGCGAGACACCCGTGGAGCGGATCGCCTTGCCCGCGCTCTTCGTGTTCTCCGATGCCGACCGCGTCGTGGATGCCTCCGTGACGCGCGAAATCGCGGCACGCTGGGGCGGGCCGAGCGCGATCGTTGCCGTGGATCAGACGGACGACGCCAATGCGCATGTCATCGCGGGAGACGCCTATTCGCCCTCGACGACCGATGCACTTGCAACGCGCATAGCCGACTGGATCCGCGCGCTCGACTAGTCGGCCGTCTGGCCCGGCTTGGCATCCTTGCCGAACAGATAGAGCACCAGCGCAATTCCGAGCATCAGCGCGTAGAAGCCGAATAGAGCCTGATAAGCGGCAACGGGATTTGCGGGCTCGGTGTTCGCCGTCACCACGGCGCCCGTCACGAACTGCATGACGCCGACGCCGCCGATGGAAAAGAAGTTCAGGAGCGTCATGCCGCGGCCGATGAGATGCTGCGGCATGAACGAGCGGCCATGCGCCATCAGCAGCCCGTAGGACGCGCCGGTCACGCCGATCGCCATCAGCGTGATGGTCACCAAGCCGATGCCTGCCGTCGGCATCGTGAAAAGCACCATCAACGCGATGAGGTTGAGCGTGTTGCCCACAACAGCGATCCATTTGCGGGTGCCGAACAGCGTATCGAGCGGACCGTAGATGAAATTGCCCACGACCATCGCCAGCGCCATGGCGAGCGTGACCTGCCCGATCAGGATGGCGTCGGCAGAGAAGACATCAGCGAGATACGGACCTGACCACAGGCCGCGAATACCGGCAGCGGGTGCGTAGTTGATCGCGACCAGCGGCAGCAGCAGCCAGAGCGCACGGATACGGAAGAGCTCCAGATAGCCGGCAAAGCCGCTGTCGCCGCCCTCGCCATCCAACCGCTCGGGATCGCGAACGAGAAACCACGCCGCGACAGCGGTCGCAAGCGTGACCGCACCGAGGGCAAGCATGACCTCGCGCCAGCCGAAGGCTTCCGCAGCCGCCGCCAGCGGCGTCGCGCCGATGACGTTGCCGGCCGAGCCGATGCCGATCAAGGTCGATGTGAGCACTGCCAATCGCGCCGGGCTGAAGGTGCGGGCGAAGATGAAGACCGAAGCCATCAGCACAGGCGCGCAGCCGATGCCGATCAGGCCCATCGCGGCCACGATCATCCAGGGAGCAGTTGCTGAAGCGAAGAGCAGCGCGCCGCCGCCGCCACCGAGGGCGAGCAGCACCGCCGCCGTGCGCCGCGGGCCGTACCGGTCGAGCGAGACGCCGATGCCGAACTGGGCAAGCGCGAAGGTCAGGAACCAGGCGCCCGAAGCCATCGAGAAATCCGCGTTGGTCGCGCCGAGATCGGCAGACAGGGCCGGCGTCAGAACCGCCAGGAACGAGCGGTAGAATTGCGACAGCACATAGGCCATCACCAGAGCGACCAGACCGGCCATCGAGCGTTTCCCGTTATCTTGTTCTTGTTCGGCTCTCGGCCGTTCCGGTCTCGTTAGACCATGGACGATGTGGGCGCAACGTCACCGGACGGCCTGCGGAAAGGTCGGCTGAGCGCTTGCATCCGGCGTCATCCTTGGCCAGTGTCGGCACGCAAACGAGGCCCGGTTCGGCCTCGGCGAGCGGGGATACGACCGGTGCAGTACAATGCCATCCGCGCAGCCGTGAATGCGGCCGCGGTCTTTGCGATCTACCTGTCGTTTGCGATGCTCGTCCCGGCTGCGGCAGACCTCTATTATGGCAGCGAAGACTGGCAGGCCTTCGCCATGTCCGCCTTCTTCACGGGTGGTCTGGCGCTCGCAGTAGCGCTCGCCACGCAAGGACGGCCTCCGCAGCTGACGACACGCTTCGGCTTTCTCGTCGTCAATCTTCTCTGGCTCACGACCAGCCTCGTCGGTGCCGTTCCGCTGCTCGTCTCGCAGACGGAAATCACGCTGACGGATGCGATATTCGAGGCCGTATCGGGGATTACCACGACGGGAGCCACCGCCCTTTCCGGGCTCGACCAGTTGCCGCCAGGCGTGCAGCTCTGGCGCTCGCTCCTCCAGTGGATGGGCGGCCTCGGCGTCATTGCGCTCGGACTGTTCGTGCTGCCCTTTCTCAACATCGGCGGCGTGTCCTATTTCAAGATCGAGTCCTCGAGTATCGACGATCGTCCCTTCGAGCGCTTCTCGACCTTCAGCCGCAGCCTGATCGGCATCTATGCGGCGCTGACGCTCGTCTGCGCCATCTGCTATGCGGCGGGGGGCATGAACGGCTTTAACGCCATCAACCATGCGCTGACGACGATCTCGACAGCAGGCTTCTCCACCCATGACGCCTCGATGGGCTTCTACCGCGACAATTACGCGATCCTGTGGGTCGGCACCGTTTTCATGTTTCTCGGCGCCCTGCCCTTCTCGGTCGTCATCCTTCTGGCGCTGCGGGGCAGCCTCGATGCGTTGAAGGATCCGCAGATCAAGGTCTACGCGGGATACACGCTTGTCTTCGTCGTCGCGATCGCGCTTTACCTGCGAATTGCCACGGAGCGTCCGTTTCTCGACGCGCTGACGCACTCGGCCTTCAACTTCGTTTCGATCATCACGACGACCGGCTATGCGAGCGAGGACTATTCGCTGTGGGGCCCGTTTGCGATGGCGGCGGCCTTTGCGGCGACGTTCCTCGGCGGCTGTTCAGGCTCGACATCGGGCGGCATCAAGGCCTACCGCTTCCTGATCGTCGCCGAACTGGTCGCGAACGGCCTTCGCAAGCTCATCTATCCGAACACCGTGCAGATCGTGCGCTATGGCGACCGGGTGATCGACGAGACCGTGCAGCGTGCCGTCGTTCTCTTCATGTCGGCCTTCCTCGTGCTCTGGCTCATCATCACGGTGCTTCTGGCCGCGACCGGGCTTGACCTCCTGTCGGCGACGACGGGCGCCTTGACCTCGCTCACTAATGTTGGCCCCGGACTTGGTCCCATGATCGGCCCGGCCGGCAATTTCGCGGCCGTGCCGGACGCAGCCAAATGGATCATGTCGATCGCCATGCTGCTCGGCCGGCTCGAAATCCTCGCCGTGCTCGTGATCTTCACACCGTTCTTCTGGCGCCGCTAAGCCCTCAGCATCACGCAGCACCCGCGCAACGAAAAAGGCCGCCGGATCGCTCCGGCGGCCTTCTTTAGCTTGATCGCCTGCCGATTATTCGGCGGGCGTGGACGACAGGTCCGCGAGCATCGGGTCGGCCATTTCGGCCCCCGTCGACTTGCGGCGTTCGTCGATGATCAGATCGTCGCGCGAGGTTGCGATGCGACGGATCAGGCTCATCTGGCCACCGGTGCCGGCCGGGATGAGGCGACCGACGATGACGTTTTCCTTCAGGCCCTGCAGCGTGTCGGTCTTGCCGGCAACGGCTGCTTCGGTGAGCACGCGGGTCGTCTCCTGGAAGGAGGCGGCCGAGATGAAAGACGGCGTCTGCAGCGAGGCCTTGGTGATACCGAGCAGGACAGGCTGACCTTCGGCGGGCTGCTTGCCCTCCTCGATCAGGCGGTCGTTGACCTCGTCCAGTTCGATCACGTCGACGTGGTCGCCCGGGATGTAGGTCGAGTCGCCCTGCGACGTGATCTCCACCTTCTGCAGCATCTGGCGAACGATCACCTCGATGTGCTTGTCGTTGATGACGACGCCCTGCAGTCGATAGACTTCCTGGATCTCGTTGACGAGGTAGGAAGCCAGCGCCTCGACGCCTTTGATGGCAAGGATGTCGTGTGGGGCCGGATTGCCGTCGAGGATGTAATCACCCTTCTCGATGGTGTCGCCTTCCTGGAGATGGAACGGCTTGCCCTTCGGGATCAGGTACTCGACGGGCTCGACCTGCTCGTCATGCGGCTCGATGATGATGCGACGCTTGTTCTTGTAGTCGCGACCGAAACGCACCGTGCCGTCGATCTCCGCGATGATGGCGTGGTCCTTCGGACGACGCGCCTCGAAGAGTTCCGCCACGCGCGGCAGACCGCCCGTGATGTCCTTCGTCTTGGCGCTTTCCATCGGAACACGCGCGATCACGTCGCCCGGCCGCACCATTGCGCCCGGCTCGACCGAGAGAATGGCCTCGACCGAGAGCATGAAGCGGGCATCGCCACCGCGTGCGAGCTTCTGCACCTTGCCCTTCGGGTCCATGATCAGAAGCGCGGGCTTCAGATCCGAACCACGCGGGGTCGAACGCCAGTCGATGACCTCGCGCTTCGTGATGCCGGTCGATTCGTCGGTCGTCTCCTGGACTGAGATGCCGTCGACCAGATCCTCGAACTGCACGCTGCCTTCGACTTCGGTCATGACTGGGCGGGTGTAGGGATCCCACTCGGCGATACGCTGGCCACGCTTCACCGCGTCGCCATCGTCCACGAAGATGCGCGAACCGTAGGTGATGCGGTGGACCGAGCGCTCCTTGCCGGCCTCGTCGATGATCACGACCGCCATGTTGCGGCCCATGACCACGAGGTCGCCGTCGGAGTTGCGCACCACGTTGCGGTTGCGGATCTTGATCGTGCCCTCGTAGGAAGCCTCGAGGAACGACTGGTCCGCCACCTGTGCCGCACCGCCCATGTGGAAGGTACGCATGGTGAGCTGGGTGCCCGGCTCGCCGATCGACT
>VFQP010000598.1_pt1 | contig 64090 bp, 56 predicted proteins | sample 3512351 | NCBI WGS metagenome assembly VFQP01 (sample SAMN10412372, study PRJNA504923) | tailings metagenome | isolation source: Relicate 1 Philex TSF1 revegetated site | place: Philippines: Tuba, Benguet | collected 2017-08-29
AATAAAAAATGTCACCGCCCTTTCCAGGACTGACCTCCTCCACCAGTCCTGAAAACGACGGTGAACATTAAGAATTCTTCGGTGTAAAGATCGCTCCGGACTGCAGCTGAAAACAAGGGATAATCACCATTTCTCCGGTGAAAATAACAGTGGAGATTCCTGAAAAACATCAGGAAAAGGTGTTGCAAAAGCAGTCCGTCTTACTTCCCGGAGAACATTAGCAGACCAGCGACAACCGGTCTGGGGGAGAAACTGGTGAAGCGGAGAGGTTGTTACAAACCTTAGATCAGGCTGAAGTACATTATTAATTATAGGAGCAAAACGGCAGGCGATTAGAGGAATGGCTGACGGGACTTTCTTGCATGAAAAACGACGGAAGCCCTATCATTCAGTCACTTCCCCTAACTTTTGATCTTGATCCGCAACCTTTCGCACGGAGAACTTTTAAACCATTAAACTTTTAAACAGTCCTGTCCTCCCCACAAGAATTGATCTTGACCCCAAATAACAATCACTTGTTACCTGCGAGTGTATTCAGCTCTTTCAATGTTGCCTTTAATCCTGAATCGTTGGGTTGAATGGTCAACGCAAGCTCTATATCTTCAATAGCGCCGCCATAGTTACCAAGACATCTTTTCACCGCAGCCCTGTCCGAGTAGTATTCAGTGGTAGTGAATTTTTCTTTTTCCTTTCTGTACAAACGGATGGCTTCGTCAAAGTATTTGACAGCTTCCGCGCATTTGTTCTGGCATTTGAGAATAGCTCCTTTGGTGTGATTATTAAATGAAACACTTTTAACGGCCAGTGATTTATTGACATTGTCCAAAGCTTCGTTACAATTGCCATTCAGGTATTGTGCCCACGCAAGATTATTGTAAGTGGTCTCATCTGTATTGCCATCGCTGACAGCGGCTTTGTAAAGGCGGATGGCTTCCGGATAGTCTTTTAACGCGAGTTTATCTGCGGCTTTTTCCCTGTTTGATTTGCCTTTTTCTTTTTTATCAAGGCTCTCCATATATTGAGCGAGTTCTTCCCAGTCTTCGTCATCCATGTCATAAGGGTCGCGTGCAAAAGCAAGGGAGGTAATGCGACGGCCATTATCCCATTGTTGCTTGATCTTGTCTGTGGGAAAACTGGATTGAGGGTTGAAAGCAATTTCTCCAAGTGATGTGGCATGTTTGGATACTACAAAATGCCATTGTTCACCATCATGTTCAACAGAAGTAACGTTGTAGTTGTCTTTGTATTTTTCATTAAGCCAGTCTGAAGGGAACTCTTCACTTTGTTTAAAAGATTGCGCTTCATAGCTGGAGAGCAATGACATAACAATATGCCATTTACCCTTGCCATATGCAATGTCTGTAATATTGTATCTGGTATTTTCCTTCCATTTTTCCCGGGCAAAAGCAATTACTTCATCCCATGTATCTCTTCTTGCCCAGCTTTGCGAGGTGAATGGGGTTTGATCGGTCATAATAGCCAGCCATACCCCGTCTCCATAAGTCACTTTGGTAATATACTTCCCTTCATCCCACTGTTTTTTGATCCATTCCTGCGGGAAGCTGGTTTCTGACTTCCATACAATGTTTGTAGATGTTGCGCATTCAGTCGCAACTCCGTACCATCTTCCGCCAGCGTAAACAACCTCGTTGATGACCCTGCTTTTCCCCGCCTGTTCACGAATAAAAGTTTCAAGGTCAGCAAAAGTTGCAAAATCGTTATATGACTGGGCTTTGGACCCTTGGGTCATTATTACCGACCATTTAGGTTGGGCCTGTGTTGTTAACGCTACCAGTAGCAGACAGGCGAAAAAGAAAGATTTCATGAGGTGGTGGTTATTACGCGCGAAAAATAATACCTGCTGAAGGTGCCCGCAATACCCCTTTGTAGTGACAGGCAGCGATGGTGGATGGTCGATGGTCGATGCTCGATAGTCGATGTTCGGTACTCCAATAAATAAACGGCTATTGGCGCCACGCTACTAATAGCGGTAATAATTTCAATTTAAGGTTTGCCATCGACCATCGACCATCGAGCATCGAGCATCGAACATCGACCATCCACCATCGATCTTCGGTCCGAATATTGATTTCTATAACGAAATTATGCGCTATGAACAGCCAAAAATTGAAACTCGAATCTCCGTGGTCGGAGGTGAAGGAAAAGATCAAGGAAGTGAATTACGAGCTTACAGATGCAGATCTTGTGCTTGAGCCTGGCAAGGAAGACGAACTGATCAGCCGTCTTGCAAAAAAAATGCATAAGTCAGAAGACGAAGTGAAAGGCTGGATCGAAAGTGTTTCGCATACAAAAAACCGTGCTTCTTAATTGGGTGTGTCGAATGAACTCACATAGTCATTATAGCCTTTTGCAAGGGCATTGAAAAGCAAAGCCCCCTGCAAGCGGTATCCTTCTGCCGTGAAATGTACTTTATCGCGGCTCATAAGTCCGCGTCTCGACCAGTTGTATGCAGACCCATATCCATTGGTAATGCGGTAAAGGTCCCAGAGCGGAATAAACTTTTTATTACAATAAGCGGAAAGCGATTTGTTGAGTGACTGCAGCACTTTATTAGAAGCCCTGCGTTGCCTGTATGAATCGGGTGCTGTAGTGATAAGAACGGATGCTCCGGGGGATGTTTGCCTCAGTTTTTCGAGGAAGCCTTCCAGGTCTTTTACAAACATCGACTCGAAGAAGCTGGCCCGCTGTGCCTCATTTGTTCCAAGAGAAATGATATAAAGATCAGCTTTGAGAGCTGGTAATTGTTTCCAGAATAAAGGAGCGATATTGTATTGATCATAACGGGCTCCATTAACCCCGATCGTATGATAAAGAACTCCCGGCGCAGAATTCTCGAGAGAAACGCCATAAAAAGCTTTTGATTCGCTGGTTGGTATGCTTGTAAGCGTGAAGCCGGTGATTGGTTGTTTCAGCTCAACTTCACGATAAACGGACGAGTCATTTTCCTCACGGGACAGCGTGTAGGGAATATCAAGGTTGTCTGCCTGAAATATCCAGCTGGTACGGGCGCTGGTATCCAGGAAAAACTTCATTTTATTAAAAGTCTGGAGACCGTCGCTGAAACTGGTGCGTAGTGACACGCGTATGTTGGCGGCTTCAGCAGTAGTGGTGATCGCGTATCCGGAGATGCCTGAGTTGATCTGTATTTCAGGATGCGCAACGCGATTGAATTGCCAGCGGATACTGGAAGAGCTGATAATATCCTGCGGTGCATTGGATAGGGCAACCTGGTAAGGGAATACAAGACCGCGGCCGGCATTTCCAAAGAAGTCCTGCATTTCTTTTCTGACGACGCCGGAGAGAAAATCTGCCTGGATATGTGAGTCGCCGATATGCACGATCGAGACAACCGAGTTGCTGTCTTTTTTAAGCTTATAAAGTTTTTGATAGAAAGAGTCCAGCCCGGTATTGTTAAAGATCCGGTTAAATACAGCGCTGACGAATGGATAACGCTGAGCGAGAGCCTGGTCATTTGTTGGGATTCGCTGGCAGAGGCCACTGAGTTGTAGGGTGCAAGCGAGTGTGAGGGTATAGAGTAGACGGAGGATCATTCAGTCGGGGTGGAGGTTGATAGATGAAGAGTGGGAGTTCGCTGGCGGCATCATTCTTTCCGCCGGTCCAACAGCCCTTCGGGCCCTCCCTCCCCCGCCACCAACCTGCCGATGGATGTTTGGGTGTATAGAAATATTGTTAGGGCAGAATTTACTCCCGCCATATACACGTACTCCCTTCACCGAATCCCGGTTGCTAAGCCAGTTGCTACAATCTCACCTTGTCATCAGATCAAATGATAGTGTAAATATCACTTACAACCAGACCAAAACCATGGGAGAAACCACGGAAACGGCGGGAAAATAACGGAGATTCTCCGCTAAAAAACATGTATCGAAGCCAAACTACAGCTCTTTACGCAAACGAGCAACCGGAATATTTAATTGCTCACGATACTTCGCAACCGTCCGCCGCGCAATATTATATCCTTTCTCCTGTAACAACTCCGTCAGCCTTTCATCACTCAACGGACGCTTTTTATTCTCCCCTTCAATCAGATCACTTAAGATCTTCTTCACCTCACGTGTAGATACTTCCTCTCCGCTATCCGTACTCAATGATTCACTAAAGAAAAATTTAAGACGATAGGTTCCAAACTCAGTCTGCACAAACTTACTGTTTGCCACACGGCTTACAGTTGAAATATCAAGGCCGGTCTTCTCTGCAATGTCTTTCAGGATCATCGGACGTAGCGTCGTTTCATCACCCGTGAGGAAAAAATCGTGCTGATGATTCATGATCGCTGTCATGGTGCTCAGCAATGTATGCTGCCGCTGTTTGATCGCATCAATGAACCATTTTGCTGCATCGATCTTCTGTTTAATAAATAGTACCGCTTCCTTCTGACGCTTGTCTTTTTTCGCACCGCGGTCATATTCCTTCATCATGTCGCGATAGCCTTCGCTGATGCGAAGCTCCGGAGCATTCCGGGAATTGAGCGTAAGCTCAAGTTTGCCCGCGTTATTCATGATAAAGAAGTCAGGCACAACATAGCTTTCCGCTTTATTGATACCACCCACATTTCCTCCCGGCTTTGGATTAAGACGGATGATCTGTTGCATTACCTCTTTCAACTGATCTTCATCTATATTAAGACCACGCTGGATCTTTTCGTAGTGTTTCTTGGTAAACTCGTCAAAGTAACGGCGGATCGCCATGATAGCAATGTCCACGTCACGGCCTTCGTCCTTTTGACGTTGCAACTGAAGCAGCAAACATTCCTGCAGATCACGTGCGGCAACACCTGGCGGATCAAAACGCTGAATGCGCTGAATGATCGTTTCCACCTCTTCGTCCGTAGCAGACACATTCTGACGGAACGCAAGATCATCAACGATCGCAGACGTTTCGCGACGCAGATATCCATCCTCGTCTATGCTTCCCACGATCTGCTCAGCAATACGCTGCTCTTTCTCGCTTAGTTTCAAAAGACCCAGCTGATTCAACAGGGTTTCATAAAAACTTGCTTCCGTTTTAAAAGGAATCTGCTTCTGCTCCTCATCGGGGTAGTTGTCATCACGCAGCTTATAATCCGCAACATCGTCATCTCCATCATGCACGTATTCGCTCACGTCGATGTTGTCATACTCATCCTCGCTTCCGCTCTTTTCTTCATATTCAGTATCACCTGTGTCGGTGAATTCGTCTTTCAACTCATCCGCATTGTCATCATGCTTTTCATCATCAAGCTCCAGTGCAGGATTCTCCTCCAGCTCCTCCTTGATACGCTCTTCAAGGTTGGCTGTAGGAACCTGCAACAGTTTCATCAACTGAATCTGTTGCGGAGATAATTTTTGTAAAAGCTTCTGCTGTAACGTTTGGCTAAGGGCCATAATATTCAGACATTTAGTGGCTGGTAAATGTGTAAGGCATTAGACTTAGACAAAAATCCGGCCGTTTATCAAAAATCAGGCCGTAAATTTACAAAACAAAGGAATACGACATGGTGGAACGACCGATTTGTTTGTTTGTTGTGCTGATTCTCCTCTTAAATGGGGAAATTTTTGCACAAGAAAAAAATGTGGACAACTTGGCTAAGAGTGGAGTGGAAAGGATGATGGAGAGGGTTTTAGAGAAGAAGGGCAAAGAGGGGATATTGGATGGGTTTAGAAAAAAGACGATTATATGGAACGGCCAGGAAGTAATGGCGGAGCCGAGGATTTTGTTGAGGGCGAATCTGCCGGAGACGTTTTTTTGTAAAAAGGAGTGGCAATTTGAAAAAGCTACTTCGATTCCGCTGAGATTCAGGCTGGGGTCGCTGGCTTATACAGATTACCTGGAGGGAAAACCAAATGCGCAGAAACCGTGATATCCTGTATAAAAGAAAAGCGGCAGTTCGTGTTTATCGAACTGCCGCTTTTCTTTTATCGGCATTACTTCTTTGGTTTTTCGGGGAGCCATTCCATAACAGGGATCTTAGCCGGTGTTTTGTAATAGTTTGTCCGAAGACTATCATTCCAGTTGTTGGGGTTGCGCTTGAATGATGAGCTGTTATAAAATACACTTCCTTTTATTTCAGGGTACTCACGAACGAGGTTGATCTGGTTCGGCAGCTCTGCCGGTCTTCTCCACGCCGGACTGTTTTCATAAAAGCGATAGATCCCATGGCCGATGTATACGTGACGGCCATAACTGTGTTTATTCCACCATTCAACCATTGTTTCAAACGGAATTTTGTTGTGGCCGATCTCTAGATACAACTGAGGCGCCACGTAATCGATCCATCCGGTTTTTAACCAGAGAAGGATATCTGCGTACAGATCATCATAGTTGGTAACGCCGGCCTTTGTATTGCTGCCTTCAGGGTCCTGCGCCGCATTGCGCCAGACACTAAAAGGTGAGATGCCGAATTTGCAATAAGGCTTTTCTGCTTTGATCGCTATGCTGATCTTTTCAATGATCGAATCAACATTGGCTCTTCTCCAGTCATCTTTTGAAAGAGGACTGCCTGATTTTTTATAGGAAGCTGCATCCGGGAATTCTTTACCTGGTAATCTGTATGGGTAGAAATAATCGTCCATGTGAATGGCGTCTATATCATAACGCTTCACAATATCACGCACTACATTTACCACGAATTCCTGTGCAAGTTTGTTTGCCGGATCAAAATATTTTTTATCTCCATAAGTAAGAAACCATTCAGGATGTGTGCGGGTAACGTGATCCGGTGAAATGGATGCTGTACGGATATTAAAGTTTGCACGGTAGGGATTTAACCATGCATGAAACTCCATTCCGCGTTTGTGTGTTTCTTCGATCATGAATACCAGCGGATCATAAAAAGGGAAGGTTGGTTTGCCTTGTGTACCGGTCAGCCACTGGCTCCATGGTTCATAAGGAGAAGCATAGAACGCATCCGCAGCAGGTCTTACCTGCACGATCACCGCATTCATACCATTGCGCTGGTGCATATCCAGCAATTGAATAAAACTGGCTTTTTGTTCAGCGGGATTACTCACACCGCGTGGAGGCCAGTCGATATTATCAACTGTTGCTATCCAAACGCCCCGGAATTCATACTCAGGCTGGGCAAATGATGACAGGCAAAAAAGGCAGGAAAGGGTCAGAAAAAACAGCTTCATTGTTGTAAATCAAGTGAAATACAAAACTAGGCCATTGCAGTTAACTATAAGGGAATAAGGGGGGCTAAATAGTTTAAAAGTTTAAATGTTTAACAGTTTAAAAGCTGGTCTGTCGGGTAACTTTTAAACTGTTAAACAGTTGAACTTTCAAACCAGATCTTTTCAGTCTACCCGCTTTTACGAAGCTTATCAAGCAATTCGCTTAAGGTCGCAGCTTCTTTCCTGCTGAGGTTTGACATAACATTATCCATTTCATCCTGACGGGCATCAAGCTTTTCGAGCAGTTTCTTGCCTTTGTCTGTGATCATTACGTCAACCAAACGGCGATCTGTTTTGCAGGTGCCCTTTTTCACCAGGCCTTTCGCGATCAGGCGATCAACTATCCTGCTGGTATCGCTCATTTTATCCAGCATCCGCTCCCTGATCTGCAATGTCGACAGTGGGTTGGGAAGGCTTCCTCTTAAAATACGGAGAATATTGAACTGTTGCGGAGTGATATCCGCAGAGGCAAAAATCTCTTTTGTTTGCTCAGACATCCAGTTAAATGTATAAATAAGATTCACTGCCGCTTTATGGTAGTCGTTGCGGAATTTCGTTTGTATGTCCTGATCGATACCCATAGTCATAAGGTTAAAGTAGTAAATAATAAAGCGTCAGTCCCGGAAGAGACCACAAAATTAATGTTATAACATCGATTGCCCAAAAAAATCCGTGTAATCCAATGAGGGCGCGGCTTTGACCTGATCCGGGGATTTGCTTTTCCGGCCCCGAAATTAGGATTTTTTGATTTGAATAAGGAACACGCCGGACGCGGCGATACGCGGTGAGCGTTGCGAAGACAATATATCTCCTGTTTGTTTTCGCCGCGACCGTTGCGTATCGCGGCGCCAGCTGCTTTCCTTCCACGCCAATCAGCTATGAGGAAAATCAGTGCATCAAATACCCGGAGAGTGGTATTGTCTCGCGTTATCAAAGTAAGGTACCTTTGCTGCTTCAATTATCAACATGCAACTGCTCACCAACTTTGTCCGCCCTTTCTTTGAGGGCTTTATTTCATTTTACACTTATGTGTATGAAAAATTCACCGGGAGGTAGATCTTCAATACTGACCGGAATTCTTTTTTAATTCAGCCGCCAGTTTGAAAATGGTGAATAAGTGATGCGCTTCGTGTAGTAAAAAGAAGTTCAGCCACTGCGTCATATCCATCGAACCATATACAGGATGCGTTCCTCTTCTGGCAAGATCCGTTTCATTAAAGCTGAGCATACCGGAAGCAATTTCTTTGCGGATAGCAAGAAGTTCCTGGATGATCTCACGTGATGATTTCAATACATGGTCATGAAAAAGCGGATCCCCTTCGGCCGTATACCGGTCAAACCCGGGATTGTTTCCTTCCAGCATCAGGCGTACACGCTGTATAAACGTATGCTGATAAGTTTCGAGGTGCACTATGTTTTCAAAAATGGACCACTTGCCCGGAATCACCTGCATCCTGATCTGATCATCTGAAAGTCCGTCGATCAACTCGATCAAAGATTTGTGCTGGTACTGTAACCGCGTGGAAATAGAAGATGGCATTTGCATGGTAAACTCTTTGACTTGTATGGCAGTTCATAGAGTATGGATCGGTGGTGTTCGCGTATCTGATCAGTGTCCTTTGTGTTCATGTCAAACAACACACACATGTGATTTGAGAAACGAATGATAAAGTTAAGTAATTAGTACACCCGAATCCGTCCTGATCACATTTTAACTAAATATAGTACAGTTGTTACCGATGATTGTGCTACTGAATATGTGTATCCACTTAGCTGTTGCACGCCGAACGATGCGGGCTCAAGAAAGTAAAAATTCAAAAGTCAAAATTCAAAAACCAGTTTGCAAATGCTTCTCATATCGGTAGCACTGATGTTTTGACTTTTTACTTACCTAATCATCCCCCCAAACCTTTGTTCCTTCAGAACAGTTGGCGCAGATATCGATATTTTTTCTTCCCTTTAATATTTGTGTCCGGAACTTTGCATACTCTCCGTTTTTCCAGATCTCCCTGAATGATTTCTCCCGCAGGTTACCCATCCGGTGTTGCGCATCTTTATCAAAACAACATGGTGCTACCAGGCCGTCCCAGGTGATCACCGGGTCATGCCATAAACGCCAGCATTGGTTTTCCAGCTTTCCTTTGAACTCTGTGCCTTTGGCTGTTTTACGGTAACGGCTGTATTTATCGATCGTTGGAATAAGCTGGTTGGGATCTTTTTCAAAGTCGTATACCTGCGCCGTTTTGAACCAGACATCATCCACTCCGATCTCTTTCGCCAGTTTTTTTACTTCTTCTATCTGATGTTCGTTATGACGGACTACCAGGAATTGAAAGATGACAAAAGGCTTTTTGCTGTTCATTTCTTTTTTCCACCTGACAATATTGGCAGCGCCTTCCAACACTTTCTTTAACTGGCCGCCGACGCGGTATTGCTGATAAACTTCCTGCGTGGTGCCGTCAATTGAAATGATCAGCCGGTCAAGCCCGCTTTCAATCGTTCTTTTTGCATTGGCATCCGTCAGATAATGTGCATTGGTCGATGTTGCAGTATAGATCTTTTTCTCCGACGCATATTTCACCATATCAAGAAAGGACGGGTTCAGATAAGGTTCTCCCTGGAAATAAAACACGAGGTAGAGAAGCTCCTTATGCAGCTGATCGATGGTTTCCCTGAAAAAATCGCGCTGCAGCATTCCGGTGGGGCGGGTAAATGCACGGAGTCCGCTCGGACATTCCGGACACCGCAGATTGCAGGAGGTGGTTGGCTCAAAAGAAATTGACACGGGCATGCCCCATTGAACAGCTTTTTTCGTCCATTTGCTGAGATAATAACTGCTCAGTACTTTTAACCCATTCCAGGCACGCCGAAGGGTAAGCTTGGATAAAAGATTGATACTATCGTTTCTGTTCACTCTGGCCATCCGGGAGTAAAGTTAAGTTGGTATCTTCAAATGCTTTTCAATGAGTTTGACTATTCCATATCATATTTTTCCGTTGGGCGATTCAGCTATGACCGTAGATTTCGGTAACCGGATCAGTCCTGACCTGAACAACGCCGTCATGAAGCTGTATCATGAGCTTCAAACCGTTCCTCTCCCGGGAATGAAAGAAGCTGTGCCGGCTTACAGCTCGCTGACTGTTCATTTTGACCTGCTGAAATGCAGCCGTCTCCGGCCTGCCGGAAAGACTGTCTTTGAATGGATGGGTGCCATGCTGCACGACCGGCTTCGAAAACTTGATTACGAAGAGATCCCGCCTTCACGGGAAGTGATCGTGCCGGTTTGTTATGATCTCGCCTTTGCCCCCGATCTCGAAGCACTGGCGAAGGAAAAAGGGCTTTCCGTGGAAGAAGTGATCAGTCTCCATATGGAAAATCCATATCGCGTGTACCTGCTGGGTTTTCTTCCCGGGTTTACCTATCTCGGAGAGATCGATGAACGGCTGGCAATGCCAAGAAAAATGCAACCGAGCCCGGTAATGGCCGGAAGTGTTGGAATAGCGGGTCGTCAAACAGGGATCTATTCATTGTCATCGCCAGGAGGGTGGAATATCATTGGCCGCACGCCATTGAAGTTATTTGACAAAGACAGAGATCCACTGACTTTTTTAAAGCCGGGGGATAGTATAAAATTTGTTTCAATCACTAAAGATGAATTTGAGGATCATTAAATCAGGAGTACTGGATACGATCCAGGATCTGGGGCGATACGGCTGGCAGCACATTGGCATCAATGCCTCGGGCTCAATGGATCGTTTTTCTGCGGAAATCGCTAACGCACTAGTGGGAAATGATCCTGCACAGCCCGTGTTGGAAATGCATTTCCCGGCAGCATCCCTTTTCTTTGAACAACCCTCACTGATCTCAATCTGCGGAGCAAATTTCTCAGCTGCGCTGAATGGAGAACCCATTCCTTCCTGTCAGCCAGTGCTGGTAAACAAATACAGCATTCTGCAATTTGAAAGGCTTACTCATGGCGCGCGCGCATATGTCGCAATCGGGGGCGGAATGAAGATCAGTAAATGGCTGAACAGTTATAGCACACATCTTAAAGCAAATGCCGGAGGGCATGCCGGCCGGCCTTTATTTACGGACGACGAGATCCGGCTGAATTCTCCTATTGACTGGCAACCATATCTTGCGCAACAGGAATTCCGCATTCTGCCATGGCGGGCTTCTGATCGCTGGGAAAAAGAGCCAACAGAAGAGATCTATATCTTACAGGGAAGAGAGTATTCAGGATTGACTGAACTATCTCAACTGGTGTTAACAGGTAAGCCGTTTGCGCTTACCCCGCAATCAGACAGAATGGGCTACCGTTTGCAGGGGGATCCGCTGGAAATGCAAAACAAAGAGGAGATGATCTCCACCGCTGTCACATTTGGGACCATGCAGCTATTGCCAAGCGGGCAAATAACCATTCTCATGGCCGACCATCAGACAACCGGAGGTTATCCGCGTATCGGTCATGTTATATCAGCGCACCATTCACGTCTTGCACAACTTGCACCCGGAGCAAAACTTCATTTTAAGATCACGGATCATGCTTCTGCCGAAGATCTTTTTATGAAGCAGCAAAAACATCTGCAACAGATCCGCTACGCATGTGAATTAAAACTCGAACAATTTGTCCGCGCAGGTTATTGATATCAATTGTGACATGGGAGAAGGTATCGGCAATGATGCTGCACTGATGCCGTATATCAGCTCTGCCAATATTGCCTGCGGCTATCATGCAGGTGACAATGAAACAATGGATCAGGTGATGAAGCTTGCAATAGCACAGAATGTATCCATTGGAGCGCACGTTTCATTTCCTGATAAAGAAAATTTTGGCCGGAGCGAGATGCAATTGCCATTGAATGAGGTATATCGGTTGGTAAAAGATCAGCTTTGGCTGGCTATACAGATTGCAGGGCACAATAAAGCAATAGTCAGACACGTAAAACCGCATGGAGCGCTGTACAATATGTCTGCAAAAGATACTGCACTTGCAAATGCGATAGCGCAAGCCATCGCGGATACAGATCCGCAGCTGGTATTAATGGGACTGAGCGGAAGTTTTTCGATCAGCGAAGCATCAGCACTCGGATTGAAAACAGCCAGCGAGGTCTTTGCAGATCGCCGCTATGAAGATAACGGAAGCCTGCGTTCTCGAACACTACCAGGAGCGATGATCGAAGATCTACATTTATCGCAGCAACAGGTTGTGCAGATGGTGATGCAAAAAGAAGTCACTGCATTTTCTGGCAAGCGTGTTTCTGTATCAGCTGATACGATCTGTGTTCATGGAGATGGAGATCATGCTGTTGAATTTGCAAAAGGAATTCATCAAATATTAAAAAGCCACGCAATTGCCATCAAAGCTTTCTAAGTTCAAACATTGGGGAGGTGCAGGTCTTGGTGCCGCATTTCTGATGGCAAATTCTTCCATCGGCCCCGGTTTTCTTACACAAACCACGGTATTCACGCAGCAATTGCTTACAAGTTTCGGTTTTGTGATTCTTATCTCCGTGTTGATCGATATTGGCGCACAACTTAATACCTGGAGGATACTTGCTGCCAGTGAGCTTCGGGCTCAGGATATTTCCAATAAATTATTACCGGGTCTTGGCTATGTTTTATCTGCGCTGGTTGTATTAGGTGGATTTGCTTTTAACATTGGAAATATTGCGGGCTGCGGACTTGGTGTGAATGTTTTAACGGGAATGTCTTTCGAACAGGGCGCGATGATCAGCGGTGCTATCGCCTTATTGCTTTTCTGGATCAGAGAGATCGGGTCAATGCTGGATGGCTTTACCAAAACTGTGGGAACGATCAAGATCCTTCTGACCCTCTTTATTGCATTCAGCGCACATCCTCCTTTAGCGGCTGCGATAAAGCATACCATTATGCCGGAGAAGATCAGTGTGGCGGCAATCGTTACGATCGTTGGCGGAACGGTCGGCGGATATCTTACATTCTCCGGAGCACATCGTTTGCTGGATGCGGGGATAAAAGGACAGCAAAATCTTGGCAAAGTGAATCGCAGTGCTGTGCAGGGGATCGCCATATCAACACTGATGCGTTTTGTCCTGTTCCTCGCCACAGTCGGTGTGCTACTACAAGGCGCGGTACTCGATAAGAATAACCCGGCATCCACAGTGTTTGGATTTGCCGCCGGAGAGATCGGACTTCGGATCTTTGGTGTGGTGTTGTGGAGTGCGGCGATCTCTTCCGTGATTGGAGCTTCTTATACCTCCGTATCATTCTTCAAAACATTTCATCCTTCGTTGCAGAAATATGAACGTCTTTGTATTTCGCTTTTTATAATTGCTACAACAATCGTTTTTGTGGCGATCGGGAAACCAACAGAACTATTATTGCTTGCCGGTGCAATAAATGGATTGATACTACCGGTCGCATTATCGATCATGCTGATTGCGGCTACAAAACCACGGATCATGGGTGATTACAAACATCCAGTATGGATGCAGCTCGCCGGCTGGATAGTTGTTGGGGTAATGGGATGGATGGGCGGAATAGCTATTACAGAAACAATGCAAAAAATGTTTTGATATCGTATTTTGATCCCCTGATGATTTGGCGTAGGGTTCCCGCAGATCAACGCAGATCAAGGCGCAGATACGCAGATCAGTTTCTGACAGGAGGCAAACATCTGCGAATCTGCGCTTCCATCAGCGCCCATCTGCGGGAACCTTACGCCAGTATATTATGAAGAGGTTTATTGATCACCGGATCTGATTTTGTAATGTGATAAACCCTGTACTCTCCCGCTTCCAACGTATAAGTTTCCTTTCTTGCTACAACAATTGTTTTCTCAGAGAACAGATCTTTATAGGTTCCAACAACGGCCGGGTGATTAAAATGGCAAATGCTTTTTGAAGAGGAAAGATTCAGGCAGATAAAAACTTTATCATCTCTTCTGCGGCACAGATAGATCAATACATCCGGATGTCCTGAAGGAATCAATAACACAGATGCACTTTCTTTAAGCGCCTTGCTTTTCTTCCGGAAGTTCAGTAGGGTCTTATAGAAGTTGTGAAGTTCGACATCGCCGTCCCAGTCGATCGAATCTTTTTCGAAAAAAGCAAGTCTTTTCAGATTTGGCTTTTCCTGGCCTGAGTAGATGAGAGGAACTCCGGGCCATGTGCAACTAAAGACCGCCAGTGCAAGTGCAGCCGTGCCATATTTTTCGTATTCGGTCCCCCAGTATGTATTTTCATCGTGATTAGAAGTGAACAACAACTTTCTTGATCCAACCGGATAACGGGAATATGAATGCAGAACTGGCAGAACATCTGCGAGTGTAAGCTCGGGCGGATTCTTTTTGTATTTGTCAACAGCTCTCATGGCTTCCCATCCATATGTAAGATCGAATGCTTCATGATATTCGGGGATCTCGCATTCTGCAAGCCAGAACAGGGGCTTCAGGGCATCACATTGTGCGCGGGCTTCGATCCAGAATTCAAGAGGAACAGTGCGCGCCATATCGCAACGGAATCCATCAATATCATATTCACTGATCCAGTATTTCATAGAACGTAACATCTCCTCACGCATTTCGGGAATGTCATAGTTAAGATCAATTACGTCAACCCAACCATAGAGCTCAGTAAAATTTCCTTTATCATCTTTGCGATACCACTGTGGATATTTCAATGTCCACTGGTGATCATAACCGGTATGATTGGCAACCCAGTCGATTATAACTTTCATACCCAACGAGTGAGCCGAACGGATCAGTTCTTTGAAATCCTCTGTATTTCCATAAGCGGGATCAATCTCGGTATATGAACTTGCGGCGTAATAGCTTCCATAAGTGCCCTGTCTTTTTTCAACGCTTATAGGGGTGATGGGCATCAGCCAGATCACCTCCACGCCCATATCATGCAGTCTTGGAAGATGCTTTGAAAAGGCCTGCAGTGTTCCTTCTTTTGTGTATTGCCTTACGTTCACCTCATAAATATTAGTGCCATCTGCCCAGGATATAATCGGAAATGCCGTGCTCATGTTTTGATTTTATGCCTATAAAAGACAACTAGTATACCACTGATGATCACATGCCTGCTCATTTTGCTCGCTATAGCAGATTTTAGGGAATTTTAATAAGCATCTAATATTAGACGTAGTTATTTCCGGTATGATTATTCGTTAATAATAGGGAGACGTGGCCTCAAAGTACTTGTGAATCATTTGCTTAACTAAAAAATCAACTCGCCACTTATATAAGGTATGGAAAACTTTACCCTTTTTCAATTCTTTCACTGGTATTACGATGCAGATGGAAATTTGTGGCAGCATGCAAAAAACGAAGCAGACAGGCTGGTGGACTGGGGAGTGACGCATGTATGGCTGCCGCCGGCATACAAATCTTTTAAAGGAATTCATGAGCCAGGTTATGCGGTGTATGACCTGTACGATCTTGGCGAATTTGATCAACAGGGAACCGTTCGAACGAGATATGGAACAAAAACAGAGTACCTGGAATGCATCAAAGCTTTACAATCAAAAGGAATCAGTGTTCTTGCAGATATTGTTTTGAATCATAAACTCGGCGCTGATGAGATGGAGCATATCCCGGTGAGGAAAGTAAATGAAGAAAACCGTAATGAATATGTGAGCGAGCCGATGATGATCGACGCATATACAAAATTCACTTTCCCCGGAAGAAAAGGAAAGTATTCAAAGTTTGAATGGGACTGGCATGCTTTCACCGGCGTTTGTAATGACAACGACATCCATATTATTCTCAACGAATATAGTAATGGCACCTGGGAAGAAATGCTGGAAGAAGAGAATGGCAATTATGATTACCTGATGGGTAATGATATAGAGTTCAGAAATCCACATGTACGAAAGGAACTGAAGAAATGGGGAGAGTGGTATGTGAAAACAACAGGCATAGACGGCTTTCGGCTCGATGCATTAAAGCATATCACACCCAATTTTTTTCCTGAATGGCTTGATCATCTCAACAGAAAATTTAAAAAAAACTTCTTTTGTGTTGGCGAGTACTGGCAGAATAATGTGTATGCATTGATGAATTACATTGCTACAACAGGCGAACGCATAAAGTTATTCGATGTGCCGCTTCATTTTAATTTTTATGATGCATCGCAGCGGGGAGATGATTATGATCTTCGGCAGATCTTTGATAACTCACTTGTGAAAGAAAAGCCGGAGTCTGCCATCACATTCGTGGATAATCATGATACGCAGCCATTGCAATCACTGCAATCTACTGTAGAATACTGGTTCAAACCCCTGGCGAATGCAATGACATTGCTGCGTGACCAGGGTCTTCCCTGTCTTTTTTATCCAACACTATATGAAGCAAAATATGTGGATGTTCAAAACGGAGAAGAGATCTATATTGAACTGAATAATATTGATGCTGTAAGTAAAATGGCAAAGGTCAGGCGACTACTGGCGTATGGGCCGCAGCACGATTATTTTAATCATGCAAATATGATCGGTTGGACGCGCGAAGGACTGGATGAAAAACATTTGAGTGGATGTGCTGTGTTGTTGAGTAATAGCATGGATGGCCAGGAAGAAATGTATATAGGGGAGCGTCACGCCGGCAAGATCTTTATTGACATCTGTGGCGGCCGTGACGAAAGGGTGGAGATCGCAAGCGATGGCAAAGGGACATTTTTTACCCATGGCCGATCTGTTTCTGTTTGGGTACAGGAAGGAAGTTTGAGTTGAACCGGCAGTACAGGCATACCCTTTGCCTTACTACCAGTGTTTATAAGCCTAAAACATTTTTTATGACACCACTTTTTGATGAAGCAAAGCTTAACCAGCTAAAGGATGAGCTTAATGATCTCGACCGGGAATTTGTAGATGTGGATGGCATCAAGCTAAAGCCAAGCCAGTGCTACCGGTTCGAAACAGATCCTGCGCATATATTGTTTAATACCAATTGTCCGGGTGAATTGAAGAATAGAATTGATGCGTTGATGATGAAATACCTGCCGCAGGATGAAAGTAGCGCATCATAATAAAGCGATATTGGATGCTGGGAATGATTTGCTGAAGCAGGCCGAACGTTTTGAAAAAAATGATGAGCTTGAAGCTGCTGCGAAGCTGTATCTGCAATATCTCAGAAAACTTCCGGCGAGTGAGTACGCTTTTTCACGGTTGATGATCATTTACCGGAAGCAGAGAAACCGCGAAAAAGAATTGGAGATAATCGGCAGGGGAATAAAAACATTTCAGGAGATCTTCAGGAAGACGATGAAGGTTTCTCCCACCAGAAAAACCGTTGAGATAAGTAAGAAATTGCTGAAGGCAATGGGTATGGCCGATAGTAAGGGAATTGAGTTAAATGAGCGGGAGCCATTGCGAAAATGGAAAAAGAGGAAAGAGTTACTGGAGAGGAAGAAACAGACGGGGAAGAAGAGGTAAGGGAACGGTTTCCGGTAATAGGAAGGAGTGAGGGTGGTAGTTGGGGGCATTTGTAATGGCGGGGCTGGTTATGGTAGTGCTGGTGGGCCGCCTTATCTCCATCATGCCCTTACCAAACCCACCACACCCAATGGGCCCTCCCCCGCCACCACCACCGGGTTCCTGGTTGACAGGAAATTGGGATCGGGCAAAACCCGGCCTGAAGCTCACAGGATAAAAACTACCCCACAGCATATCACATCCCTCTGGTATGGCTAAATCTTCAGCAACATTCCACCTGCGCGCAAATAAAATATCGTATCAAATATCATTAATAAAACAAAAGACCCAAGGAGAAAAAAACAAAACCTTAGCAGAAAAAAACGTCAAGTATCCGGGGAGAAAACGTTGGGGATTTGTCAGCACACATGCATAAAAAGGCCGCGTTGCAATCGCAACACGGCTTTTTTAATCGTAATTTTTTAACTCAGCATCATTCCATCACTTCTTCATAGTACGCCAGCTTTCCATCTCTTGTCATCCCCTGGATGATCACCCGGAATGATTTTGTAACATCATTGTTATAGAATGTCAGGACTACAGGCTTTCTTGAAGTCATTTCAATATTCGGATTCCAGTAAAGCGTGCTGCGCAGATCACGCTGCTCATTTTCCTGGCTGAAACTGGCATAGTTGGGAGAATAAAACTCTTTGATCAATGTATATCCTTCCACTTTATTATTAGCCAGCCCCTTGCCCGGTTCATTACGGGCATCATTACCACGGCGTGTGTATATCGCTATTGCGCCATTACCTCCGTTGAATCCACCCATGAACGGTGGACGGAACACTTTAATATAAGCCACATCCTGTACAGAAATAGAAGACACCATCTGAACATCACTATTCATTTCATCAAGATAAAGAGCCGGAGTGCCCTGCCGCCAGGTAAGCACGGTATTGGCGCCCTGTCCACTGATCTGAAGACCGGCAACCTTTCCCTGCAGATATGTAAAGATGTCTATCGCGCTTTTTGCAAACGGATCGTTTACCAGGTCAAACTGGTAGCCATCTCCACCGGAAAATAAGCCCGAAGCATATTTCTCGTCAAGCACCTGAACCGGCGACTTCGTTTTGCTTTTTACGATCACATTTTCCAGCGTTTTGATCTTTGCTCTCTCTGCAATATCATTTGCTTCGTTTGCCATCAGCCACTGGCGATAGTTACCAACAGTGTCTGCAAGAATGGCAAAACCAAACCGGCCAACTGTTTTTCTCACCGTTGGCGGCTGCAGGCGGTTTGTCATGAACTGCAGCGTTGCATTTTTCAGATCTTTATTCTGAAATTGATAATAGATCTGTGCCGTATCAAAAATGATGGTTGAACGCTCATTGAATGTGCCGTTGCTTTCGATCGGCACCAAGATGACCTGGCCTTCTGATTTCTTTTGTTTCAGCATAAGAACAACAGCTGCGCCGGGCGGGATCTGGCCTGGTATTGCTCCAAATACAGTTCCTGACAATGTCATATAACTGGTGTCTTTCGCGTAGGTTGGCTTAGGCGTTGTGCCAGCCAGTACTTCATCCCATTTAAAACGACGCCAGCCATGGGTAAGCATTACCAGATCTAATTTCTGCGCCGTTTGATCATCATTTGCAGTGAAATAAGAAGCGGCATTATAAACATCTCCACGGATCTCACTGGTAAGCAGCAGATGTGAAATGATGTTCTGTGAAGAGTCTTTAGCGATTGCTTCATCTGTTACGGCAATTGAAAGACTTCCGACAAGACTGTCCGGCAATGAGATCTTTATTTCATTTCTCGCTCTTTTGTTAAGTCCCCAATGCTGCACTTCGAATTCCGGTTTGAAGATCAGGTCTTCATTATTCACAAATGATACCCGTTCAGCGAGAGGAGTCCATTTTTTATCAAATACAGTAAAAGTCAGCAAACCTGTCGGCAGGCTTTCCGTTGGCACAGCTCCTTTCACTTCATTTCCTGAAGTTGCCTTGCTAACGCGGAATACTTCATGCTGATACATCGTTCCGATGATATGCAGGGTATCATTTGCCGCAGCGAGATCGGACGAATAATTTACCTGGAAACGTCTGATGTTACCAGACACCTGAACCTGCAGGCTGGCTCCCGATGCTTTTGCTGTTGGAAGTTTTGTAGTATGACCAACTTCTTTTTCGTCTTTCCAGTTTGCCGTGTAGGTTGATCCATTCGGGATCATCACTACATAGCCCATACCATTGTGGATGGTACGAATGCTGTCAACCACTTTTCCCTGTGCGTCTGTAATTGTCCCTTTTACTTTCACCGGTTTACCCCACTGGTCATTTGCCTTGAATGCATACTTGGTTGGCAAACCGACCACAGCATCACCACCTTCCGGGAAAAATTGCAATGTTGGAATTGTCTGTGGACGCGCTCCCGTGGTTTTGGGATCATTACCAAGAATCCTGATCTGTTTTGTGTAAAGAAAAGCAGAATCAAAATTTAACATCCATCTGGTATAAGCGCGGAAGAAAACAAACTGTCCTTTGTAGTCAAGTGGAACATCAAACTGGCCGTTTGTTACGCCATCAATCATCGGGCTGGTAATATGCTGGAGCAAATTTCCCTTTTCGTCGAGAACGTCGGTATAAAATGTTTTTGAGTCCGTCGCCGGTATTACTTCGTTCACAACATAAGCCTTGAACCAGATCGTTTCGCCCGCTGAATAGGCTTGTTTATCGTAATGCAGATAGGCGCGTTCAGGTCCAAACTTTTCAGCAAAATCGGCGATTGCAGCATCCACCTGACGCTGGGTTTTCTGAGCATGTGCCGGTGTAAAAGCAACACCTGCCATAATAAGCAGAGAAAGAGCAGCCTGTGGTAAAAATGAGGTCTTTATCATACGCATGAATGAAGCCCTAAATTACGTATGATCAGGTAGGAAAAGAAACTGTTAACAGATTTGCAACAAAAAAAGGAGATTGACCGGGAAACACATCTCAGACTGGTGATGAACAGCTAAACCTGTTCCGTCCGCGCCTGATTCAATCCAGCCCACCTGCCAGTCCCCGGCCTTGTCCTGCTACCATTTTACAATTATGGCTCGTCGATGATATGAATGCGCACCGAGTTCTCGATTTTTCCAGTACCATATTTATCCCAGAACGTCACTTTTACAACATACAATTCGTCCCATTGCATGGGAGCTCCCGTATTCACTTTGCATTGCAGGTATTGAATGCTATCCTTGCTGAACACTCCGTGTTTTGCAAACAGGTCAGGATCGGCAAAAATCGTTTTACCTGTTGTATCTGTGATCGTAAGCGCACATCCGACAGACACCTGTTTGTCTTTGGCAATAAGTCCTTTTATCCCATCATTGATAAGCGTGAATTTTTCTCCCAAAGGGATATCTGTATGATTGAGTACTTCGCCATTCATCACCAGTCGGGAATCCTCGGTTGATATACCATCATACCGAACGCTGAGCCCTGTTGTGCCATCTACAGAAAAACCTTTTCTGACAGGTTGTGCCTGGCATGCATACAGACAGGCAGAAAGAAGGATCAGGATCATCCATCTTACAGAGCCGGAACGGCGGATCAATACCGGACACATTGCGCCGATCGCACTTAGCAGCAAAAACCAGCAGATCCTGAATCCTGCCATGATCAGCCATGAGGTAAGAATCGTTTTGATCAATGTAAGGCTATCCTCCCAGGCTGAAAAGGGCACTTCGAAAAACAGAAGCCGGACCCAGGCAAAAACGACAACCGCCATAAAAAGACCCAGAAGAAATGTCTCCTTCAGGAATTTTTTTAAGCGTTGTGAAAAAAGAATTTCCATCATAAAATAAAGTTGATAAGGTTTAAAGTGGCGCAAAGCTGCGTTGATCTTTATTCATAAAAAAAGCAAAGAACACAGAGTGTGGCATTGTTTGAATAAAGCGTATTTTTCTTCGTTTGCGCCACTTTGTGTTTAGTTTAATTTATGATACTGATAAGCGTGTCCTTTTAATAAAGGATGTCCGCCCTCCAACCCTTTCTCCGTAGGTTTTAACATCACGTTTTCAAAGTACACATCAGTGATCCATGGTTCAAAGCGAAATTCGAAATATGAATGTGTGCTGTCTTGTATTTCTATGGTTGAGAACTTTTCGGGGCATAGCTCAAACAACAGATCAATTTTTTTAACCGGTTGAAAAGGCATCGTGAAAAAACCTTTCGAGTCTGCATTACCCTCGATGATGCCATTGGCCGTATGAACGCGCATTTGTATGTAGCTAAGCAAATGAGTGTTCGCATCAGCGATCCTGATCACCGTTTGCTTGCCCGGTTCTTTACGGCTGCTGATCAGTGCATAATCCGAAGGATGCCTGTTCACTGTATTAAGAATAAGCATGCTGTCTTTTTCACTCCATTGCCACTTGCCGCTGCCGCCACGATCCATTGCTCCATAAGAAAAGAAGAATTCAAACGTGCTGTCTTGCTTTAATAAAAGGCCTGATGCCATTTCCATTACACCGCGCAACTGATACTCGCCGGTGATTGTTTCGTTTGTTTGTGCCTGCATGAGATAGGTATTAAGGTTTAAAAAATATACAATGAATAATAGCTTCTTCATTATCCAAAAGATTTACTAACACTTGTTTTTAATGGAGCGCAAAGCTATTTCGATGTGATCAGCCGGCGAAGCGGGGATGAGTGAAGCGTGGGAAAATGGTTGTCATTGTCATTGACCGTTGTCCATTGACCGTTGTCCGTTGTCCGTTGACCGTTGTCCGTTCGCTGCAAAACACACCGCGGGTAATTATAACGCTGTTGTCTCCGTTCTCCGGTCAACGGACAACGGACAACGATCATCAATTCCGCATCGCACTCAACACAACCTACACTTCATCACGGCTTTCCTACACCTCACCGGTTTGTCTTTTTCTTTAATGTCAGGATATTACATCTTTGTGTTGTCAATCAATAGCGACCATTAACCTTAAACCTTAAACTATGAACCGCCCGCGACAAACTGTTGCGGGTTCAGACAGATGGCTGATGATACAGCCAGGTTCTTTGGCAACAATATTGACTAACAAAAGAGCGCTGACATTTAGATTGACTTCAGAATATTTCATAACAGGACGGTGATTTAAATAAAAAGGCCTGCTCTTTCCGGACGCAGGCCTTTTATTTCGACTAAATCGATTTTTACTACGCTTTACATAAACAATATTGAAGAGCCGGTGCTGTAGTCCGAACTTTGTTTTGTGTAAAGACGATATATGGGATTAACGCTGGAACAAATACAACTGATTAAAAGTAGCTGGAGCCCCTTCAGGCGAATAGACCCGAAGCTGGTTGGAGACGTGTTCTACAGCAGACTTTTTCTCGAACATCCGTACCTTAGAAAGCTTTTTCCAAAAAACATGGAAGAGCAATATCAGAAGCTGCTGGCAATGATGAACCTTCTCGTTGGCCGTTTGAACCAGCTTGATAAACTGACAGAAGATATTGAAGCGCTTGCCCGCCGTCATGTTCAGTATAGAGTAAAGGCTGAACATTACACCGCCGTCGGCAATGCTCTTCTTTGGACGCTGGAGCAGGGAATGGGAAAAGATTGGAGACCTGAGGTCAGAGATGCCTGGACCGCTTGCTATTCCATTCTGTCAGACACGATGATCAATGCGTCATATCCGAAAAATGTGTAACAGATAAGGCTTACTGTAACGTACCCTTTCCGTGCCCTGAAAACCGTTGACCGTTGTCCGTTCACCGTTGACCGCAAAACAATTCATGAATTGTTACATGACCTGACTATTGCTATTAAAATGTTCTCCGGTCAACGGTGAACGGACAACGGTCAACGGTTTTCTCCCATACCTCCAACGGTTCAGTTGATTTTTACCCCACTTCGCAGGCTAAATTTTGAAGATACTCATGAGTGGTTTACTTTCAGTAGCTATGAGGCATTTCCACCTTTCCGTATTTTTAATGTTGATCGTCTTCTGCGCCGATGCGCAAACGGCCTCTTATAACTTCAGACGGGTAAGCTCGAAAGACGGACTCGCTGATGGCGTGGTTGCTCCGATCGGCAGGGATAAATACGGCTATATCTGGTTCGGTTCTCTCAGCGGTTTGAATCGTTATGACGGGTACCGCGTTACCAACTTCTATCATAACAATAAAGACAGTTTCTCCGTTCCCACTCAATTCGTTCAAACGATCTACGGAGATAAATATGGCGATATTTATTTCGGTTATCGTACCGGCCTGTACCGATTCGATTACCCAACCAACCGTTTCAACCTGATAAAAGGCTCCGAAGGTGTAACGGTAAATGAAATAAGGCCAGCCGGAGACAGCCTCATGCTCCTCACGGAAAAGGGGATAGCTTTTTATAATTCAGTGGCTAAACGTTTTTCTTTCGCCGTTTCTGCCAACAGTGATCCCATGGTAAAAGTGCCGATGTATGAGGGATACGTGTACGGGAAAGATGCGTACATCGCTACAATGAAAGGTATTTTAGTTTACAGCATCGAGACCAGAAACAGCCGTATGCTTCACCTGAAACCAGGTCAGGAGCTTCCTGTTTTTAAAGTGGTGATCGATAGCACCGGCGTTATCTGGGCCTGCAGAAATGATAAAGGAGCACTTCTGTATAAAGGCAAAAACAACAACACTTCTTTTGAAGAGATCCGCTCTCACTATTATAACAAAAACGGCCTGATCGACCGGATCATTGATATACAGATCGACCGCAGCAATCGTCTTTGGCTGGGTACGATCTGGAACGGATTGGTGAACGTGAACACCAAAGACAATTCATACTCTTCAATCGTAAACGATTCCCGCATCGCAAACAGTTTACCCGAAAACCATGTGACCCGGATCTTCACTGACGAACAGGGGTTTCTCTGGCTGGGAACAGAAGGGTCAGGTGCTGCATACTTCCAACCGGATTACAACCTTTTCAATATTATTTTCCCCGAACCGTTAAAGTTTTCACGCCCTCATATCTGGTGCCGGGTGATCGCAGAAGATCTTGATGGTAATTTATGGATGGGAACAGGATCTGGCCTCGTTAAACAGTCTCTTGATGGCAAGAAGTCTGTATTGTTCCAGCAAAATGAAAACGATACAAAAAAAATACTGCACGATAACTCTATCCGATCGCTGCTTTGCGATGACCAGGGAAATATGTGGATCGGGACTTCAAACGGTGTGAACCTGTATGAGAATGCAACAAAGAAAATGCGTTTTTTTAACTATGAAGATTCGCTACCCAACTACTTCTACTGGCAGATCATGCAGGATAAACAAAAAGTGATCTGGTTTGCTTCCAGCGGCGGCTTATACTACAAAACTCCCGGTGAGAATAAGTTCAACAGTCTCCATCAACATCCTGTATTGAAAAAGTATGCGAGATACGGTGCCCGGTCAATACTGGAAGACAGACAGGGAAATTTGTGGATCGGGTTGAACGGGCGCGGACTTCTGATGTATGACAATACGAAAAAGACAGCCCGTTACTGGGAAAAGCCCGGCGCAGATGACAACCTTCTGGGAAATATGGTTACATCCATAGCTGAAGACAATAAAGGCATTATCTGGTTCAGTACCTATTTCGGCGTTGCATCTTACGATTATACAATGGATAAATTTGTCTCCTATTCAGACGTTAGTGTCATGGGATCTTTACAGATCTCTGGTCTGAAGGTGGACAAGGAAGATAGGCTTTGGCTCGCTACCGCACGAGGATTGCTGATGCTGGATAAAGACAGGAAAGTGTTTAAGCGCTTTGATGTGGAAGACGGGTTGCCCGATATCCAGTTCAATGATCAGAACTCCTACACCATGAGAAATGGTTGGTTTGTATATCCCACATACGATGGATTTGTTTCATTTGATCCGCTGAAGTATAATGAAAAAAATATCTCCAGTAATATTATCATTTCCTCTTTCAGTATCCCTGATAACCCCGCTCCCCGGAGACTGGATGCTACTGATAAAACCGACATCGAGCTGGCTTCCTCTCAGGATTTTTTCACGATAGAACTAACCGCATTCAATTACTCCAACCCGCGGGAAACGTGGTATGCATATAAGTTGGAAGGATTTGATAAAGACTGGAGATACACGCGCAACCGTCAGGCTAACTACACCAACGTTCCCGGCGGTACATACATTTTCAGGTATAAGGCTTCATCTGATCCCAAAAACTGGAATACCGATGAGAAGACATTGACGATAAAAGTCAATACGGTCTTTTATAAGACATGGCTATTCCGGATATCGTTTATCGTCTCCGTATTGACTCTATTGTTTTTTGTATATAGATACCGCATTTCCCAAAGAGAAAAGCTGTTGCGGTTGGAGAACAAGTCTCAATTGCTGGAAAAAGAAAAGGCGCAGATCATGTATGACAACCTCAAACAGCAATTGAATCCGCATTTCCTCTTCAACTCTCTTACTTCATTAAGCAGCCTGATCCGCGTGAACCCTGCCTTGGCCGGAGAATTTCTCGAAAGCCTCAGTAAAACCTATCGCTATATTCTGAAAAGCCGCGATAGCGAAACCGTTCCCCTGATAAGTGAGATCCGTTTTGCAGAAACCTATGTGCGTTTACAACAAACAAGATTTGAGAAAGGATTGATCGTGAGCTTCTCCGTTCCTGAGGACGTCTTTCACCGGAAGATCGCGCCTGTTACATTGCAAAATATGATCGAGAATGCGATCAAGCATAATGTGATCGACGAAGAAAGTCCATTGGTGATAGAAATTTTTGTTGAAGAAGATTACATCATTGTCAGAAACAACCTTCAACGGAAGAACTTTGTGGAGACGAGTAACAGGCAGGGGCTTAATAATCTTCAATCACTTTATCATTATCTGTCTGACAAATCGGTTTCGATTGTTGAGGATGAGAATTTCTTTATTGTCAAAATACCTTTACTATGATAAAAGCGGTAATTGTGGAAGATGAAAGCCTGATTGCCCGGGAGCTTCAGAACAAGATCGAATCTGTAGCACCGGATGTGCAGGTGATAGAAGTATTGCCAAGCTTAAAAACAGCAAAGAAATGGTTCATGCAACATGCAGAGCCGGATCTGTTGTTTATGGATATTCAACTTAGCGATGGAGTAAGCTTTGAGTTGTTTGATCATTTCCAACTATCATGCCCGGTGATCTTCACTACAGCCTATGATGAGTATGCCATACGCGCATTCAAGGTGAATGGCGTGGATTATCTTTTAAAACCTGTTGATCTGGAAGAATTAAAAAATGCGATCGGCAAATGCAGAAAGATCATTGAAAGCAGCACGCCATCTTCTTTTCAGATCAAAGACCTGATGCAGGTGTTACAACATCCGCAAACAACTTCTTCTCTCTACAAAGAGAAGTTCATAGTAAGCATCCGTAATAACTGGATCCCTGTATCTACAAAAGATATTGCCTGCTTCACAAGAGAAAACCTCAACTATCTGTTCACTTTTAATGGCGATAAATATATCCTCGATTACGCAACGTTGGAAGAAGTAGAAGAACTGCTCGATCCGAAGATCTTTTATCGTGCCAACCGTCAAAGCATCGTACACACCGATGCGATCCAAAGCGTAAAGCCTCACGAAAACCAGAAGCTGACCATTACATTAAAAGCACCATTGAAAATGGAGATGGATATCAGCAGGGAGAAGGCTCCGGCGTTTAAGAAATGGTTTGACCGGTAATCGTTGTTCGTTGTCCGTTCACCGTTGACCGAAAAACAAGCGTTGTTTGGAAATGAATAAAAACACAGCACAGCTTATAATATAGAGCTGCGCTGTATTTTATACTGGGTCAAATGTTTTCCGGGCAACGGTGAACGGACATCGGACAACGAAAAAGAAAAGTCCCTTTGGGAACGGCTTCCTCATATCTTCAGCAAAATTTGTTAGGACATTGCTTTTGAGAACCTATTCCCAAAGGGACCGACTGGAAGCTTCCAGTATCCCCTGAGGTTAATTCGGACTGAAAGAGGTGATGATCAATGGAACTTTATCAAATTCGTTTGTTTTATCCAGGAAGTGAGTAACACCAAGCTTCAGGCACTGCTTTTTGTAGTAGCTGGCTGAAGAGTTGGTGATCATGATGACATTACAATTCCAACCGAGCTGCTGGATCTTCTGCAGAAGATGGATCCCGCTTTTGCCAGGCAGGCTGATGTCAAGCAGAACAACATCATGCAGTTTATTATCGAGCATTCTGAAAGCCTGGTTATAGTCGGTGGCCGTTTGAATGCTGCTTATACTCTCCACATCGATGAGCATGTCGATCATCCGTTGAATAAACTCTTCATTGTCATCAACTATAAGAACGGAGAGCTTTTTGTCTGTCTTTCTATAACGCATCATGAGAACAAAGGAATAGATAAATAGTACTGAAAAAAATAGTTCAGTTTATCATTAGGATGTACGGTTGTTTTGGGGCGATTTGTAGCTGAAGCACTACATTGTTCATCAGGTAGCAGTGTGTGAGTCGGAATGACTTTGGGATTAGGTGCTTAATATACGGCGTATGGAAGGGATCAGCTGACTGGAGAACGTGTCTTTGCTGATAAAATCATCAGCACCGGCTTCTATGACGCGTAGTTTGTATTGGTCGGCAGGATAAGTGCTGACAATGATCACGGGAAGATCTTTTTTCTCCTGTTTGATCTTTTTCAATGCTTCGAGGCCATTACCTCCGGGCATGACCATATCAGAGATCACAAGATCCCAGGAGCCAGTGGAAACCTTGCCGAACAATTCTTCTCCATTACCTGCTTCTTCTATGTACAGGTTATCAAACTCCTCTTCCAGCAGCTGAACGATTCCCTTACGAATATGGACATGATCATCAGCAATAATAATTCGTAGCATAATTCTTTTTGACGTCAGAACAATTACATCCGGCGGTCGCTTCCTGCAAAATATCTGATTTCCACGTAAATGGCTGTAGGGAAGTATTTCAATTCGTGTAGATTTTATACTACACGGGATGACCCGGGACGTCGGACCGCAAACCATAGACGGCCGCTGAAACTTTGAGGGGTTCAAACAATGGTAATTATGGACACTTTTTTATGGGGCTGACAGAAGATCTCGTCTGCGGTCTGCCGTATGTCCCCCGACAGCCGAAGCTTCATCGAAGATGTCAGATGATCCCTTTTTCAATCGCATACCTTGTCAGCGCCGCATTCGATCGCAGGTTCATTTTCTCAATGATCCTTGCGCGGTATGTGCTGACAGTTGTAGAACTGAGGGAAAGCTGGCCCGCGATCTCCGAAACGGATTTTCCCGCTGCAAGAAGTTTGAATACATCAAATTCCCTGTCTGATAATAATTCGTGCGGCTGTTGTCCGGAATCATCGCGATAGGCATTCGCAAGTCGTTCGGCGACGGTTGGAGTGATAAATTTTTTGCCAAGCAATACAGTCTGTACGGCTTTTATGATATCATCATGTATGGTTTCTTTGCCGAGATAGCCTGCGGCTCCGGCTTTCAGTACGCGTAATGCATACTGGTCTTCGGGATACATGCTCATTATAAGAACGGGAACGTTTGGGGCAACCTGTTTCAGCTGGCTTAATGCATCGAGTCCGCTGCGGCCGGGCATATTCATATCGCAGATAACAATATCCCAGCCATTATTCATCACCTGGGCAACGAGAGTTTCTGCATCAGCTACTTCTCCTACATTAGCTGATGGATATTCTTCCAGTAGAATCTGTTTAAGGCCTTTTCTAACAACTGCGTGATCGTCTGCAATTAAAATGTTCAGCATTTTCATCTATTTTCTTTTTCAAGAACAGGTATGGGAACCGACACATCAACGGTGGTGCCTTTCCCGGGAACGCCTGTTATTTTATACTCTCCCCCAATCATCAGGGTTCTTTCTTTCATTCCAAGTAGCCCAAGGGTCTTCTTCTTACTGTTTTCTGCATCAAATCCTTTACCATTGTCTTCAATTGTTAAAATTAGTGTATTCTCTTTTTGCAGCAGCGTAACTATTACCCGTTGCGCGCCAGAATGTCTCGCAACATTGGTAAGAGACTCCTGTAATATCCGGAACAGGCCAATTTTCACCGGTTCCGGCAATATTAGCTCCGTTGCGGGCATATAACTTTCAAGTTCGATCCCGGATCTTTTCTGAAATTCCTCTATATGCCATTCCATGGCGGCCACTAATCCCAGATCATCCAGCAAGCTTGGCCGAAGTTCGGAAGATATATGCCGTACTTTTTTAACCGTTGTATCGATCAGCGAAAGCAGTTCTTTCAGCTTTTCCTGCACTGGCTCCGTGGTCGGCTGAATTTTCCGGTTGAGCCAGGACACATCCATCTTTAAAACTGTCAGCAACTGTCCTAACTCGTCATGTATCTCCCGGGCAATATGCATGCGTTCCTCTTCTCTCACCGTTTGCAGGTGATCCGTCAGTTTACGGGTTTGGTCATACGCTTCTTTCAGCCGCTCTTCTGCAAGATGCTGTTCGGTAATTTCGTTCGCCAATACAAGACGTGTTGGCTTTCCTTCATAATAAATATCGTGCGTTACAATGTCCACATACAGGATCGTCCCATCCTTCTTTTTATGCCGCCATGTACCGGCATAGTAAATCCCGCGAAACTGGCGGTTGGTGGTTGCTCTTAAGAGTTCAACATCATCATCCGGGCGCAGGTTGAAAATGTCCAGTGCAAGGAATTCAGCTCTTTCATATCCATACTGCTCCAGGGCAGCAGTATTCACCTCTGTGATATGATACTCGGGCAAACTCAGCATCCACATCGGAAGCGGATTGCTTTCAAAGAGCAGTTTATATTTCTGCTCTGAATTACGCAGCTTCTCTTCTGCTTTTTTTATTTCAGTAATATCAATACCAGTGCCAAGTAAACATGGCTCTCCCTCGTAAACGAGCTTTACAGCTTTAAAATAATATGGGATCTTGTGTCCTTCACGGGTAATAAAATGAGCTTCCGCATCATTCATTCCTTTTTCAAATACACCCATTATCCGGTCAGTGATATATTCACGTTCTTGTTCCGGAAAAAAGTCTGCAGGATGCATCCGAGAGATCTCTTCGCCGGAATACCCCGTGACTATTTCAAATTGTTTGTTCCATTTGATGAACTTTCCATGCTGATCGTAAAAATAAAATACCCCGGGCAAACTATCGATCAGTTTATCCGCAAGGTCTCTTGCTTCTGTTATCTCCTGTGCTGCACGTTTTTTTTCAGTGATGTCACGAATAAAAACAGATAAGCCTTTTGGTGATGGATAAATGTGGTTTTCCTGCCAAAGCTGCAAAGGATCGTAGTAGTCAGTATTACTCATATACTGCTGCTTGCTCATCGCCTCGTTAAAAGCTCTGTAGGTTGCAGAACCAACAGCGGCGGGAAATACTTCCCAGATATGTTTCCCCATCAGCGATGCAGGTTCCATGTGTACCAACTGTCCTGCTTTCGTGTTCATGTAAGTATACCGGAAGTTTTCATCGAGCGCGATAAAGCCGTCTGTGATCCGTTCAAAAATATCCGTGATCTCTGCTGTTTTTTCGTCTACCTGCCTGGTGAGTTCTTTATTGAACGATTTCATCCTGTTCTCCATTATTTTCCGCTCTGTAATATCGCGGATAAAGCCGATGAATTGCCGTTCTTCATTTAACAATAACGGAGAGACCCTGACAGATACATCCAATTGTGTTTTATCTTTTCTTATTACCCACAGGTCAATTGATTTACCAACGATATTGCTTTCGCCTGTAAGAATAAAATGTTTGATATCCTTTCTATGCACTTCGCGTAATTCTTCGGGAACGATCAGTTTGTCGAGCGATTGGCCGATCGCTTCATCGGCACTCCATCCGAATAATTGTTCTGCTTGTTGATTCCATCGGAGGATACCTCCTTTTTCATTTATTACAACGATAGCATCCGGCGCATTGTCGAGAATGGCGCGGGTATGTGCTTCACTGGTTCGCAGCAGATTTTCCGCTTCCTGTTCAAGCAGATCACGCCGATTCAGGGAATAAGTATTGTACCAGGAGATGGCTACGAAGATGAGAATTGTGACAGAGGCATAGATCACTACACCGAATTCATGACTAATTATCCCAGCCCAGAACCCCCAAAGGCGCAACATGCCGAGCAATGTTGGCGCAAGAATAGCGGCAGGTAGCAATAAGCGCGCAGTCTGGCTGCCATTAAGCGAGGAGGTGAATTCTTTCATGAATCCCGCATCGGGGTTGGAAAACAGAATAGCGGCGGCAAAAAGAAAGAAACAGATTGCTGTGTTCAATGCCATGGCCAGATAATTGAACACGCCGTAAAACTCTTTTACCTGGTAAAGATAGCCGAGCAGGGAAAGAAGGCTTAAAGACCCGATGAGCAATGCAAGATAATGTGCAGCCATTCTTCCGCGTTTATTCTCATAATGCAGTAGAAGAATGCTGACTCCCGCAAGCAGAAAACACAATGCAGTGTTTGGCGCCATGCGATTAGGCTCACTGTTTTCTTTTCCGGTAAACAGCAATTCATCCGGTCTGAAGCCGGTATAAATGACAAAGTTGAAAAGCACGATAACCGATACCAGTATTACCAGTATGGCAAATGCATATCCCGCAGCCGCCATTGAAGACGATCGCTTGGGTCGGGTTCTCCAGATAAATGAAAGGGATGCCAGTATCAGCAATATCGCGGAGGTCGGATTCATCGCCACCGTATTGCTTGAAATACTTTTGAGAGTGATTATATCAAAGTTCCAACCGATAAGCACCAGGATTGCGATTGCTCCGATGATATAGACCAGATAACCGGCCCATCGCCGCATCCGTTGCTGTAATAAGACATCCGGTGGTAATTGCATAAATCTGTGTTTTATTGCCGCAAAATCCTTACAAATTTTGCAGGCAGGCATAAGGCTTCCTACGCTTTTGCAGTCCTGATCACTATGACGCAAACATCTGATCGCTGCTGGTTGATCATTGTTTTCAAGAGCTGCCTGAGAAGCAATGGTAACACGTACGCTGTACAGATTAAGTGCTAACCGCTTTCTAATCTTGCAGTTACCCGTAGGTTTTAAAATTAAAATAAACGAAAAAGGAGATTGCGCAAAAGTTTTACTCCATAAATATTGTAGAGCGGTGGTAATTTAAGACAATACTCTTAGAATAGAGTTGGCCTGATCAAAGCATTTGGCGTGCTGATCATCCCAGAATACGTGTTTGAGCAGCTATGCCAGAGACGGTAACTTTCAATGACGGCAACCTGTTTTGAAGAAGGGGAATCCGATTTAAAAGGAGCTGTTGAATTTTATCCGGCAGAAATGTTCAGTTCACGCCGGGAAAAGAAACAGAAAGCGTACAGCCCTCACCGGGCGCAGCGGCCACTTCAACCGTACCGTTATAAAACTCGGAACGTTCCCGGATGTTAGAGAATCCAATTCCCTGGTAGGTCTGGCGGGGATCAAATCCATTTCCGTTATCCTGGATAACCAACCGCACTCCGCTATCATTATTGCAAAGCGTGATCTGTGTAAAGGAGGCCTGACTGTGTTTCAGAATGTTTTTTAATTGTTCCTGTACTATACGGAAGATGGTGATCTTTTTTCCAGGAGAGAGCACTTCGATTTCTCCGTTGCACCTGAACTGTATATTCATGCCTCCGGCAAGTTGAATATCTTTTATCATCGATTGGATATTACCGGTAAGGCTTTCTTCTTTTAATTGCGGCGCAACAAGTTCTTTCGAAAGTTTACGGATCTCTTCGATGGCCAGTGAGATATAGTCAAATCCTTTGTCTTTGAATTCCTGTTGATCGTTTTTACAAACCTGAATTTTATCAATAAATAGTTTAGCGGTAAGAAGGATCTGGTTAACGTTGTCATGCAGTTCATGACCGATGCGTGTTTTTTCTTTTTCCTGTGCACGGATCACTGTTTCTGCGATTTCTTTCTGACGCTGTAAACGTTCATCAGCCAGTTCGTTCTGCAATTGTTTTAATGCAGAAATATCTTGCAGGGTACCGATCATTTTTACCGGCAATCCGTTTTCGTAAACAACAAATCCTTTATCCTGCACATGTTTATAGGTTCCGTCCGCGCATTTGAAACGGTATTCATCTTCCCATGACTTACGGTAGTTGTCTGTCGCCTCTTTTACTTTATCAGAAACTCTGTCCCGGTCTTCGGGATGTATACGACGAAGCCACCAGGAGAGTCCTTTTGAATTATCCCACAGGTATCCGATCATTTCCATCAGGGTTTCATTGCGGAAGATCTGGCCGGTTTGCATATCCCATTCCCAGATAGCATCTGAAGTGGCTCGTGTGAGATAAACGATCCGTTCTTTGGCAAGTCTTAGCTCCTTCTCCAAACCCGATGTGTCGGGCACGTTAACGGCCTGACCCGCTAATAAAAGCTTTCCGGAGTGTGGACAACTGATAGGAAATATGCTGATCTGGAAATCGAGTGAACTACCATTCACCCATTGAACCTGTTTTGTTAAGCTCACCGCAGTTCTGGTCTCTGCCGCCTGGATGTGTTTTTGGAAAACAGCGCGAAGAAAAGTTGGAGGAATAAACGACGTGACCCGCTTACCGATACAGGAGTCGGCATTCAGATTAAAATGCTTGAAAAACGATTCGCTGGCTGAAACAAGATTTGTCTGTTCATCAATGACCCAGGCCAGGCTAAGTGAATGCGGCATACGATATTGGACGGTGGTTGTAATACATGCTCAGGGCTCCAGTCTTTACTGTCTGCCAGTTGAATTTTCCGCACATTCATGATTTGTGGAGACTCGCTCTGAAGCGTTGCATCCTCATGGTGGCGAGCAAGAAATGTTGAGCCGGCATACCGGTCAACATTTGCAATGTTAGGATGCTGTAATTCAAAAGAAGGGTCTCGGCCCTTGTCTACAGCGAATAAGGTTTAAACACTAAGAAAGATAAAAAAAACGCCTGAAGCAAGTGATCCATTGAAATTCCTTAGGAAAAAACATAGAAAAATTCTAATTTAAGAATAAACTCTTAGTGGACTTAAATGAATACACCGTGACGGGTATGTGTAACTCGTCTGCCATTTATCCTGATTCATCCGCTATGTTTTGTTCAGGCACCTGAAGCTATTATCTTTGTGGTCCTTCAAATAATGCATATGGACATCTGTTAAGGTTCGTCCCCATTGTAAAAGAACCTGAAAATACTGGCCCTGCAATTACATCCGCCACCGGCGCGATGAATGTTTTCTATTCAAACTTTTTTTAAATGTCTCAAGTACAAAATTCTTCGGGGGCAAAGAATGCCTTTGATTTTATAATACGCGCCATCCGCGGTGAAGAGATGGATTATACCACCGGCTCACTTCGTAAAGCCGTGTTCATGCTGGCCATTCCGATGATGATCGAAATGATCATGGAATCGGTATTTGCATTGGTGGATCTTTATTTTGTTGGTCACCTGGAAGATAGCAGCCATGCGATACAAACAGTCGGCTTAACAGAATCGGTTCTTACAATTATCTATTCGCTTGCGATGGGTATGAGTATGGCGGCTACAGCAACTGTCGCCCGCCGGGTGGGAGAGAAAAATCCTGAAGGGGCTGCTCATGCGGCGATGCAGTCTATATTGGTTGCTTTAAGTGTGTCGATAGTGATCAGTGTTATCGGGTTCATTTTTGCCACGGACATCCTCTTATTGATGGGAGCTTCACCAGATACAGCGGAGAAAGGGACAACCTTTGTACGGATCATGATGGGTGGAAGCCTGGTGATCGTTTTGCTGTTTCTGATCAACGGTATTTTCCGTGGAGCAGGTAATGCCGCAATTGCCATGAAAAGCCTGATGGTGGCGAATCTCTGTAACATTATTCTTTGTCCGCTGTTGATACGCGGTATCGGACCCATCCCTGCCATGGGGCTGAATGGGGCCGCTATTGCGACGACGATCGGTCGCGGAATCGGTGTCGCATATCAGCTTTATTACCTTTTTGGAAAAAAGAACAGCCTTCGCCCTGCTGCCAGCCACTGGAAAATAGATCTTAAAGTGATCAGATCACTGGTAAAGATTGCCACACCGGCTATCTTCCAGTTCCTGATTGCTTCCTGTAGCTGGATCTTTCTGGCAAACCTGGTGGCGACAACCGGCGGAGAGAATGCGTCAGCGGGATATCAAACCGCGTTACGTCTGATGATGTTCTTTATATTACCGGCCTGGGGAATGAGTAATGCTGCAGCTACGCTGGTAGGGCAGAATCTTGGCGCACAACAACCAGACCGGGCAGAAGCAGCTGTTCTGAAAACAATGAAGTATAATGTAATATTCATGGCGCTTGTGACGGTGCTGTTTTTTGTGCTGGGCGATTGGTTTGTGTCTTTCTTTACACCCGATCTGCATGTCCGGGAACAAGCCGTCAAAGCCGTGCATATTATCACCTCAGGGTATATATTTTATGGTATAGGGATGGTACTGATCAATGCGTTCAATGGAGCCGGTGACACCTGGACGCCGACTTGGGTAAATGTTTTTGGCTTCTGGCTTTTTCAGATCCCATTTGCATTTCTACTGGCCAAATATTTTGAGTGGGGGCCAACAGGAGTGTTTGTAGCAGTACCAGTAGCAGAAACTTTGATCACGATCGCCTCGTTTATTTTATTTAAAAAAGGTAGATGGAAAAGAGTTTCGGTGTGATACTATCTATATATAATATAACAGCGATGATATTTTTTTAAACAGTAAAGGGCGTAACAAAATGTTGCGCCCTTTACTGTTTTTATTTACTACACGGATAAGATAGACCTGTAACAGGCATTGCATTTCTTTATCAGGTTGAACTACTGGAAAATCAACGGAGATATATACTTAACATTGATTGTATTTTTTCTTTTGCGCATGCGTATATATGCGAAATGCCTATAAAAACCAAACTTTCTTTCTTGTTTTAAGAGATTGTCCATACTATTTTAGCAGTGACCGCGTTTAATACACGAAATCCGTATCGAATTGAAAAACACACTGACAACAACCCTCTATTGTCTGTGCCTTGCAGCCCTTTCATTATCATGGAAGCCTGCTGCCAAAGCCAGCAACAGCACTGAAAAACCAGCCGTCGTTGATAACGCCGGGAGTTCTGCAGCAAGTGCTAAAATTCATTCTCTTTATGTTTCGATGGACTTACGCGCCAAAGGTCTTTCCGAAGAAGCATTTTCCTATGCCTGTAAAGGATATGAGAACATGCTTCAGAAAAGACTGATCTCTAAAGAAGGATACCTGATGATCTGTGACTTCAGTCAATCTTCTGCCAAAAAGCGTATGTACATTATTGATATGGAGAACCAGGAACTGGTAAAAAACACCTACGTAGCTCATGGAAAAAATTCCGGAGGCGAGTTTGCAAGAGCATTTTCAAACAAGAATGGTTCATTGCAGAGTAGTCTTGGATTTTATGTAACGAAGCAAACCTATTATGGTGAGCATGGTTTATCTCTTCGTGTGAATGGAGTGGAGAAAGGGTTCAATGATAAGGCATATGCCCGTGCGATCGTAATACATGGAGCAAACTATATTGGGAGCCAGAAGAAAGGCCGCAGCTTCGGATGTCCTGCCGTGCCGCAGCAAGAGAGTGCTGAGATCATTAATACGATGAAAGATGGCAACTGCATTTTTGTTTATCATCCCTCAAAAAAATATTTAGCTACTTCGAAGATATTGAACGACTGATTGGACTCAGACAACAAGGATGGACAAACAACAGCCCTAACCTATCATGGTTGGGCTTTTTTATTTTATAGGAAAATGAGAGAGGAATGTCGTCCTGGATTGGATGTTTGTCGTGAAGGAGGGATTTGTTTGGAAAGTCATTCGCTTGGATTGGAAATGACTGAAAGCGGGGTGGTTGGGCGTCTGAAACGTTGGGCCCTCCCCCGCCACCCAATGTCGTTAGGTTCCCGCAGATCAACGCAGATTGGCGCGCAGATTCGCAGATATTTGCCCGCTATCAGACGCTGATCTGCGTATCTGCGCCTTGATCAGCGCCATCTGCGGGAACCTTACGCCAGTATTTGCATAGTGTTCTCTTGACTTAACGACATTGCCCCCGCCTCCACCACCAGGGTCCTGGATGACCAGGAATTCATTTGCGGGCAAACTTTGCCCGCAACCAGTGCAAGCTCCATACACTGGCTATACCCTTTCAGTCAGGCTTTCCGAAATAATAACATTCAGCCAACGCGCGTAAGCAAAATATCATCCCCACAAATATCTATCAACTCATTGCCCCTACAAGGTGAACAAAACACTTTCTACCGGGAAAAAAACGAAAAGAAAACGAGGGCCGGGTGAATACTTGCCAGCCTACTCAATTTTTGGTATTTCCTGCGAGCCTGTATTCCACGACTTTTATTCAATAAACTACAAAACATGAAATACGTTATCATCCTTCTGCTTGCTATTTTTACCCTGAGCAGTTGCAGTAAGTCCGACAAAAAAGTTGAAGAACCCACTCAGTCGGAAGTTACAACTCCTCCATCCTCACTGGGATTAAATAGTTTTTATAAAAAATATCTTGATGCAGGAGGTATCCCTGTTGTCAGTTCTGCGCAGGTGGCTGATGAAGCACTTATCAAAGCACGGGATATTGTCAACAGCATGGTGAGCAAAATTCCCGCTGAAAAGGAGAAGATGATACAAAACAAACTGCGCGTCGGCATCATCGGTATTAATGAAAAGCCAACCGATATGCCCGAGTACAGCGACTTGTATACTGCATTTCCCGGAACTGACTGGGACAATCGCGCACGTGCATATGGCGCAACGATCGCCCGCCCGCTTACTACAAATTGCGAAGAGAATATGCTTTGCCGTGGCAGCAGCGACAGATACAAAGGAGAAGAGATTCTCACACATGAATTTGCTCACGCTATTCATGAACTGGGTATCAGGTTTACCACGCCCGGCTTTGATGCACAATTGCAGGCAGCATATAACAATGCGATTGCAAAAAGCCTTTGGGCAAATACGTATGCACGCGCTGATGTCCGCGAGTACTGGGCCGAAGGCGTGCAATGCTGGTTTAACTCAAACCTCGAAGCCATTCCCGCCAATGGAGTACACAACCAGGTGAACACAAGAGCGGAATTGAAAGCGTATGACCCAACTTTGCACGATCTGATCAGTAAATATTTTACAAACGATGATAAGAAGCATGGATGTTACTAACAGGCACACACAATAAACGAGTAAGCCGCAATAGCTCCGGGGTAACCCCGTTAGTTATTGCGGCTTTTGGTATTAAGCAAAACTTTTCCTTTATCAAAAGTACCCAGCCTGTCGCACAAGATCTGGGCAAATTTTATCATGTTTGTAATTAGCCAACTTACTGGCTATATATTACTGGTCATCGATGCCGATCAATGATTGTTTGGCAGAAAATCCAGCCTTGTTATTATTTTTCGCCTTCATTACAACATCACTCCTGCATCACGCGATAAATCAGGCATCAGCTATCGGTCATCGAACAACTACAGATTGGCTTAATTAGTATACGTTAATCAAATATGGCTCTTATCGCAGCCGAAAGGTTTTCATGATCATTGCCCTCAAGATCAAATCTTATCGGATAGGCTTATTTTTCGATGCTTTAAGACGGAAATCGACCTGTTTCAATATATACTTCGACGTATCGGAATAATATCTCATCGATCCTCTGTATCGCGTTTCCGCTTCTTCTTTTGAAAAATAGTAATTGAAATCACTGGTTGCTGCTTTGCCATTACAATCTTCATTAACCCACATACCCCATTCATCGCCCGGCTTCCACCCAGCAGTATCTGCAGCGCAAACAGAGTAGACAGGAGAAATTCTTATCTCAACTTTTCCTGTAGCATTTAATGTCCGGGAATGACAATAATAGTAAACGTGGCTTTCGTCTGTGAATGAGCTGATAGCAATGCTGGCGGTTGCTACGATGAACAAAGTGTAGAGATTTTTCATACCGGGAAGTTTAAGCTTGTCTAGTTCCGTTAAAAATACTGTCACATGCTTCATTTGCTTCGCCCCTTAAAATTACAGAAAAGAAAAATGGCAGTTAACACAAAATTTTCTTACTAAAACAAAAACCGTCTGGGCATCAAGAAAGTTTTCTAATACCGTCCAATAGTTTTGACTGAAACATTTTACTCATACACTGTTGATGATCATCAAAGGCTTATTATGGAATACGGCATTTGCGGTATGGAGTGTTCGCAAATTAAAAAAAGGACAGTTACACAGAGAATGAACGATCCACAGGCAAGCTAAAACCCCAACTCCTCCACCGGGTCCCAAAAGTATTTTTCAAAATCTATAATCTTATTATCCTTAACCTTCACACCTTCCTTCTTCAACATCATCTCCATCTTATTCCCTCCAAAATGCGCTGCCGCACTCAATATTCCCAACCTGTTCACCACCCGATGCGCCGGCACTGCAGGCTTCACTTTCCCGGCACCATTCATCGCCCAGCCCACCATTCTTGCCGACAGCTTCGTTCCCAGGCAGGTTGCAATAGCTCCATAAGAAGTGACCCTTCCTTTCGGAATCTGCCGCGCTACTTCATATACCAGTTCGAAAAAATTTTCATCCCGTTTGCCTGAGGGCGTCACAGTTTTTAATTTTCCGGCAGCTTTTTTTTTCGTAGCCATAAATGATTGGAGATATAAATCAGGATATATAACAAAGTACGTTAGTCCTCTTTATTTTGATCTGCATTCCTCTCTTCCGCTCTTTTTCTCAGCAACTCAGATTTTTTCGGCTCCAGCACATTCTCATAATCAAACGGGCAGTGCTTACATCCATTACCGCAACAATAACCACGGGCGAGATGAAACTTCTCCGTTAATACAAAAAGCCCATGCTCATTTTTATAATAATGTTCTCCCTCAACCCACTGTTGCATCTTTCAGAATTTGTTTCAACTCATCATCCTTTTCTTTTCCGGGTAAGATGGCAGGTAAAGAAAAGCTCAGATAGTGAATACGATTACTTTGAGCGATATCAAGAGACTCGTAATGTGTTTTAATTTGCAGATCTTGTGTCAGTTCAGCTTGCTTATATACATTGTCGTAGTCTGTATGCAAAATGCAGCCATACATTTCTATCACAAGCTTAGTGAACTGATACAGTTCCGGGCTGTCTGTTTTCAAATGGATCCGGCCTCCGGGAACCAGTATCTGCTGATACAGACGAAGGAATTTCGGATGCGTCAATCTTTTCTTTGTTTTTGACCAGCGCAGTTGCGGATCAGGAAATGTGATCCAGATCTCATCTACTTCACCCGGTGCAAAGTATTCACCGATCTTATCGATATGCGTACGGAGAAACCCAATATTCGTCAGTTGATTCTGCAACGCTTTTTTTGCACCAACCCAGATGCGGTTTCCTTTCAGATCAACCCCAACAAAATTCCTGGAAGGATAAAGTAGCCCTAGCCCTACCGCATATTCTCCTTTACCGCAGGCAAGTTCCAGCGTAATCCCATTTTTATTATTAAAAAAGGCATCCCATTTACCAGCCATCCCTTCAGGATACTGCAGCACATTCGGAAATCCTTTCAACTCTTCGAAACGAACTAATTTTTTCTGTCCCATTAGGCGGCAAAGTTACGGTTTGAAAGTACAATTAGAATGAGTCTTGCTTCCACCTTCTATTCGTCACACTGCCATTCGCGCTCTTCCGCGGCCATTCGCGCTCATTCCTGTGGCACTGGGTTTGAACTATACTAACAAACAAATTCGATTGTTCAACAAAATCAGACGTATGAAAATCAACCAATTAAGATCAGCTGTACAGGGAATGGCCGCAGTATTTGGATTTTCCCTGTTAATGGTTGCCTGTAATAACTCAGATGAATCGGCAAATAATTCCACAACAACAAATGGAGAATCAACTGCTGCGGATTCAATGGATAAGGCAACAGCAACAACAACCCCTTCTGGCAACACTTCAACGGCAACCGCAAAAAAGAAAGGCCGCGCATCAGCAGCCGCTATGAAGGCGGAAGATGAAACCATGAAGATCGAAAAAGACAAAATGGGTATTTACACCCGTGCTGAAGTGGCTCCAACTTACGCCGGCGGCTATTCTAACCTGGAAAGTTATATCCAGTCAAATATTGAATATCCTCAAAATGCAATAGACAATAGTGTTGAAGGAACCGTACAGGTGCAATTTGCCGTTGACGAAAATGGCAAAGTCACGAATGTGTCAACCATAGGAAATAAACTCGGTTATGGCCTCGATGAAGAAGCGGTTAAAGTTGTATCTAACATGCCGAAATGGACACCAGGACAGGTTAAAGGCAAGAAAGTAAAAACCTGGAGAACTCTTCCTATTACGTATCAACTTGAATCCTAACCCTGATAAACTCTTCGATATAAGAGTTGAGGATGTGTAGAAAAAATGAAGCCCGGTTTCGACCGGGCTTCGTTCTTATAAATTTTATTATCTTTTAGAACTTAACAAGTAAGCCGGCTCCCACAACAGATTTCAGCTGTGTTCTGGCACCCTCTTTTGATGGTCCGAATAAACGAACATCATCGTCATAGATCATATCAAGACTGTATGTGAGTGACAATACACGTGTAAGTTTGACATTGAGAACGTTTGTAAAGAACACGTCTACATTTTTTGCCTTTGACTTGTAATTTGAAAAAAGATCAAGACGACCTTTATAGCTTAAGATCTTGTTGAAGTCTTTGATATAATTGGCCGATGCAAATGCGCCGATCTCATTGCGCGAATGTTTACCGGGCTCAACGCCGTAATCACCACGATTTGATAATGTATCATCAAGTACGATCGTCCAACGCGATGTGATCGGTGATATAAAGAATGAAAAGGACGGAGCCGGTTTGTAATCAAACCCTGGGCTCACCAGTACATAAGCCGGCGAAAGGATCGTTGAAGCAAATGTTCTTTGATTATCTGCATAGGTATAACCATCAAATAACTGCGAACGGAAGTTGAGCAAGCCGGAAATATTCCATTTTGGTCCTAATGCATATCCGTATTTCGAAAGGATATCGATGCGGTCATCATTCTTTCTTGACCCAAGACTGGTTGTTTTGACATAACCAAAATTGAAGTCGAGCGTATTATCCCAACTATGTTTATCTTTTTTATAGAAGGCATACAGATTAAAAACGGTATTAATGGCGAGGGAGAAATCGTCACCGCCAGCTGCCCAGTTGCTAAGTGATCCCTGGGAGATATTAAGCCCAACACTTCCGCCTTTTTTCCATTTCTTTTGCGTAGTATCGGCGGCATCTTTCGCGATACTTCTTTCGGAGTCTGCTTTTAAGGCCTTCACTGTCTTATCCTGCGCAACAGCAACGTTCGCAATGCTGCAGATGGCCATGAATGCGAATAGTCTTCTCATAAAACTGATTTTGCGCAAAAATAAGGGTTGAAGAATAAAATATACATGTGTAGCGGGATGTATCTGGCATCAGGTGAATGCGATAAAAACAGGACTTCCCGGCCAAATTAAAAAATTCGATCGGGAAGGGCCTCTGCTTGCTACCAACAATAGTCTTAGCCGGGTATATTTAAGAGAATACGGATTACGATAGTATTCCGCCACAGCAACTGTATGCGCTCAGATTAATAGTATATATGTAGTTGATTAAGTCTCCTGGTAAATGTGCCGGTGGATGCGTGGCCTACTGCTCACACAAATCTTCCCCTTATGCTGACTTGTACAATTTACGACGAACAAAAAGACGAGTCCATACCGTGACGACGGTAATTATTCGCGACTACCAAGGAAAGAATTTCCCAAAGTAGCTAAATACGACCTTTAATAGCATAATCATCCCGTCTGGTGATTTAAGAATGGAGCCGGGTGATAGTAGCCGGTTGTGTCTAACCCGGATAATAGGTAATGACAGCCGAAGGCTGACAGCGTAGATTTTTTGGGTATCAGCTTGTGCGACTCCATGGCGTTGCAATCCGTTTATCGTCATCTAAGGAACCAGCAACCTTTGTAGCTGTAATGATCTCAAGCAACAGGTTGCTGAAGGCCGGTAGTCTTTGACTTTTTTATCAACCATTGCAAGTTTCTACCAGCGACTTTGATGATTGGGTCTTCACAGAGTACTCGCTGGAGTATTGACAAGTCTTTTCGTATCCGTAAAATTGTCATCGGGTCCCTATTCGATGTACAGATTGAGCAGGCTTGTGCCGGTTTGGACACAAACAGGACTGGCAATTCTATTTAATACCATATAAATATTGCTGCCATAATACGCAAGGAATGGTAAATTAGCAATATTGCCACAACGTAGTCACTCTAATGCCACCACTACCTCGTGTACACCTCAAATCGCTGTTTCTATAAAAAGCAAAACATTGAAAAAAGTAACTTTTCTATTCATTATAATTTCTGCAACGATAACTGTATCCGCACAGCAACTCTTTTCGAAAAAGCAGCAGGAAATACAACAAACTGTCGTAAAAATGTTTAAAGCTTTATCTGACCGGGATTCGATAACCTTAAAATCATATTGCTCGCCAGATATTACGTTTTACGAATACGGTCAGGTCTGGAGTATCGATACTCTCATCAGGAAGGGAATTACAATGAATCAGTCTGCAGATTTTAGTCGCACCAATACTTTTGAGTTTATAAATACTGAAACAGGCAAAACTAAAGCATGGGTAACTTACAGGTTGAGTTCTGTTATAACCAGGGATGCCAACGAAACAAGTATAGAATGGCTGGAAACGGTTTTTTTGGAAAGGCGAAATAAGCAGTGGAAAGTAAAACATCTTCATTCAACGGTAGTCAAACGGAATTAGGCAAGAAGTAGTAGGCGCAGGCTCCATTATCTGCACAACAACCAATAAAAGCATTTTAGAACTGCCGGGTTTCCCGATCTCCTTCCGGAATCATGGACTATTTACTTTCCGAAAGATTCCTAAATAAGCATCTCAACTCTTAAACTTTCAAACCTTTAAACTTTAAAACGTTTAACCTTGATCCCATAAAACAAAAATGCCAGTCTGAAAAGACCGGCAAACACGTAACTAAAACTAAATAAACTCTTTTCTTATATTTTTCCAAAGACTGTCAAAAAAAGCCCGTCCGCAAAGGAGGACAGGCAAACAATCACAATCACATGAGAAAAATTAAGACCGGTTTGAAACCGGACTCGCTGTAGGGGGAGGAGTCGAACCTCCACGGAGCAGTTAGCCTTAGCACAAAGAGTTAGTGGTCAATCCTGGTCGGCCTGACGGTCGGCTCTATGCTATGTTTGTCCTGTGATCTCCACCCTCGAGACGAGAGGGCATGTCTGCCAAAAATTTCATCACCCCACAGTATAAAAAGCGATTTAAAATCCTTTCACCTTTGTCAAGCTTTGCGGCACGCCACAGTAGCTTTATTAAAAGTGAATGTTTTTAAAGAACTTGATAGAACAAAATTAAGGGAAATGGCTATTTGATTCAAAGTTTTTCAAGAAATATTTTGAAAATATAGATAAATTTCAAATATTTGATGATATTACCTTAAAGCTTCAAAAATAGACTTCAAAAATGAGTGCCAAATTGAATCTTGACAAACTTGATCTGGACATCATTCATCACATGATGGAGAATGCTGAAATATCTTATGCCGATCTGGGCAAAAAGCTATTTGTTTCAGGCGGAACTATACATGTTCGAATCAAAAAACTCCAGGAAGCGAAAGTAGTTAAAGGTACTAAACTCTCTGCAGACCTGAAACTACTTGGCTATGATGTCATCGCTTTTATCGGTATCTACCTGAAAGAAAGTTCACTGTACGATGGAGTTGCAAAAGAATTACAGAAAATTCCTGAAATCGTACGCCTCAATTACACAACTGGTAACTACAGCATGTTCGCAGAAATAGTCTGCAAAGACATTTCACAATTGCGTTATGTTCTGCATGATCAGCTGCAAAAAATCAAAGGCATTGAACGCACTGAAACATTCATCTCACTTGAAGAAAGCTTTAACCGGAATGTAAAAGTTGCGAGCTGATGAAGAGCCGCGCCAGCTTTTACTCTTCCCTGGTTTGGATGATCGTGCTCAATGTAATGATCAAACCTGCATGGATCTTTGGCATCGACCGGCAGGTACAAAACCAGGTAGGTGTAGAACAATACGGCATTTACTTTTCACTGTTCAACCTATCTGTCGTATTTGCCTTCCTGCTCGATTGGGGTATGACTACTTATCTCAATCGCCAACTTGCAATGCAATCCTCTGATGAAGCGTCTGTCACAAGCCCGCTTTTACAGGCGAAGCTGTTATTCAGCACTCTCTATGCCGCGGTTATATTTACCGCCGCATGGATCTCTAATGTGAAGCGCTGGGATATTGTAGTATACGTTATTCTTATACAGGTCTTCTATTCCCTGCTCCTTTTTCTGCGTGCAATCGTTACTGCCAGACAATTTTTTAATACAGATGCATGGCTTTCCATCATCGATAAATCACTTATGCTGATCATAGGAGGGATCCTGCTATATATTCCCTCTCTTCAGGGTTTGCTGACAATCGAAATGTTCGCCTGGCTGCAAGCAGCCTGTCTCGGTATAGCAATACTGATTGCTTTTATTTGCATATGGCAGAAAAAGCTCCTCCATCATCTGCGTTTTTCAGGTCTTCCCCCCAGCACCATCTTCCGGCAGGCATTTCCCTTTGCCTTCGTCGTTCTGCTTATGTCCCTTCACGGACGCATCGATGCGTTTTTGCTTGAACGTATCGAAACAAACGGCGCATACGAAACAGGCCTTTACGCAGGCGCTTATCGCTTGCTTGATGCAATCAACATGGTTGGCATACTCACCATTTCATTTCTGCTTCCCTATATTGTAAAACGATGGAGCAGCAAACAGGATATCAACGAAGTAATATTAGCCGGCCGGCATTTTCTGGTAATGCTCTCGATCGGAATGGCAGCTATCGCAATCTTTATGGGAGACTGGATCCAGTCCCTGCTTTATCATCATAGCGATCAAAAAGCCGTTGAAGTTTTGCAATGGTGCCTTCCCGCGTTGATGGGCTATTCCATAACGCATATTTATGGCACTGTACTTACCGCCACCGGGCATATCAGGCTTTTCTGCCTCATCGTCGCCATTGCGGCAGCGCTGAACATCCTCCTGAACGTATTACTGATCCCACGGTTTGGTGCCCTCGGCTGCTGCATCTCGGCTCTTTGCAGTCAGGGTATTGGCTGCCTCGGTGTAATGTACTTCGCCTGTCAAAAAATGAGTCTCAGGGTTCACTTCCGTTCTGTTTTAGTTTATATTTTTACTGCAATACTTTTAAGCGTGGTCCTGTACATGGGAACTGCCTGGTCTGTGAATCAATTTTTCCTGATAGGATTTGCCGGCATTCTCACGCTGCTGATCATGTTTTTTACCGGCATGATCAACCTGCGCAACTGGATCACCCGGTAATATAAATTTCAACTATCACCACATGCCGGATATAATTCAACTGATTGCTGCCTGGAAAAAACAGATTTCTCTGGTCGTTCTGATCTCCGTGATCGTCGCCGCTGCCATAGTATTCATCATTCCCCCAAAATATCTCGCCACCGCCACCGCTTTACCGGCAAACCCGGTAACTGCTGACAAATCTCTCATTTTTAATAACCATATCCGCGATTTATACAGCAGTATCGGTACGCCAACTGAACTTGACCGCGTTGTTGGCACAGCCCAGTCAGACACTATTTATCTTTCCGTTGCACGAAAATTTGATCTAGTCTCCTTTTATAAGATCGGTAAAAACAAGGATTTTGCATTAATGAAAGCTGCCAGACAGCTCAAAAAAGATTCCAAAGTGAGCAAGACTGAATTTGGTGAATTAATGATACGTGTTTGGTGCAGTAATAAACTGTTGGCTCCCCAACTGGCAAATGCAATGATGGATGAGCTGGCACTGATACACCAGGAGATAATGAACCGAAATAACCAACTCATCTTGCAAAACATCAGGAATGCAATGTTGTCAGTCATTACAGTGAAAGATTCTTTACAAGCGGGCGACGAAACAGAGCAATGGAGAAATTATAAAAAACTGGAAACAGAATATTCACTGATGATCAAAGCAAATCCACCAGCCCTGCTTCCCGTAGAGAAAGCAAGGGTAAGTGATCATCCCGATAAGCCCCGTAAATTACTGGTGCTGGTGGCAACAGCGGTTGCAGCATTTGTATTTGCCTTGTGGCTCGCACTGCTTCTTGAAAAAAGAAAATCATCAGCCAAATGAGATCGCTGACCAGCGATAACAGGTTTCTCTTCTTTGCAGCGTCGGCATTGTTTGTCATAACAATGGCGCTATCGATCATTACCGAAACCTATTATCTGCTGGCTATTCCATTCGCGGCATTGCTATTTCAAACAGGATGGAATTCTTTCCCGCTGATATTTTTCTTGCTGATTGCTTCGATTCCATTTTCTGCAGAACTACAGGTCACAGAAAGTCTGGGCACAGATCTGCCGGATGAACTGCTGATGCTGCTTGTGTCCCTATTGTTTTTCTTTCATGTGTTGAACAATGCAAAGGTTTTCTCTAAAATCATCTGGCATCCGCTGATCTGGCTGATCCTGCTATCATTTTGCTGGGCAGTGATCTCATCCATGTTTTCCACACAGGTGATTTTTTCAGTAAAATTTCTGCTGGCAAAAACATGGTATATCGGCGCTTTTCTCGCTGCTTTTCTACTTATCAGTATCCAGGAAGATGTGTTAAGAAAAGCTGCGATCATACTGGCGGTTTCGATGTTGATCTGTACAATGATCGTTCTGTTTCGGCATGCAATGTTGGGCCTGGGTTTTGCTGATATCAACACGGCCGTATCTCCTTTCTTCAGAAATCACGTGAACTACTCCGCGCTGCTTGTTTGTACAATACCCATCTGGTTTGGTTGCTGGACACTTTCCTCTTCAAGCCTGCGTAAGGTAGTTTCAGTTATCATTGTTGTCCTTTTGATCGCTCTGGTTTTATCGTATGCCCGCGGCGCATGGCTCGCCCTCATCACAGGGATCATCACCGGTTGGTTATTGATGAGAAAAATGATCCTTCACGCCTTACTGATCGTTGTATTGCTTGCCACAATCGGCGTAGGCTGGCTAATAAAAGAAGACAATTATCTCCGCTTCGCACCAGATCATAACACAACCATCTTTCATGAAGATTTCAGCGAACATCTTGTGGCAACATACGAAATGAAAGACCTTTCCGCAGCTGAACGATTTTATCGCTGGATCGCCGGCGTCAGAATGATACCCGATCACTGGCTAAGCGGTTTTGGCCCGGGGACTTTTTACAGTAACTATAAGCCTTATGCTGTACCTGCATTCCAAACCTGGGTGAGTGATAACGAAGAGCGCTCTACGGTGCACAACTATTTCTTATTAACGGCCGTTGAACAGGGCATTCCCGGCCTTGCCATCCTCTTACTACTTGTTGCGGCTGTTTTTTATTATGCGCAACAGCTTTATCATCGCATCAAAGATCCATTCTACCGTATGGCAAGCTTTGTTACGGCATTGATCTTTTCCATGATCCTTACGCTGAACCTGCTGAGTGATCTGATCGAAACGGATAAGATCGGAAGTCTGTTCTTCCTTTGTATCGCGGCACTGGTGATCATTGATAAGAAAACGGCAAAATCCGGATCGCTGTCTTAAAGTTTACCGCGCACATTCAGCGCGTCTCTCAAACCATTTCCAAGCAGGTTAAATGCAAGCACAAGCAACATAATGGCAAACCCGGGAGCAAGCGCCAGCATTGGGTTTTGAGTGATCACAAAATTATAATTCTCTTTGATCATTAATCCCCAGCTTGGTTGAGGAGCCTGTACGCCGATCCCAAGAAAGCTGAGGCCTGCTTCAATGACTATCGCAGACGCGAAGTTTGCTGCCGCGATCACCATCACTGGCCCCATAATATTCGGCCAGATATGTCGTACAATAGCGCGCATATGCGAGAATCCTAATGCCCTGGTTGCTTCCACATATTCAAGTTCCCGAACAGCCAGGATCTGACCTCTGACGAGCCTGGCCACATTCACCCACATCGTCAAACCTATCGCAATAAAGATCTGCCAGAACCCTTTGCCAAGAGCAAGCGTAATAGCAAACACCAAAAGCAAGGTTGGAATACTCCAAAGCACATTGATGAACCACATGATAATATCATCCGTTCTTCCGCGGAAATAGCCTGCAAGAGAACCCAGAAGCAGTCCGATCGTCAGAGATATGATCACCGTAATCAGACCCACACTCAAGCTCACCCTCGTTCCGATAAGCAAACGACTGAAAATATCCCGCCCGAACTTGTCCGTTCCAAAGACGAACCGCTGACCAACTACCGGTGAAGCTGCCAGCTGATCTTTATTGTAAGACTGCTGCTCGCTCAGCCCTTCGTCAATGAACTTCTGAATGACCACACTGTCGCCAACTACTGCATGCGAGACAATGGGCACATAATAAAAGGCATCTTCTCTTCCATTCATCAGGCGATTGAAAAATGATGTTGCCTCAACTTCTTTCTCTTTCTTTACTAAAAGAAAATCCTGTTTAAATCCGGGCTTGTTTCCCCCTATCTCAAGAATGATCCTGTTTGCAAAAGGCGAGGGGTCCGGCGCAATAAAGTAGGCAAACACTGCAACAAGAATTGCGATGCCGATCACAATCAGTCCAAACAACGCGCCCTTGTTCCGGCGCAATCTGCGCCAGGCTGCTGATTGAAAAGACTGTTCGTTGCTCATAGCGGAAAGATATTAATAAGCGCGCAATTGTATCTACAATCGCACCGCTCTATTTTATTTTACGCCCCTTCCATTCATATTTCCCGAACTGACCAAGAAAGCCCGAGATAAGCGTGTATGCAATGTGTAACGGCTGAAAAAGAGGAAACAATCTTACCGACCATTTCTTTCCAAAAAAACCGGCAAGCGAGATATAAAGAGGAAGCTCGACAATTGTTTTTAATAACCAGAAGTAAAAGGCGTATAGGAAGAATGCAGTATTCCAGAATCCGGCAACAATTAATACTGGAAATGAAAGATTAAACAGATAAACAAGAAGCAGAACGGGGAGTATGCGCGGGTCATTGTATTGCGTTGCTTTACTTGCCCAACGGATCCGCTGGTTGATAAATTTCCGCCAGGTATCCATTGGCAATGTATTTACAATCGCATCCGTTGATTTCAGATAGTGGATCCCGTTTGGATATCGCTGCGCGATCTTATGCATCAGCAGCATATCGTCTCCTGAAGCAATATGATCGATCTTGCTGAATCCATCTACTTCAACAAACGCTTTTCTTTCATACGCAAGATTTGCTCCATTGCTCATAGATAAATGCTTCCGGAAAACGGCCGCACCGGTTATTCCCTGCAAAACCATAAAATCCATCGCCTGAAAGATCTGCAATACTGAATTAGTACAGGAAAAACTGACAGGAGCTGCTATAAAAACTGCGGCTGTCTTCTGCTTAAATGCTGCAATGGTGGAAAGCCATTCTCTCCCGGGAATACAATCCGCATCTGTCGTAACGATCAGTTCTCCGCTGGTAGCAGCAATACCGGTCTCGATAGCTTTTTTTTTATAGGAATTGATCCCGTCATCCATAAGAGAGATCACTTTGACTCCGGCAAAACTGCGTGCAATCGCAGCTGTATCATCTGTCGAATGATCATCTATCACCACTATTTCAATATGCGATGCAGGATATGTTTGCTGCTGAAGCGCCGTTAGCAGGTTCCCTATATTCTTTTCTTCATTTCTTGCCGGGATGATCAGGGAGATCTTTATAAGATCGATCGGGCTTGCATTTTCAAAAACTGGAATTGCCTTCCAGCTTTGCCAATAGAAGATCAGCAATACTCCATAGAGTACAAACAGGAAAAGGAGTATCAGGAAAAGTATCATCATTGATCAAACATGTATCAGCAGACACTAAGGTAACTCCAGTGCTTCAATAATGTCACCAATATATTTTTGCTGCAGGATCTGGTGGCCTCCGTTCAATACTTTGATAGAACAATATGCTTCAATTCCTTTTCTGAACTTCTCTCCTCTCACAGGAAGAATGATCCGGTCATGTTTTCCGTAAAGCAGTTTCACCGGCGTGTGATTTTTACGGATGAATGATCGGATCTGTTTCAGATCTGGTTTTAGTTTCCGGAGAACAGTCCACCGGCGATACAAGGCCAAACGCAGATCCCTGTTACCGATATAGGTATTTACAAACTTGAATACGCTTGCATTGACCCGGCCTGTTTTGTTCATGACCTTCAAAAGAGAAAAGAACCAGCCAGGACGATGCATCGTAAACCGGAACAGGCGATTCCCCAGCAACGTTTGTGTCGACAGCCAGTACCAGGGATTCATCAACAGGCCATCAGGGGCAATCAGTACAAGTTTACTACAGAAATCCGGAGACTTCTGATAAAAAGAAAGCACAACACGCCCACCAAGGCTAAAGCCCATCAGGATCGGCTTTGTAGCTGATGGAATAGTCAGCAAACCAATTATTTCCTCAAGATGATCGCTCGTAAAGTCAAGTCCTTCATTCCATCTTGTATGCCCATGAAAGGGTAATTCAACAGCATGGAAGCTGAACTTATCGCCCGATGCAGCCTCCAGAAAAGCAAACGAAGCCGCATTTTCACCGTAACCATGAAAACATAACACAGGTACCGGCCCCTGCCCAAAGCGGTAATAACTGATTAAGGATGATTTATAAGACAATAACTGATGATACATAAGGTCAAAACAGCGGTCCAAAAATTAATTGCAGGAATTCAAATTTAATATTATTTTTGGATAGTTGCACAAACAACTATATGTCAAACAACCATTTTAAGAAAGGAGAGCTTTACAGCTTTATCACCGGTAAAGCTTCCACTGCCATTGCCCGTCGTTTACAGAAGAAGTTCAATGCTGCCGGTTTGAATATTACTATAGAACAATGGAGTGTGTTGTATCATCTTTGGAAAGAAGATGGCAGAAGTCAGCAGCAACTCTGCAACGCTACTTATCGTGACAAGCCAAGCATCACAAGACTGGTTGATAATCTGGAGAGACTGAATCTTGTGAAAAGGGTTCCGTCTGAAAGTGACAGGCGGATCAACCTGATCTATCTTACCAAACAGGCCCAGAAGCTGGAAGAAGAAACCATGCAGATCGCAGATGAAACACTGTTTGAAGCCCTGAAAACTGTGCCGCCGGAAAGAATCGATATCTGTAAAGAAGTTCTGCAAATTGTATACGATAATCTGAAATAGGTTCACTCATGTTCCATAAGTTTCATAGGCCCCAAAGTTTTTTCTATAGTGACCTCTGAAACTCATAACTTTTTAACCTCTTTAACCTCTTTAACCTCTTAAACCTCTTAAACCTTTTAAACTTTATTACCATGAGTACTACCACTGATGCCAAAAACGTGCTGAAGGGAGGAGAATGGCTGATTAAAGAATCCTCGCCATTTGAAACATTTACCCCCGAAGATTTTACGGAAGAGCAAAAAATGATCAGGGATATGTGTGATCAGTTCCTGGATGCGGAAATATTTCCGATACTGGAAAGGATTGACAGCCTCGAACCCGGCCTGATGAAATCACTCGTTGAAAAAGCTGGTGAACAGGGTTTGCTCGCAACTGCATTTCCGGAAGAATACGGTGGTCTCGGAAAAGATTTTGTAACGGCAACTATCATCAACGAATACCTGGGTGCCGGTCACTCATTTTCTGTTGCGATCGCCGCACACACCGGTATCGGAACGCTTCCGATCCTGTACTTTGGCTCACCAGAGCAGAAACAGAAATACATTCCAAAGCTGATCACCGGTGAATGGGCCGGCGCATATGGCCTGACGGAGCCTAACAGCGGCAGTGATGCGCTTGGCGCAAAAACAACCGCCAAACTCAGCGATGATGGAAAATACTACATACTGAATGGCCAGAAATGCTGGATCACCAACGGCGGCTTTGCACAAGTATATACTGTATTTGCAAAAGTGGATGGTGATAAATTCACCGCATTTATTGTTGACCGCGGTACAGAAGGTTTTACCCAGGGACCGGAAGAACATAAAATGGGCATCAAAGGATCTTCAACGGTGCAGTTGTATTTCCAGGATGCAAAAGTGCCCGTGGAGAATGTATTGGGTGAGATCGGTAAAGGACATAAGATTGCGTTCAATATCTTGAATATCGGCCGGCTGAAACTCTGCGCAGCAGCAATCGGCGGCGCGAGAAGATCATTAAGCGGAACGATCGAATATGCAAAAACGCGTGAACAGTTCAAACAGCCGATCTCCAACTTCGGTGCTATCAAACATAAGCTGGGTGAAATGGCCGTGCAGATGTATGTTACAGAAGCAGCTCTTTATCGCACAGCAGAATGGATCGACGAGAAAGAGAAAGAATTACTCGCTGCCGGAAAACCATTCAATGAAGCACTGCTTGGTGCTGCTGAAGAATATGCCATCGAATGCGCTATGCTGAAAGTGGCAGGAAGTGAAACGCTCGACTTTATTGTTGATGAAGGCGTGCAGATCCACGGTGGCAATGGTTTCAGTGCAGAATATAATATCTCCAGAGCCTATCGCGATAGCCGCATCAACCGCATCTATGAAGGAACGAACGAGATCAACCGCCTGCTTACACTCGACATGACGCTGAAAAGAGCAATGGGTGGACGACTCGATCTCATGGGACCAGCATTCGCCGTGCAAAAAGAATTAATGAGCATCCCCGATTTTGGTGCAGAAGATGAAGCTCCGTTTGCAAAAGAAAAAAAACTGGTCGCAAATCTTAAAAAAGCGATCCTGGTGACAGCCGGTGCTGCTGTACAGAAACTGATGATGAAGATCGACAGCGAACAGGAAATACTCATGAACCTTGCAGATATGGCGATCATTACCTTCAATGCAGAAAGCGTGTTGCTGCGCGTGATCAAGGCCACCGATAAGCAGGGTGATGCAGCAACTTCACTTCAACAGGATCTCATGCGCACTTATCTTTTTGATGCTGCAGATAAAGTAAACAAAGCAGGTAAAGATGCCATCAACGCATTCGCAGAAGGAGATGAGCAAAGAATGATCCTGATGGGATTGAAAAGATTCACTAAAGCAGAACCTTTTAATACAAAGGATGCGCGGAGAAGGATCGCGGAAAAAATGATTGCGGACGGGAAATACAGCTTCTAATCTTAAAGAGGCTCTGAAGCTTCAAGATTGCTTTGCTGTTTTCCGATCACCGTTTTAGCACTTTCCCGCTTCCAGTGAGTTTCCATGTTAAAGACGATTGCCTCAAGCGGGGCAATCGTTTTTGTTTGCTCGTCCGCGTAAAGCGCTTTAAGTTCCTCGCGTGTGGTTTTTATCTCAGACAATTTGGCAACACGTTTTCTTTCAAAAAGAAGACCGACAGACATTACCAGTGCAGAAATGATACTGAGGGCAAAAAATACCAGGCGTGCATCATCCTGGAAACTATGATCCATAAAATAGAACACATAATATACGTAGGTAAAACCAACGTAAGTGAAGAACAATGTGCTTGCAAAAATGGCTTTCCCGGCAGCTTTATGATAAACAACCGTGATCTTGATCTGGTGTATTGCAAAGATCAGAGAAAGTCCCAGCGTTAGCACCAGACCAGGCATCGTAATGATCGTAGACGATTTGATATTGTATCCCATGATAGCAAGGATTGCCACTTCATACACAAAAAATGCAGCAATCACCCAGTAGATCTTCTGCTTGAAGGCTGCTGATCTGGACAAATAGGCAAGGAAGAATAATGTAAGCGGAGCATCCACCAGGTTTGTAAGGATCCCGAATGCACTTTCGAGCGGGCTCGGAAGATTGATGATGCCAATCGACATCAGCAGGAATGCAAGCCCCAGGATATAATAAGCAAACAGGGCTATAAAATTCTTATACCAACCGAGCCTCGTAGCAATCATGACAACGATGGGCGCAGATAGGGCAAAGACGGCAATTCGTTCCAGTAGGCTTGATAGATGCATTTATGTTGAAATTTCTTTAGGACAAAGTCTGGTGGACAAGTATGTTGAATTTTCGCTATAAATGTAGCAAGAGTTAATGGTACATCCTTCTTGCCGCTAAGGGTTTATGCTAAAATTCAGTAAAAGCGTCGGTGCTTTCCGTAATACTACGAGAGAGCGGTATAGGGCAATGGAGGGGAAACTTACTAGTTTTTGACATTTGTCATAGAAATCATAGAAATAGCAAAGGATAGTTAAACAAAAAACGTCAGTAACGTAAATCCCTAGTCTGGATATGCTTCACCGCGATGACAGGTTCTACATGTTACTACGTTCAGGTATTCTGGTCTTACCGACTTATCGAAATAGAAGTTGTTCTTGTTGATATCGATCGTCATCCGCATCATCTTACGCGCTTCTTGCTTCATTGGTTTTTCATCACTCGAATAATCCAGGCTATCCGGATTGTTCTTTGCCGGGGCATGGCAAAAGCTGCAGCCAATGCCTAAAGCTTTATTATAGGACTCCATAATGCTATCAAGCTTCTGATCGCTGATATCCTTTGGAAGGATCTGTAAATTCTTATGTGGTCCTTTCGGCGCAGTGGTGGCGGCAATACCCAACAACACAAACGCAACGATCGCAACTGATGTAAAAACCTTTCCGGAAAGCATGCTGAACATTTAAATGGCTAGATGTTTAAAAACAAAAGAGGGTTGTATGATATAAAATTTTCAGATGTTCCGTCAGACGTTTAAAATACAATATCGTTCAATACAAGAAACATATAAGTATTCACTGGCGTAGGGTTCCCGCAGATTAACGCTGATCAGGGCGCAGATACGCAGATGTTTACATGCTATCATACACTGATCTGCGTATCTGCGCCCTGATCAGCGTTAATCTGCGGGAACCCTAGAGCGATTCCGGGGATTGACTTCGCAATCTCACCAACACCGCCCATAACAAAATTACATTGGTTTAAAATGAAAAAATCCCGCACCAATAAGCGCGGGATTTTGTATGCAGATGTCTTCTTATTGTAATGCCGTTGCAGCCGCTTCATCCAAAAACCAGTAAAGCTCATTGTTTGCTGGTTGAATCACCTGCGCCGGATATCGTTCCGGGTTGCTCTCGCCATACAAAACAGACTTCAATGCATCCACCTTGCCTGCACCACTCACCAGGAAAGCAATACGGGCAGATTTGTTAACCACCGCTTTCGTCAGTGTGATCCGGTACATATTCTGTTCTTCCAAAAAGAACGCACTCATCCAGTTGGTGTTTTCTGCAATAACCGGATATCCCGGGAAAAGAGACAATGTATGCGCGTCATCTCCAAGACCAAGCATAACGAGATCAAAGGTGAATTGTCTTCCATCAAAATACTGGTGAAGTTTTGTATCATATTCTTCAACAGCTTCATCAGGCGGAAGATCTGTTCTCATCACATGGATCTGCTTTTTATTCACCGGAACATGGTCCAGCAATTCATCAAAGGTCATCTTCGCATTATTCCTGTCATCTGTAAACGGCACAAAACGTTCATCTCCCCAGAAAAAATGCAGTTTTGGCCAGTCGATCTTTCCTGCATATTCAGGTGTAGCGAGCAACTGGTATAACTTCTTAGGAGTGCTTCCGCCAGAAAGTGAAATGGTAAAGCGATCCTGCTTCTGTAAAGTGTCTTCGATATATTCTACCAGCCAGTCAGCAAAAAGGCGGCTTAGTTCATCTGTATTCTTTGCTACAATAGTCTGCATGATTCTTATTTATGTGATCCGCTTTTTCCGTTATTGGTAGGAAGATTGGCCCAGAAATGTCCGTCTCTCGCGATAAGCGCTTCTGCATCTTCAGGTCCCCAGCTATCGGGTGAATAATTCGGGAAATCGACTGGAGCTCTTTTATGCCATGCGTCCAGTATCGGCGTGATCACTTCCCAGGCAGCTTCTACCTGGTCTGCACGCATAAAGAGAGTCTGATTACCTTCAATTACATCCTCAAGCAGTGTTTCGTATGCTTCGGGTTCCTGTTCTTCATATGCTTCAGCATAGTTGAACACCATGTCAACCGGCGTTAATACCATTTCAGTTCCCGGGCGTTTTGCCTGGAAGCGGATGCGGATATCCATCTGCGGCTGGATGCTGAACGTAAGACGGTTTGGTCTCCACGTGTCAGCAGCTTCTGCCGGGAATGAATAATGCGGGGCTTCTTTGAATTGGATCGTGATCAGCGTTGTTTTTTCATGTAAACGCTTACCTGTACGGATATAGAACGGTACATTTTTCCAGCGCCAGTTATCCACAAAGAATTTAGCGGCTACAAATGTTTCAACATGCGAGTCAGGATCAACACCTTTTTCTTCTCTGTATCCCGGCACTTCCTTTCCTTTCTGCCAACCGGATGCATATTGCCCCCGAACAGCGTTCTCATGCACATCTTCCACATTGATGCGTCTGATCGCAGAAAGAACGTCGACTTTCTTATTACGGATCTCATTTGAGTCGAATGAAGTTGGCGGCTCCATCGCGATCATACAAAGCAATTGAAGTACGTGGTTCTGCACCATGTCACGCAATGCACCTGACTGATCATAATAGCCACCTCTGTCTTCCACGCCGATCGTTTCCGCCGCCGTGATCTGGATATGATCGATATAATGATTATTCCAGATCGGCTCAAACAATGCGTTGGCAAAACGGAAGGCAAGAATGTTCTGAACAGTTTCTTTCCCGAGATAGTGATCGATACGATAGATCTGTTCTTCCTTGAAAAGGCTATCCAGTAGTTTGTTCAGTTCTTTGGCACTTTGCAGATCATGTCCGAATGGCTTTTCAAATACGATACGTGTGTGCTGTGTATCATCACAAATCTTATGCTGCGCAAGCTTTGTTGCAATTATTGGGGCTAACTGTGGCGCAACGGAGAGATAGAACATAACGTTGGGCTGCACCCCCCAGTTCTTTCCCTGCTCTTCTATATATTCATAAATGCCTTTGTATGACTCATCCGCTTCGAGATCGCGGGATTGATAATACACGTTCTGCGCAAATTCCGGCCAGGCTTTTCCGTTGTGATCTTTCCTGCGGGAAAACTCCTGCATTCCTTCCAGCAACTTCTCCCTGTATTCTTCATCAGAGACAGGTGAGCGGCCAATACCGACAACGATATATTTCTCCGGCATAAAATGATCCAGGTAAAGATTGTACAATGCCGGGATCAGTTTGCGTTTTGTAAGGTCACCGCTTCCTCCGAAAATAAAGATGATAGTTGGAGTCAGATTTTTTTTCGTATCCATAAATATTTTTTAACTGATAGTTGTTATTATTCCCATTCTGTATGAAAACTTCCTTCCCTGTCGAGACGCTGATAGGTATGCGCACCAAAGAAATCGCGTTGAGCCTGGATCAGATTGGTGGCCATTCTATCGCTGGTATAAGCGTCAAAGTATGAGAGCGAACTTGTCAATGCAGCGGAAGGCACTTTCGCAGCGCTGAACTGTTGTGCAAGTTTGCGTAAACCGGTCATCTTTTTTTTCGCGATTGCTGCGATCTTCTTGTCAAGCAAAATATTGGGTAATGACGCGTCTTTTTTGAATGCAGCGGTGAACACTTCTAGCATGGAAGAGCGGATGATACAACCGCCTCTCCAGATCTTCACTACATCATGTAATGGAATATCCATCTTATGCTCAATGGATGCTTTCTGAAGCATTGCCAATCCCTGTGCATAACAGATCAGCGTAGCTGCGTATAATGCATCCTGCAGCTGAGGCAATATTTTTTCTTTGTTTGCGGCAAAGGATTTCACTTTTGGTTTGTAGAGATCTGCGGCCTGTACACGTTCTGCTTTATAACCGGAAATATCACGCATCGCAACAGCCATATCGATGGTGGGCAATGAAACCGGAAGGTTCATTGCTTCCTGCGATGTCCATTTACCGGTACCTTTTGAACCCGCTTTATCCAGAATGGCATCTACAAGATAGCCATCGCCTTTATCATCTTTTTTGGTGAAGATGCTTGCCGTGATCTCCATCAGGAAAGATTGCAGTTCACCTTCATTCCATTGTTTGAACGCCTGGTGAATTTCTTCATTATTCATTTCAAGACCACGCTTCATGAAATCATATACTTCACTGATCAGTTGCATAATGGCATATTCGATACCGTTATGAACCATCTTCACGTAATGACCTGCGGCATCTTTACCCATATAAGCCACGCATGGCTCATCATTTACTTTTGCTGCAATAGATTCGAGGATGGGTTTAACGTGTTCCCATGCCGCAACATCTCCTCCGGGCATAATGCTCGGGCCGGTGCGGGCACCATGTTCTCCACCACTCACACCCATTCCCATGAAATGGATATTTTTTCCTTCCACCGCTTTAACTCTTCTTACTGTATCAGAAAAATGCGAGTTCCCGCCATCGATAATAATGTCGCCCGGCTCAACCAGAGGAAGCAGGTCGTTGATAACGGCATCAACAGGCGCTCCCGCAGGAACCAGCATCATGATCTTACGCGGTGTTTTCAACTGCGCGATCATATCCGCCAGGCTGTCTACTCCTTTAACGGTTGTTCCTTTGCTGGCAGAAGCTTCCAGCGCTTCTCCTTTTGAAATATCTTTATCAAAACCGATAGCTGCAAAGCCGTGGTCAGCGATATTCAGTAACAGGTTGCGGCCCATTACTCCAAGGCCAACCATTCCAAAGTCAAACTTATTTTCCATTTCTGTTAATTAAAAATTCAAAATTAAAAAGTCAAAATATCAAACCCTTGAATTGGTAGTATATTAACAACCAAATAATAACATAATGGCAACGCCACCGCAGTTATGCAACCGATTTATATTCAGACAGGTTGATTTGATAACGCAATTTAGCCGCTTCAGTTCAATAACGATCACTTTGCGGTATTGATCCATCGTTCGAAAAACTCCCATGTGCGCAGCATCTGATCCATCCGCTGACGGTTATTGCCGCTGCGTGTCAGCTCATGTGTGCCTCCGGGATGACGCACATATTCAACCGGGCGGTCCAGCACTTTCAGGCTTCTGTACAGCATTTCACTTTGTACAAAGCCTGTACGGCGATCATTTTCACCATGGAAAATGATAAAGGGTGTATGAATGTTTTGAACATAGTTGATAGGTGATTCGCGTTGAAGAACGGCTCTTGCGGAATCTTCCCAGGGATATCCTCCAAAATAATTCGGTACCAGTCTCCAGGCATTACCTTCTCCAAAGAATGTAGGGAGATCATATACGCCACGCTGTGCGCAGGCTGCTTTAAAACGGTTATCATGTGATATGATCCATGAAACGAGATAACCGGCATAAGAACCGCCGGTAACCATCAGTTTGGATGTATCTGCCCAGCCTTGCGCTACCGTTTTATCTACGGCGGTCAGTACATCGCTGGTAGGGCCGGCTCCCCAGTCTTTCACATTACCACGGAGAAATGCTTCGCCATAGCCACCACTTCCGCGCGGATTGGCATACACCACTCCATATCCTTTACTGCAAAAGTATTGATACTCGTGCCACATGCTGGTTTCTCCCGGTCCCCACATGGCAGAAGGCCCGCCATGGATCTCCAATAGCAATGGATATTTTTTGCCTGCCACATAGTTGGAGGGTTTCATCACCCAGTATTCAACCGTCATTCCCTTGTCGTTAACAAAGGTCTGTTTCTCCGGGAAAGAGAGCTTTTTGCTTTTTAGCCAGCCGGTATTAAGATCGCTGATCCTTTTTGCATTTTTTACGCTCGCATCGGCAGCATAGAGCTCTGCCGGATTGGCCACTTCTGTTTTTGCGAAGATCAGTTTGTTTCCCACGAGGTCAAAGCTGGTAACACCACTGTTAAAATCGGTCAGCTGATCGATCTTTTTGGTCTTCACATCAAGTTTATAAAGCGGAGATCCGCCATTGCTGGCTGCCGTGAAATACAGAAACTTATCATCCGCGCTCCAGGTAAAGCTGCCTTTGCTGCGGTCAAAAGGAATTTCGGTTGTTGCACCACCTCTGAACGGCATGATGGTGAGCGTTGGCACGGTTACAAAAGAAGTAGTGCTGTGTTGAAAGGCCAGCCATTGTCCCGAATTGGAAATTTTAGGAGAGCTGAATGATTTCCCTTTTCCGCTGAGCAGGGTGATGATCTGGCTTCCGTCGGTGTTCATGACATATATCGAACTTTCCAAAACTCTGTCGGGATGCTGTACTGAATCCAAACTGCCGGTGAAAATGATCTGTTTTCCATCTGGTGTAAACTCTGCTCCACCAATACGAATAAACCCTTTTGTAAGAGGTAATGGCCTGGAATCAGGTTGAACACCTGTGATGAAAAAATGAGTGAACCCCATTTCTGCGCTTACATCGCCTTCATCCTGGAAGTTGAGTTTCGTGATGACCTTAGCTTTTCTGTCAACCACATTATTATCCAGCCATGCCCGTGCTTCGTCGAGATTGCCATCCGGATCCGCTTTTGACGTTGAGTTATTAAAAACCTGGTCGTTGGTCAATCCCGGTTTTTCGAACGCCCATCTTGGCGCTTTTTTCCCGGGATTGAGGATAGAGTCTTTTAGCAGGTCCCGGAAAGAGATATTGCCCGAAAAAAGGATCTGTTTTCCATCCGGGCTCCATTTTGGCGAGCTGGCGCCATATTTTGACCGGGTGATCTGGCGGGGTTCACCCCCATTTAGCGAAAGCAGGAAAAGCTGTGGCTTTCCTTCCGTAAAACGCACAAACACAAGCTGTTTTCCATCCGGACTCCAGGCTGGTTGCGACGCATTCTCGCGCGTCGTAAGCTGTGTTGGCCCGGCCGAACCGTCCGAAGGCATCATCCAAAGCTGATTCACATACTTATATTCCCCTTTATTCTCATTATCTGCTTCTATCGAATTTATCCCGATCACCGCCTTGCTCCCATCCCTGCTCAGCGACAAAGCCGTAACCGATTTGATCTTTAACATATCAGTCAGCTTAACCGGTTCAGACCCCTGCTGGGCTCCCACTGCGAGAGAAATTCCCAATAAAAAAGCAGAAAGAAATGATTTCAGCATAGAGAATATTTAGAGTAATGAAAGTACGACTTCATAAGGAAATGGCTTGGTAATAGTCTGGTAAGAAGCGGGGAATAAATTGTATAAATGAGTAACAGGACCACAGACCGGGAGAGAGACCATAGACCATAGACCGCAGACCGCAGACGCTCATGGAGAAGGGAATATTTCTTAAAGACGTTGAATGGTGCCATCACCACAAGCCTGTTCAATTACAGCGACTCGTCTATGGTCTGTGGTCTGTGGTCTGAGGTCTGAGGTCTGAGGTCTATGGTCTGCGCTCTCTCTCCCTGTCTGCGGTCTTCTCCCCTTTAGCTAAACTTTATCACCACAAACTCGTAATTTTGCCGGAATCTAAAAGTATGAGTGAGACTGCCACAGCGCCGGTGTTAACGGCCAAAGATTTTGCAACCGACCAGGAAGTACGCTGGTGCCCGGGTTGCGGGGATTATTCCATTCTTGCGCAAGTACAGAAAGTGATGCCCACATTGGGTATTCCCAGGGAAAATATTGTGATCGTTTCGGGGATCGGTTGCAGCAGCCGTTTCCCATATTATATGAATACATATGGTATGCACTCGATCCATGGCCGGGCAACCGCCATCGCTTCCGGTTTGAAAGCAAGCCGTCCCGAACTGAGCGTGTGGATTGTGAGTGGTGACGGAGACAGCCTTAGTATCGGTGGTAACCATACCATCCACCTGTTGCGCCGCAACTTTGATGTGAACCTGCTCGTGTTCAACAACCAGATCTATGGTCTTACCAAAGGTCAATATTCTCCTACATCAGAAGAGAATAAGGTGACAAAGTCGACTCCGTTCGGTAGTATCGACCATCCATTTAACCCGCTGGCCCTGGCAATGGGTGCGGATGCGAGCTTTGTTGCACGTACAATGGATCGCGATCCGAAACACCTGCAGGCAATGCTGATCCGTACACAGCAACATAAAGGCGCTTCTTTCCTGGAGATCTATCAGAACTGTAACATCTTTAATGATGGAGCATTCGAGATCTTTACGGAAAAAGGAAGCAAAGCCCAGGAAACCCTTTTCCTGGAACAAGGCAAACCATTGCTGTTTGGCGCCGGAAATGATAAGGGGATCAAACTGGATGGGTTTACTCCAAAAGTGGTGAACCTGGCGGATGGCTACAGTGCGGATGATCTTTGGATCCATGACGAGCAGGATATCTATAAAGCACAGATCCTTACCCGCATCTTTGATGATCCGAAAGTAGAAGGGCACCTGCCGCGTCCATTCGGCGTGTTCTATGAAACAGACCGCCCTTGCTACGAAGAAATAATGGCTTTACAGATCGAGGATGCCAAAGCAAGAAAAACCGCTGACCTCGATGCACTGCTGAGAGGAAAAGAAACCTGGAGTATTGCGTAATTAATATAATA